>Ga0187855_10004139_pt1 | contig 10525 bp, 8 predicted proteins | sample June2016WEW_8_10_2_FD_132969 | JGI IMG/M metagenome (GOLD analysis project Ga0187855, IMG submission 132969) | Peatland microbial communities from SPRUCE experiment site at the Marcell Experimental Forest, Minnesota, USA - June2016WEW_8_10 | ecosystem: Environmental > Terrestrial > Soil >... | reverse complement strand
TAGAGAATGTCGAACTCGGCCTCGCGGAAGGGAGCGGCGACCTTGTTCTTAACAATTTTGACCTTGGTACGCGAGCCGACCACGGTGTCGCCTTCCTTGACGGCGGCGATACGTCGGATGTCGATTCGCACCGAAGAGTAAAACTTGAGCGCGCGGCCTCCGGTGGTGGTTTCGGGGTTGCCGAACATCACGCCGATCTTTTCGCGGATCTGGTTGATAAAGATGAGAGCGGTGCGCGACTTCGAAACCGTGCCGGTAAGTTTGCGCAGCGCCTGCGACATCAGGCGCGCCTGCAGGCCCATGTGCGAGTCGCCCATCTCGCCGTCGAGCTCGGCTTTAGGCACCAGCGCGGCCACCGAATCGACAACCAGCACGTCAATGGCTCCCGAGCGAACCAGCGCTTCAGTGATCTCCAGCGCCTGTTCGCCCGAGTCGGGCTGCGAGACGAGCAGATTGTCGACGTCGACGCCCAGCTTTTTCGCGTAGCCGGGATCGAGCGCGTGCTCGGCATCGACAAAGGCTGCCAGTCCGCCCGCACGCTGCGCCTCGGCAATGATCTGCAGAGTAATCGTGGTTTTGCCCGAGGACTCGGGACCAAAGATCTCTGAAACCCGGCCACGCGGGACTCCACCCACGCCCAGCGCCGCGTCAAAACTGATGGATCCAGTCGAAATCACCGCAATGGGCAGCAAAGCTTCGCGGGAGCCGAGACGTACGATCGACCCCTTCCCGAACTGTTTTTCAATTTGTGCAAGGGCAAGTTCTACGGCTTTCGCGCGATCGTCGACGATGGGCATTTTGGGAGGGCTCCTCAAGAAGTGCACGCCCTGCACATCCCGAGCATTTCTGGCAGGAAACGGCGAGGGGCATACGTTGAATTTCCAAGGGATTGTAGCAGGATGAGACACGGAAAAACAGGGGAAAATAGCGAAGAAATGGGGAAAGTTGACTTGGTGGGGCAGTCAGGCGTGCCGGAGGTCACAAATAGCAGCAGAACGGTACATCAAACTGCTAACTATGCATCAAGCTAAATACTAGGCATCAATCTATACTATGTGCGCCAAGTAAGTAGTGTTGCATCAATTCATGATTTGATGCAAGCTAGATCCATGAGAACCACGTTAACAATTGATGACGAAGCCTATCGGGTCGCATCCCTTTATGCTTATGCCAGAAAAATCACCCTCGGCGCTGCGTTGAGTGAACTCGTGAAGAAAGCCAGCGCCCCGAAGAATTCTGGTTTTTCGCGGATCGAGACAGCCCCCAACGGGCTACCCGTTTTTCGCTCGCCAGGTGGACCCTTGACCGATGAGATGGTGAAGGCGGCCCAGGAGGACGATTTTGATTGAGGCGAAGTTCCTGCTGGACGTAAATGTACTCGTAGCGCTGACAGACAAAAACCACATACACCACGAAACTGTAGCCCGATGGTTTGACGCACACCGGAAAGCGAGTTGGGGAGTCTGCCCATTTACCGAGGCGGGATTTCTGCGCGCGGTGACGCGTCCTGCGATTGGAGGACTCTCGATCGAGGAAGCGACGGAGATTCTGATCCGACTGGCCGCACTGCCGGGCTACATGTTCTGGTCTATCCCGTATCCCTGGACCGATCTCGCCGCTCCTTTGGGAGACCGAATCTTCGGCCATCAGCAGATTACCGATGCGTGCCTGCTTGGCCTCGCGATCAAGGAAAACGGGGTGCTGGTCACGCTGGATAAGGCAATCACCCATTTGGCGGGCGCACGGTTCGCACAGAATTTGCTGCAACTCGAATAAGAGTCTGATCCGGGAGGGCCAGAATATGTCGGTTAGACCGTATAAGCGCCCACCCGTGTTTCTTTGCTGGTCAACGCGTCGCACTGGCGGTCCAGCGCTTCGTATTCGGCGTCGTGCTCTTTGCGAAATGCGCGAAAGGTATCTTCGCTGGTCCAGCGATCGACGGTGAGATAGCTGCCCGGGACATAGGCGTCGCGCAGAAGTTCGGTTCCCAGATAGTCGGGCGAGGCACGAAAGAGCCGCGCCCACGCACCTTCCGGACCATAGGCATCCTCGAAGCCGGCAATCTTATCCTCTGCGATCTCGAACTTCCACACCACCACAAACATGAAGACTTATCCTTGCTTTCAATGGTAGCGCAGGGGCTCGCATTCACCGCCGGACCGCCCGGCGCGCTAGACCCAGCCGGCATCGATGATGTAGCTCTGATTGGTGATGGCACCCGAGTCGTCGGCGGCGAGGAAGAGAACCAGGCGCGCGACTTCGTCCGGCTCGATCTGCCGCTTGAGGGCCTGGCCCGCGAAGATTTCGGCTTCGTACTCGGGCGTGTACCACAGGCGCTTCTGGCGCTCCGTGGCTATCGCTCCAGGAAGCACCGCGTTCACTCGAATTCCGCTTGGTCCAAGGTCGTGGGCCAGGGTGCGGGTGAGGCCAACAATCGCCGCCTTGGCGGTAACGTAGACCGGCATCCCCTTATTGGGAATGATCCATGCAATGGAGCTCATGTTGATGATGGAGCCGCGACCTGCGGAGCGCATGGCCGGAATCACTGCCTGGGCCATGAAGAAGTATGGCCGCAGGTTAGTGGCAATGGAACGGTCCCAGAACTCTGGAGTCACTTCGTCGATGGGATGGCGCCGGTCGTTGCCCGCGTTGTTCACAAGTACGTCGACCGTGCCGAGCGTCGCGAGGGCGCGGTCGGCGGCGCTCCGCAACAAGGCGACATCGGTGAGATCGCACTGAAGGTAAAGCGGCGAGGGACAGCCATCCGCGGCCAGATTGCCAACGAGCTGTTGCGCGAGCTCATCCTGGATGTCGAGGAATGCGACCCTGGACCCCTGGCGGGCGAACTGGGTCACCAGGGAGGCTCCAATGCCCGAAGCACCGCCGGTAATGAGAACGGCTCGGTCCTTCAGGCTGGGATAAACCGCGAACTGCGAGGGGGCATCTTGCATCGTGGCTAGTGCGTTTGAACAAAGTCCTCAGCAGTCGCGGAGGGCCGGAGTTGTGCATCCGGTTTGAACTGCCTGCGCGTGCGCTGAATCTGCCGGAATTATAGTCCCGCGAGAGGCAATGTGGGGCAAAGCCAGATTTTTCAGCGTTTTGCGCCCGCCATGCCATCTCGCTATTTGAGATAGCGTCTCCATTCAAAGGTGCATACTTATAGAGGGGCCCTCCCCTTGGGCTTCCCCAAATCCGCATGCACATTTAAGATCGCGGCAGTGAGCAGGGGATTTCCGATTCCACCGCCGGCAGAGGCGCAGCCCGTTCCAATGGTTTGACTGGGCACGTCCACAGATTTGGTTTGAGAGGCACATTCGCACGCTAATCGACACGGGAGACGTGTCGCCAGAGAGGAAAAGTCATGAAGGCTGCCGCTCGTTATCCAGGAATTCGAGTCACTGCAAACGGGAATCAGCTCGTCAGCTACCACACTGAGACGCGCGTCGCTGACGCCGGCGTGTTCTATCCCATCACGCCTTCGACCGAAGGCGGCGAGCTGTTCCAGCAGGCCTTCGCCGAAGGCAAGCTGAACGTGTTCGGCGGCAACACGATCGCGATCGAGGCGGAAGGCGAGCATGCGGCGCAGGGCGGAGCCATCGCGCATTCAGTGTGCGGCAAGCGTGTGGTCAACTTCACCTCGGGACAAGGCGTGGTCTATGGCGTGGAGCAGTACTACCATGCGCCCGGCAAGGGATCGACGATGGTGCTGGAGGTTGGTGCTCGCGCGCTGACCAAGCATGCGCTCAACGTGCATTGCGGCCACGACGATATTTATGGGGCGCTCGATACCGGTTGGATCATGCTTTTCGGCAAAGACGCGCAGCAGGCGGCCGACCAGGCGCTGATTCTGCGCCGCGTGACCGAACTCTCGCTCACTCCCGGCATGAACATCATGGACGGCTTCCTGACGACGCACCTCGAGCCAACCTTCTACAAGCACGAGTCCGAGCTGATCCGCGAATATCTCGGCGCCCCCGACGACATCATTGAATGCCCCACGGAAGCGCAGCGAACTTTGTTTGGACCGACGCGACGCCGCGTGCCCAAGATGATGGACCTGACGAATCCCATCCTGCTGGGCCCGGTGCAAAACCAGGAACACTACATGCAGGGCGTGATCGCGCGGAGAAACAACTTTGCCGAGCCGATCTTGCAGTTCCTCGAAGAGGCATACGAAGATTTTGCCCAGCTGACGGGGCGCCGCTACGGGCTGATCAGCGAATACAAGACCGAAGATGCGGAGACGGTTTTTGTCTCGCTCGGTTCGGCTGCAGAGAATATCGAGGCTGCGGTGGATTACCTGCGTCAGACTCGCGGGTCGAGCGTGGGCTCGGTCCACGTCAACGTGATCCGGCCGTTCCCCGAAGCCGCGCTGGTGAACGCGCTCAAGGGCAAGAAGAACGTGATCATCGTTGAGCGGACCGACGAAGCATTGGCCGGCGACAATCCGCTGGGACGCGACATTCGCACGGCGTTTTCGAAGGCGGTGCAGGGGACCGAGGGATTGCCCAAGGTGGATCTAGCCGAAGTGCCGCGGCTCTTTGGCAGCAGTTACGGACTCGGTTCGCGCGACTTCCGCCCCGAGCACATTATTGGCGCGTTCGAGTACGCGACCGCGGGCCGCAAACGCAAGGACGGGAAAAGCGCTGCGGATGACGTGACCTTTGTTGTTCTCGGCATCGACCACCCTTACAGCGTCATTGCCGACGAAATGCCCTCGCTGCTTCCCGAGGGCGCAGTGGCTGTGCGTTTCCATTCCATTGGCGGATGGGGCGCGATCACTACCGGCAAGAACCTCGGCGCGATTCTCGGCGACCTGAACGATCTGCTCTTTGAGCGCGACCATCTCGTCGACGAGATGGGCAATCCCAAGGAAGTGATTCACGTCAGCGCCAATCCCAAGTACGGATCGGAGAAGAAAGGCGCGCCAACCAGCTACTTCATGGTTGCCGCCAAGGAGCGTATTCGCGTGAACTGCGATCTGCGCCACGTGACGGTGGTGCTGTGCTGCGACCCCAAGGCGTTTACGCATACCAATCCCCTTGACGGCATGCAGGAAGGCGGCTCCCTGGTGTGGGAGTCGGATGTGGACGGCGAGCGTGCCTGGCAGAACCTGCCGCAGTGGGCGCGCAAGCAGATTATCGAGAAAAAGATTCGCGTTTTCACGCTGCCTGGCTTCGACATTGCCCGCAAAGCTACCGACCGAGGCGATTTGCAACTGCGCATGCAGGGCAACGCGTTTTTGGGGGCGTTTTTCGCAGTCAGCCCCATGTTGCAGGAGTTTGGCATCACGCAGGAGCAGTTCCGCGACGTCGTCTACAAGCAGTATGTGAAGAAGTTTGGCAAGCTCGGCGACGCGGTTGTGCAGTCGAACATGGAAGTGATGTTGCAGGGCTTCGAGCGCGTGAAGGAAATCACGATCGGCGATCTGGCTGCGGCTGATCGATCGAGCCTGCGCGGCCAGGCGCTGTTGCCTATCTTCGAAGAAGTCGATATTCCCGAATTTGCAACAGCGGCCTGCACTACCGGCGCCGGGTGCCGTTCGCATGCCGCGCCTGAAGGCCAGGGGCCGCGCACGCCGATCTCGACCATCGAAGTGTTTGACGCGGAGTTCCGTTCCAACTTCGGTTATAACCAGCCGGCGACACCACTCTCTGCGATGGGAGTGGTTGCGGCGGCAACAGGCGACACGGCTTCGAAGTATGTCGCGCGGCGCGAGACTCCATTGTATATCCCCGAGAACTGCACGCAGTGCATGGAGTGCATCTCAGTTTGCCCGGACACAGCGCTACCCAACTGCTCGCAGGATTTGAGCACGGTTTTGAGCACGGCGGTGACACGCTACGTCGCCGACCCCGCCGAACGCCGAAAGATGCTCGAGAAACTGCCGGAGATTGAGAAGCAGGCGCGTGCGCGCATGGTTGCGGAGATCAAGCAGGGCACGCCTCTGCCCACGATCATTCGCGAAGTGACAGAATCGGTGGATGGATTCTCGGCGCAGGCCAAGGCACAGTTCTACGCGATCGTCGACAAGGTGCCGATGGCCTACCAGAAGGTGAACGCCATCTTCTCGTCACCGGAGCGCAAAACTCCAGGCGCGGGAGGCATCTTCTCGATTTTTGTCAGCGATCTGTGCAAGGGTTGCGCGGCCTGCGTAACGGCCTGCGGCGATCACCAGGCGCTGAAGATGGTGCAGGAGACCGAGGAAGTGAACGCCGAGCACACCTCCGGCACGGCCTTTCTGGACCTGCTGCCAGATACGTCGCAGAAGTACCTCGGTCTTTATAGCGGCGCGAACCCTGCCGACTCAAAGACCGCGACGCTGCGCAACATGCTGATGGTGCGCACCAACTACGATGCACTGGTTTCGGGCGACGGCGCTTGCGCTGGTTGCGGCGAAAAGAGCGTGCTGCGCTCGATTGCCGCGGTGACGGAAGCCTACATGCGGCCGATTTACCACGCCAAGAGCGACCGCTTCATTTCCAAAGCTTCCGATCTGGAAAAGAACGGCGCGAAGCGCCTCGCGGCGATTAGGGAGAGCTGCCCAGAGGATTACGCGCGACTGCGGCAGGCGATCGTGCATCTGGTGATGGGTCTGGGCGGCGAGACGACGACGGACACGAAAGGCCGCGTCGCGGAGTACGAAAAGGAGCACGGCGAGATCACCGATGCGCAGCTGGTAGAGGCGATTGCAGCGGTGCTGTTGACTGAAGCCTTCAATCACAAGAACCTACAGCCGATTGACGGCCGCCTGGCCAATGGCATGAGCGTGATGGCTATGGCCGCGCATACCGGCTGCAACACGGTGTATGGATCGACGTCGCCGAACAACCCGCATCCCTATCCGTGGATGAACTCGCTCTTCCAGGACGGCATTACCGTGGGCTGGCTGATGGGCGAAAGCTTCATCGTCGACCACGCGCGCCGTTCCGTGATTCCCGAGCGCCTCGCCGACATCGTTCTCAAAGGCAACGGCGTGTGCGAAGAAGAGTTTTACCACTTCACGCATTTCACCGACGCTCTGATGACCGACGACGAAATCAAGGAACTGCCCAAGGTGTGGGTGGTCGGCGGCGACGGCGGCATGGGCGATATCGGCTATCAGAACATGTCGAAGGTGGTCCTGCAGAACCGGCCCAACGTCAAGGCGCTGATGCTCGACACGCAGGTTTACTCGAACACCGGCGGGCAGAACTCCGACTCGACGCCGATGCTGGGCGGCAACGACATGAACGTGTTCGGCGCGGCCACGCAGGGCAAGAACACCGAGAAGAAGACCGTCGCCGAAACCTTCCTCGCCGGCCACGGCTCGCCGTTCGTCGCGCAGGTGTCGATGGCCAACGCGCCCAAGCTTTATCGCGCAATTCTCGATGGCCTCGAGTATCGCGGAACCATGTTCCTGCAGGCCTTCACCACGTGCCAGCCGGAGCACGGCGTGGCCGACGACATGGCACTGCATCAGGCGCAGCGTGTCCGTGATTCGCGCGGTGTCCCTGAATTTGTTTTTGACCCGCGCAAGGGCGAGAGCTACCAGGAAGCGCTCGACGTCAAGGGCAATCCGTCGATCGATCTCGACTGGTACGAGACCAAATCGAAGGCGACGGGTGAAACGGTTCGCTACACGGTCGCGCACTGGTGCGTGACAGAAGCGCGCTTCCGCAACCATCTCAAGAAGATCAAGCCCGAGCAGCTGGAGAAGATGATTTCGCTGGAGAACATGCTGGTGCGCATCACGCAGCAGGATGTTGTCTATCGCTATTACCTGCTTCCCGAGCATCGCAGCTACATTCCCGACTTCGGCGTTTACATCGTGGTCACCGACGACGCGGGCAAGAACACCTACTATTCCCTTTCGCGGCAGCTGGTGATGTTCTGCGTGGAGCGGCGCAAGGCGTGGCGCATGCTGCAATCCAAAGCGGGCATCGTCAACCGCGAGTACCAGGCGCAGAAAGCAATTCTCGCCGATCTCGAGGCAGGCAAGATTGCGAAAGACGAGTTCTTCGCCCACGCGCACGAGATGATGGCCGAGAAACTAGGGAAGGAAGTGCTGGCGAAGGCGTAGCGACACGGCGAGCCTTACAGAAGCAGAGCGCGGACCCTCGGGTCCGCGTTCGTGCGTTTAAGCCGTCCATTGACTTCGTTGGAAAAGCGCTCTCACGCAACATTCCTATTGCGATGGTTTTCTAAAGGGTGTAGCGTCCATGGCGGAGGAGGTTAGTCCCATCGGAAAGCCTAGCGTGGAAGATCAACGGCCTGAGGCGGCCCAAGCAAGACTCGCGGAGCTTATGTCCGCGACAGGCCAGGCATCTGGGCAAGTAAACTCAACTCCCCTCGATTTGGCATCGCCTGAACCGGTTGGCGTCGGCCCGGCAGGCCCGCCCATGCTAATCCCCAAAGAAGAGAGAGCGCGGTATGTTGATTTTGCAGTTCAACTCAGCCGAGATCTCGGCTCAATTGCCATCCCGCCCGACAAGATTCTCTGGCATTACACGAACGGCTCCGCACTGCTTGCAATTCTTGAGTCAATGAGTATCTACTCCACTCACATTTCTTGCCTCAACGATACGACCGAGTTGCGCTATGGATCAAAGCTCTTCCAGGAGGCCCTCGCAAATCTCCGGCAAACCGCTACAGACAACGCAGCCTTGAGGCTACTCGACGGTGCACTCAGCTACTTTAAGGAAAACCCCGACTCCCCCGCCCAGGCGGTAGCGATCCACTTTGTGGCGTGCTTCAGCGAAAAGCGAGATGACTTGAGCCAGTTGCGAGCCTACGGAAACGGTGAAAACGGCTACGCGATTGGATTCAGGGCCGGAGACCTCTGGGGCTGCCCAAATAGCGCGCTCGTCCGAATCAGTTATGACGAGTCCCTGCACCGCCAGCTAGCGCGCAAGGCCGCGGAGGCAATGGTTGATTTCGCAATGGATGGACTCAGGAAATACGCCCCGCCGGAACCCGAAAGGTGGGGCGCGGAGTTCCTAGAAGCATGGGAAAAGGCAATTACGTTGGTCGCACCCCTGATCAAGGACCCGGCTTTTTCAAATGAAAATGAATGCCGAATTACAAAAGGCTCCGCCAGTAACGATCTGGAGGGAATTAGATTCGTTCAAAAAGGAAGCATGATGTCGCGCCATCTCCCGCTGCAGCCGCTAGGGCGCACGCCGACAATGCCATATCGCCTACCGATTGCCGAGATTATCGTCGGACCGTCCCGCCATCCTCAAACGAGTCGGACAAGTGTTGACACTCTCCTTCGCCAGAAGGGCTATCCGACTGGCCTGGTCTCGATTTCGAAGATCCCGTTTCAGGTCACTTGAAGACGTGTGGCCCGAGCTTCGACGAGTTTAACTTGCCGCAAATGCGGGCCCCCGAGTCCCGATTCTGGGACCTGAGATCGCTTTATCCTCGACATGGCGGTGGTGCGCCCTTGACCGTCTATGCCAAATCTGGCATATTTGTCCTGAGATAGAACGTGCAAGCCAGAAAACTGATCTTTGTAGGCGATTCTCATCGTATTCTATGCGAGTTCCCGGAACCGGTGCAGCGCCACGTCGGGTATGCGATGTATCAGGCTCAGATTGGCAACAGGCACCTGGACGCGAAACCCTTGAAAGATTTTCCTGGCGGCGTTCTAGAGGTTGTCTCCGATCATTCCGGAGACACTTTCCGCACCGTTTATACGGTCAGGCTGCAGAAAGCGGTGTATGTGTTGCACGCTTTTCAGAAGAAGGCGAAGCATGGAATCGCTACGCCGAAGAGCGAAATCGATCTGGTGAAGCAGCGACTGCGCCGCGCTATTGAGATCGACCGGCAAGAGGAGGTATAACAATGCCGAAACGCGAACGCGACTACGTGGTCAGCAGCGGAAACGTCTTTGCCGATCTTGGGGTGCCCAACCCCGAAGAGGCGCTCGCCAAGGCGGAACTGGCGAGCAAGATCGCCGCGCTCCTCCGCGAGCGGAGGCTTACGCAGGCCAAGGCGGCCAAATTGCTGGGAATCGACCAACCCAAAGTATCCAATTTACTGCGCGGAAACCTCACTGGGTTCTCGCTGGAGCGGCTGATGCGTTTTCTCCTTCTTCTCGGCCAAGACATTCGGATTGCGGTCGAGGCCGCTCCACGAGGCCGATCGCAAGCTCGCGTACTCGTGGCATAGCATCGTACGAGTTTGAAAGTGGCAGAGAGAATGACCTTGCCAAGAATGATGTTTATCGTTCTCGCGTTTTGCGGCTTCAGCGGAATGGCCGCGCTCGGGCAATCGCACCCGCCCATCACCGAAAAAATCGAGTGGACCTGGACCGATCGGCCAGAAACGCCCGCGCCCGGATTGCCCAATGTGTTGCTGGTGGGCGACTCCATCACGCGCGCCTATTATCCGGCAGTGGCAAAGGATCTGAGCGGCGCGGCTAACGTATATCTGTTCGCGACTTCGGCGAGCAGCGGCGACCCGCGGCTGCCGGGCCAGCTGCATGACTACTTCGCCATGATGGGCGTCAATTTCGATGTCGTCCACTTCAACAACGGTA
>Ga0187855_10004138_pt1 | contig 10526 bp, 7 predicted proteins | sample June2016WEW_8_10_2_FD_132969 | JGI IMG/M metagenome (GOLD analysis project Ga0187855, IMG submission 132969) | Peatland microbial communities from SPRUCE experiment site at the Marcell Experimental Forest, Minnesota, USA - June2016WEW_8_10 | ecosystem: Environmental > Terrestrial > Soil >... | reverse complement strand
GTCAGCTTTTCGAGCAAAACTTGCGTTTTATAAAGCACACCCCGTTTGCCGTATTTTGACAAGTACAGCTCCGGAATCGCATCGTGATGATCGAAGATATACTTAACCCCGAACAACTTGAATGGGAGCGCGATTAAGAAAATATCATCGGGAGGATTGCAACCCTGAATGACGTGAAAACCGTGGCGCAGATAAATCCACCACGCGTACCAGAACTCCCAGAAGAGCGCACAGCTATATTCCCACAGGTACCCTAAGGCGCTGTTGCCTTCGTCGGGCATGGGATGCCGATAGACACGGATGCGGCCGATCATCTCGTATCCACCCTTAGACATCTTCATCCGGGGACAGAGCACGGTAACCTCATATCCCGCTTCATGAAGGGAGAGGGCTTCCTTCATCACGCGCGTATCAAAAGGAATGGGCGCGTTCTCAACTATGATGAGAAGTTTTTTCTTCACTGGGAATGTCTCTTCTACCTACAGGCGTTGGTAGAGTGCAGCAAGGGCAGAGAGCATCGTCGCTTGCCCCCAGTGGAGGGTGGGGGTTTTGTTAACCAGCGATGGCGAATATCGCCGGTAATAGAAGTAACCGGTGCGATCCTGCATGTTTGTGATCGTCCACTGCGCGACCTTCAGTGCCAAGGTAAGGCTTTCGGGGTCGCGATCGTGGAAAAACACCAGCGTATCGATCGCCTGCGAGCTGCACTGAATGTCAAGCGGTAATGTCTTGTGGTTGTAGTATCTCGGTGTTCCATCCGCGAGAAAGAACGTCTTCTTCCAGTATTCGTAGCCATTCATCATTTTCTGGTCAAAACTGTCATCACCCGTGCTCTGCATGTAGTACTTGAAACAATCGAGAACATATGCACTGTGAAAATTGTCTACCCAGTGATGATTTTCTTTTTCGGCATAGTACCAGGATGAATCGGGCCTCTGATGTTGGGCTGTGTACAGCATTGCTTTCTGCGCCAAATCCCGGTAACTCTCGTTGCCGGTATGGGAGTAGGTGCGAGCGAGCAAGCTTGCGCCCAGCGTATTGGCGTTGTGAACCTGCGTATCCTGGATCGGAATGTAGCTGATGCAGATTCCCTGACCGTCGGGGAAGGTGCCAAGATCGCGAACGATGTGCTGACACGCGCTGACGGCGATTTGAAGGTAGCGGTCTTCCTGAAAATGATCGTAGGCATCCAGGAATGCGTGTCCAATCAACGCGGTCCATACCACTGTAGGCACGCCTTTCGGGAGATAAAAACCGCGCGATTGATAATCGAAGTGATTGCCCCAGCACGCTCCACTGTAGCCCGGCGACTGGTTATCGATCAGCCACTGCAGGGTAAACTCAGCCTTGTCCTTCCAGACCCGATCGCCGGTGGTTTGATGCAGACGGATGAAGCCGCGCGCCAGAAAACCCATGCCTTTGCTGGAATACTCTCTTTTAATTCCGAGCAGCGGCCGCAGATTTAGAGGGAACCGCCTGACGCTTTGCTGGAGCACTTGACGCAAGAACTTGGTTTCGAAAGTAAGTGGGCGCACAAAGCGCGCGCTAAGTCCGTCGAAAGTGTCATAGCCGCGATAGTTATTGTCTTCTAACCAGCCGGCAAGACGCTCGATAGACTCGAAGATCCTGGCCTTCAAAGCAGGGCTCGAGACAGCGGCCTCTCTGCGCTCAATGACCGATTCCGTTGTAATTGGCATTTTTACTCCTGTATGACTTGCGAGCTTCCCAGACAATCGTCTGAGACTCAATGCTTCGATAGACTCAATGGTTCGATTTAAACTATGCGCGGATCGTGAAAGGCCGACTTTGGGAAGCCCCCGAACATTCGTACTTTCAAACTTGGCGGTCTGCAACTGACGGCTCGATGCTAAGAGCGAGGCGACCCTCGACAACGCTGGCATAGGCTACCCGTGCTCGCTCACTGCCCTCTCCTGCAATCCGTACTCCCCCGGAATCCTCGACAAGGGTCATCGCCGCCCGCTGTCTCCACCATCGATTCACTTCGCCTGGAGTTGCGATCCAAACGCCTTTGTCACGTCGCAACGCAGCTAAATTGGCAAGCAGTGTCTCGAAGACTTTTCTCTCGGGGGCGGTAGTGACATAGTCAGGATGGATAATGAAACTTAGCAGACCATGCTTTTCCATGATGAGCTCCATCTGCGCTTTCCAAATGTCGGCTTTGTAGTCGTTGAGGATGTGAAATAGTGTGTAGTCTTGCGTCGTGGTCACGGGAATTTCGAGGAGGTTACCCACAAAATATGGCATCACAGTACAACAGCCGCCGCGTTGCGGATCGAGATGGGCGACGTTCGGAACCGACATATCGTACGAAAAATCCAAATCCCTAAACCACTCTTGCCGGCGGTATAAGACGGCTGCCCGAAAACCGTCGACTCCCCACTGCTGGCGGTAATGATTAATCTTGGCGACCCGCTCGAGAAACTGCTGTCGATTCTTATATAACCGGCCATCATGATTGAGATCCTGGACGGCAAGTTCAAAACCACGCTGGGTAATCGATTCGAGGAAAGCGGGCGTGACTTCATATCTGCGTTCCGGAACAACCTGAAAGGACGCCTTGATGCCGTAGGCGTCGTCGATATCCATGAGCGTGCCACAGAAATCTCTTCCCAACGCGGTTTCAACGTCATGGGTCATGATCGCCGAGCTGGGGGCGCCATCGGGCCAGAACCAGATAAATGGGATTCTCTCAACCTTTTGCGATTGGAGGGTTAAGAGCATCAAGAGTTCAAAAAGATCATCAACGCTGCAATCAACTGGCCAACGCGGAAACGAGATTTGGTCCCAATCACGGAGATGAACTCTCTGAAGATATTTTCGTACACCCACGGGAAGCACGGGACGGATGCCGTAATACAGGGCCGCCAGCGCCGCTTGCGCCATCGATTTTTCGTTTCGCGCCGACGAGGGATACAACTCGCACCGCAGGTTTTCTACGACCTCGTCGACGTCGAATGGAAGGCACATGGCGCCCTGGTCGAACGTGACCTCGTGCAATGCGTCACGGAGCGTGCCGTTGGCAGCTCCGCACTGCGGACTGAGCCGGCCATAACAGATGTTGTCGGGGCCAAGACAAAAGAATCCCTGGGAGGCAGAAACTGGCGCGTTCAGCTTAATATGCGCGTAGCGTTCTGGAAATTTGAAATAGTCGAGAAACGAATCGTTCATGCGATGGTTCGCCCCATGATCTCGACACGACCGCTCCGCCCCGACGAGCGCGCACTCCCCATTCAAGTCCTTTTCTCCTGGTTCTGACAATTTAGTAGGATAAGCGGGGGGAGGCGTAGCAACATCAGATTTCACACATTCAGACCACGAAGTCAATGGCACCGCGGGGGTACCCGTAGGAGTCAACGGTCGCGAGGGTGAGAAATTCCAGCTTTTCCGTTTATCTCGCGCGGGTAGACACTCTCATTTTTGTGATACCGCGTTGCTTAAGTCGAGACCTCGCTGACGTGGTGCTTCTCTCGTTCCTGACCGTAAATCACATTGCGTTCGCTGGCCAGTGATTGATCGTATTGTTCTTCGGGCTCATAGACGACCACGTGACTACCGCGTGTCGAAAACTTGAACGGGATGCAGAGCAGATTCTTAAGTCGACTTCGCAAGGCTTCGCGGCGCTCGGGGGGCACGAAAAATAACATGAAACCACCGCCGCCCGCTCCCAGAAGCTTTCCTCCCAAAGCACCAGCGCTGAGCCCAGCCGCGTAGATTTCGTCGATCGCGGCGTTCGTGATTCTTTGCGTCAACGTTCTTTTGATGCTCCAACTTTCGTGCAACAAGCGCCCAAAATCGCCGATCGGTCGGTTCGGATTGGTGATAATCGATTCCGCTTCATCGACCAGTCCACGCATGATGTCTAATTCCCGCGTTTTATTGGGGGTCTGCCGCAGCTGTTCTTGTGCGATTTCGGAAGCGATGCGGGAGAACCCCGTGAAGTAGAGAGCCAGGTTATTCTCCAGTTCCGCCAGCCTATCGCCGGAGGTCAGGATCCGGTTCACGTCGACGGATCCATCCGTGCAAAAATTAATTCGGTTGAAACCGCCATAGGCCGCGCTGACCTGATCTTGCGCTCCCACCGTCTCTTCCAGAATCTCCTGTTCCACCTTGATCGCCTCCATGGCCAGCGAATGCTTGTCTCGCATTTGGTTTCTAAGAGCATAGAGACCGTGGAGAAGACCGACGGTGAACGCCGAACTCGTGCCTAATCCTGCCCGGGCGGGCAGGTCGGCAATATGATGGATTTCCACTCCTTCGTTGATGCCCAGATATTGCAGGCAACCACGCACCGAAGGATGCTGAATCACGGTGTTAGTGCTCACATTCTCGACTTTGGTGTAGGAGATGCGGCTGTGATACTCGAAAAAGGGCGGGAGCCATCGGCAAGTAATAAAGCAGGACTTATCGATGGTGGTCGATAATACGGCACCGCCGTGTTCGCGGTACCACACGGGGTAGTCCGTACCTCCGCCGAAGAATGAAATGCGCAGTGGAGTGCTGGTGATCACCATTTTCTTAAGTCCTCTCTTCGGTTGCTGCCAACGGTTGGAGCGACGCCTCAACTTGCAGAAGTTTATGAGTCGCGTCGAGGAGCGAAAATGCGACCCAGTCAGAGTCGCTCAGGGCGGAGTTTTTATCCTCCGTCAAGCGAACCGTGCGACATCCGGCAGCCCTGCCCGCGGCCACGTCGCGCTCGGAATCGCCAATCATCCATGACTTGGCCAGGTCGATGTCGTGGATTCGGGCTGCCTGCAGAAGTAATCCCGGCTGCGGCTTGCGGCAGGCGCACGGGGGCTCGTTCTCGTGAGGACAGTAATAGATCGCGTCCAGTCTCGCGCCCGTAAGAGCAAACTCGCTTTGCATCCGCGCATGCAGGTCGTCCAACTCGGAAGTGGTGATGAGCCCTTTCGCGACACAGCGCTGATTGCTGACCACGACGACCAGAAATCCAGCTTGGTTGAATAGCCGAACGGCCTCGCGAACACGGGGAAGAAAGACCATGTCCTCCCACCGCATGATGTACTGGCCTTCAGGAGCTTTTCGGTTGAGCACTCCGTCGCGATCGAGAAACACAGCTTTCTTCATGAAAGATCGCCTTTTGTACCGGCTCTGAAATGATGTGCCCGATCAGGATGTGACATGACATGGTTGTCAAATTGCCCGGCACGTTCCATTTCTTTTTCCTTGCAGCCAGAAAAGCAGCGCAGCAAACTGGGTCGAATCTCTGCTTGTCAGCCCTGCAATCTTTGAGGAGGGCACGGCGTCGCTCGGTATAGGCGATCCAGGAGATGCTGGGCTCGAGCGTAATCCACTGGAGTTCCTATGTCGATGAATAGGCCGCGTTGTTCGGCGGCATAGACTCCGCGATCGAGTATGTTGGGAAAGATGTCTTTCTCCAGGCTGACTGGTCCGTCGGGTATGCGCTCGAGAAGGGCGCGGCTGAAGACATAAGCGCCGGCGTTAATCAGTCCCGGCGAATCGCTGGCTGTCTTCTCACAGAACTCAGTGATCTGATGATTGGAAGCTACGCGCACTGTCCCGTAGCGAGCTGCGTTCTCGACCGCAATGACCGCCATGGTGGCCAGTCCACGGTGCGTGCGATGAAAGCGAAGAAGCTCGCTCAAGTCGAGCTCGAGGAAAGAATCTCCGTTCATTACCAGGAATTCCGCCGCGCCTTCGAGGTAAGCTTGTGCGAGCTTGACCGCGCCGCCGGTACCGAGCGGTTGAGCTTCCCTGGAGTACTCAATGGTGACGCCCAGATCCCGTCCGTCGCCGAACTCGCTCTCGATCTGATCGGCTAGATAGCCGGTACACAGGACCAGACGTCGTATCCCCTGCGTCTGCAACTGCCGAACCAGTAATTCAAGAAACGGGCGATCGCCGATTTGAGCCAGCGGTTTGGGCACCGACGGCACCAAGGTTCGCAATCGGGTGCCGAGTCCGCCGACGAGCAGAAGAGCCTTTGTATCGGTCACATTACCAGCTTGACGGGGTGCGGAATCGGTCTGCAAGAGTCGACCCGGTATCGCGAGGAGAATACCGGGTCTTAGATTCAGCCCATTTTTCGAGGGCTTGATCTACGTCGCCGCTCTCAGTGAACAACGGCCTGAAGCCCGGTTGGCGCTTGCGGAGCCTGTGCCCCCGCAGGATCGTTTTCGTAGACGCGCTCATCGAACTGGCGAATGTCCGGCCACTTCATAGTGCCGGTGCAGCTGGTACCAGGATTCGGCGCCAAGGCGTAACTGATGGTGGTTGTGCTCGATCCAGTCATCAGCACCTCACCATCTGGCCGCCCGGTGTAGGACACTCCGCTTGTTGGCGAACAAGCCGCAGGCGCTCCGCTCAGTTGGAAGCCACCCATGATGTGCATACTACCACTGGGAAGGCCACTGACCGACAACGTCTCAGTCCCTCCTGACCAAGTTGATCCGGTGATGTTATAGGATCCCTGATAAGTGGGATCAGTGGGCAAATTGTTGGACGCCAGGGCTGCAGGGATATCATAGGCGGTACCGTTGACATAAGGTCCACCGCTTACGTCTGGGCCGACAAGTGGAAATGGTTCTACCTGGGTCGCGGAACAGCTTGCAGGAAACGTTGTCCAAGCCGTACAAACCTGCCACCAACTTAAGCCGGTACCGCCGCTGGGGTGAGAGTTGCAGCCGGTCACGTTGTAGCCAGCCAGGAAGAACGAGCAGGGCAAAGTTTGAGAGGACGGAACCAGATTTTCAAATGGAGCGGCATTGCCTGGGAGTGTCGTCGGAACTTCAGAACTAACGAAGCGGCATGTGGCAGTGACAGTGTCACAGTTGCCCCAACGCATTGCCGAAGAGATCGTCAAAGTATCGTTGCTAGCCAGACTTAGACCAAATACGAAAGCGCTTTCTTGACTTGAGTAAGTGGACTGATAATTAGTGAGCTGTGCACTACCGATGGCGTTGCCAATCGCATTCTCAAAGCGCGAGAAGGAGTCCAGAGTCATGCCTGTCGGTGTAGTCGTCTGAAAGGGAGGATCCCATCCGGACACGTAGTTGCGGAACCAGGTGTTTAAATCATGGGTTCCCCAGGTATCGTCGTCTTCGGTCTGTCCGATCTCGTTTCCTTCATAGAGTATGAACGCGCTCCCCTCAACATGTTGATAGAGACGATTGAAATAACCCGATGACTGCGCGTATCTACCGTAGTTGTAGGCGATCACGTTGCCTTCTGTCGATCCCTCCCCTTCCCAAGGAGTACCACCGGCCATGATGTTATTGATGACCAAATTGTCGGAGTCTCCTCCTTCCTGGATGAGAAAGAATACGCCATTGAAAGAGGTCGTACCGAACATATAATTATTGGCGAACAGGCAGTTTTTTCCAGAGATGTAAGCGGTTAAGTATTTTCCGATACCCAGTATTCGCACGCCTTTTATCCACGACGCATAAGTACCGGTGAGGTTAATTCCCGAATTAGACGTGATGCCCTGAGTAAGGTCCACCGTTAGATCTTCCAAGCCATTCCCATAAGGGCTCGCAGTTGGACCAGATGGCAATGTTGTCGTCCAACTGATGGTCGGGCTTTGGCTACTGGACCAGTTCGGCATGTAGATGCCGGGGGTGAAAGTTACCGTATAAGGACCGGTGCCGGTAACGGAGGTGACATAGACGATCTGCTGCTGATTGTTCGGCTCTCCCGAACCTCCACCATCCGTATCGCACGTAGTATTGTAACCGCAAACGAAGAGGCCACCATTATCGGTCGCTGATCCGCTCCCACAATTTGAGCCGCTGTAGCCAGTGTCACATTGACGAAGAGCAACAAGTTGCCCTGGCACCAGGCTCGCACCGGTACAGGAAGCGGCCGTGAGCGACGTGGATCCGACCGAATATCCAGAGGTCCAGGAACAACTTCCATTGCTCCATGATTGACCGAAATTTATGACAGAGGTTCCTGTCAGGACGAGTTTCGTTGACTGTGCGCCGCTGCCGCGCAGGGTTACGCCGTTCTGCGCGAATAGTGTAAGATTCGCATTGCTGAAGGCGAAGGTCCCGGCCCCAAGAAGCACATAGGTTCCCGTCGGACATGCGGCAAGGGCAGCATTGATGGTTGCCGGAGACGCCCCGCTCGATATGGTTGAGCCGCATTGAGTTCGGGTTGGTGGTGTCCAGGGATTCGGAGTCGTTTCTCCGTCTGGGAAGTTGGCGGGCAGTCCGGCATTTCCCCAGTTCATCGCCCGGCTGGATGCCAGTATGCCGGACCACCCTTGCCCATACGAAAGTGCAGAAAACGATAGCAATATCGAGATAAGGGGGAACAGATGCGACCAGACGCGTCTCATTTACCTCTGCCTCCGACGACGAAGTTCTGCGTCGTAAGGAGAGTTTAGCTTTGCCACCCGGTGTGCGCCAGACACAGAAGTACAACAGCACACCCGTGCGGTCGGCAGCGGCCTCTGAGCCTTCGGCCATGGCCATCTGCGCACTGAAGCGGCTGCGAACGGATTAAGAGTGTGGCATGAGAACAAGGATTTATTGCTTCCGCGGTTTTCGGTCCAAGATAGATACACCACCGTGAACTGAGGGACGGCCTTCCCGGCCCATTGTGGGTCAGGCGTGGGTCGAACTCACTTCGTTTCCAGATCCCTTCCAGAACACTTCAATGGAGTTTTCTGTCGAGCGTCCGAGCACCTGCAGAAATTCCTGCGCGTTCAGCCAGCGTTCCAGCGCCAGACCTTGTTCGCAATCAACCGCGTAGTTGAATTTTCCCACAGCCGCAAGACGGCCGAGAATCTCCACACACTGTAATCCTTCTGACCTGAATTCGGGCAGATTCACTTCAAACGATAGATAGGGAACGGGGCGCTGCAATCCCCGTATCACATTCAACTCGTACCCTTCCACGTCGATCTTGATAAATATCGGAACCCCGTGTTCAGACATCAACCGTTCAAGGGTTGTGGTTTCGACAGTTTTCTGTTGCGCAAAGTCCAAACCGGAATGCCCGTTGGCATGGCGCGCCTTGTTTGCATTCAGCGCGGTGGCCCATTTCTGGCTAAGCGTATTTACCGCCGATCCGGGCCCGTCAATCCACATCGTTTCCAGTGCATTGTTGTCGCTAACCGCCTTGCCCACGATTACGATCGGTCTGCGAACGAGTCTGAACTTGGCAAATCTCTCCCGCAAGATCGATTGATTCGTTTCATCCGGTTCGATCGCAACTACTCGTGCCCCGAGCCTGAGGAACAAGTCAGATTTAAAGCCCTCGTTGGCTCCGATGTCGAAGATAAGGTCCCCGCGGCGCAAGTCGGGAAGTAGATGTCGATAGAAATCGAGTTGCTTCTCTCTGGCTAGAATCCAGCGTTTGCCGGCCATTCTCCAGTACAGTTCATGGATACTGGAGGCTCGAAGTCGATGGTACAAGCCAGTGCGCTGTAAGGTTCGCTGAATTGGCAATTTAGGCGATTTCACTGTGCCTCCTGCATCCGCTTTCCAGTTTCCTTGCGACCCTCGCCGTGCCCAATCGGACGATGGGCATTCCGCGAAGAAAGACATTGGGAATTGGCTCTACGTGTCGTCAAGCCGCGTCTACCGCGCAATCAAACTCTCAGGAAACTTTTCTCGAACTTGCGACCTTCGATGTGAAACAGCGCCTTGTCCCAGCGCCGGATCAGGTTCCACTTGAGGCGGGGCAGAACCACACTGGCGCGCTTCGCTTGTTGGCGTCCAAAAAGTGCCGCGATCCACGAATACTTCCACGAGAGCGGCGGAGGCTGCAACGTTCCACCCAGGCTGGCCGCCATTTCCTCGGCCTGCTCTACCAGGTCTGGCCGGTCTGGATAAAAGAAAACCAGCCAGTTTTGCAGATAGGTCACGCAGGCCTCGCGCACTCTTGGGTTGTCTTCGAGGGAACGGATGTAGCGGATGTGCAGATCCATCGAACGCAACTGAGCAACCATTTTCTTGTCGGAATTGCCGATGTAACTCAGACTGCTTGCGCCCGAACTGCGATAGTAGACTTTTGCCTCCGGCACAAATCGCACTCCGTCGCTCGCCAGCAGAACGCGACAGAAATACTCGCCATCGTCGTCGCCCAGCAATCTCGTATCCCACGGGCCCGCCGCCTCGGCTAACTCGCGGCTTACAAGCCACGAGGCTGTCTGCATGTAGAGATTCAATTGCATCTTGCGGATCAGCCATTCGACGGGGGATAAATCGCACCATAGGGCGCTGGGTTTGAATTTCGTCCGATAATAACGGTACATGAAGTTTCCCCAGCTTCCAGACAGGAGCGTCCGTCGGTTCGGAGATGGCCCCAATGCCTCCATCTGCCGGGCAATCTTGTCCGGCGCGATAAGGTCGTCCGCATCCAGAAACTGGATGTAATCTCCCTTGCACATCGAGTAGGCATTGTTGCGGGTGGCCGCAGCGCCCTGATTTTTCTGCGTCACCACGCGGAGTTGTTCAGACTCAAACTTGCGCGCCGCAGCCAACGTCTGGTCCTTCGAGCCGTCGTCCACGACGATG
>Ga0187855_10004137_pt1 | contig 10527 bp, 10 predicted proteins | sample June2016WEW_8_10_2_FD_132969 | JGI IMG/M metagenome (GOLD analysis project Ga0187855, IMG submission 132969) | Peatland microbial communities from SPRUCE experiment site at the Marcell Experimental Forest, Minnesota, USA - June2016WEW_8_10 | ecosystem: Environmental > Terrestrial > Soil >... | reverse complement strand
GCGGTTTCCTGGCCCTCGGCGACAATGCCGAGCCGGATCGCTCGGGTGCGGGTGAACAAGGCGAACAGCCCGTCGCCGTCGCCGCGGCGGATCATTCGCTGCAATGCGGTCAGGTCCTCGCTGAACCGGCCCAGCATCTCCAGCACCGCGTCCCTGTTGTGCAGGAACACGTCGCGCCACATCGTCGGATCCGAGGCGGCGATGCGGGTGAAATCGCGGAAGCCGCCGGCCGAGAACTTGATGACTTCCGAGCGGGTGACCTCTTCGAGATCGGCCGCCGTGCCGACGATGTTGTAGGCGATCAAATGCGGCACATGGCTGGTGATCGCCAGCACCAGGTCATGATGGGCCGCGCCCATGATTTCGACATGCGATCCCAGCGCTTCCCAGAACGCCCTGACTTTCGCCACCGCTTGCTCGTCGGCCCCCTCCGGGGGAGTGAGAATGCACCACCGGTTCACGAACAGGCTCGCAAATCCGGCGTCCGGCCCCGACTGCTCGGTTCCCGCGACCGGATGGGCAGGCGCCAGGCGGGCATGACCGGGCAGCGCCGCCTCAAGGGCGGAGATCACCGCGCTTTTGACCGACCCGACGTCCGAGACGATCGTCCCCGGCCTCAGCGCCGGCGCGATGGCGCGTCCGACCGCCGCGTAAGCCCCGACCGGCACGCAGAGAATGACGCAATCGGCGCTGCGCACGGCTCGAGCGGGATCGTCGGTGACGACGTCGCCGAGCCCCAAGGCCTTGGCCCGTTCCAAGACCGCTACCGAATGGTCAGCGACGACAATGCGCCTCGCGGCGTTGCGGCGGCGCGCGGCGCGGGCGATCGACGAGCCGATCAGTCCGACGCCGACGATCGCCAGCTCGTCGAAGATCGGCTCGACGAGCGGCGCCCCCAGCCGCTCAATCACCTTGCCCCCGCATGAATTCGCCCAGCGCGGCGACCACGCCCCTGTTGGCCTCCTCGCCGCCAACCGTCAGCCTGAGCGAGTCTGGGAGCCCGTAAGCCGCGACCGCCCGAAGGATGAAGCCGCGCGCGCTCAAAAATGCGTCCGCATCCGCGGCGGTCCGGCCGGATTCCTTCGGGAAAGTCAGCAGCAGGAAATTTCCGACGCTCGGCGTCACCTCGATCCCAAGCTTCGCGATCGCTTCGGTGAGCCAGGGCAGCCAGCGCGAATTGTGGGCGATCGCGCGCTCGACATGGGCCATGTCCTCAAGGCTGGCGACGCCTGCGGCCTGCGCTGCGCCGTTCAGATTGAATGGGCCGCGGACGCGGTTCAATGCGTCGAGGACATGGGCCGAGCCGTAGGCCCAGCCAACGCGCAAGCTCGCAAGACCATGGATCTTCGAGAACGTCCGTGTCATCACGACGTTGTCCAACGTCGAAGCAAGCTCGAGGCCGGCCGCGTAGTCGTTGTGGGTCACGTATTCGGCGTAAGCTGCGTCGACCACGAGCAGCGTATGAGGCGGCAGGCCGGCGTGCAGGCGCTTGACCTCGGAGAAGGAGATGTAAGTGCCGGTCGGATTGCTCGGGTTGGCCAGGTAGACGATCTTCGTGCGAGCGGTGGTCTTGGCCAGAATTGCGTCCACGCTCGCCGTCCTGTCGGTCTCTTTCGCCACCACGGGAACGCCGCCCGCGGCGCGAATGCAGATCGGATAGGTCAGAAAGCCGTATTGGCTGTAAATGCCTTCATCGCCCGGATGCAGAAACACGTGCGCGAGCAGGGCGAGCAGCTCGTCGGAGCCGTTGCCGCAGATGATTCGCGCCGGGTCGAGACCGTAGCGGCGGCCGATGGCCTCCCGAAGGGCTGTCGACGCTCCGTCGGGATAGAGCTCAAGACTGCCAGCCAACGCGCGCACAGCCTCCATCGCCTTCAGAGATGGCCCGAGGGGCGATTCGTTGGACGACAGCTTATGGACCTTGGCCACCCCCGGGACCCGGCTCTTGCCCGGCACATAGGGATCGATCGCCAGGATTTCCGGGCGCGGCTGAGGCTTGAGGACAGAGTGGGTCGTCATGGCGGGTTCGATTAGCCTCAATTCGCGCGTTTGCGCAACGCCGAGGCGTCGAATCGATCCGCGTGGGCGCCGACCTCGGTCGCCCGAACGTCGGCGCCGCCGGCCGAGCGCAGCGCCTCGCTCACCGCATCGGCCGGAATATTCCCGGGCCGCGCCACCAGCAGGGAAAGCCCCATGCCATTGGCGGCGGACCCGATCACTTCCGCGCCTATTTGGCCCATTGCTCCAGGAACGTCGGCGCGCCACCGGTCGAGCGTGACCGACTCGAGCACGACCTCGCGCGCGCCTCCGTCGACGAGCGGTTTCGAGATCACGAACGCGGGCAACCCCGCGGGGTGATCGGTGCGCTCGACGAACGGCAGCCGGGCAATGATCTTGGGCGCGTCCGCCGGCACAAGCCGCGTCCACCAGGCGCCCGCCCCCGGACCGCCATCAAGCGCAAACATGCCGAGATCGCCGCCCGATCCGCCGACCGCCCGGATCACATCCGCGGCGCCGACATGCTGCACGCACGGGACCGTGAAGCCAAAATGAAACCGCGCCGAGTCACGCATTCTCGCGTCGTCCCCGGACACGTCGATGTGCACGCTATAGGGCGCCTGGATATAGGTGAAGGTCGAGATGATGACCCGCCAGATGCTTTCGACGGTATCGAGCGGGAGGCGTCCCCGATGCCGCTCGGCGATGGCGCGCATCATCGCGGCTTCGCGGGCCGGGCGGAACGCTGAACCCCCTCCCTGGCGGGTCTTGATCTCGATCAATTGGTCGATGACCCGTCCGCGCTCGATCAGAAGCTCATGCATGGCCGCATCGATGCGGTCGATTTCCACTCTGAGGTCGGCGAGGCTCGGCTTCGGCGGCTGGGACAAGGGGGCGACCCTCTCCTTTGCGCAGTCTTGGTTGGATGTCCGGTCACGCCCGGGGGCCGCGGCAGACCGGCTCTATGTGTTCATCGATTCGAAGAAATTCGCGTTCGTCTTGGTCTCGCGCAATTTCCCGAGCAGGAACTCGATCGCGTCGACGGTGCCCATCGGATTGAGGATCCGGCGGAGGACGTACATTTTCTTGAGGATGTCAGGCGGCACCAACAATTCCTCCTTCCGGGTTCCAGATCGCGTGATGTCCATGGACGGGAAGGTGCGCTTGTCGGCGACCTTGCGATCGAGGATGATTTCCGAGTTGCCGGTGCCCTTGAACTCTTCGAAAATGACTTCATCCATGCGCGAGCCAGTATCGATGAGCGCAGTGGCGATGATCGTGAGCGAGCCGCCCTCTTCGATGTTCCTCGCCGCGCCGAAAAATCGCTTCGGCCGTTGCAGCGCATTGGCGTCGACGCCGCCGGTCAGAACCTTTCCGGACGACGGCACGACGGTGTTGTAGGCGCGTCCCAGCCGGGTGATCGAGTCGAGCAGGATGACCACATCCCGTCCGTGCTCGACCAGCCTTTTGGCCTTCTCGATCACCATCTCGGCGACCTGAACGTGGCGGACCGCGGGTTCGTCGAAGGTCGACGACACCACCTCGCCTTTGACCGATCGCTGCATGTCCGTCACTTCTTCCGGGCGCTCGTCGACCAGGAGGACGATCAAATAGCATTCCGGGTGATTGGCGGTGACCGACTGGGCGATGTTCTGCAACAGCACCGTCTTGCCGGTGCGCGGCGGCGCGACGATCAGCGCCCGCTGCCCCTTGCCGATCGGCGCGACGATATCGATGACCCTGGCCGACATATCCTTGCGGGTTGGGTCTTCGACCTCGAGCCGCAATCGTTCGTCGGGATAGAGCGGCGTCAGGTTGTCGAAGTGGACCTTGTGCCGGGTCTTTTCAGGGTCCTCGAAATTGATCGCGTTGCATTTGAGCAGCGCGAAATAGCGTTCCCCTTCCTTGGGGCTCCGGATCACCCCTTCGACCGTATCGCCGGTCCGCAAGGCCAATCGCCTGATCTGCGACGGCGAAACATAGATGTCGTCGGGACCGGGAAGGTAGTTGGCGTCGGCCGAGCGCAGGAAAGCAAATCCGTCCTGCAAAATCTCGACCACGCCCTCGCCGATGATCTCGACCTCGACGCTGGCGAGCTGCCTGAGAATGGCGAACATCAGCTCCTGCTTGCGCATGGTCGACGCGTTGTCGACATCGTTCTCCTCGGCGAACGCGAGGAGCTCGGTCGGAGATTTTTGCTTTAATTCCTTGAGTTTCATTTCCCGCATTGGCGGACCTTGCTCTCGGACTTGCGGGCCCGCGGGCCCGCAAAGTCACAGACATGTTGGAAGATGGCGCTGACGTCTCGACACGGCGGTCTGTCGTGTCAGGCTGCCGCGACGAAAGTTGGATCGGGCGATCCGGCGCCGCATGGAACCCGCGTTTACGGGTGGCGCCGGTTCATAATCGCCTTTGCGAAAATATTCAACGGCCTTTTGCCGCGCCGGGCCATCCAGGCTCGAAAAGGCCTAAAATGGCTTCACCACAGCCAGAATCACGATCAGGACCATGAGGACTGTCGGAACTTCGTTCATGACGCGATAGAACCCGGCTGGCCGAACATTGGCGTCGGCTGCGAAAGCGCGCACGCAGCGCGCAAAGTAGCCGTGCAGCCCGCCGAGACCGAGGACTAAGACGAATTTGGCTTGGAGCCAGGGCGCCTGCCAATATCCGGTCAGCAACGCAAGCGCTATCCCGGTGACGAATACCAGAATCATCGACGGGTTGACGATCGCCTTGAGGAGCCGCCGCTCCATCACCTTGAAGGTTTCCGAAAGCGCCGAGCCTTTGGGCGCATCGGCGTGGTAAACGAACAGCCGAGGCAGGTACAGCATCCCCGCCATCCAGGCGATGACGGCGACAACGTGCAGCGCCTTGACCCAGAGAACCATGGGGAATTTCGCAACGACCGGCGCCCAGCTCGCCTCTCGAACCGCCGGTGGCCTTAGCCGCTGGACCCGTTCGGCGCAAGTCGCGGTCGTCGTTGGCGACCAAAGACAAAATCTAAGATAGGAATTGATTCTTATTCTTAAACACCTGATTTGAACACAATCGGCGCTATCCAATTCAACGCCATGGAGCCGAAGGCCGCGAAGGCGCGAAGCGCCCCGACCGGCGCCTCCCAGCAATTAGCAATTTGTTAAGAATTCCTAAGAGATCATAAATACCAGTGTGATCTTGATGTCTATTGTCCCCGCAATTCATACCCACTTTCTCGATCGCCGAATTTTTGTCCCAGCCAGCACGCCTGTGAATCGTCGCGCAGGCTTTGTCGCGGGTTAGGCGGCGGCTCAGGAAGGCCGCCCCGACTTTCCACGCCTGTCCACAAGAAGCGCGGCGGGTTATAACCAGCCGCTCTTCCGTTGGGGGCCGCATTGGGCCGCAGCTATTTCCATCTTCATCTGGTTTCAGATTCGACCGGCGAAACGCTGATCGCCGCCTCGCGCGCCGCCTCGGCGCAATATCAGGGCGTCGCATCGATCGAACATGTCTATCCGCTGGTGCGCACTCCGGCGCAGCTCGATCGGGTGATTGCCGAAATCGAGAACGCGCCCGGAATCGTCCTCTTCACTCTGGTCGATTCCGATCTCTCGAAACGGCTCGAAGACGGCTGCGCTGCATCGGGTTCGCCCTGCCTGTCGGTCTTGGGACCAATTCTGACCTTGTTCAGATCCTACCTTGGACAGAATTCGACGCCGCGAGCCGGCGCCCAACACATGCTCAACGCCGACTATTTCAAACGGATCGACGCCCTCAATTTCAGCATGCTGAGCGATGACGGTCAGGCGCCGGAGAACCTCGACCATGCCGATATCGTTCTCCTCGGCGTCAGCCGCACCTCGAAGACCCCGACCAGCATCTATCTGGCCAATCGCGGCTATAAGACCGCCAACGTCCCATTCGTGCCGCACGTCCCATTGCCAAGCACCCTCGATCATCTCCGCCGGCCGCTGATTGTCGGCCTGATCGCGTCGGCGGATCGAATCGTGCAAATCCGGCAGAACCGCCTGCTGTCGCTCAACGCCGATTCGGAGACCGAATATGTCGATCGCACCGCGGTCGCCGAGGAGCTCGCGGCGTCGCGCCGGCTGTTTGCGGAACGCAGTTGGCCGACGATCGACGTGACCCGACGGTCGATCGAAGAGACGGCGGCGGCGGTGCTCGATCTCTATCGTGCGCATCGGCTCAAATTCATCGCCGACGGCTGACGGCGATGCGGGAAGCTGGAATTTCGGCGCCAACGGCGGCGCAATCGCCCTCGCTGTGGCGCGCGGCTCAGCCATTGATTCTGGCGTCGAAGAGCCCGAGCCGCCGGGCGCTCCTGTGGGCCGTCGGACTTGACGCGGAGGTCATCGCCGCCGAGGTCGACGAACGGGCGCTCGAAGACCGGCATCTCGCGCGCGGCGGTTCGCTCGAGAGCCTCGCCGGCGAATTGGCGCAGGCCAAGGCGCTCGCCGTCAGCGCGGTCCGGCCGCACGCCTATTGCCTGGGCGCCGATCAGACGCTCACGCTCGAGGGCAGGATCTTCCACAAGGCCAGCGATTTCGATGAGGCTCGGCGATCGCTCGCCGCGCTCTCAGGCAAGACGCATCGCCTGACCTCCGCCTTCTGCGTCGCCCGCTGCGGGCAGTCGCTGGTCGTCGACGGCGATCACGCGGACCTGCGAATGCGGCCGCTCGATCCGGTCACGATTTCGCGCTATCTCGATCGGGCCGGGCCGGCGGCGCTGGCGTCGGTCGGCGGCTATCAGGTCGAGGGTCTCGGCGCCCATCTCATGGATCGCATCGAAGGAGAGCATTCCGTTGTTCTGGGATTGCCGATGCTCAGGCTCCTGGCCTGGCTGCGGCGTGAAAGCCTGATCTCGCTATGATCAAGACTCATTCGCCCCGCGCGGGGGTGGCGGGCTGGCCGGTGGACCACTCCCGATCGCCGACGATTCATCGTCACTGGCTGAAGGAGCTCGGCCTTTCGGGAAGCTACGAGCGATTTCCTGTCTGGCCGGGAGAATTCCGCCAGTTCGCGATCCAGATCGGCCGGGGCGAGCTTGTCGGCGCCAACGTGACGGCGCCTCACAAGGAAGCAGCCTTCAGGGTGTGCGACCGGCGAACGCGGGTCGCCGAGGCGCTCGGGGCGGTGAACACGTTGTGGCGGCAGGACGGGCTTCTGTGGGGCGACAACACCGACGTCGGCGGCTTTCTGGCCAACATGGACGACAGCGCGCCCGGCTGGGCGGGGCGAGCGAAATCGGCCGTCGTCATTGGCGCCGGCGGCGCCGCCCGGGCGATCGTATACGCGCTCAAGTCGCGCGGGTTTGAGCGCATCGCGGTCGTCAACCGAACGCAGAGTCGAGCCGAGGCGCTGGCTGCGCATTTTGGCCGCCCGACCCAGGCGACTCGATGGTCGGATCTGACGGCGGGCCTGCGGGAGGCGGATCTGCTTGTCAACGCGAGCGTGCTCGGCATGGCCGGACAGCCGCCGCTAGCCGTCGATCCGAGCCCACTCCCGGACCAGGCGGTTGTCGCCGACATCGTCTATGTTCCGTTGCGCACGCCGCTCATCGAGGCTGCGGGCGCGCGTGGCTTGCGCGTCGCGGAGGGGTTGGGCATGTTGCTCCATCAGGCGGCGCCCGGGTTCGCCCGTTGGTTTGGCGCGCAGCCGACGGTGACGCCGGCGTTGCGGGCGCTGGTCGAGGCCGAGGTCCTGGCGACGCACATGGAGGCGGGGTGATCGTCGTTGGACTGACGGGCTCGATCGCGATGGGGAAATCGACCGTTGCGGCTATGTTCGCCGAGTTCGGCGTCCCGACATTCAACGCCGACGACGCTGTGCGAGAGTTTTACGCCGGCGGGGACGCGAAATCGATCGAGGCGGCGTTTCCGGGCGTCATGGTCGAGGGGAAAATCGACCGCGAGCGCCTCGGAGCGCGCGTATTGGGCGACGCGGATGCGCTGCGGCGGCTCGAAGGCTTGGTGCATCCAGCGGTCGCCAAGGCGCGCGTCCAGTTCCTCGAGCGCGCGGCGGCCGAGGGCCGGCGGATGGCGATCGTCGACGTGCCGCTGCTGTTTGAGACCGGCGGGCATTCAGACGTTGATCTCATTATCGTCGTCAGCGCGCCGGAATCTGTCCAGCGCGCGCGCGCCATGGCGCGCCCGGGCATGACCGAGGCCAAACTCGAGGCCGTCCTGTCGCGCCAGGCCTCGGACGCCGAAAAGCGGCGCGGGGCTCATTTCATCATCGATACGCGCGGCGCCCATGACTTGACCCGCGCCGTCGTTGGTCAATTCATGCGCGCAGCCGCTGCGCTCGCCGGAGGCTGACGACGCCATGCGTGAAATCGTGCTCGACACCGAAACGACGGGCCTCAATCCGGCGGAGGGACACCGGGTGCTGGAAATCGGCGCGATCGAAATCGTTCACCAGACCCTGACCGGAAGGGTCTTCCACACGCTGATCAATCCGGAGCGCGACGTCCCTCAGGACGCCGCCCGCGTCCACGGCCACACCGCCGCCGCCCTCAAGGACAAGCCGGTCTTCGCCGGCGTCGTCGACGAATTTCTCGCCTTCATCGGTGATTCGGCGCTCGTCATCCACAATGCCGAATTCGATATGCGCTTCGTCAACGCGGAGCTGGCGAGGCTCGGGCGTGAGCCGATCGGCATGGACCGGGTCGTCGACACGCTTGTGCTGGCGCGAAGAAAGCATCCCGGACAACCGAACAGCCTCGACGCTCTGTGCGATCGCTACCGCATCGATCGCTCGCGGCGAGTCCGGCACGGCGCGCTGCTCGATGCGGAAATTCTCGTCGATATCTATTGCGAACTCACTGGAGGCCGGCAGCGCTCGCTCGTCTTCGGCGACGCTGGAGGACTTGCCGGTCAGTTCGCCGCGGCGCTTTCTCGCCCGTTGGGCGAGCGGCTGCGCAAACGATTGCCGATCGAACGTGAGGAGGCGAGCGCTCACGCCCAATATATCCAGAGTCTCGGCGACCACGCGATCTGGTTTCGTTACCTGGCCCGGCCAGCCTGATTTGCGCCGCCGGCGATCCGGTCAGGCGGTTCGCTGCTGCTGCTGACCGCCGGAAGCGGCCAAACGCTGCAGATAGAGCGCGTGAAAATCGATCGGGTCGATATAGAGCGGCGGATAAGAGCCGCCACGCACCGCATCGGCGATGATCTGGCGCGCGAACGGGAACAACAGTCGCGGCCCTTCGATCATGATCACCGCCTGAACCTGTTCCGGCGGGAAGTTCTCGGCCCGGAACACGCCCGCGTAGTTGAGCTCGAACTTGAACATCGTATCCGCGCCTTGGCCCGCCCCGCCCTCGAGCATGAGGCTCACCTCGAAGTCCGAGGGGGCGAGCTGACGCGCGTTCACGTTGATCTGGATTGAGATGTTGGGAGCCGTCTGCTGGGGGCCCAAGGTGCGCGGCGCGTTGGGATTCTCGAACGACAGATCTTTCGTATACTGGGCTAGAACCGAAAATTTTGGGCCGGTCTGCGGCGCTTCGGCGCCGTTGCCGTTTTGATCAGGCATCGTCAACTGCTCCCTGTACCGCGAGCCCGAACGCCTCCTGGCGGTCGTCGGGGCAATCCAAACGCGCTTTGGCGTCGCCTAGCATGGCGCCCACAGGCAAACAAGCGCGCCGCCGGCGAGGACAATCATCGTGCAGCGCTGACCCGGTTGAACAACGCCAGGTCGGCGTAGCCGTCGGGCGCAAGACCATTGCGCTCCTGATAGGCGCGCACGGCCGAGCGCAGCGCATCGCCGATCTTGCCGTCGATCTCGCCGACGTTGTAGCCCATTTTCTTGAGTTTGGCCTGCAGTGTTTGGATTTGGGCCGCGGTCAGCGGACGGTCCTCGGTCGGCCACGGCGCGATCACGCCGAGCCCCCCCTCGACGGCGTCGCCGAGCACGGCCACCGAGAGGGCGTAAGCCGTTGAATTATTGTAGGCTTTGATAACCTCGAAATTGCTGGTGACGAGAAACACCGGTCCCTTGAGGCCGGCAAGGATCATAAGCCGCCCCTCGCCTTTTTCCGGCCACGGCGTGCCGTCGGCTCTTTTGACCCCGCGGGCGGCGAAAGACGAGAATGGCGCGGGTGTCGTCGAGTCTGCGTCCGTCAGGATGAAATGGGGCGGCAGCGCGACCTCGAAACCCCAGGGCAAGCCTTTGGTCCAGCCGTGCTTGGCCAGGTAATTCGCAGTCGAGCCGATGGCGTCGGCTTCGCTTTTCCAAATGTCGCGCCTGCCGTGCCCTTCAAAATCGACCGCAAAGGCAAGATAGCTCGACGGCATGAACTGCGTCTGTCCCATCGCGCCGGCCCATGAACCGAGCATCACCGCAGGGGGAATGTCGCCGTGCTCGAGGATGACCAGGGCCGACAGCAATTCGTCGCGGAAATAGTCGCCGCGAAAGCGAATATAGGCGAGGGTCGCCAGCGCCCGAATGACGCTGTTCGATCCGACATTATCGCCAAAATCAGTCTCGAGCCCCCAGACGCCTAGGATCACGGTCTCATCGACGCCGTAG
>Ga0187855_10004136_pt1 | contig 10528 bp, 12 predicted proteins | sample June2016WEW_8_10_2_FD_132969 | JGI IMG/M metagenome (GOLD analysis project Ga0187855, IMG submission 132969) | Peatland microbial communities from SPRUCE experiment site at the Marcell Experimental Forest, Minnesota, USA - June2016WEW_8_10 | ecosystem: Environmental > Terrestrial > Soil >... | reverse complement strand
GCGGAAGAGAAAGTGCGTGGGGCAAAAGGGCGGCTCAAGAAACCCTCGTCGGTTGTGACTTTACTGAATGGTTCTGCATCAAAAAAACCGGCAACTGCCAAAACAGATTACAGCATGTAATTAAGCAATTCATGGGCCTTAACGCAAGGAAAATAAACATGATTATTCCTTTGCCCCAATGGCCCGGTTGGCGGCTGCATAGACCTGTTTTAATGGGATTTTTGCCCGTACCGCCAGTTGCTTGCACGATTCGAATTCCGGTGCGGCTTGAACGACTTTTTCGTTAAATGTGCCCAGTTTTACGGTGATTTTACCGTAGGGGGTTTTGACGCTGACGAATTTCCGCCGCAGTTTGCGCCGCTCCGCCATTGTGCGGCGCACGCCAAACGCGCTGGTTTCGCACAAAATCATTTCACTAAATTTGTCCGCTTCCGCTTCCCCGCATAACACCGTGAGCAGCACACCGGGCCGGTTCTTCTTCATCTGGATCGGGGTGTAAAAAACGTCCAGGGCACCCGCCGCCAGCGCGGATTCGACAAAATGGCCAAGAATTTCCGGAGGCATGTCGTCCAGATTGGTCTCGAGAACCGCAATGACATCGGTTTCCCAATCGGGATTTAACGAACCGGAGGTTGCCACGTTGGGCTTTGGGCTTCGGGCTTTGGACGCCCTGCCGAGCACGGCGCGCAAAACATTGGGCCGCGTTTTGTTTTCGCGCGTGCCCAGGCCGAAACCGGTCTTTTCGGCCACCAGATTTTGCATCGGTCCGAAACCTTCGGCGAATTCAGCCAGCAACGCCGCGCCGGTGGGGGTGACCAGTTCATGCGGTTCATCGCATTGCGTCACCCCGATGCCGCGCGCGCCGAGAATCGCCAGCGTTGCCGGCGCGGGAACCGGAAATCGTCCATGCGCACAATCCACCCACCCCACCCCCTCGACCGCCGGCGATGCGAGCACGCGCGGTTTGCCAAGCAGTTCCAGTGCGATGCCAGCGCCCACGATGTCCACGATCGAATCCACGGCGCCGACTTCATGAAAATGCACGCGGGCCGGTGGCAGGCCGTGAATTTTTCCCTCGGCTTCGGCAATGCGCTGGAACACCGCGATGGATCTTTTCTTCACCCAATTTGAAAGGCGGCTGCGTGAAATGAGGCGTTTGATTTCGGCAAAATGGCGGCTGTCGTCATGGTGGTGATCGTGGTGCGAATGGTGTGGATGGGTGTGCGCTTGACCTGCTCCCACATGCACGTCGAATTTAACGCCGGCAATGCCGGATCTTTGCTGGCGGAGAACATGCAGGTGCCAGCCGTCGAGCTTCAGTTTTTTCAGCTCGCGCTCCAGTTTTTCCGGATCCACGCCCAAATCAATCAGCGCGCCGATGAACATGTCGCCGCTGATGCCGCTGAAGAGATCGAGGTAAAGCGTTTTCATGTGTTTCATCCTGTAGCGGCGGTCTGTGACCGCCGCATTCCTTCGTCAAATCTCAAAGCATGAATTTCTCCCTGAAATGGCCAGTCCGTCCAGTCTTTTACCAGACCGGCTCGGACACAGTTTTCAACCACGTAAAGCCATTTTTCGGAGTAGGATTCACTGGAACGAAGGACGTGATCAAAGAAGCCCGTTTGCCAGTGTGGCGATGGCACGCCTTTCTTTCTCAATTCCTTGGATAGATAATTTTTCAGGCTTTTGACCCAGTCGGAAAGATTCTCCACAGGCGGAGGAAGTTTGACGAACAAATGAATGTGATCGGGCATCAAAATATACCGGCCAACAAAAATTTCTCTTTTGAGCGCTTCCGCAAAAAATCCCATACAAGCAGAATGTATTTGCCCGTTGGCGAGGACGGTCATCCGTTCCTGTGTGCAAAAAGTGATGAAATAGACTGGGTTTTCAATGTGCAACCGCTCCAAACGATGCAGGCGTTCCATAAAATTTGCGGCGGTCACAGACCGCCGCTACAGAGGGCATTGATCTGGCTCGCGGCGTAGCCGGCGCCGAAGCCGTTGTCGATGTTCACCACGGTTACCCCGCTGGCACAGCTGTTTAACATGGCCAGCAGCGCCGCCACCCCGCCGAAACTCGCGCCGTAACCGATGCTGGTGGGTACGGCAATTACCGGCCGGGAAACCAAACCGGCGACGACGCTGGGCAGCGCGCCTTCCATGCCGGCGACAACAATCAACACGTTTGCGCTTTGGATCGTTTCAATATGCGGCAGCAGCCGGTGCAGGCCCGAAACCCCGGCATCCCGGATGCGCCCGACCCGGTTGCCCATGACTTCGGCCGTCACGGCCGCTTCCTCGGCCACCGGCAGGTCGCTCGTGCCGGCGCACAGGACGGCGATGGTACCGGGCCGTTTCGGCAGCGGCCTTTTCTCGATGGTCACACACCGGGCGACCGGGTGGTGAACGGCCCGCTTGAATTTTTTGCGCAGTGCCCGGGCGTGTTCGGGCGTGGCGAGGGTGATGAGCACCCGTTGTTCCAGCGTCAGGATTTTCGCGGCGATGTCCACCACCTGTGCCGGTGTTTTGCCGGAACCAAAAACCACTTCGGGAAACCCCTTGCGCAGGGCGCGATGCGTGTCCACCTGGGCAAAGCCAAGATCGGCCAGCGGCGCGGACTGAAAGGCGCGCAGGACCCGACCCCGCTCAACTTTCCCGGTGCGGAATTTTTCCAGCAGTTGTATCGCTTCCGTTGTCGTCACGTTGAATTTTTGATTTACGATTTATGATTTCAACAAACCAACCTTCGTTGCAAGCCGTCCGTTGCGCGCAGCCAATCAAACTTCAAAGATCATCAATCATAAATGCTTCAGTGGTGCCGGAACAGCCGTTGCCGGTTTTTCAACAGATACCAGACGATTAACACATTCAATGCCAGCACGATGGCCAGTCCGATTTTGGGATGGGCCAGCATGGGTCGTGCCTGGCCTGTCAATTCCGACCGGCGGTGGGCGAGTTCGAAAATCTCGATGGGGATGAAGAAGGCCGATTCGCCAATCGCCAGCCAGATGGCCCATTTCGCGCGGAGGGCAAGGCCCGTGCCTCCCACCAGCAAAAACAATCCGTAAAGCAAAGTGACGTTTGCAAGATTGCGCATATTGGCCGGCGTGACGGTGTCGAGCCAGTCGCCGATGTTGCTGAAAAACCTGTGTTCCGGGTCAAGGTGAACCCAGCGCAAAAACTGGTCGAACACATCCGATAAGTCTTTCCCCACCAACGAAAAAATCCCCGCCGCCGCCAGCAGCAACACGACACCCTTGGCCAGCTTGATCGCAACGATGAAATATAGCGTCGGTGCGGGCTTTTTCGGAATGGATGATTTTGCGTCTCCAGGCATCAGCGGATTTTGGGCAGCAACCAGTTCAACAGTTCCCCGATGGCAAGCCGTTCCTGCCTGCCGTCGTCGCGGTAGCGTACGGTGACCGTGTCCTTCAACTCCGGCTTCTCGCCGAGCGTGCCAAAATCAATCGTGAGGCAAAACGGCGTGCCCGCTTCGTCCTGGCGGCGATAGCGGCGGCCGATGGCGCCCGCGTCGTCGTAATACACATTCATCCAGGGGCGCAGCAAGTCACGCACCGCCTGCGCGGTTTGCACGAGTTCGGGCTTGTTTTTGAGCAGGGGCAGCACGGCCACCTTGATGGGAGCGACCCGCGGATGGAATTTCAGCACCACCCGCGTCTCCAGTTTGCCTTTCTCGTCCGGCATCTGGTCTTCGCTATAAGCGTTGGCAATCAAGGCAAGAATGAGACGATCCACCCCCGCCGAGGGTTCAATCACGTGCGGAATATATTGGCCCTTCGCCAGACCGTTGGCATCCTCGGTGGCGTCCTGCGCGGACTGTTCCTCCGCCACGCCCATTTTGACGAGATATTTCCTGCGGTTTTCGTAATAGCGCCGCCAGAGTTCGTCCTGCTTTTCCTTTGGTAATTTGCTCCAGGCGGCGCGGAGTTCCTCATCGAACACACCCATCGGCTTGCCGGAAAAGCGCTCGTGCTGGCTCAGGTCGAAATCGCTCCGGGCGGCGATGCCTTCCAGTTCCTGGGTGCCAAACGGGAATTTGAACAGGATGTCCACGCAGGCACGGGCGTAATGCGCCAGTTCCTCCGGCTTTTGCCAGTACTCCACCAGCGTGTCCCGGGTCAGGCCGATGGATTCGTAAAACGCGATCCGCTCCTCGACCCAATATTTGTGCCATGCCTTCCAACCCCAGTCCGGATTTCCGATTTCCGATTCCCGATTCCCGATTTCGGCGGCGGACGCGACGCGTCCGGTAATGGCCTCCACCACTTCGTCCGGTTTGATGAAAAATTCCAGTTCCATCTGCTCAAACTCACGCGAGCGGAAGGTGAAATTGCGCGGCGTGACCTCGTTGCGAAACGCCTTGCCGACTTGCGCGATGCCGAACGGAACCTTTTGTCGGGACGTTTCGAGCACATTTTTGAACTGGGCAAAGATCGCCTGTGCGGTTTCGGGACGGAGATAGGCAATGGCCGAATCATCCTGCACCGGGCCGACGTAGGTCTGGAACATGAGGTTGAATGCGCGCGGAGGGGTTTTCTCACCGTGGCATTCCGAAACCATTTTGCTGGGTTTTTGCGGGCAGGGAATTTCGTTGGTCTGGTCGGCGCGGAACCGCCCTTTGCACGTCTTGCAGTCAATCATCGGATCCGTGAACGTGTCCACGTGTCCGCTGGCTTTCCAGATCAGCGGCGACATGATGATGGTGGCTTCCAGGCCGACCACGTCGTCGCGCTGGCGGGTCATGGTGTTCCACCAGAGTTCCTTGACGTTGCGCTTGAGTTCCGCGCCCAGCGGGCCGTAGTCCCAAAAGCCGTTGATGCCGCCGTAAATCTCGGAGGATTGATAAATGAAGCCGCGCCGCTTGCACAGCGACACGATTTTTTCCATCAACACATTTTCTTTTGATTCAGCCATTGGGTCGGCCAGTGTTTGCCATGAACGCGCGGCTGTAAATGAGATTTTTGGCCGGTGGGGATGGCATGCCGGAGCGTGAGTTTCACGCGGGTTGCGTGAAAATTTTGCGCGCCGCGGCGGTTGAGTTCCGCGGGAATGCAGTTTTCGCGGCGCTTTCGCAAAATTTTTCATTTGGCACCGCCAGTGCTTAGGATTTTTGTGTAATAGGTATTGACAGTCCGTGCCATTCCGATAGGTTCGGCCAACTGTCACCTGAACTGAACAAAACTTAAATCCAGACAACTTATGAAAAGAATTCTGAAACAGCAAAAGGCTTTCACCCTGATTGAGCTGCTCGTCGTGATCGCCATCATCGCCATTTTGGCGGCCATGTTGCTGCCGGCGCTGGCCGCCGCCAAGCGCAAGGCGCAACGCATCAGTTGCGTCAGCAATCTCCGCCAGTTGGGCATTGCCTTCCGGGTGTGGGGGGATGACAACAATGGCCAATATCCGATGACCGTCAAGAATACTGCGGGCGGGGCGGAGGACTATGTTTATAGCGCGGCGAATACAGCCACGATTCCGAATTATAACCCGGCGATGGTTTTTGCGGTCATGTCGAACACCGTCAGCGACCCCAAACTGATTATTTGTCCTTCAGACAGTATTCGCAGTGCCGCCACAAACTGGGATTCGGAATTCATTACGACTTTCACTCCCACACCTCAAGTGCCGAACGCCGCGAATACCAACTATGTGAGTTATTTTGTCGGCGGCGATGCCCTTGATACCCAACCACAGGCATTGCTGACAGGTGATCGCAATATTTGTAGCAGTCTCACTCCCACGGTGATGTTTTCAAAGGGTGGCAATATTCTCGGCGTTGGAAACGGCACTATGACCGCCGTGACTTATAACAACTGGTCCTATACTCAAGGAGATCTGCATTTGGGCGAAGGCAACGTTGGCTTGGCCGACGGGAGCTCGCAGCAGGAAACCCCGGCAACCTTGGTATCGGCTTTGGAGCAGGCGACCAACAGCATGGGAAATGCGGGTCTATTTTACAATTTCCCGAACCCATAAACGGTTTCATTTTAAACATACAAACAGTTGCAAGGCATCCCATTGGGGTGCCTTGCGTTTTTTTGTGGGGAACAGCCTTTCTGCGCAGCGAGCCTGGAGCGGTTTCAAAAATACTGTGGCCGGTAATACGGTTTGGGTTAATCGGATTGCGCCAGCGTCTTGGACTGCGGCAGCCCTCTGCCGCTATTCTCCCGCTGGCCCGGCGACGCAAAGCGGCCGAAGGCTGCCGCAGTCCAAAACCTCGCGGAATTTTCCGATCGGGCTTCAGAGCCAGGCCGCAGCTTTTTTAAAACGCATCCAAGTGATGCGCAACCACTGACGCGATAGTTTCCAGAAAAACCGGCGGTTTATTCTTGCCGTTTCCTGGGAAGATCGGTGCCGTTCCTGGGTTTCTGCAGCCGCCGTTGCGCCGCGAAAAAGTTTTGCAACAGCGCGCGGCAATCCGACTCGCACACGCCGGAGGTGACTTCACAACGATGGTTAAGCGTGGGAAACTGCAGCAAGTTCATCGCGCTGCCGGCCGCGCCGGCCTTCGGATCGCTCACGCCGAACACCACGCGCGCCAGCCGGGTGTGCACGATGGCCCCGGCGCACATCGGACACGGTTCCTTCGTCACATAAAGCGTGCAATCGGTCAACCGCCAGTCCCCCATGACCTCCTCCGCCTGGGTGAGAGCGAGCATTTCCGCATGCGCGGTCGCATCCTTGAGCAGCTCGACCTGATTAAACGCCCGGGCAATGACGCGCCCTTCGCGCACAACGACCGCGCCCACCGGAACCTCGCCCGCTTCATAAGCCTTGGCCGCCTGGCGCAACGCTTCGCCCATGAAATAATCATCGCTGTGCAGGTCAATGACAGGTTCATCCATAAATCAGTCGGGGGTCGAGCGTCGAGAGCCGGGCGCACGACGCGTTGTGCCGGGGAATTTCCTTTTGGCCCTCGACCCTCGGCTCTCGGCTGTCGACTCTTCGAGCGTCCATTCGTTGCGCCCGTCCGGATGGCAATGGCAATGTGCCGCAAAAAAGCCGCCGCGATGTTGCCAAAACCAGGGCCAGATCCGTTCGCGGTCGGTCTGGGGAATTTTCAATGAGGCCAGGGCCTCCCGCGGGAAAAACTGGAACCGCCCTTCGGCGTGCGGCGGCGGCGGCGCTTTCAACTTCACCTTCACTTCGAACAGGAACATCAACCAATGCGTCCGCCCTTGATAACCGTATTCGCTGACCAGGCCGGTCAAATGCAAATCTGCGGTCCGGATACCGACGCCCAGTTCTTCCCCGGCCTCCCGGCAGGCGCAGGCATACGGTGATTCACCGAGGTCCATTTTCAACTTGCCGCCGCAAGGGCTCCAGAATCCGCGATTTGGCTCCTGCGCGCGTTCGAGCAACAGCACGTCATCGCGCTCACTGAAACAATAAAGCAGCGTGGCGACCTTGTACGGCAAAGCCATGGTGCGGATTTTGAATTCCCACCGCCAAATGTCGAGCGCGTAAAATTCCGTTGTCACCGCGCGCCAAAACCGTAGCATCGTGGTTCCAGAATCATGAAGCATTTCAACATTGCAGCGTTGGCCGGCGACGGCATCGGACCGGAAGTGATGCGCGAGGCCATCAAGGTTTCGCGCGTCACGGAAAAGAAATTTGGTTTCAAGCTCGACCTCGCCGAAGCCCCGGTTGGCTGGGCGGGCATTGATGCGGTGGGCCAGGCGCTGCCGGAGGCCACGCTCGCGGTTTGCAAAAAATCCGACGCCATTTTATTCGGCTCGGTCGGGTTGCCCGACCGGGACCCGACCCTCCCCAAGGAGGAACGCCCCGAGCGCGCCGCCCTGCTGCGCATTCGCAAGGAGTTCGGTTTGTTCGCCAATCTCCGTCCGGTGCGGTTGCCGAAGGCGTTGGCGCATGCGTGTCCCTTGCGGCCGGAACGACAGGGTGACGGCATTGACATCCTGGTGGTGCGCGAGTTGACCGGGGGCATGTATTTTGGGCAGCCGAAGAAAACCGAGGACGTTGCCGGCGGCCAACGGGCGATTGACACAATGGTCTATACGACGCCGGAAATCGAGCGCATTGCCCGGGTCGCGTTCCAGGCGGCGCGGTTTCGCCGGAAAAAGGTCACCAGCATTGACAAGGCCAACGTGCTGGAAAACGGCGTGCTGTGGCGGGACGTCGTCACGCGGATTGGCAAGAATTATCCGGACGTGACGCTGGAACACATGTTTGTGGACAACGCCGCCATGCAACTCATGCTCAAGCCGGCACAGTTTGACGTGATGCTGTGCGAAAACATGTTCGGCGACATTTTAAGCGATGAAGCTGCGGCGCTGGCCGGTTCCCTCGGTATGTTGCCCAGTGCGAGCCTGGGCGCGACCAGCGGCGAAACCACATTTGGTTTTTACGAGCCCGCCGGGGGCACGGCGCCAGACATCGCGGGCAAAAATCTGGCGAATCCCATCGCGCAGATTTTATCGGTGGCGCTGATGTTGCGGCACAGCTTCGGGTTGAATGACGCGGCGGCGGCCATTGAAGACGCCGTGGCCGCGGCCATCAAAGCCGGCAACCGCACCGGTGACATTTTTAGTCCCGACGAACCCGGCGCCCGCAAAATCGGCACGCGGGAGATGGGTGACGCGATTGTGGCGATGATTTGAAGCGGGCGTGAAAAGTTTGACCGAGCATCTCTGGTTTGAGACACCGCATCGGCGCGATTACATCAACGTCACGGATCAGATTGAGGAACTGGTTCGCAAGAGCGGTGTGCAGGAGGGGCTATGCCTGGTCAATGCCATGCATATTACCGCCAGTGTTTACATCAATGATGCCGAGGATGGCCTGCTGCAGGATTACGACGATTGGTTGGAAAGGCTCGCCCCACACGCGCCGACATCCCAATACCGCCACAACCGCACCGGCGAAGACAACGCCGACGCGCACCTGAAACGCCAAGTCATGGGGCGCGAGGTGGTGGTGGCCATCACCCAAGGCAAACTCGATCTCGGCCCGTGGGAACAGATATTCTACGGTGAATTTGACGGGCGCCGGCGCAAGCGTGTGCTGGTGAAAATCATCGGCGAATAATTCCCCCGGTCACGGCCGTTTGATCCGATAAAGTTGCTGCCGCCCGTTCATCGCGCACGTGGCGCGAAAGGTTCCCGGCCGGATTTGCGAGACGGTCGCACTGGCGTCGCCATACGTGCCGGGACATTGGCCGGCACATTGCAGGACGAAGGAGGACGGGCCATCGGCAGCATCACCGGTAAAATCAATTTGCACGGTGCCGTTGGTGAGGAGGATGCCGGTGATGGCCGGCTGAGCGACCGGGGCGCCGTTCGCCTTCCAGGACAGTGAAAAGTTATCGATGCCAAAAGTGGCACGCGAGCCCGAACCGGTCGCCGCCGAAAGCGCGGCGATGCGAATCCAAACATTCGAGGACAGGTTGTTGGCATTCGTGCCCAGGTTGTAAGTTTGGGTCGTGGCGCCGAAGCTGGTTGCATTGGTATAGGTGCCGAGGCTGGTGAACGAAACAGGTGAATTGCCGATGGCATACTGTACGGTCCAGACGGTGGTGTAGCCGTTGGTTCTCAACAGGCAGAGATCCACGCTGAAGAGGAGGTTGCTCAAGCCGGCGGTGTTTGCCAGCTGCAATACAAAGGCGGCTCCGGGATCACCGAACGAACTGGTTTGACGCAAGGCCAGCGCGCGGTTGGTGCAACCGGCCTGAATGGTGGTGGATTCAGCACCGTTAAAATTCGTGCCTGCATTGCTCTTGTTGGCGGCGCAGTTGCCAAACTCTCCGGTGGTGTCTCCCCAGGTTTTGGTCGCGGTCGGAAAATCCACGTTTGTTCCGAGGTTGGTTGCAGTGGCATTAAGTCTGACTGACCAGCCGATGGGGAGGCCATTGCTGATCGTGTCGAAGTTTTTGGTGTAGTTTGTGCCGGTGAGCGTCAGTTGGGCCCGGGCGGGTTCGAGAAACAATATCATGCCGAGAAACAGAGGTGCCAGGTAAAGCCAGGATGCGCTTTTTTTCATTTTTTGGGTTTGGAGTTGGTTTGGGTTTGTTTGGAGCAGAATAAGAAGCACCCGATGGCGTTGCTGGCCGGCCTTCCAACAGAGACGGGGCTCCAGGCTGCATTCGACGGCCTCTCGTATGCGGCACACAACCGCAAATCCGAGTCTTTCCGTATCCAGAGTCTGCCCGTGGGTTCCATTCCGAGTTCTGCTTTAAAAATCAAATATGCTAAATTTCATATTCAATTTTTTACATATTTCTAATAATATTGCCTGTCGCGGCAAGTACTTTCCTTGAAAGTTATTCACAGGTTTTAGACAATCTGGTGATGGTCAACCACTTTGCGCTATTTTGAAGGGTCATAAACGTTATTATCTTTAAGGTTGTCTAATCCAAGCAGGTCTTGAATGGTGTATGCTTTGTTTGTCAAACCCGCTGCCTGTGCGGGTGTTTTGCCGTGTGCTGAATGGACGCGGCAGAAGTTGTAATGCCAGACGAATAAGGCGATAGAATACTTTAAGTTTTG
>Ga0187855_10004135_pt1 | contig 10531 bp, 7 predicted proteins | sample June2016WEW_8_10_2_FD_132969 | JGI IMG/M metagenome (GOLD analysis project Ga0187855, IMG submission 132969) | Peatland microbial communities from SPRUCE experiment site at the Marcell Experimental Forest, Minnesota, USA - June2016WEW_8_10 | ecosystem: Environmental > Terrestrial > Soil >... | reverse complement strand
GTCGCCTCGGTGAAAGGCTTCGGGCCCGGTCCCTACGAGGACTGCAAGGTCTACGAGAACGTGGCGCAATGTGCCGGCGGCTCGGCCTCGACCACCGGCTTTCGCGACGGCCCGCCATTGGTCACCGCCGCGCAGATCGGCGATTCGGGCACAGGCCTGCATCTCGCGCTCGGCATCGTCAGCGCGCTCTACCAGCGCCTCCGTACCGGCCGCGGCCAGAGGGTGCTGTGCGCCATGCAGGACGGTGTGCTCAACCTGGCGCGGGTGAAATTGCGCGACCAGCAGCGGCTGCAGCACGGCCCGCTCGCCGAATACAGCCAGTACGGCGAGGGCATTCCGTTCGGCAAGGCGACGCCGCGCGCCGGCAACGATTCCGGCGGCGGCCAGCCGGGTTGGATTCTCAAATGCAAGGGCTGGGAGGACGATCCCGACGCCTACGTCTATTTCATCACCCAAGCGCCGGCGTGGGGCGCGATTTGCGATCTCGTCGGCAAGCCGGAATGGAAGAACGATCCCGATTTCGCAACGCCGCCGGCGCGGCTGCCGCGGCTGCGGCATATCTTCGACGCCATTGAGCAATGGACCCTGACCAAGACCAAGTTCGAGGTCATGGAGATTTGCAACAAGCTCGACATCCCGGTCGGGCCCATCCTGTCCATGAAGGAGCTCGCGGAGGAGCCGTCGCTGCGCGCGACCGGCACCGTGGTCGAGGTCGACCACCCGACGCGCGGGCCGTATCTGACGGTGGGCAACCCGATCAAGCTGTCCGATTCGCCCGCCGATGTGCGGCGCTCGCCGCTGCTTGGCGAGCACACCGACGAAATCTTGTGTCAGGTGCTCGGCTATTCGGCTCCGGAGATCGTCGAGATCAAGGCGTCCGGTGCCATCACCGCACCGGACAAGCCGGCCAAAGCGGAGGCGGCGTAGTCTGCTCCTCCCTCTCCCCGCTGCGCGGGGGGAGGGCTGGGGTGAGGGGGCCTCTCCGCTCGGCTCAGAATGACGGCGGCGCCCCTCACCCTCGCTCGCCGTGCTCGCTCGACCTCTCCCCGCACGCGGGGAGAGGTGAAGAAAGTGCAAGGAAGGAATTTCCGGATGCGTATCGTGGTTCACGGACAGCAGGCGTTCGGCAAGGCGGTTCTGGAGGCGCTGCTCAAGCGCGGCGAGAACGTCGTCGCTGTCTATGTGGCGCCGGAGAAGGAGGGCGCGAAGGCCGATCCGCTGAAAGAGGCCGCGCTCGCCGCCAAGCTGCCGGTTTATCAGCCGGCCTCCTACCGCAAGCCGGAAGTCTGGGACGATTTCCGCGCGCTCAAACCGGACCTGCAGGTAATGGCCTTCGTGACCTTGTTCGTCCCCGAGGATTTTCTGAACATCCCGACTCACGGCTCGATCCAGTACCATCCGTCGCTGCTTCCGGCCTATCGCGGACCGAGCGCTATCAACTGGCCGATCATCAAGGGCGAGACCGAGACCGGCTTGTCGATCTTCTGGCCCGACAACGGGCTTGATACCGGCGACGTGCTTCTGCAGAAGAAGACGTCGATCGGCCCCGCCGATACGCTCGGCACGGTGTATTTCGACCGCCTGTTCCCGATGGGCGTCGAGGCCATGCTCGAAGCGGTCGATCTCGTCAGGACCGGTACGGCGCCGATGATCAAGCAAGATGTCTCAAAGGCGACCTACGAGGGCCGCTGCGGTCCCGACAATGCGCATATCGACTGGGGCAAGCCGTGGCTGCAGATCGACCGGCTGATCCGCGGCTGCAATCCGGCGCCGGGCGCCTGGTCGAAACTCGACGGCAAAACCGTGAAAATCTTCGACGCTAAGCCGCTGCCGGCCAAGGACCCCAAGGGCATCGCCGGCAAGATGGGCGAGATCGTCGCCATTGACGGCGATGGCTTCACCGTCGTTTGCGCCGACGGCCGCTTCAAGGTCAGCCGCGTCCAAGCGGATGGTCCGAAAATCGCCGGCGGCGAATTTGCCGCCGGCGCCAAGCTCACCCCCGGCATGAGGTTTTCATGAGTCCGCCTCCCGCAACCGCGGCGAAATCCGTCGCAGACGCCTCGCAACACATCCATCCGAAATCCGATATCGAGATCGCCCAGGCTGCCAGGATGCGGCCAATCGCCGATATCGCCCGCGAAAAACTCGGCATCGCGGCGGAAAATCTCGAACCCTACGGCCACTACAAGGCCAAGGTATCGCTCGACTACATCAAGCGGCTGCAAGATCGTCCGAACGGCAAGCTCATCCTGGTGAGCGCGATCACGCCGACGCCGGCCGGGGAGGGCAAGACCACGACGACGGTCGGCCTGACCGACGCCCTCAATCACATCGGCAAGAAGGCGATGCTATGCATCCGCGAGCCTTCGCTCGGTCCCTGCTTCGGCGTCAAGGGCGGGGCGGCCGGCGGCGGCTACGCGCAGGTCGTGCCGATGGAGGAGATCAATCTGCACTTCACCGGCGATCTGCACGCGATCGGCACGGCGAACAATCTGCTGGCGGCGCTGATCGACAATCACATCTACTGGGGGAATGCGCTCGGCATCGATGCGCGCCGGATCGCCTGGCGGCGCGCCATCGACATGAACGAGCGGGCGCTGCGCTCGATCGTGTCCTCGCTCGGCGGCACCGCCAACGGCTTCCCGCGCGAGGACGGCTTCGACATCACTGTCGCGTCGGAGGTGATGGCGATCTTCTGTTTGGCGCGCGACGTGCAGGACCTCAAGCAGCGCCTCGCCAACATCGTCGTCGCTTATACGCGCGAGCGAAAGCCGGTGCGCGCCGGCGATCTCAAGGCGCAGGGTTCGATGACCGCGCTGCTCAAGGACGCGCTGGCGCCGAACTTGGTGCAGACGCTCGAAGGCACCCCCGCCTTCATCCACGGCGGCCCGTTCGCCAACATCGCGCACGGCTGCAACTCGGTGCTGGCGACGACGACGGCGCTCAAGCTCGCCGATTACGTGGTGACTGAAGCCGGCTTTGGCGCCGACCTGGGCGCGGAAAAGTTCATGGACATCAAGTGCCGCAAGACCGGGCTGGCGCCCGACTGCGCCGTGCTTGTCGCCACCATCCGCGCACTGAAGATGCACGGCGGCGTCAAGAAGGAGGACCTCAAGGCGGAAAACCTCAAAGCGCTCGAGGCCGGCATGGCGAACCTGGCGCGCCATATTGAGAACGTGCAGAAGTTCGGCGTCGTGCCGGTGGTCTCGATCAACCGCTTTTCCGCCGATACCGATGCCGAGATCGCGCTGCTCAAGGAGGCTTGCGCCAAGCTCGGCGTCGAGGCGCTGATGGCGGATCATTGGGCGCTCGGCGGCGAGGGCGCGGCCGATCTCGCGCGCGCCGTCGTCAAGATCGCCGAGAGCGGCAAAAGCAAGCTCAAGCTCCTCTATCCCGACGACATGCCGCTGCTGGAAAAGATCCGCACGATCGCCAAGGAGATCTATCGCGCCAAGGATATCGACGCCGACAAATCGGTCCGCGACCAGCTCGCCGCGTTCGAGAAGATGGGCTATGGCAAGTTTCCGGTTTGCGTTGCCAAGACCCAGTACAGTTTCTCGACCAACCCGGATGCTAAGGGCGCGCCGACCGATCATGTCATCAAGGTGCGCGACGTGCGGCTCTCCGCCGGCGCCGAATTCGTGGTCGCGATCTGCGGAGAGATCATGACCATGCCGGGCTTGCCGAGGGTTCCCGCCGCCGACCATATCGACGTCGGGCCGGATGGCAGGATCGTCGGGTTGTTTTAAGCTGCGCCGATGATGGTGTCTCGGCCGTTTACAGAAAGGTCTGGTTATGTCTCTTGCTGAATCGCCGCGGCTTGCCGCCGCACACGGCGCGCCGCTGCGCCACGACTGGACTCGCGGGGAGGTGCGGGTGCTGTTCGAGCTGCCGTTCCCGGAGCTGATGTTCCGCGCGCAGAGCGTTCACCGCGACCATTTCGATCCGGCGGCCGTGCAGATTTCAACGCTGCTCTCGATCAAGACCGGCGGCTGCCCGGAGGACTGCGCCTATTGTCCGCAGAGCGCCGAATACGAGACCGGTGTGCGCGCCGAAAAGCTGATGCGGCTCGATGCCGTGCTCGCCGAGGCGCGGGCGGCGAAGGCTGCGGGCGCCAGCCGGTTCTGCATGGGCGCCGCCTGGCGTTCGCCCAAGGATCGCGACCTCGATTCCGTCTGCGCCATGGTCGAAGGCGTCAAGGCGTTGGGCCTCGAGACCTGCGCGACGCTCGGTATGCTCACCGCCACGCAGGCGCAGCAGCTCAGGCAAGCCGGGCTCGACTATTACAATCACAACCTCGACACCTCGCCGGAGTTTTACGAAAAGATCATCACCACGCGCACCTACGGCGAGCGTTTGGAAACGCTCGACCACGTGCGCGACGCCGGCATCAACGTCTGCTGCGGCGGCATCGTCGGCATGGGGGAAACGCGCGAGGATCGCGTCGGCATGATCGCGACCCTGGCAAGCTTGCCGGAGCATCCCGAATCGGTGCCGATCAACATGCTGGTCCGTGTCGCCGGGACGCCGCTCGCGGGCGAGCCCAGCCTCGACCCGATCGAATTCGTGCGCACCATTGCCGTCGCCCGCATCACCATGCCGCGGTCGATGGTGCGGCTCTCGGCCGGCCGCGAAACCATGAGCGAGGAGACGCAGGCGCTCTGCTTCCTGGCCGGCGCCAACTCGATTTTCTACGGGCCGAAGCTGCTGACCACGCCGAACCCCGAGCGCGACCGCGACCAGGGGCTGATGGATCGGCTCGGTCTGTCCCCGATGCTCTAAAACATCCCCATGCGCTCGCTCGCCATGGTGCCGGTGAGCATGAGGACACCGAACGCCATCACCGCGAGCGCGGCGCCGACCTCGACGCCGCGCAGGATGAGCGAGCCGTAGCCGTTGCGCGCGGCGGCAAACCGCTTTGCCGCGGCCTTGGCGGCGACGGCGAGCGTGGCGATCGCCGCGACGGTGATCGCCGCGCCGACGCCCATCACGAAGGTCGAGGCGACGCCGGCCCAGAACAAGCCCTGCGCTAGTGCGAAAACGAGGACGATGATCGCACCCGAGCAGGGCCGCAATCCGACCGCGACGATCGCCGATAAACCGCGGCGCCAGCCGCCTGGCCCTGCCAATTCCTCAGGCTCCGGCCCGTGCGCGTGCCCCCAGGGCAACACGTCCTCTTCTTCGTCGGCGGCGTGATGATGATGGCCGTGGGCGTGATCGTGATCGGCGTGGTCGTGGTGCGAATGATCATGGCGATGGCAATTGGCGTGGGCGGCGTGCACGTGGGGCACATGGTCGGCTGCCGTTTCGGCCGCTGCCGGTTCGGGTCCCGACCTGACCGCGTGCAGGGCACGAAGAAAGCCGCGGCCCTTCACCCAAATGAGTCGCGCGCCCAACAGCACGATCAGCATGTAGCTGACCATCTCGATGACGCGCACCGTGTCGCCCATCATCTTCGCCGTGGCGCCGATCAGAACGGCGGCGATGGCGACAATCACCACGGCGGTCAGCGCCTGCAGCAGCGCCGAGGCGAACGACAGCGCGATGCCGCGCCGCCAGGTCTCCTCGTTGGCGAGAAGGTAGGACGCGATCACCGCCTTGCCGTGGCCTGGGCCAGCAGCATGGAAAGTGCCGTAGATGAACGAGATGCCCATCAGTCCCCAATAGGCCGAGCCGTCGGTCTTGGCGGCGCGGATGAGGCCGGACAGCGCGCGGTAGAACAGCGCCTGTTTGGCGAGGATCCAGCCGGCGATGCCTTCGGCGGGCGGCGGGCGAATGGCGCCGAGCGGCCCAGCCTGCGCGAAGGCGCTATCGAGCGCGCTTGTCGCCAGCACCAGCAGCACGATGACGGCCGCCGCGAGGGAAAGACCGCGGATCAACCGCATCCTGGCGCCGCTCTTCACGGGCAGTTCACCGCGATCCTGTTGGCGAAATTCGCGCCCATGCCGATATTGGCCTCCGAGGTCTGGAAGGCCTGGTCGAGCCGCAGCGTGATCGGGAAATTATCGTCGTGCGGCTTCTCGACCGCGGCTGTGCATGACGCCGGCGCGCTGACCAGCCGCACCGGGTCTTTTTCCGCGAAACCGAAATCGATGAAGAATTCCGGATCGTAAACTTCGATCTCGATCGCCTTCGCCTTTACCGGCGTCTTGAACGGCAGCGTGAAGTGCAGCGTGAGCACCGTCTCCTTCGGATCGTAATCGAGATAATAGTCGATCGGATCGAGGAAGGCGTCCTTGTTCCGTTTGCCGTCCACCTTGGCGTAGGTGAAATAGGCATACTCCTTGAGCGACTCGACATTGACCTTGGCGAGCGGCTCGAGCTCCTCGCGCGTGAACGTGCCCTTGGTCTTTTGCTCGAGGCCCTGCGTGGCGAAGGCGGAGAACATATCGTCGAAGGTCCAGGCGTGGCGCACGCCGGTGACCGAGCCATCCGCCGTGTAAAGAAGTTCTTCGGTCATCGTCACCCAGACATGCGGGTGCGCGTCGACACGCCCCGTCGCCGCGACGACGCAGGCCAGTCCGGCCACGACAGAAATGAAGCGTTGGATCATCGGCCCCCGCGCCCGCGCGCCCGACAGCGGGCGCAGATTTGAACGCCGAGTGGGGCGGAAACGAGGCCATGGGACTTTGCCGCCGTTCGTCCCAGCGCTGGCGGGAATCCAATGTCTCCGAGCGTCATTGCGAGCGAAGCGAAGCAATCCAGTTTTGTGCCATGAAGTCTGGATTGCTTCGTCGCGGAGCCTGTCATCGGGCCGGCCACTTCGGGCCGGACCCGTTGGCTCCTGCAATGACGGGGCGTGTGGTACATACTAATAGTGAGGAGAGATGCGATGGCGCAGAATGAATTTGCACCGGTCACACCCGGCGAAATGCTAAAGGAAGAATTCCTCGCCGAGTATGGTCTGTCGCAGAACCAACTCGCGAAGGCCATCGGGATTTCGCCGAACCGGATAGCCGAAATCGTCAACAATCGGCGGCGCATCACGGCCGACACTGCGCTTCGGCTGAGCTTATACTTTGGCAACAGCCCGGAGTTTCGGATGAATCTGCAGACTCATTACGATCTGAAACTGGCGCGGCGGAATCTCAAACCTGAAGATGCCAAGCACATCAAGGCGCTGCGGGCCGCGTAGGCTGCCTACACCCCAGCGGCGCCGCCGTCCCCGCGCGGATCGTGGGCGCCTTCGCAGCTGCCGTCGACATGCAAGACCGTCGCACCGGCATGGCCCATCGTATCGGAATGCGGGTCGGGCAGGACTTCCAGATCATGGCCGGCGGCGGCGAGCTGATCGACGAGATTACCGGCGAAACGTGATTCCAGGCGCAGCTTGGTTTGCTGATTGCCCCAGGTCCGGCCGAGCAGCCAGCGCGGACGGTCGATCGCCGCGGCGAGCGGTTGCCTAAATAAGACGTGGCGGGTGAACACGGCGCTCTGGGTCTGCGGCTGGCCGTCGCCGCCCATGGCGCCGTAGGCCATGACGCGTCCGTCTTTGAGCACGGCGAGCGCCGGATTAAGCGTGTGGAACGGCAGCCGGCCGGGCGCGAGCAAATTCAGCGCGCCGCGTTGCAGCGAAAAGCTGACGCCGCGGTTCTGCATCAGCACGCCGGTGCGCGGCAGCACGCAGCCCGAGCCGAACTCCCAATAGAGCGATTGGATACAGGACACGACCAAGCCGCTGCTATCGGCGGCGCCCATCCAAACGGTGTCGCTTTCGGCGCCGAGCGGCCAGGGCGCCGCCTTGCGGCGATCGATTTTCATCGCCTCGCCGGCGATGAACCGCGGTTCGAGACAGCGATCGAGCGCATGCGCCAGATGGTTCGGGTCGGTGACGACGCGATCGCGCACCCGCAGCGCGCGCTTGGTCGCCTCGACCAGGCCGTGAATATGATCGAATGCCTCCGCCTCGGTGACGCCTAAGCGAGCAAACAAGGCGAGGATCATCAGCGAGGCGACGCCCTGGGTCGGGGCGTCGGTGTTGTAGACCGTTCCCTCCGGCAGTTCGACGCGCAGCGGCTCGGCGAGCGTGGCGCGATACCGTGTCAAATCCTCGCGGGTGAGCGGGCTGCCGATGCGGGCGAGGTCGGCGGCGACTTCGCGTCCGACGTCGCCGCGATAAAAATCGTCAAGACCGACATGAGCGAGATGCGCGAGCGTCTCGGCCAGTGCTTCTTGCTTGAGGATGGCACCGACTTCCGGCGGCTTGCCATCCACCAGAAACGTTTCGGCGAAGCCCGGCGCCGGCGCGATCGCGGCAAGGTGTTCCTGCGTGAGCCGCGCTTGGCTGCGTGACACGGCATAGCCGTTGCGGGCCTGACCGATCGCCGGCGCCAAGAGGACATCGAGCGGCAGCGTCGCGCCGTTCGCCTTCGCCGCCTCGAGCGCCAGCATCCAGCCGCCGACGGCGCCCGGCACGGTGAGCGCGGCAAGCGGACCGCGCGGCGGAATTGCCTCGTACTCGGCATAAAACTCGGGCTGCGCCTGCGAGCCGGCGGGTCCCGCGGCCATGATCGCGCGCAAGCGTCCGTTCGGCTCGCGGAACAGCCAGAACCCGTCGCCGCCGATATGGTTCATGTGCGGGTAGACGGCGGCGATCGAGGCCGCCATCGCCACCATCGCTTCCAGCGCGTTGCCGCCCTCGGCGAGAATCGAGCGGCCGGCTTCCACGGCGCCGTCATGCGGCGCGCAGACGACGCCGCGGCGGTGACCGGCGCTGTGCAGATCGACCATGCTCAGGCGACCACAGAGGGCTCGGCCAATCCGCGCTTGCGCAACAGCGCCTCCGCGCTCGGCAGCCGGCCGCGGAAGGCTCTGTAGGCGTCGGCCGGATCGCGGGCGCCGCCGGCGGCGTAGATGGTCTCGCGCAACCGCTGCGCGGTTGCCGGATCGAAGATATCGCCGGCCTCCTCGAAGGCTTCGAACGCGTCCGCGTCGAGCACTTCCGACCACATGTAGCTGTAATAGGCCGCGGCATAGCCGCCGCCGGAGAACACGTGGCCGAAGTGCGGCGGGCGGTGGCGCATGACGATCGCTTCCGGCATGCCGATGCGGGAAAGCACCTTGCCCTCGAACGCGCTGGTGTCGATCGTGCCGGGCGAGCCGAGCGAATGGAAATCGAGATCGGCGAAGGCCGAAGCCAGATATTCAACGGTGCCGAATCCCTGATTGAAATTGCGCGCGGCAAAGAGCCGTTGCAGCAGGTCTTCCGGCATCGGCGCGCCGGTCTGGTAGTGCCGGGCGAAGCGCCGCAACACCTCCGGCCGCTCGAGCCAATGCTCGTAGAGCTGCGACGGCAGCTCGACGAAATCGGTGGCGACATTGGTGCCGGAAATCTGCGGATAGGTGACGGTTGACAGGAGGCCGTGCAGCGCATGGCCGAATTCGTGGAACAGCGTGCGCGCTTCCTCGAAGCCGAGCAGCGTCGGCTCGCCGTCGGCCGCCCTGGCGAAATTGCAGACGTTGACGATCACCGGGCGAATATCGCCGGCGAGCTTTTCCTGCTCCCGCAGCGACGTCATCCAGGCGCCGCTTTGTTTTGACGCCCGCGCAAAGTAATCGGCGAAGAAGAGCCCGACCTCGGCGCCATTGCTGTCGCGCACCTCCCAGACCCGAACGTCGGGATGCCAGATCGGCACGTCGGCGCGCGGGGTGAAGCGCAAACCGAACAGCCGCTGCGCCGTGTAAAACGCGGCCTCGATCATGCGGTCGAGGGCGAGATACGGCTTGATGGCGGCCTCATCGACAGCGCAGCGCCGGCTGCGCAGCTGATCGGCGTAATAGCGCCAATCCCAGGGCGCAAGCGCAAAGTTGCCGCCTTGCTCCTGCACCAGCGCCTGCAGGTCGTCGCGGTCGGCGAGCGCTTTTCTCCGCGCGCGCGCCCACACCGTGTCCAAGAGAGCGCGCACGGCTTCCGGCGTCTTCGCCATCGCATCGTCGAGCCGGTAATGGGCGAAGTCGGCATAGCCGAGCAATTTTGCGCGCTCGGCCCGCAGCTGCACCATTTCGGCGATGATCGCCTTGTTGTCGGTCGCGCCGCCATTGTCGCCGCGCGAGACAAATGCACGAAACACCTTTTCGCGCAGGTCGCGACGCTGCGCGAACTGCAGGAACGGTTCGACGCTCGACCGCGACAGCGTGACGACGTGGCCGTCGAGGCCGCGTTCCTGCGCTTCGGATCGCATCGCTTCGCGCATGAAATCCGGCAGCCCGGCAAGCTCCGTTTCGCCCTGAAGAGACAGCGCGAAATCCTGCTCGTCGGCGAGCACGTTCTGGCTGAACGCGGTGCCGAGCGCCGCCAGCCGCTCGATGATCGCGGTGAGGCGCTCTTTCGCCGCACCATCGAGGCCGGCCCCGGCGCGGCGGAAGGTCACGTGGTAACGCTCGAGCACACGTTTCTGCTCGGCGGACAGGCCGAGCGTGTCGGCCTGCCGCATGAGGGCTTCGATGCGCTGGAACAGCGCCGCGTCGGTGTGGATTTTGTTCCAGTGGCGGGCGATTTGCGGGGCGATCTCACGCTCGATCTCGAGCAGCG
>Ga0187855_10004131_pt1 | contig 10540 bp, 7 predicted proteins | sample June2016WEW_8_10_2_FD_132969 | JGI IMG/M metagenome (GOLD analysis project Ga0187855, IMG submission 132969) | Peatland microbial communities from SPRUCE experiment site at the Marcell Experimental Forest, Minnesota, USA - June2016WEW_8_10 | ecosystem: Environmental > Terrestrial > Soil >... | reverse complement strand
GCGCCCGGTGAAACCATCGTGCTATATGGAACAGGCTTCGGCGCCACTAATCCCGCGACGCCCAATGGGCAGACCATCCCGGCCGCGCTGCCGCTTCCGGCTCCGCCCACGGTAGTCATCGGCTCCGTCGAAGCGGAGGTCACTTTTGCCGGCCTGGTGGGTCCCGGCCTCTACCAGATCAACGTGAAGGTACCGCCATCTCTGGCGGCGGGCGATCAAATCGCGATCGCGTTCCTGGGCGCCGGAGAGACGCAGCTAGACACATTCATCACCGTCGCGAGCCAGTGATCGTTTCAGGGCGACAACCGTTTGGGGACCGCTCGTTCCCCCCAAATTCGCGCGACAATGGTACCGGGCCAAGTCCGTGAGGGCGGGCTGCCCTTCCGTATGCCCGATACGCCACCGCCATCCGACGACAAGCCGAAGCAGGCGCCCATCCCCGGCACCGTCGGCATGCTGCGCATCTTCGGCGTGCCCGTGCGCCTGCACTTCACGTTCATCCTGCTGCTGATCTTCCTCCTGTTCATCGGAGTCGGCGGCCAGCAGTCGGGCGCCATGACCGCGCTTTACGTCCTGGCCCTGTTCGGTTCGGTGCTGCTGCACGAGATCGGGCACACGCTGGTGGCGCGCCATTACGGGATACGCACCACCGAGATCGTCATGTTCCCCATCGGCGGCGTGTCTCGCCCGGAGCGTATGCCCAAGGCGCGCGAAGAGTTCTGGATCGCGATCAGCGGGCCGCTGGTCAACGCTCTGATTGCCGCGGGCCTGTTCATCTGGCTGGGCATGCGGCACCAGTTCGTGCCTATGGAGCTTTTGAAGGATCCCACCGACGCCAACCTCGCGCAGCGCATCGCCACCGGCAACTTCCTGCTGTTCGTGTTCAATCTTCTGCCGGCGTATCCAATGGATGGCGGCCGCGTGCTGCGCTCGCTGCTGGCGCTCTTCAAGCCGGAGGAGGAAGCTACCCGCATCGCCGCTGGCGCGGGTCAGATACTGGCCGCCCTGCTGGGCTTGTTTGGCTTGCTCTCGTCCAATTTCATCCTGGTCTTCATCGCCATGTTCATCTACATCGGCGCTTCGCAGGAGGGCGCCGCGGTGCGCGGCCGCCTGCTCACCACCGGCGTTCCCGTGCGCGCCGCCATGATCACCGACTTTCGCACGCTCTCCCACGGCGAGAGCATCCGCGACGCCGGCAATCTGCTGTTGGCCACTTCCCAGCACGATTTCCCCGTGATGCATGGCGACACGGTGCTGGGACTGCTGACGCGCGCCGCGCTGGTGCGCGCCATGTTGACCGAAGGCCCGGATGCATACGTGGCTTCCGCCATGGACCGTAACCCACCCCACGTCGCGCCGGACGCCCCGCTCTCCGGGGTGCTGCCGGATCTCTCCGCCGCGCGCGCCTGCGCGCTGGTCATGGATGGCGACAGGCTGGTCGGCTTGCTGACGGCGGAGAACGTCTCGGCGTTCATCCTGCTGCGCCAAGTCAGCATGCAACAGCAAGCCAGGCTGCAGGCGCGGTGAAGATGGAAGCAACCGCCGCGGCTCACCGCGTAGTGCTGGTCGGCGCGGGTTTCGGCGGTTTGTACGCCGCCCAGGCGCTGAAGCGCGCGCCCATCCAGCTCACCGTCATCGATCGGCGGAACTTTCACCTGTTCCAGCCGCTGCTCTACCAGGTGGCTACCGGCGGGCTCTCTCCAGGCGAGATCGCTTCGCCCGTGCGCCACGTGTTGAGCCGGCAGCGCAATGCCCGCGTCTGGCTGGCGGAAGTGAAAGACATCGATGTGGAGAACCGCTGCCTGCGCCTGGATGACGGCGATGCTCAGTATGACACGCTGATCCTGGCCACCGGCTCGCATGATAATTATTTTGGCCACGACGATTGGGCCGCGGTGGCGCCGGGGCTCAAGACCATCGAAGACGCCACGGAGATCCGCCGCCGCATTCTGCTGGCCTTCGAATCCGCCGAGCGCGAGCATGACCCCGAGGAGCGCCGCGCATGGCTGACCTTCGTCATAGCCGGCGGGGGTCCCACGGGCGTGGAACTGGCGGGCGCGCTGGGAGAAATCGCCAATGACACGCTGCGCCACGACTTCCGCAGCATCAACCCGGCGGAGGCCGCCATCTTACTGTTGGAAGGCGGGGATCGCTTCCTGCCTGCCTTCCCGCCAGATCTGTCGGCCAAAGCCGAGCGGGCCCTGGTGAAGTTGGGAGTGCGCTGCCGTACCGGCGCCATGGTCGTCGGTCTGAATGGCGCGGGCGTGACGGTGCGCAGCGGCGATCGTGTGGAGCGGATCGCCGCCAGGACCGTGCTGTGGGCCGCGGGCGTGCAGGCTTCCGGGCTGGGGAAAATCCTCTCTGACCGCACCGGAGCGCCGATAGACCGCGGCGGCCGCCTGATCGTGCAGCCCGATCTTACGGTGCCCGGCCACCCTGAGATCTTCATCATAGGCGACCTGGCGAACTTCAGCCACCAGACCGGCCAGCCGCTTCCTGGAGTAGCGCCCGTGGCCATGGCCGAGGGCCGCTACGTGGCGCGAGCCATCCAGTCCCGCCTGCGCGGAGAGACCGTACCGCCATTCCACTATTTCGATAAAGGCGCGCTGGCGACCATCGGCCGGAACCAAGCTGTCGCGGCATTTGGCCGCCTGCACATTTCCGGCTTCTTCGCCTGGATCGTGTGGCTGTTCGTGCACCTGATGTACCTGGTGGAATTCGACAACCGGCTGTTGGTGCTGGTCGAGTGGATGTACAACTACATCACGCGCAATCGCGGCGCGCGGTTGATCACCGGGGGGCGCTAGGGGTGCCGCAGCCACGTCGGGCGCCGGCAGGAGTGCCCGACCCAGGGGGTACCCCGGCACGCACGAGTGCGTGCGCCACGAGAATCTAGCGCTTACCCAATTCCTCGAAGCGAGCTTTGGCGCGCGATTTCAGCATACGGAATTCGGTTTCCGTGACGCCCATCTCGCTACAGATCTGTTCCTCGGGCTGGTCGCGCAGGTAGAACCGTATCAGCATCTCGCGATCGGCGGGCGCGGCGCCTCTCAATACTTCTCGGGCTGTCGCCTGGTTCTCCCGATGGATCGCATCCTGCTCCGGGCCGGTTTCGGGGGCGCGCACGTTGTCCTCGATCTGGGCTGCGACCTGGCATCGGACGATCGTGCGCACGAATTCCACCAAGCGCTCCGGATCATCCAGTTCACCCCGCTGGATGGCTTGCGTCACGACTAGCAAAGTGTCGCGGACCTGCTCGTCCAGGCCTTGACGCCCGACCTGTCTGCACAGAAAATAACGGACGCCCCCCGAGAAAACCCGGTTCAACTCCTCCAATCCATCCGCACGGTTTTGTTTGATTTTGTCGATCAACTCGGCCCACGAAGGCAAGGCGGACGCCTCGCGGTTGTCCGGAGACTCGTCAACGTTCAAGCTACGCCCCTTAAGATCACTGTGACGCTTCGCAGCACAAGGATGCTAGCGGTTGAAATTGGATTTTCTTGTCGAACGAAATACCTCGTTCCTGTCGGTGTTTCTTCGACATGGGGCGTTTCAATCCACGAGGCGATTACGTAGCGCGTAGCGCATCAATTCGGCCGTGGTTTTCATATTGAGCTTTTCCAGGATGCGGGCGCGATATGTGCTGACGGTCGGCATGCTCAAGTGCAGTTCCCCAGCGATCTGGGTGACTGTTTTACCCGCGCCAATCATCCGCAGAACCTCAAATTCCCGATTGGACAAAATCTCGTGGATGGGCCGCTCGGCATCCTCAGACAAGTCCGACGCGAGCTTTTCAGCTAACTTCGGGCTCACGTACCGGCCTCCGGCGAGCACCTTTCGGATAGCCTTGATTAATTCTTCGGGCTCGCTGTCCTTATTCACGTAACCGGAGGCTCCCGATCTGAGCGCCCGCTTGCCGTACTGGTCGTCGGGATGCATGCTCAACACCAATACCGGAAGTTTAGGCCGGGCCGCCTTAAGGTCCGTCAGGACGTCCAGCCCGCTTCGCCCCGGCATACTGACGTCCAGGATCACCAAATCCCAGTCGCCCCTTTGAACCTGGGTAAGGGCCTCCTGCGCATCCTTGGCTTCGCTGCAGACGGCGCCTTCCATCTCGTGCATCAGGATCTCTTTCAATCCCCTGCGCAGGATGGCATGATCGTCGGCAATGAGGACCTTGATCATTTGCTTGTTCCGGCTATTGCGCGCCCCCCTGCGGAATGCGCACTCTCACGGTTGTGCCTTCGCCGGGAGCGCCACCGATGGTGAACTCGCCTCCGAGCAACAAGGCGCGCTCCCGCATTCCGAGAATGCCCAGCGAACTGGCGGTGGAGAGCAGCTTTTCGTCGAACCCCCGGCCGTTATCGTGAACCTCCAGGAGAAGGCCGCCATTTCCTTTCTCCAGCCGCACGTTCACCTGAGTTGCGTTGGCGTGCCGCGCGACATTGGTCAACGCCTCCTGGAGGATGCGAAAGACGGCCGTGGCGCGCTCCGGATCCATAGCGATGTCCGCCCCGGGAAGGCTGACCTGGCACTTGGTTCCGGTGCGCGCTTGAAAGTCTTCCGCGGCCCACTCCACCGCAGCCGCCAGACCCAGGTCGTCGAGCACCGCCGGCCGCAGTTCTGTTGCGATTCTGCGGGTTGATTGCATCGTCTCATCCAGGAGCTTGAAGATAGACTGCCTTCGCGGAGCAGCAGGCCCCCGGTCCGGCGGCAGGTCTCGCAGCAGCGCCGTTAAGTCCAGTTTGATCGCAGTCAGAGCTTGCCCTAGTTCGTCGTGAATTTCCCGCGCCGCCCTGGTCCTTTCTTCTTCGCGCACAGTCTCCAGGCGCGCAGCGAGCTTGCGCAACTGTGCGAGCGAACGCTGCAGTTCCTTTTCCGCCCGCTTCCGCTCGGTGATGTCCTCCAAAACGCAAGCTACGCGATCGACGCCGGCGGAGCCTTGGATGGGGAAGTAGGATATGAACAAGTCCCTTTCGCCAAATTGAGGATAGTTGTATCTCAACTCGTAGTGAACGACATTGCCCTGCAAACACTCATCCACTTTTTGTTTGACAACCCTGTTGAAGACTTCCTTGTCCAGTACTTCCGAGACCAGACGGCCGACGATCTGGTCCCTCTCCATGCCGCGATAGTTCAGGAATGCGCGGTTCGCGATCAGGTAGCGATATTCGCGGTCCACCACCATGATCATCTCTTGCAAGTTCTCCACAACTTTTTCGTATTCCCGCAACCTTTCCTCGTTCCGTTTACGCTCCGTGAAATCGAGATGTGCGCCCAGCATCCGATAAGGTTTCCCGTCCGCGTCCCGCAGGACCGACGACCGGCTGAGAATCCAGCGGTAAGAGCCGTCCTTGTGGCGCAGCCGGCATTCCATCTCGTAACCCGGCCCGGGACTCTCAAGGAAAGCGCGGACGGTCGCGAGCACGCGTTCCCGGTCCTCGGGGTGTATCCGGGTTTCCCACTCCTCCAGGCGATTGGCGATTTCGCGGTCCGCGTAACCAAGCTGGCTCTTGCCTTCCGGGGAGACATACAGTTCGTTGGTTTCGAGGTTCCAGTCCCACAATCCCGTATTGGATGCCTTGACGCTCAATGCCAGGCGCATCTGGCTTTCGCGCAGCGCTTCTTTGGCGTGCTTGCGCTCGGTGATGTCTTCCATGATCGCCATGGCAAATGGAGGCGTTGTTTCAGAGCCGGACGCTCTCGAGACTGTTTGCCTCACCCAGATCAGTCTTCCGTCCTTTCGCCAATAGCGTTTCTCGAACCGGAATTGCTGGCGCCTGCCATCCCATAGTTCCTGGGCCAGGGCCGCATTTGCCGGACGGTCCTCTTCGTGCGTGAGGTCCATGAAGGACATCGCCTGCAGTTCCTCATCCGAGTAACCCACCATCTCCCGATAAGCGCGATTCGTGGCGATGAACTTACCTTGCCGGTCCGCCAGGGCGATGCCGACCGCCGAATTCTCGAAGATGGCGCGCCAGCGGCCTTCGCTAGCCCGGAGTGCCTCGGCCGCCCGCCGGCGCTCCGTGATGTCGCGGTAAATCGCATAGACCGCGGCGTCTCCGCCGGGCGCCAGAAAGGGCACATAGGTCATGGCGACGTGCAAACGGCTGCCCTCCTTGCAGCGGCGCACGCCCTCGGCATCTACGCGGTGCCGGTGCGCCACCAGATCCATGTATCTGCGATCCTCGTCCCGCCACTCGTCGGGGACGATTAACTCGCTGATGCGGCGGCCGAGGGCTTCTTGTGGCGTGTAGCCAAAGAGCCGTGTGAACTCCCTATTCACACGGACTATCCGAATGTCCGCGGTAGTTAAGGCGACGGCTTGAGGCACCTGTTCGAACAACTCGTCGAGCAGCGAGTTTTTCTCCTGAAGCCGATCCACCAGACAGGTAAACAGCGTCAGCACCAGGACCATTCCGCTGACGGCACTAATGCCGGCGGCTCCGAGGAAAGAGACGCTCAGGGTGTGGGACAGGTCCGGGACCATCGCGGAGGGCGTGAAACTCGCAGCCGCCATGGCGGTGTAATGCATGCTGCCGATCGCGGCGCCCATCAGCAGCGCGCTGGCGGCCTTACGCAACGTCCGGCGGGCAGGCTCATCCCGGAAATGAAATGTGAGCCATAACGAAATCAGGGAACCCGCTATCGCGAGTAGGACCGAAAGGGTCACTAGGGCTGGAGAATAGCGGCACATCGCGGGCAGACGCATCGCCGCCATTGCCGTGTAATGCAGGGTTACGATGCCGCCGCCCATAAAGATGCCGCCGGCCAGGACTCGCAGCAATCCCATTGTCTGCCGGCTCACGACAAACAAGGCCACGGCGGAAGCGAAAATGCCGGCGAGCAGAGATAGGAAAACCGTGGGCCAGTCGTACTCGACGGGAACGGGCAAGGTGAAGGCCAGCATCGCGACGAAGTGCAGTGACCAAATGCCGACACCCATCGACGTGGCGCCGCCAGCCAGCCAGAGGAGCCGGACCCATCCGCGAGAAGCGGTTACCCGGCCGCCGAGATCCAGGGCGGTATATGAAGCCAGGATCGCGATCGCGACGGAGAGAGCGACCAAACGGTAATCGTAAAAACCAACCATTACCACGGCCCGTAGACCTCATTAATTCGTTTTAGAAGAAAATTTCAAGAATTCCCACTCTAGTCCCCTCCCCGGGACTCGTGTGTAAGTATACAATCTAACGGCCCAGTCTCGCAGTACTAAAATGGAAGAAGTGAAAATAAAAGTAAGTTGACGATTTCTGTCACAAGGGAACAAGCGATGGGCCAGGCATCAGTAATTAAGTTTGCCTGCAAGTTTATCAAGCGATTTTATGCAAACCTAATGCTGACTGTTGATAATTCCTGCAAGCCGAGTTCCTCTGAAACGGCCCGCGTGGGGGCTTAGTACTATTACTTATAGTCCTGAGTGGCGTGGTTGATCGGCGGGGAACACCAGCGGCACGAGCGCTACGATCTCCATCCCGTGCCTGGGCCGCGCGCGGACGGATATGGACCCGTTCACGGCCCGCAAGCGCTCCTGCATGCTCAGGAGATCCAGGCTGGAATCGGGCCGCACTTCTTGCGGCTGGCAGCCAGCGCCGTTATAACGGATGGTAAGCCGTAGGCCCGTGGCAGCCTTGCTCACCGTCAACGACGCGCGTTCGACTCCGCCATGTTTCGCGATGCCGTCCAAGACATGCTCCGTGGTGCGGTACAGGCAGGCGGCGATCTCCTGAGGAATATGGCTGGAGAGCCCGCGGTGCGAGTAGTGGACCGGAATGCCCGTTTTCCTGGCGAACTCCGCGCAGCGGTCGCGCAAAGCCACGCCCACGCCGAGGTGCGCCAACACGGAGGGACGCAATCCGTCAGCAATGCGGCAGAGGTCGTGGCCCAGCCTGGCCGCGCGGTCCTGTAAGGAATGCAAGCCCGCCTGCACGGCCAGCGTGGAAGCCGCACGTGAGGCCAGCGTCCCCGCCTCCAGGGCCAATGCCGCCACACGCAGGGCCAGGTTGTCGTGCAAATCCGCAGCGACCCGCCGGCGATCGTCCTCCTGGTCGCGGAACAACTGCGTAGCCAGGAGCCGCAACTCGTCGCGGTTGTGTTCCAGCGTTTCCTGCCTCTCCAACAAGGCTTCCCGGGCCCGTCTCGCATGCGTGATGTCGCGTGAATTCATGACGATTCCAGCGACCACCGGATTCGATACCAGACTCCGGACGCTGCTTTCCAGGACCAACCAGGCGCCGTGTTTGTCCTGGACACGGTATTCGGCGGAGTGCTTCAAATGCGGGCGCCGCAGGCAATTGCGTAGCAGAGCGCGGACCGAGTCCAAGTCATCGGGGTGCACGAATTCGAAGATTTGCCGGCCCACCAGTTCCGTGGGCGTGAAACCAAGCACGCACGCGCAGGCAGGATGCTGGTAGCGGATGGTCCCGTCGGGCGCCAGGATCGCGGCGACGTCCGCGGCATTCTCGATCAACGCGCCGTAGAACGCTTCACTGCGATGAAGTTTCTTGGCGAGCACGGCCCGGTCCGTGATATCGAAATGAGAGATTACGGCGCCAGTCTGGGGCCGTGGCAGCGGCATTACGGACAGTTGGAACCAGGCGGTCCGCTTGGGAGACGGGCACGGGTAGTCCAGCGTGAAGCGCGGTAGTGCGCCTTGCAGAACGGACTCAATCCCGGCGGCTGCCTTGGTGGCGCCTTCCGTGGATTTGCCCATCGCCGCCCGGCAGATCTGGAGGTAGTTTCTGCCGGCGCCGCAGCGAGTCAGGTCGGCGCCGTTTGCCAGCGCGGCCTGGTCCCAGGCCCGGTTTGTCAAGACGATGGTTCCATCCCGATCCAGCACGCAGATCTGCTCGGGCAGCGCGGAGAGGCTCGCCCAACTCAGTCCCTCCACCTGCACGGCGGTCTCCCAAGCGCGCCCCGGCGCCTGGCGGCGCGCGGTGAGATCGCGCGCCAGATGGGCGAATCCGTGCAGCGACCCATCCCGTTCGCGCAACGCGGTCATGACCACGCTGGCCCAGAAGCGAGAGCCGTTCTTGCGCACCCGCCAGCCCTCGGCGGCAAGGTAGCCGTTTTGTGCCGCGCACTGTATGTGCTGTTCCGGCACTCTGCGCGCGATCTCTTCCGGCAAATAAAAGCAGGACAGATGCCGGCCCATGATCTCCTCGGCGCGATATCCGTTGATGCGCTCCGCGCCGTAGTTCCAGATCAGCACTCTGCCGTGCGGGTCGAGCATGAACATGGCGGAATCGGGCACACACTCCGCCAGGCGGCGGAAGTCCTCGTGGATTTGACCGCCTGCGGCTCCAGGCGTTTGGGCGATCGCGAGTGGGGATGGTGCGCGCGTGGCCACGCTAGATCAGGAGGCCGCAGCTACCTGCAGGGCGCGCGGCGCCTCTCCGCTCCGGCCCTGGCAACGTTGGCGCCAGGACATCCAGGCCATACCTGCAACGCGCAGGACTTCGCTCCGGTCAAACGGCTGTACCAGAACGTCGTAGCCGCCCAGGTTCAAGACCTCCGCCCAGAGCCGTTCGTCGGCCAGCCGGGACGAAATAATCAGGATTGGGGGGCGGGTTCTGCCCTGCAAATTCCGCAGTAGGGCCTGCCAGTTGCCGTCTGGAACCTCGGTATCGCAGATGGCAACCCCTATGCGGCAGTTATCGAGGATTCCGACGGCTTCCGCGTAAGTCGATGCCTCGCGAACATCCCAGTGCGGAGGCGAAAGGATGCTGCGCAGTGCGCGACGGCGAGAGTCGAGCGGACCGATCAGCAGGATTGAGCTGGTCCCTTCCGGCGACGGCGCTATGTGAGCCTGCAGGTCCATGCTAATTCCTTCCTTATATACAGGATGAAGCCGATTTTCAGAGTGCTAGTGCCACTCGCTCCGGAAAAATCTCAGTTTTTTTTGCAATAAGAGATAGGCGAGCAAAGCTCGCCTGCGCCGGCAGGAGTGCCGGCGCGGCAGGCGGGAGCGCCTGCGCCACGCACGGCGAACTGAAGTTCGCAGGTTGGCAGGCGAAAGCGCCTGCCCCACCACACGTGCCGTGTATTAGAATCAGCGGTGAGGACTTTGATGAGGGCCCTGGTCGTCATACTGGCTGCTGTGACATTGGTTTCGTGTAACCGGGATCCCAATGTCGCCAAGAAAAGATATCTCGAAAACGGGAACAAATACTTCGCAAAAGGCAAGTTTAAAGAAGCATCCATCATGTATCGCAACGCCCTGCAAAAGGACCAGCGATACGGCCTCGCCTATTACCGCCTGGCACTCACGGATCTGAAGCTGGGCCGCGTTCCAAACTCCCTCGGCGAATTGCGCCGCGCGATCGAGCTGATTCCGAAGGACCAGCCGGAGCACCTCGACGCCGAAATCCGGTTGGCGGAGATCTATATCGCTTTTACGCGCGAAACCCAGTTCCTCGACGAGGTCGAAGGGATCGTCAAGGAACTATTCGAGCGCGACCCCAATTCATTCGACGGGCACCGGCTGACTGCGGATCTGGATTTCGCCCGGGCACAGGCCAGTTTCCGCGCGGGACGGCAG
>Ga0187855_10004130_pt1 | contig 10541 bp, 9 predicted proteins | sample June2016WEW_8_10_2_FD_132969 | JGI IMG/M metagenome (GOLD analysis project Ga0187855, IMG submission 132969) | Peatland microbial communities from SPRUCE experiment site at the Marcell Experimental Forest, Minnesota, USA - June2016WEW_8_10 | ecosystem: Environmental > Terrestrial > Soil >... | reverse complement strand
CGACTTCAACTCCCGCGGATTCCAATCGCTCGAAGCCTCGCCCGGATGTGGCGGGATTCGGGTCTTGCATGGCAGCGACGACACGACGAATGCCTGCCGCCACAATCGCCTCAGTGCACGGCCCCGTGCGCCCGGTGTGATTGCAGGGCTCCAGGTTGACGTAGAGCGTCGCGCCTCGTGCTTTCTCGCCCGCGTTTTTCAGCGCGACAATTTCCGCGTGATCGCGCCACTCATACTGGTGAAATCCCTCGCCGACGATTTCCCCATCGCGCACGATGACGCACCCCACGACGGGATTCGGGCTGGCCAATCCGATACCCTTGCGCGCCAGCGTCAGCGCGTGTTCCATGAAGCGAATGTCGTGTGTGTTCACGAATTAGTCGAACAGCGAGTTCGCGTACGTCTCGGCGTCAAACGGTACGAGGTCGTTGATCTGCTCGCCGGTCCCCACGAAGCGAATCGGCAGCCCCAGTTCGCGCGAAATGGCGACCACGATGCCGCCCTTGGCGGTGCCGTCGAGCTTCGTCAGGATAATACCCGTCACCCGCACGGTGGAGGTAAATTCGCGAGCCTGCGCCAGGCCGTTCTGCCCGGTGGTGGCGTCGAGCACCAGCAATACGTCGTGCGGCGCTCCGGGGATCACCTTGGCGGCGGTGCGTTTCATCTTCTCGAGCTCCGCCATCAGGTTGGATTTGGTGTGCAGACGGCCGGCGGTATCCACGAGCAATGCATCGGTGCCGCGCGCTTTCGCAGCAGCCACCGCATCGTAAACCACGGCCGCCGGGTCGGCGCCGGACTTTTGCTTGATGACCTCGATGCCGTTGCGCTGCGCCCATATCTCTAATTGCTCGACGGCGGCGGCGCGAAACGTGTCGGCCGCGCAGAGCATCACGCTCAGGCCATCCTTGCGCAGACGGTTCGCAAGCTTCCCGATGCTGGTGGTCTTGCCCGCGCCGTTCACGCCTACGATAAAAATGACGCGCGGGCCTTTGCCATTCGGCGAAGCTCCTGCCACGCCTGGCAACGGGCCCGCAGCCGAGGCAGTGGAACTGCCCGAAGCAAGCAGTATCCGAACAATATGCGACTTAATCTCGCGCTTCAGCTGGGCGGCATCGGCCAGCGCGTTGCGGTCCATTTTCTCGCGCACCGCGTCGAGGATTTCGCGGGTCGGGCGAACACCCAGGTCGGCGGAAAGCAGCGCCGTCTCAAGTTGTTTCAGCAGCGATGGATCGATCTTTCGTTCGCCGAGAAAAATCGTATCGACAGTCTCGGAAAGAACCGCCTTGGTCTTGCTGACGGAAGCCTTCAGCTTCTCCAGCAGCGTGGGTTCCGGCTCGTTTTTTCCGAAAAGTGAAATCATAAGAGGGCCCGTAAGGGCCAGAGTGCAAGACAAAATTGTAGCAGAAGCAGACGTGAGGCATTGGACGTGGTGGCTCGGTTGGTTCGCTGCAGATTCGTTCGCTGGGAAAACCGAAATCTGCTTCAGACCTGAACTTCCACGGCGCTGAGCCGCAGTTTTCCGTTGGTAACAGCGGCGTCGAGGGCGTTCACTACTACGGTGTCGAATTTCGATCCTGCGAGCGCTTTGATCTTCCCGAGCGCGTAATCAAGATCCATCGCCGATTGATAGGGCCGATTGGTGGTCATGGCGTCCAGCGTATCGGCGACGCCGATGATTCGTGCCATCATCGGAATCTGCGGCCCGTTCAAGCCGTACGGATAGCCACGTCCATCCATGTGCTCGTGGTGCAGTTCGATTCCCGGCAGCATCTCTTTCAGCTGCGAGACCGGCCGCATGATATTCGCGCCCTTTACAGTGTGCTGCTTCATCAGCGTGAATTCTTCGGGCGTCAACGCGCCGGGCTTCTTGAGGACGCGGTCTTCCACGCCGATTTTGCCTACGTCGTGAAGCAAAGCCGAGATGCGCAGGGTGTCCAGCTCCTGATCCGAAAGACCAAGCTCTTGCGCGATCAGTGTCGAATATTTTGCAACTCGCCCGGAGTGACCTCGTGTGTACGGATCCTTTTCGTCGATCGCCGCGGCAAGCATTCGAATCGAGCCGATGAACAGTTCGCGGTTTTCTTCGGCGGCTTCCTTCAGCCGCTCGATGTATTCCTCGATGTCGCCGGCCATCTTGTTGAAGTTTTCGGCCAGCTCGCTGATTTCCGATGCGCCGCGCACCGCCGAGCGTTGATGGAATTCACCGCGGCTGATAGCGCGGGTCGATGCAGCCAGGCCGCGAATGGGCCCGCTGATGCCCACGGCAAAAAAGTATCCAAGAAGAATAGCGGCGAAGATGACGACGGCAACGAAGGCCAGGGCCTGGCGGTTAAGTTCGTTGACGCCAGCGTCGGCCCGCGCCTGTTTCAGGCTGCGTTGGGCGATGACTGCCCAATTTACCTCGGGAAAGGTGCTGTACGTGCCGATCATCTCTACCTGGTGATTCTTTTCCGTTTGTGCAAAACGAATGGTCGCCGTGGTCCGAAGCTCGCGCGGCAAAGTGAGAACCTGCTCGACGACTTTCGAGTAGTCGCTGCTCACGTCGGTTCCCGGCACGAAGTTTTTCGTGTCGGGATGCGCCACGATGTGGCCAAAATGATCGATTACGAAAACCGTTCGCCCACGCACGCTGGCGTTCTGCAACTGTTGCAAAATCGGCTCGAGCGACACCACAGCCGCGAGCATGCCGGTGAAGTTGTCGTTGATGTCTTTCAGCGGCACGGCGATCACGAAGGCGGGCCGGTTGTCGGGCGCGAGCGCAAGAGGATCGCTGCGAAATTTCACCGATTGCATCGAGGCGGCAAACGCGCGCTGCAAAGCCTTGGCGACAAACGGGTCGAGGTCCGCCCGAAAATTTCCCTGTGATGCGACTGTGCCTTTTCCCGTCTTGCCCACTGCTGTCAGATACAGGAAAGTTTCCCGGTTGCTGTCCGCAAAATTCTCCAGCAGGCGTGTGACTTTCGGCTCCGCCACGGGATCTTCCACGTTGTCGCTCAAACCCATGAGCGCCATGATCTGCCGCTCGCTCACCAACTGTTGCGTCAGGTTGGCCTCAAACAACTGAATCTCTCGCGCAAGTGAGCGCGTCAGATCGGCCTGCTGGACAAGCTCCGTGTCCACCAGCTTTTCCTGGCTGAGTTGCAGCACTTGGCGGTGGTAGAGACCGATAGGCACCGCGCTGACCAGCAGCATGGCGCCGAGCACGAGCCACAGGATGCGCACGCGGCCCGCGCGTATTCGATCCCACGTAGATGCGATTTTTGCAGACATCGTCCTGTTACAAGTCTAGGGGAACAGAAGGAGAGGGTCGCCCGTCCGAAGGTACAGGCGACACGGATGTGCAACTGGACCGTTGGTACCACGGACAGTGCGACGGCGCGTTTAAAAAAGGGATTAAGGCTTCATTAATCAGGTATTTGGCGGCAGAATCGGGCCGCAAAACGGCGGCGGGCGGAGTCCGTTACTCTTTTCGCTGCGGACGTTCCATGATTGCCCGAATCGCTTCGCGCGGTGATTTGCGCTCATGAAGAATCGCTTCCACCTGCGCCGTTATGGGTAGCTCGATGTTGTTCTCGGCGGCCAGCGCGAGGAGCGCCGCGGCAGTGTCAACGCCTTCCGCGACCATGCGCATCCCAGCCAAGATCTCAGCCAGTGAGCGACCCTTACCCAACTCGATTCCCACCTGACGGTTTCGGCTCAATGCACCGGTGCACGTAAGTACCAAGTCCCCCAGTCCGGCGAGACCGCTTAACGTCTCCGGCCGAGCGCCTAGCGCGATCGATAGGCGGGACATTTCCGCCAGCCCTCTGGTAACCAAGGCCGCCACCGGATTACTGCCCAAGCCAAGTCCTTGGCATACACCTGCGGCGATCGCGATTACGTTTTTCATCGCCCCGGCGAGTTCCACGCCTAGGACATCGTCGTTGGTATACAGGCGAAAATTCGGCGCCGCAAATTCTTCCTGCAGCTCCGTAGCCAGTGCCGCGTCGTGCGACGCCAACACCACGGCGGTGGGCTCGCCTCGCGCAACCTCCATTGCAAAGGATGGACCCGAAAGCACTGCGATCTGCGGCTCGATCGAAGAAGGAATCACCTCCGCGATGACCTGGCTCGCCCGCATGTGCGTGGCAGGTTCCAGCCCCTTCGTCGCGCTGACGAAGACTGCACGCTTGGAAATATTACTTACTGCCGCCGAATAGACGGCACGTGCATGAGCCGAAGGCATTACACCTAAAACGATTTGCGCGCCGGCGAGCGCTTCGCCGATTTCGTGACTGACACGAACTTGATCAGGCAGCGCAATGCCCGGCAGGTACGCGGAGCTTTCGCGGTCGCGGCGCGTGGACTCGGCTAGCTTGCTGTCGTGCACCCATAGAGCAATCTCATGAGATCGCGTGGACCGTGAAAGAACGACACTCAGTGCCGTACCCCAACTTCCTCCGCCCAGAATTGCGATTCGTGTCACTCGGCGTCCTTGCCTTTGCCGAATGAAAATCGCGGCTCGCGCCCTTCCACAAGCCGCTGAATGTTGGCGTCGTGCTTGTAAACCACCAGCATGGCTGCGGCGAAGGCGCCAAACGTAACGACCGGGGGCGGCGCGTGGTGTGGCGCCCACAAAAGATAAACCAGCAGAGGCATCGCCGCGGCCGCCGCAACCGAACCCAGCGAGACGAACCGCGAAAACAGCACCACCAGGATAAAAACACCGATCGCGCCCAGCGCCGCGGGCCAGCATAGAGCGAGAAACATTCCCGCAGCGGTCGCGACACCTTTCCCACCGCGAAAGCGCAGCCACACGGGAAAGCAATGGCCCACCAGCGCGGCAAGGCCGGCAATGGTCATCCATAGGGCGCTCTGATTCGCAAACCGCGCCGCAAGCCACACCGCTGCGGCGCCCTTCACTCCGTCAAGCAGCAACGTGAGGATGCCGGGAAGGGGTCCCGCCACGCGCGCAACGTTCGTCGCACCAATATTGCCGCTGCCGGCTTGCCGCACATCAACGCCACCGAACATCTTCGCTAGAATAATGCCGAAGGGAATCGAGCCGATCAGATAGGCTGCGACCGGGATCCACGCGAGCCCCAGTGAGACGACTTCACTCATGCGCCGTCAGTCCTCCACCGCAAAACACGAACGATTGCAGCGTAGTGTACTCCGCGCCGGAGGGTTTCAGCTTGCTTTCGATAAGATGGAATTGATCGGCACGCAAGTCGCCAAAATCGCGAGCCGAGTGTTTCACGATGGCGGCTCGCAATCCCGAGGAAATTGCGGCGGGTTCGCACCGCGCCAGGGTCAAGTGAGGGATGAACGCGTGTTGCTCGGGGGGAACGCCGACTTTCGCCAGGACGCGATCGATGCCGGCGGCGATCGCCTCCAGATTTTGCGAGCCGGCGATGCCCGCCCAGAGGACGCGAGGCCGCTTCGGGCCCGGAAAAAAACCGAGCCCGCGAAAGCGCAATTCCACGGGCTGATCGGAATGCACTCGCCCTAACGCCGCGCGAATGTCATCCAATTTTTCCGGCATGACATTACCGATGAATTTTAATGTCGCATGAAGATTTTCGGGGCGCGTCCAGCGCGGCTTCTTGCCAGAAGATTTCGTATCTAGAGCACGAAGATCGGCCATCAACCTGGCGAAATTGGCTCGGACCGCTGAGGAAATTTCCAACGCGACGAACAAACGCACGGCTCAGGCCTTTTTCGATGAGGACTTCGCGCCGTTCTGTCCGTTGTAGAGGAAATGCACACGCACCATGTCCAGCGCGGCTTGCGATGCTTGCCAGCGAATATTTTCGCGCTCGCCCGGAAAGCGCGCGCCACGTTCTTTCACGCCGCCCGCGTGCGCAATCGCTACGTGTACCGTGCCCACCGGTTTTTCTTCGGAGCCGCCGCCAGGCCCGGCGACACCGGTTATTCCCAGGCCGATCGTGCTGCCCACACGCCGGCGGATGCCTTCCGCCAGGGCCATGGCAACTTCGGCGCTCACCGCGCCCTTGGCCAGAATCATCTCCGGTGGCACATCGGCCCACGTCGTCTTCAGCTCGTTGCTATAGCACACGACGCCGCCAAGAAAATAAGAAGAGCTGCCCGCGATGCTCGTCAATCGTTGTGCCAGCAGTCCCCCAGTGCAGCTTTCCGCCGCCGCGATAGTGGCATTGTTCAGCGTCAACTCCTGCGCCACCACTTCTTCCAGCGACCTGCCGTCTTCGCTGAAAATGCGGTCGGTCAGGGCAATCTCGAAGCCCTGCACGATCTCGTCGAGGGTTTTCTTGGCGTGCTGCGCGTCGTCGGTCCAAACCCGCAAATGGATTTGCGTTTCTCCGGGCGCCGCAAGGATCGTGGTGGTCACTTCAGGGTAGCGCTGGTAGATCGGCAAGATACGCTGCTCAACGTGACTTTCGCCCAGGCCTGTGACACGGACCTCGCGTTGGTACAATCGCACGCCCGAGGCGCGCCGCTCAAGTCGCGGCAAGACCTGCTCGCGAAACAGCGGCTTCAACTCGCGTGGCGGCCCGGGAAGCAGCGCAATGATGTGCCCGGAGTCCTCGATCCACAATCCCGGCGCGGTACCCCGGGGATTCTCTAGAATTTCCGCGCCCTCCGGCACCATTGCCTGGCGAACGTTCAACTGCGGCATCTCGCGGCCCACGCTGCGAAAGCGGCTCTCGATGTAGTGAAGGATGGCGTCGTCGCGCTTGAGCTTGCGGCCCAGCAGCTCCGCAACGGTTTCCCGCGTAAGGTCGTCTTGCGTCGGCCCCAACCCGCCCGACGAGATGATCAACTCCACGCGGCCCAGTGCTTCGCGGAATACCTCGCGCAACAGGTCGCGGTCATCTCCCGCGATGGTCTTGCGAACGACCTCAATGCCGATGCCATTGAGCTCCGCCGTAAGGAAGAGCGAATTGGTATCAAGGCGGTCCGGCGTCAGCAACTCCGAACCAACAGCGATGATTTCAGCTTTCATTCCTGTCGATTATCCGATCAGAGGTAAGCCACGTATGTCCCAGTCTAGGGTATAAAGGGCACCGTTGGTCGTGAGAATGGCGCGGCCTGAAGGCTGCAATGCGAGGCCGACCAAGCCCGAACCGCTGAGGATCACCTCAGCCTGCCCATCCGGCGTGACTCGCGCTATGCCGCGCCGCCCGCCGTACGAAGCAGCCACGTAAAGATTCGCGTCGCGGTCAAACGCCAGCCCCTGCGGACGGCCAAGTCCGCGGTAGAAAACCGAAACGTCGCCGCCAGTCGTGATGCGATACACGCGATCGTAGCTCGAAGTCGTCGGTCCGGTCACATAGAGATCGCCGCTCGGGTGAAACGCGAGATGATACGCGGCCAGCGAAGGTTCCAGGGTCGCAAAGACGAAAATCTCGCGGCTCGGACTGATTTTGAAAATCGTCCCGCTGCGGTCGCCTACGTACAAGTTCTCTTCGCGATCGAAGGCGATGCCCGTGGCGATCCCCATGCCCTCGATCCACTGCTCGGTCCGCCCATCCGGAGTTACCCGATGAATCGTGCCGTCGTTGCGGCAGGAAACAAAAAGACTTCCGGCGCGGTCCAGCGCCAGTCCAGAAGGATTAATCAGCGACGTGACAAACGGCTTGATACTGTAGTTCGACGTGATTTTATACAGCGAAACCGGAACGCGTTGCCCCCGCGGCCCGCTAAACGTTACATAGATGTTCCCATCCGCGTCCACCGCCGGATTGCCCACCGGATGCAGGTTGTCCGCGATTTGCAATCCAATTGACACCGGATGCGGCTGGCTTTCGCCATTCGCATTCGCCACGCGTACCATGCCGCCGTTGGCGCTGTCCGGGACCCGGGCGATCACGCGATTGTCCGTCGCCAACATCAGGCTGGCGTCGGCTTCGCCAAAATGCACTACCGGACGCGCGCCTGTGCGCGAAGCGAACCCAGTCCCGTAGATCACGACCTCCCCGCCGGGAATCGCAGCCGCGGGTGACACCCGCTCGATACGAGGAACGCCGTTCTTCTCTGACGGAGACCCAAATCCGAATTTCATAGCAGATCGATCAGTTTAAAGTGTAGCGCCATGCGCAAGAGGATGGCAGCGTAAACCCCGGCCATCCAGTCGTCTGCCATGATGCCCCAGCCGCCGGGAAGATTTTCGAGCCGCCGCAGGGGGAACGGCTTCCAGATGTCGAATATCCGAAAAAACACAAACCCGAACAGCAAGTATTTCCAATTGACGAGGCTCAGCGCCGAGAAAATCGCGAACGTAGACAAATCCATGTGAGAGTGAAGGTTCGGAAGCGCGATAGGAATCAGCGGAAGCAAGAGGGTCAAGTGCTGCCCGGCGACCTCATCGATTACTACGAATTGCGGATCCTTGATCCCGGCGTACGCCGCCGCTTTCGACGAGCTCCACACGCCAATCGCCCCCAGAATCACAAAGAGGATGAGCGCGCAGACAATCGGCAGGATGAGCATCGTGTCGTGAATGTCGCTGCCGGGCACTAGAAAATGCTCGTCCATGAATCTGGCGTCGGACAGTACATGGAAGGGAGACAATCCTGCCAGCGAGGTCGGCCGCAGAAAAAAGATAGCGCACAGCGCAATCGTCACGACTCCGACCAGTGACCCGAACGTACCCGGTGCCTGCGGCAAATAGCCGACTCCCAACGCCGTCGCGATGGCGTAAGCCAGCTTTGGCTTCTTGCCAGTCTGTCCGGTCGAAGTTGACGGCGTGGCTTCAGTGCTTGGTGTCATCGGGGTTCGGCGATTCGCCTAACTCGTCGTCGCTCTCGCTAAAAATAGGCTCAGAGACCACATATTTCTCCGACGCCCAATTCCCGAGATCCCGCAGTCGGCAGCGTTCGCTGCAAAAAGGGAATTCGGCATTCGTGGCCGAGTCAACCAAAGTCTTGCAAATCGGGCACCGGCGTTGCATGGAAAACCAAGTTTACCCTAAGACGCGCAAGGCTGCTCCAGTGGAAATCCGGGTCAAAGTTTCCGCCGGTGGAATCGAGTGTGCCCCCGAAAATCTACGTCCTGCAGGCTGCGGCAGAATCTCCACCACGCGCCCGATCAGGTCGTACGCATCGGTCTTGGTGATTTCCACGCGCGCGGCATCGCCTACAGCCGCCGTTTCGCCACCTGGCAACTCAATATCTGTCAGGTAGACTTTGCCGTCGATATCCGGCGCCATGCCTTCCAGCCGCGCCTCCCACACCAACGGGTTGTCTTTCGATGGTCCTTCAACCAGAGCCGTTGCGGTCCGCCCCCTTAAGGCCCGCAGTTTTTCCCGCGAGACTTTCTTCTGTATCGCCATCAATCGATCGCGGCGTCCCGCGATCGTCTCGGCATCCACTTTCGCGTCCAGTCCGTAACTCCCGGCGTTGTCCACGTCGGAATATTCGAACACGCCCATCCAATCCAGGTGCGCCGCCTTAACGAAATCGCAAAGCTCCTCGAAATCCGCGTTGGTCTCACCCGGGAAGCCCGCGATAAACGATGTGCGCAAGGTAACCCCGGGGATCGTTGCCCGAATCCGCTCCAGCAGTTTCAAAAACGCGTCCCCGTGCGACCCACGCTTCATCCGCGCCAAAACGTTTCGGCTGGCATGCTGCAGCGGCATATCCATATATTTCGCGAGCCGCGGATGCGCCGCCAGCGTATCCAGCAATTTCTGCGTAACGCGATTCGGGTACGCGTACAGAAAGCGCACCCACAGCAGATCGTCCACTTGAGCCAGTCGCTCCAAAAGCTGCGCCAACCCGTCGCGCAGGCCAAGGTCCTCGCCGTAAGAAGTCGTGTCCTGCCCGATCAACGTAATCTCTCGCGCCCCCGAGGCCGCCAGATTCTCTGCTTCGCGCACCACGGATTCAAACCGCCGGCTCCGGAATTTCCCGCGCAGCTGCGGAATAATGCAGAACGTGCACGGATGATCGCAACCTTCCGCGATCTTGATGTACGCAGCGTGCCGCGGCGTGGTGATCACCCGCGGCGTCAAATCGTGGTAAAGAAACGCAGGCGGCTCCGCAGGCAAAATCCGCAAGTCACCTTCGACCGCTTCCAGAATCCGCTCGACTTCCCCTGTCCCCACCACCGCGTCCACTTCCGGCACCTGCTCCAAAATCTGATCCCGGTAGCGTTCCACCAGGCAGCCCGCCACAATCAATTTCTTCGCCGCGCCAAACTTCTTGTGCTCGGCCATTTCCAGAATCGCGTCCACCGATTCCTTCTGCGCCGGCTCGATGAAACTGCACGTATTGACCACCAGAATCTCGGCTTCGTCCGCGCGCGGCGTCAACTCATACCCCTCGCGCGCAAGAATACCCATCATCACCTCGCTATCCACAAGGTTCTTCGGGCACCCGAGACTGATGAATCCAACCTTAGTCATAAGCAATGAATTCGCGGCTTCCCGCAATCGTCTAGTGTAACACGCAGGCGCTCGCCAACCCTTCAACGCGGGATCCCTTGTAGGGGCGCAGCATCGCTGCGCCCCAGCTTGGCAAGGCGCTGGCCGAACAGGCATTTTCGCGGGTTATCCGGAGAATTAAAATTCTGAGTTATGT
>Ga0187855_10004129_pt1 | contig 10541 bp, 9 predicted proteins | sample June2016WEW_8_10_2_FD_132969 | JGI IMG/M metagenome (GOLD analysis project Ga0187855, IMG submission 132969) | Peatland microbial communities from SPRUCE experiment site at the Marcell Experimental Forest, Minnesota, USA - June2016WEW_8_10 | ecosystem: Environmental > Terrestrial > Soil >... | reverse complement strand
TGCGCGTCTCGATGGCCGCCGTCAACCCATGGCCAGTACCTAAAATGCGGTTCACCACAGCGACGCCGGCAATCGGCGGCTGGTGCAAATGCAGCCACACGCCCGCGTGCTAGTCATAACCACACATTGACCTGGAACCTCAGACCGGGTTTGGAGGACTGTCTATCCAGGTGGCCTGAGCGCCGAGGCCAACTCGGCCGTGGCCGAGACCCCAGCAGGCGATCTAGCCCCGATCCCTGCACCCGGAGAACCCTGCATCAGCGGTGACAGGTGACCGGAGGGCAAGCCTTATCGCCCGTGCCGGTGCAAGGTGTAGCCGACCGCAGAGATGATGGGGATCAGCGTGGCTGGGACGAGGTTCGCGGGCACGCCGGCGATCCGGGCGAGATGTCCGGGCTCGTCCTCAACCGCGGTGCCCGGCGTGGCGAGAGCGAGGAAGAACGGGACCCACGCGACGGCAGGAAGCAGCGCGGCGATCTTGATGGCCAGGTCGCCATCGTCGGCGTCCTCGCCGGGGTGCCACAGCAGCCACAGGGCGAGGAGCTGCGAGCCGGCCACGCTGCCCCACCCGGCCGCGCTGTGGAATCGGGCGTGGGGCGGCCAGCCGGGGTTGAACACATGGGTGCGGTTAAGGTCAGCGCGGCCGGTGCCGGCGATCGTGCCGAGAGCCGCCCCGCTGAGGACCAGACGGCTGATCCTCACGCCGGTGTCTCCCGCTCCGATTCCTCCGCGGGCGCGGAGCGGTATCCCGCCGCCGCGTGGGCCTGGCTGCGAAGGCGCACGGCGGACGAGGCCGCCTGGCGGCGTCGCAGGGAGCGGGGGAGCACCGGGAGCACTCGCATCGCGATCCGGTAGGCCCGTCCCGGAAAGACCAGGGGCTTGCCGGCGTCAAAGCCGGCGAGCGCTTCGCGGGCGCAGCGCGCCGCGCTGATGCGCAAGAACTGGGGCGGGCCACCGGTCATCCCCCCTGCCGAGCCGGCGACGGTGTCGAAGTCACTGTCCACGGGACCCGGGCAAACCTGGGTGACCACCACCCCCGTGCCAGCCAGATCGGCTCGCAGGCCTTCGCTGAAGCCGTCCACGAAATGCTTGCTGGCCGAATACGCAGCCGCCGCGGGCATCACCGTCAGCCCCGCTCCCGAGCCCACATTGAGCACGCCGCCCCGGCCCCGTTCCACCATGGACGGCACCAGGCGTGCGGTCAACTGGGCGACAGCCACCACGTTGGTGAGCAGGACCTGGCGGGTCCGGGTCCAGTCCGAGCCGTCGAACAACGCCTGGTCGCCGAGGCCAGCGTTGTTGATCAGCACGTCCACGGCGCCGACCTGCTCACGCACCGAGGCCAGGCCCCGGTCCACGTCGCGCTCATCGGACAGGTCGACGGAGGCAGCCACCACCTGCAGCCGCGGGTGCACGGCCGCCAGTTCGGCCCGCAATCCTTCGAGCAACCCGGCCCGGCGGCCCACGACGACCAAGGTCCCGGCCCGGGCTGCAAGCTGAGTCGCAAACTGGCGACCGATACCCGAAGAGGCACCAGTGATCAGCGCCGTGCCGCCATCTACTGGAGGACGTTCTCTCACGATGGCGGTCCTTCGCCGGTAGCTGAACGCGAACGAGAATCCGGCCCTGGGTGACCCTCAGCAGCCGCATCACCTGGAGCGGCGCCTGTCCCGTCCCGGCCCAGTCTTCTGCCTGCCCCGACTGGTGGCAAGTGAGCAAAAATTTGACACTGCTCAAATATGCGGCACGCTGCTCACATGGCCAGCCGATCTTCACCTCGGGCCCTGCCGAGCCGACGCGACCGGCGCCGGCAAGAGACGATCACCGACATCAAGACCGCCGCACGGGCGCAGCTGGCCCAGGGCGGACCGGCCGGGATCTCCCTGCGGGCCATCGCCCGCGAGCTGGGCATGACGGCTTCCGCCGTGCACTACTACTTCCCGGGCCGGGAAGCCCTGCTCGACGCCCTGATCGTCGACGGCTGGGACTCGCTCGCCATGACCTTGCGAGCCCGCTACGAGCGGGCCCGGCCACTACCGGCCCACGACCGGTGGACAGCCGTGACCCGGGTCCACCGCGCGTGGGCCCTTGAGCACCCGTCGGAGTACTTGCTGCTCTACGGGCACACCGGGCTCCGCGTCACCCCGGCCGCAGACCGCAGCGTCCAGCAGGCCATGTCGAAAGTCCTTGCCGTGCTGTTCACGATGATGCGCGATGCCCTTGCGGCCGGAGAGATCGACGCCGGAACGCTCCAGACCGCGACGCCAGCGCCCCTTCGCCAGCAGCTCGCCGGCTGGCGCGAGACCACCGGGGAGATGACTGGCCTACCCGATGGCGCCCTGGTCGCCTGCCTGATCGGATACGCCCAGCTCCACGGGGCCATCACCCTGGAGCTAGTCGGGCGGATCCCCCCTCAGCTCCAGCCCGCCGCCCTGTTCGACCTGCAGATGGCCCACGTCTCGGGCTCCCTGAACGCTCCACCACCTCCCTGGTGACCCAGCAGCCCACCTCGCCGGACTCCGGCCCGCCGCTGTCAGGTAACAGGGCCGGGGCGAAGGATGAAGACCCCTGAATCCTCTCCTCGTGTCGCACCCAAGGAACCTTTGACGACGGCAGGAGATCGAGAGTCCCAGCCTGCGGGATGCAGGGCGATGGTTAGTTAGCTCGTGCTCTCTTGCCAGATGCCGATGACGTTGCCCGCGGGGTCGCGGACGGTGGCGATGGTTAGATTGCCTTCCTGGTAGGGCCGGGTGACTACCTCTGCGCCTTGCTCGGCTGCCTTGCGGAGCGCGTCATCGAGCTGGGTGACGTAGATGTAGGGCCGGATCCCGGCTTCCCCGGCGGTGGGCAGGTCGGTGCGCCAGTGCCCGATGACGTGGCCGGTGCCGTCGCTGAAGCTCGGCTGGTCCCGTGGGCCACGAATCTGCCAGCCGAAGACCGCGCGGTAGAAGTCCGCGGACTGTGCCACATCGTGTGCGGGGATCCCGAGATAGGAGACACCGCCGGGCCGGGCCACCGTGGCCTCGACGCCCGGGTCTGCAGGTGCGCTGTGATCAGTCATCACTCACCCCTCCGAATTTGGCTATGGCTGTACCATAGCCTAATGTGAGTGCCACGGACACAGGCGGGACAGTGCCCCGCGGCTACCGTTCGCCGCGCCGCGAAATGCAGGCGCGCCGGACTCGTGCCCGCATCATCGCGGCAGCCGCCCAGCGGTTCCTGGTGCACGGCTATGCGGGCACCACGATGCGCGCGGTCGCCCTTGACGCCGGCGTCGCGTTGCCCACTGTCGAGCTTGCCTTCCGGACCAAGGCACGGCTGCTGAAGGCAGTGATCGACGTCGCGATCGCAGGCGACGACGAACAGGTGGCGATGCTGGACCGCCAGTGGGCGAAGCGAGCTGAGTCCATCGCCGGGCCGCCGGAATTCGTCACGGCATTCGCCCAGGTGCTCGTCAGCTCAGCCGAGCGGGCCGCGGGGCTGGCGGCGACCGCCCTGGAAGCCGCTCGAACCGGCGAGGACATCGCCGCAGTAGCCGCGCAGCTCATGTCCCAGCGGGAAGTCATGGCCTCGTGGCTGGTAGACGGCATCATGCACCGGTCCGCCCTCCGGGAAGAAACAGACCGCGCCGCCGCCGTCGACACGGTATGGGCGCTGATGGACCCCGTGGTCTTCTGCCGTCTCACTGGTGACCGGCACTGGACGACGGCACGCTTCGAGCGCTGGTTCACCGACAGCGTCACGCGCCTCCTGCTACCCGCCAACAACACCCGCTGACGCCAACCGTGAGGCGTTCTCCCAGCTCAGCGGCGTGTATGCAGACATCGGCATGGCCCCGCCAGCAAGTCATAACCACACACCTCTGGCATGGGCTTGTCTACCTCTCTTCTGAGGGTCCCCTCCCGGTTTTGCGGAGGTGGCAGAGGTCTGCTGCCTGGCCGTCATGTACCGTCGTCCCGGTGGGCGAGCCCGAGGTTCTGCGCCACGGGCAAACGGGTCAGGGTTTTCCTGGCGGAGGTCGCTGCGTGGCGGGATGTCTTGCTGCCATTGGCGGGGTGTGATGCCGTAGCTCCGGCGGAAGCGGCTGGAGAAGAAGCTGGGGTCGCTGAATCCCCACGCCCGGGCGATTGACGCAATCGGGCGGCGTCGGCCTGCTGGTGAGGAGAGGTCGGTACGGGCACCTTCGAGCCGGTGCTCAATGATCCATTGCTCGAGGAGCCGCTACTCTCAGATGCCGCGAGCCGTGCTCCTGATACCAGCCCGGCCGTCGTCTCCATCCAGCACGCTGGGGCGAAGGGGTCGCTTCGGTGTCGCCGTCCGCGCAGGCGAACCGCCGCGGCCTGGTCGGCTTTTTCGGGGGTCGTCTAGCTCCACTACCGCTGCAAACCCAGCCCACAGTCACGGTTTCCTGGGGGTGCACGCTAGAGGTCGGCTTGCGCGAACTGAACGATTGAGCCTGCGGGTAGCACTCCGGAAGACAGCAGGGATTCCCGCACTGGAATATCGAGTTCCGGCATGCCGCTCATGCTCGCGTCCAGCTCGTCGCGAACGGCGGCAAGGCGGGCCGCCAGATCCTCATCCACCTCGGCGAGAGCAGTGAAGTCCGCTTGCAGTTGAAGCTTCTGTCCCCACAGTATGGACCTGCCGTGCTCCAGCATGGTGAGGGCGTCCTGCGGGTGGTCCGCGGCGATCGCCGCGGCCGCGCTGTCGGCCGCCAGCCCGGTCCACCGGGCGAGTCGCGATTCCTGGACCTGCCGGTCGAGTCCACGCCATGCGACGAGGGGCAGCATGTCATTGGCCAGTGCGAAGTAGGGGTAGGCCTGATCGTGGTTCTTCGACTGCATCAGCACGGTGCCGACGTGAAGTGCGGCACTCATTCGTGTGGTCGGCGGGCCATCGGGAGACTCGGCGGCCTTGGACCAGCTGTCGAGGGCGGTGTTCAGATCGGCCGGATCCCGCAGGGAGTCATATCTGTCCCTGTGGGCACGGCCGTGGCCCAGGAGGTAGACGGCATGGGCCGGGGTGTCGCTGGGGGTGAGATCTATCGCCTGCTGGCACGCCTCGATCGACCGATTGATGTCTTCGTCTTGACCTGTTTCGGCGTAGCGCTTACGTAGTATCGCGCCAACTACCGCCAGTGCCCTTGGGCGGTAGGGACCGGTTAAGGTTGCAGCTTTGCCCGCCGCATTCACAGCGCTATCAAGATCTTCTGGGGCGCCGGAGATGTCGAACCGGTCCGCGAGCGCGTCCGCGAGTTGCGCGCGGGCGACAATTTCAAAAGGATTTCCGCTCATGGCCGCTACCGCGTCTTGGTAGCTGCTTATAGCCTGGTCCAGGGCGGAGCTTTCTCCGGTTTCCTCCCAGTAATGATGGACTGCGGAGGCGAGATTATGAAGGAAGCTGGCGCGATTCGGATGATCGCTCGGGGTGCGCTCTATGGCGCGTTGTCCGATGTCTATGGACTCTACCAGGTCCGCCGCCCGGCCGAGGCGCCTGAATCGAAGGCTCAGAACGCCGGCGAGATTGGCGAGTTGTACTGCGTTATCAGTGCTTACGACCGACTCCCGGGCGAGGAGGATCGCGGCCTCCAAGTCTGCGAGTTGGTCAAGCAGGTCGTACCGGGCCTTGTAATTCGAGCCCGCATGCGACAGGATGACCTTTTGCAGCCGATGCCCGTCCGGGCAGATGGCGACCGATCTATCCCCGTGCTCCACGGCCGCGTTGAGGTCAGCCAATTCTCCGCTGACCTCATGTCTCATCACGTAGGTATGCCCTAGATCCGACAGTGCCATCGCCTTGTTGCCGGGTTCTACGATGGCCTTCACCGCGCGCAGGCTCAGGTCGATGGCCTCGTCCATCTCTTGCAGGTTCAAGGTCCGTCGGCCTCGCTCGCGCAGGGCCGTGCTTAGATAGATTAGGCGCATCGGGCGGTCGTCCTCATCGCCCAATTGCGCGTGGTCGACGGCCGCGCGGTAGTAGGTAATGGACTCATCGAGGTCCGTTGCCACCCCATACCGCTCAATTCGAGTCCATAGCATGCTACCCAGCGCTTCCGCTTGGGCAGCGTAGGCATGGTGCGTGCGGCTGGTCAGGGCCAGTGCCTCCCGCATAGCGGTTATCGCCCTATCCAGGTCTCCGCGGTCATCCATAATGTGAGCGCGACTGTCGAGGGTGAAGCCGAGTTGCGCTAGGATGGCTGCTGAATCCCGTGGATTAAGGCCAGGAAGGGCACGGTCAAGGGCTTGCACGGCGGCATCGAGATCGTCATTGTTGCCAGTCTCCTCGAACCGCATAGCAAGCATGAGGCCAAGGTTGCCGAAGGCTGCTCGCTGGCCTTGCGGGTCAGGATTGGCGGTCCCCGTCGCCGCGTGGATGGTCATTTCAATCGCCAGATCGAGATCCTCTGGAACGCCATGCTTGTCGTACCGCGACTTGTAGAATCCGGCGAGGTTGGCCATGCGACGCGACAGTTCCGGCGCGTCTGGCGGTGTCTCGGTCACGGCGTCGCGGCCAGTCCGGATAGCTTCTTCTAGATCGGAGTCCGCTGCCTTGGAATCCGATATGGTGGCCTTGGACCGGCGGTGCAAGGCGTTCGCGAGCGCGGAAAGCCACTGCGGCGCTTCGTTGTCGGTGGTGGCGGCCGCCTCGCGGAGGAGCGAAACTGCCGAGTCAATGTCCGATGGGTTCTTGTTCTGGTCGAACCGGATCTGGAGGGCATTCCCGAGGTTGCCGACGTGTGCAGCGTGTTCTATGGTTCCGGGCGTGCTGAGGGCAAGGATCTGCTGGTTAGTCGAGATGAGGCGATCCAGGCTAGCCAATTCGTCGGTGGCCTCGTAGCGTATCCGTAGCGCCCGGGCGAGCTCGTCGAGAATGGTAATCCGCGCTTCCTTATCGTCCATGAGCCGGGCGGCGCGGGTGAGCAAGTTGATCCCGCGGTTGAGCTCGGTCAATGTGGCGCCATGCTGGTAACGTCCGATAAAGCCGGTTACCTCGGTATAAATCGATGCCGCCTTTTCGTTGCTAGTGACCGGAATCGGGCGATCGAGGATTTCATCGAGCATCGGCGGGCCGACATCAGGGTAGTGCTCACGGAGCAAGCTGAAGAGCCGTCCCGCCTCACTCAGGTCACGAAGGTCGTCGCCGGCGGGCAAGGATACATAGCGGAACCAGTGGTACCAGCCGAGAACGTAGAGCGCCTGCATGTCAACCCCGACCTGCATGCCATCGATCGAGATCGCTATTACATGGAGGCGCTCGGCATCCGACTTCGCCTCGTCCCCGATGATCTCGGTCTCGTCTTGGAGCGCACTGAAGCGATCGTTGCGAGCCTTTACCTTCGCGAGCAACTCGTCCCGCATCCTCAGACTCCCCGGTCATCGCGCTCGGCCAAGTCGAGATTACATGCGCCAGTGTCAGATAGCATCGGGATCTAGGTGCTATGGGCAATGAGGCACACGGGGAGGAGCAATGGTCTCTGAGACACGGCCCAGCATCACGGAGGCTGATCGCCGGGCGTCGCTGTCGATGGAATGGGACCGACTCGTCGAGCAGGTTCGCGAGCTTGACCGATTCAAGGACTTCCTGCGGCCGTTACGCCTCGATGCATTGCTGCCGGTGGCACGACATGGTCCTGTCGCGGTTATCAACATCAGCGAGTGGCGGTGTGATGCCCTCGTCGTCGGGACGTCGCAGGTGCAGGTCGTGGAGCTGCAGCACGTGACCGCCACCCTCGTCGCCGGGCACGTGCAGGCCTACCTGCAGGTGCTACATCAAGTAGATCAGGCCGTGCAGGAGCTACACGAGGCCCGGCGGGGCTACGACGGCGGAGAGCACACCCTCGCCGCCATCACGGCGTACACGCAGGCCAAGCAGACCGTCCTGGCCGCCTACCATGCTCGTGACGAGACGCTCAGCACGATCCTGGGCTGGCTGTGGGACGAGATAGCCGAGCCCGTACTGTCCTTCCTCGGATTCCGGGGTACCCCTGGCGACGGCGAGCCCCGGCCGCGGCTCTGGTGGTGCCCGACAGGGCTGCTCACGCTGCTCCCCTTGCACGCCGCTGGACGCTACGACGCGAGCGGGCAGCCGGCCGGAGACGCCGTCCCAGACCGGGTCGTGTCCTCCTACACGCCGACCCTGCGCGCGCTGCTGGAAGCGCGGCAGCCCCGGTCACTGCCGCCCGGGGACGAGCGGCTCCTCGTGGTCGCCTTGGCGGAAACGGCCGGGCAAGTGCCTCTCGATGGCGCCGACCGGGACCGGGATTTGCTAGCGTCCATGTTCGGTGACCGGTGCACGCTGCTCCAGGGCGCGGACGCCACGTGGCAGCCGGTTCGTGACATGCTGCCCCGGCACCGCTGGGTTCACTTCAGCTGCCACGGCGGGCAAGATCTCATGAATCCCACGCGAGGCGGCCTGCTCCTGCACGACAGGCTGCTTACCATTGCCGATATCGGAACGGGAAGGTACCGCGGCGAGTTCGCGTTTCTGTCCGCCTGCCAGACCGCGACCGGCGGCGTCGGGCTGCCCGACGAGGCCATCACTTTGGCCGCGGCCATGCACTATGCCGGATACCGGCATGTCATCGGGACCCTATGGTCGGTCTACGATCAGACGGCCTCCGACGTCGCCGAAGCCGTGTACGGGGACCTCACCCTCTCCGGGCGGTTCGAGCCTGCCGGGTCCGCCCAGGCCCTCCACTCTGCCATCCAGGGCCTTCGGGAGCAGGGCATGCCCGCCAGCGCCTGGGTACCATTCATCCACACGGGCCCCTGAGTCCCGCCGGGAAACTCACCGAACGGGAGAAGGACTTGCAGAGCGGTAGCCCGGTGGCGAATCACAAGCTGCTGCCTTATGTCGAGACTACGGAAGACGCATACGGCGAAGAGGCGGCGAAGAGCTTTAGCGTTATCGAACTGCCGCATGACACCCTGCTCCTGCGCGGCCCGTGCCCACGGTGCCACGCGACGATCGAGGTACCCGTCGTCAGCACCATCTTCAAGTCTCCGCGCTCGCTCCTGGACAGGCTGCGCCCCCATCCTCCGAAGGCGGTCACGACCGGGAAAGATCATACTGAGCCAATGATGTGCATCTGCACCAGCGAGCACCCAGACCGTCCTGGAGGCCGCGCCGGATGCGGGGCTTACTGGACGCTGACCATCACGAGCGCCCCCAATGTCATATAGCCTCAGCCCCGGCGGCACGGCCGCAGCGGCAGACCTGCACGCGGCACAGGAGCGCCAGCGACTGCTGGCCGCGGAACTGCCGCGCGTCCGCGAGGCGGCCACGGCGTGGCGGAACGGCCTCGGCGGCCTGCTCGCCGCACTCCTCGGATTCGGCCTGATCAAGGGCCAGTCTGATGTCAGCCAGCTCGCCCCATCATGGGCCGTATGGACCGGGATCCTGCTCCTCGCCGCGCTGATCGTCGGCGCCGGGAGTGCCCTGCTCCTCATCCGTGCGGCCAATGGCAGTCCCTCTCCCGCGAGAGTGAGCCAGTTGCTGCCACGCAGCGCTGCGGATCACCTTGAGGCAGTTAACGCAGGAAATGCGCTGCGCTGGGGCATAGTGCTTACCCTCAGTTGCGCCGCCCTCCTCGTCGCGGCCGTTGGCGCTACCTGGTACGGTCCGGGACGTTCCGGGTCCGTGCTTCAGGTCACCACGCCGACCGGAAGCTTCTGCGGAACCTCTTCAGGAATCAGCCACGGCACGCTGACCGTGGCTTCGGCCGCCGGTGACGTTAGCGTAAGCCTGGCAAACGTATCAGCCATCCGGCCCCTACTGCAGTGCCCGGCACCTGGGTAATCGGCGGCCGGTTCACTTACAGCGTGGCGGGCACTTCTCCGGGGAGCACCAAGCGCTTCTTAGCTGGCGCGTACCGAACAATGCGTTCTGCGTCACGACACCGCCAGGACGTCTGCTCCCCATGAGCCAGACTCGGCGTCGGCACCCGTCCTGGCCATGGATAGCGACGCTGGGTAGTGATTCCCACGGCTCTCTGGTTATGCTGACGACGCTCAGGTGAATCTCCCCAGACCTGCTCACTGAAATTTCCCACTCCAGCATGCATGGTCTGGCCCTGGGCCTGCACCTGAGTACGCGCAGCCGGCACGTCCGCGACACGGGCCAGCACATCAGCATCGGCCACGGTGGATGCTCCAGTTAGGGGCCGGCCGAGAACTGCGACTGCGACCTCGGCCCCGCCTGCAAGTCATAACCACACACCTAGAGCAGCGGCTTACTTGATGTCTTCGAGGCTGAGTTTCCGGGTCTGTCTCGCTGTCGGCCTGCCGGCCGCCAAGTGTCGTTATCCGGGAAAACCAGCCCGCAGGGGGCTGACAGACCCCCGGAAACACCGTTCGTGAGATAGATCCGTAGATGGCGAACTCAGCTAGTGGGAGTTGGGCGTCGGGTGCTTGGCCGGTGTGGAGGTGCGTGTCTGGCGGGGGTGTTCAAGCAGCGCGGTGAGCAGATCGGCGAGCCAGGACCTGAACCGGGCTGGGTCGTTGTCGAGGAGCAGTTCGGTGGTGGCGCCGTCATGGATGGCC
>Ga0187855_10004128_pt1 | contig 10544 bp, 14 predicted proteins | sample June2016WEW_8_10_2_FD_132969 | JGI IMG/M metagenome (GOLD analysis project Ga0187855, IMG submission 132969) | Peatland microbial communities from SPRUCE experiment site at the Marcell Experimental Forest, Minnesota, USA - June2016WEW_8_10 | ecosystem: Environmental > Terrestrial > Soil >... | reverse complement strand
GGATTGGATAAAGGAGGACCTGAGCCCTGGCCGGCGCTAGTCAGCTTCATGGGACAGCGGGTCGCCGACCGTGCCGTCTTGGCTTTTATCTATGGCTGCCTTGTTTTAGGTCTGCTCTCACTAACATGGAACGCGTTCGTTCTCCCTACCAGAGAGGCACGGCGAAAGATCCGGGTGATTTTTTGGGGAACTGTGGTTGGTGTCACACCGGCAGCGATCGCGCGCGGAACCACGGATTTCCTGCAATTTCATGTACCGTTTTGGTTGGACTTCTTCGACATCATCGTGCTTTTTATTTTCCCAACGTCATTTGCGTACGCGGTTGTGAAGCATCGTGTGCTTGCAATTCCAGTCTTGCTCCGTCGCAGCGCCCGGTATCTTCTGGTCAGCCGGGGACTGATCGTGTTCGTGCTGCTCGTAGCGGTCTCGATAACCGTGCTGTTCACGCTGTCCTTTTCGAGATTCTTTGCGTTGGGGTCGACAGCTGCAATGGTTGTCGGCGTGGGTTTCGGGGTGATGCTCGCCTGGGTCTCGACCCCAGGCCTGAAGCAGGTTACGGGACGAATTGACCGGGCGTTCTTCCGCGGCGCGTACGATGCACGCCGAATTCTCCAGGACTTAGCCCAGAAGGCGCGCACCGTCCAAGCACGCCAGGAATTGGCTCTGGAGATGGTTCCGAGCGTCGGCGAGGCGCTTCACCCTAGTTGGTCTGCTGTGTATGTGGAGGCCGGACCTGATTACCTGGAAAGCGACGCCGCCATATTGCCGCTAGCATTGAAGAGGATCCGCAAAGACTCCCCTGGACTGGAGTACCTACGTGCTGACGGCGAGCCCTGGGATGCATCGCTGAGTCCGACTGCCTATGCGGTATTTTCCATGTTCGCTCCGCTTCTGGCGGAGTGCATCGTTCCTTTCCCAAGCCGCTCCGGCGATCTGCTGGGACTATTTGTCCTCGGCCCCCGGCTCTCCGATGAGCCTTATTCCAGCGAAGACAAAATGCTTCTGCGATCAGTTGCAAGCCAGGCGGGTGTGACACTGGAAAATCTGAATTTGGCGGAAGACATCGCCGAACGTCTGCAGGCCGAAAGAGCCGTTTCGCAGGAAATGGAAATCGCCCGGCAAGTGCAGCGGAAGCTGTTCCCTCAAAGGCTTCCGCGCTTGAAGACGCTGGAATACGCGGGCGGGTGTAATCAGGCTCGCGCCGTAGGTGGAGACTATTACGACTTCGTGGAATTGGGCGCGGGACGGGTCGGCTTCGTGCTCGCCGACGTGGCGGGCAAGGGAATGTCAGCCGCTCTGCTGATGGCCAATTTGCAGGCGAGTATTCGCAGCCAATACTCGGTGGCATCAGAAAACCTTCCCCAAATATTACAGTCCGTCAACCGCCTCTTCTATGAGAACTCGGAGCCCAACCGATACACGACTTTATTCGCTGGCTCTTACGACGACGCCGCCCGCAGGCTGCGTTACGTGAATTGCGGCCATAATCCCCCTCTGGTTCTTCGCCAGGATGGAAGCGTTGAAAGGCTGTCCGCGACGGCGACGGTGTTGGGCCTGTTTGAACAATGGCAATGTTCGACCAACGAAGTGCAATTTCAGCCAGGAGATCTCCTGGTCCTATACAGTGACGGTGTAACGGAAGCCTACAACGACCGCGAAGAGGAATTTGGGGAGGCGCGGCTCATACAAGTGCTGGAAGCAGGCAGAAATCTGGAGATTTCAGGTTTGCTGACAAAATTGCTGGAAGAGGTAAATCAGTTCAGTGCTGGAAAGCAGTCCGATGACGTGACCGCAATAGTTGCTCGGATCCGCTGAAGATGTATTTTGATGACTTTCATCTGCCCACGACTATTGTTTCCCGTTGGAATTTGCGAGTTCGCGCAAGATCGGGCCACCACGCCGTGTGTCAAAGCAATTCTTTCAAGTGCTAAACCGGGCTTGTCACGGATTCCGGGCGAGTGACGGGCAAACAGGAGCTTATCCCTGGCGGCGTCTAGAGTTTTCCGCCGTTCCACAGCTATCTCCGCCAAATAAGGCCAGGCGAGCGTGGTGAACCCAAGCGAAAATCGGCTCTTAGGCCCGGTGGTCAAAAAGGGTGTTTCCGCAGCGGCCACAAGTGGATGATTCGATTGATCGAGGAATTTCAGTTCGGGGTGGTCACACGGGTATAGGTTTTGAAACGCCTCAACACCCGAGAATGTATTTTTCGTCCTGTGTGAAATTCGTACCCCGTTTCTCGCTAAAGAATCCTTTGAGCACAAGCAGTATGCAGGCAAGGCGAAAGCAACTGGAAGAGGAATTCAATCAGGCCAAACAGGTTGGCAACGCGAGTGGTCTCAGACGCATGTGCAGCGGGCATCCGGAAGGAACGATGGACTGTGCGAGTTTTCTCCATGTTCGTAACATGGGCGGTCTTCTTAATTGATTTGGCATCATATTGCACTCAGGGCCAGATTACCCGCGTCGGTCACGGCGCCGCATCGGACAATCCCTTTATGGCCGGTGCTCCAGGAGAAGACGATCGATGCAGCCAACCGCCCTTGTTCAGCAAAATGTTTCAATGCACCCCGCATAGTTCCAACCTGTTGCACGCGCCCCTGATCATTGATAGGACAGGATTCGTCGGAATTACTGAACCCCCATTCCGTAAGCCAACAAGGCTTCGCGGAAGTGCACACAGCAAAAGCATCCTTGTTGAGATAGTCGACCAGCGCCAAGACGCCCCCGCGAGCTTCGCTAGTCGGATACACATGCACGCCGTAACCGTCCACCAGATTGTCCATGCCGTGTTGACGCAGAAACTCAAGAGTGGCCGGAACGCTCACCCCATCCAGTCTCTGGCCCGGCTTCTTGCCAGGAAGTCCGCCATCGGCCAGCTGGGCTGAAATGATGGGTGTCGCCTGATTCAATTTCGAATGGTCGCGCAACTCCTTGAGCGCGGCGACAACCTTCAGATAGCCCAGGTAACTGGCCGTGATGGCGCGCCCTTCCGGATCATGGGGATTATTGAGGTCTTCTATTCCAAGCACGCGTCCTGAGGCTTGGGCAGGAAGAAAGTCGCCGTTGAAAAAAGGTCCGTTGATTTCGTTCCCAAGTTCAAGCGCCGTAAGGTGGACCCCTGCCGCCTCCAATGGAGCAAGCTGGGTAGCGAACAGAGTCTTAAACTTCGCCGGATCGGCATCTGTCAAGCCCGACTGAGCGTAGTTCAGTCCTACCGATGGGTCAGCCGGACGCTTGCGTGCGTCAGGGTTCCCTTCACCCGGATAGACAATCACGACGGCACCAATGCCGCGTTCATACGCACGAATAATGAAGCGATTGAACTTTTCGCCGATGCCCGTGCGGACAGTCTTCACGTGGTTCTGCACAAGCTGCTCAATCAAAGCATCCTGCTGCGATTCGTTCATCTGCTGAACGCCTACAACATTTACGCCGACGACCACGCTTCGTGCTTGATCCGCACCAGCGGTAAGAGGGATGAACAAGAGGTAAGCCAACAAAGAATAGACGAAGGGTTTCGTTGACATTGTTGATCCTCCCTGGGACCTCGTAGTATCAAACACGGTTTCCTCGTTTTCGTTGCGTTTGTTTAACTCCGTCGCAGACACTTCATCCCAGCTTTGTCCCTGATTATCAACAGCACCTGCCCTAGGAGGAGGGGGATATTGCCTTCGTTTTTCTGCGAATGATGCAGACGGGCAAGGAACCCGTCAAGGTTTCCCTTCGGCTCGCTTTGCTCGACCTATGACTGAACCGTCCGCGTCACTGGTCCCAGTAGCACTAAATAGAGTCACTTAGTTAGCCCGCAGTCACGCTAAAACCGCCGATCCTGAATCTTGGCGAGTTCCGCGGGCGAGGAGCATTCTGGATCGTCGTTCGCCACGCCGTTGATCCGGGCGCTCACGGGATAGCACCGCAGGGTTTCAACAGTTCGGACTACGGTTCTTTGTAAATCACGGCATGGGAATGCCTCTTGGCAATCTCGGCGTCTTCGGCTTCCGACAGCGGCACGTTTTTCTCTCCCTCGCGAACGGATACGTCTCGCATGTAGTCCTCGAATCCTGGTGAGGAAAAAACCGCCACTCCCTTTATGTGTTCTTTCCCAATGTTGGAAACAGAAATCCATGTTCCCGAAGGGATGAACACGGTGGAACCCGCGTGGACTACCCGGACTGAATCTCCCAAACGCACCTTCGCAGTTCCAGTCTGGAAAAAGAGGATTTCGTCGGCAGACGGGTGTCGATGAGTCGGGATCTCTCCTCCCTGACCAAGATCGACTGTCACGAAAACCAGATGCGAAGAACCGCCATTCTTCGCGTCAACTTTCAGGATGAACGTTTCTCCCGGCTCTGGGTGACCGGGCCAGCCCCTTATAACCCGCCGCTCGCCTTCGTTTTCTTCGAGGATGAGGGGAGTTGTCTTAGACGATGTGCCCGATTGTGGAGCTAGAGCCAACGGCGTTCCGGCACCGACGCAAGCTAAGAGTACGCAAGCGCCTCTCATGAAATCCACCAACTGCATAACGACCTCCTCACCCGAAGAACAAGCTGGAGTCGAATAGATATGCACGCTAGCCGTCGTCGGCGTCGTCATCGTCATCTTCTTTTTCTTTGTGGTCGTTCTCGTCTTCCTCTTCGTCCTCGTCTGGCGCTTCTCGAACGCGGACCTCGGCGGCTACCGAATAACCAGAAGGGTCAGAGCCGGGGCATTCTGGATGTATTCTGCTCATGCGCAATGGTACGCCTCCATCCCGTGTGCAAACGCAGCGACAATAGCCCGGCGACTGATCGGCGGCTCTTCACTGCGTGCGGGGCGCTCTCGCAGACGAGTTGATACCGTCCCGTTTGACCGTTGCAGTGCTTATGTTGGATATTGAGACGGAATGGACGTTGAACGCATTATTGACGACATTGAGCAGCTACAGGAAATGTTCGAAGCGCCGGACATTAGACCACTCAGCGTGAGCGACATCTCGGCTGCCAATCGCAGGCACGATGAAATGCTCGCACATAGCCCGTGGTTTCAGCTTTGGCAACGGTATAGGGTCTGCTGCCGAACCGAGCCCCCGGTACTTCGACTAGGGGAATCGGACAGCTAACCTCATTGCGAATAGACATGAACAAAGTGAAGAAGAAAACTGCCAATCTCCCTCCAAAACTCACTGAGGTCGAACAAGACCTGCTGTCGCACATCCAAGACGGATACCAGCTTGAAACTGATTCGCTCGGCGGCAACCCAGTTCTGCGGCGGTTGAAAAATAATGAAGAAATACGCCCTCTGTCCGCCAATCGCAATACCATCAAAGCGATGGAACGGCGTGGACTCATCGGCCCCGGCAAAGGTCGAGACCCGCTCACTATCGTTTGGCGTCTGAAAAAGAAATAGAGTAGGACCTCTGCTATTCCGCTATTCGATTGGCCGATTCGCTCGAAACAGCTAAGTTAGGATAGGTCACAAGGGCTGGAGGCCACCATGTCGCCGCGTACACTTTTTCTCAGCAGGTTGATCGGGCTGTACTGCATTCTCGTCGGGCTATCCATGATGACTCACAGCCAAGCGACTGTGGAGACGGTGACCGCCCTTCTTCAGAACCCATCGATGACGTTGATCCTCGGCGTAATCACGCTGGCGGCTGGGCTGGCAATGGTTCTTGCTCACAATATCTGGGCGGGAGGTACGCTCGTCGTCGTGGTCACTCTTGTCGGCTGGATGGCGCTCGTGAAGAGCCTATTCTTCTTGTTCCTGCCCCCTGAGATGGAAACAAGACTCTTTCTTCAGCAGCTTCACTACCAGCAATTGTTTTACTTGTACGGAGCTATTTCGCTCGCCCTCGGCGTCTACCTGACCTATGGAGGATTCAAGTCAAGATCACATTAGCCAGTTTCTCAGCGAGGCGGCTGATCCGGGCGGCCACGGGATAGAAGGGGCTAAGAATGTCCGCCTGTCGCAGGGTATTTCTCTTCAACGTAATCCTCAACCGCATCAAGCAGCATTTTGAATTGCTGTAGGCGGAACTCAAGATAACGTTTGATGGCTTCAGGTTTGCGGTTCTGCATATTAGGCAGGTCCAGCTTCGCGGTCTCAGTATCGAAGTCCGCAAATGCACTATCCAAGGAGTCAAGCACCCTTGTGAGATAATGCTTGCCCTGCCAGCCGCACTGCCTAGAGTAATACGGACACTTTCTTCGAGTATGACCACTGTCTAGACCAAGAGCACCCTGGCAATATCGCCAGGACTCTCAACAATCTCAAGTGAAGCGCAGCAACTAATCGCTGTGCAGCGCAGCATGACCACCTGCGTCATAGATCAGGTCAGGAGAACACAGTGAACAACAAACAGCGGCAAGGAGTAAGGGACTCGATTGACGCCATCGTCAAAAAGTCCGGAATTGATTTTGTCCAGAACTACGTCGCTTGGCTCATTGCCATGCGGCGTCTAAAACGTAAGTACGGCCAAGGAGAACAACAGTGAACTACGGATACGACAGCACCACACCTCTTTGGAAAGAGGAACGCAAACAACAACTGGTTGAGCGGTTGAGCACAAGGTCGAGAACATAGGTGTCAAGTCTGAGAATCTGCTTGATCTGGATTCATGGGAACCTACCCCGCCTGAGCCTGAGCCTGAAAAGCTGTGCGCGTCCTGTCAAAAGGTTCCGCCTGTTCCCCCAACTACGGGGGTTCTGTGCAAAGCCTGCAGGAAGACTCAACGAGACCAGATTGAAGCTCGACGCAAGAAACGGGCTGAAGAGCTTGCCAAGTTGCCAAGCATGAAGGAACTGACGGTCATCGACCGCAAACTGCGAATCTCGTCAGGCTGCAAAATGCTCATGCCGTACCAGTTTGTACTACTTTTCGTACTACGTTTCTGCGAAGAAGGAGAATGGTGCGAAATCTGAGAATAGTGCGGCTGAGTGTTTTCAACAAGTTACTGAAAGCACAAGACTTACGGAATGCGGTCTTTGTACGAATCCTACCTGAGGAGCCATTTCTTTCTGGGCGCACACTCCTGCTGCGTTTGGTTTCGTACAACGCACGATGGCTCCGCTGTAAGCAGCGAGTTCAGGAGTGCGACTCATGCCATGCGTTGTGCGTGGAGCATGAACGCCTCTCTTACTGCGACAGCCACAGCTTAACGCTCCGCACGTAGATGATCGGTGCTACATCCTTGCACAATTCGCGGAGTCGTCAAATCTAGAGTGGGCGCGTGACTTGCGCGCAGCATTAGGCGGTGGAGAACTCAAGTACCAAAAATATCTCGGTCTCCGTCACAAGATTCAATCCAATAAAAAGTTGTGGGAGCGAGTACAGGGCGGAACTGCAGAGGCGACCATCGTTGTAATTGAGAACAGTTTCTACATAAATGCAATTGCCTACCGATTGAAGGAACAGGGTGCTGATCTGGGTCACGACAGGATTCGCACAAATTATCACGCTCGACCGCAAACGGAGAGTTCTTGAGAAGTTCAGACTTGACACTCCGAAATTGACTGCTTGGTTCTCTAATGTCTACCGGATTGACACCTTCTGCTCAACTCGTCCAAAACCACACTTGCATACACCAAGTCTTGTAATTCTGGTTCGTCGATCGCAGCCTCCTCGCGAATCAAGTGCATGGCGCGTTGCCCAGCAGCTTTCCGCGCTTCCAGTATTCGTCGAGGGACAAGTTCCATATTGGTTTCAAGGACGGCAGCTCTATATAAATGCTTCCATACTTGGGCATCTTGAGATCGTGCATCGCTCTCATTCATAGAGGCTCCTTTGGGAAATGAAGAAAGCAAATTCAATTCAGAAACCGGAATTAAATCAACGGTTTTGAGAGACTGTCGGTTCGTTACAATGCACAAAGGTGCAAGACGCGATGCGCGTCACGGTCCTAGAAAGTGAACTTCATCGAAATCTGAAGCTGTCGCGGGTTGAACATGGTCCTCGGCGTCCCAAACAGAGCGCTCGGCGCCGGAGAACGATCCATCGGAGCGCGAGTTGCTCACATAACATATTGCCGGCCCCACCACCCGCTCGCTCCTTGCCGCACGAGGGTGGTGTGAAAATGGAAACCTGTCCAATACATCTTTCGCGCGCGGAGTGATACTTCTGCGGTATCAGTCGAAAATACGTGTTGCATCGGCGTTGCGCCGGCCCAAGCACGGTATGGGGTGTTGCCGGGAGTGTAAAATGCCTCCATGGAACTGCGTCACGCCCGGTATTTCGTCGCGGTGGCCGAGTGCCTGAACTTCCGTCAGGCGGCGCAACAGTTACATCTGACCCAGCCGCCTCTCAGCCGTCAGATCCGTCAATTGGAAGACGATCTCGGAGTCATGCTCTTTGTTCGCGATAAGCGCAAAGTCGAACTGACCACCGCCGGCCATGCTTTTCTCGAAGAAGCGCGCAAGCTCATCGTGCAGGCGGGTCATGCTGCTGACGTTGCCCGCCATACTCAGAAAGGCGGAGTCGGTACTGTGCGCGTTGGGTTATCTTCCGGATTGGGCGGCATTGTCAGTAGAGTCGTATTCGAACATCGCCGGCGATTTCCGGCGGCTGAAGTAGAATGCCGCAACATTTTTTCCAGTTTCCAGAACGAGGCTCTGCGCCGGCGGGAGATTGATGTTGGTTTTCTACGCTCTCCCGTCGATGAGTTGAATCTGGAGTGTGAAGCTCTTTACGAGGAGTGGTTTGTCGTAATTCTCCCCAAGAGTCACCGCCTGGCAAAGCGCCGCTCTGTCCGTCTGCAAGATATCGCCGAGGAGCCGCTGATCGGTTTCAACCGCTGGAGGCTTTCGGGACTTCAGGACAAGATGATGGGCATGTTTAACCGGCAAGGGTTCGCGCCTCATGTCGTGGTGACTCACGTGGAAGCGCACGAAGAAGCCGGTGCGATCATGTTGGCTTCGGGGAAAGCGATCTTCGTTGGCCCAGGCGCGATATTGAATCACTCAATTACTGGTCTGGATTTGGCCTCGGTCCGTCTGAATGAACCGGAGGCCAAAATCGAAGTCTATGCGGCCTGGAGAAAAGGCGAAGATTCGGTTGCTGTCCGTGGATTCTTGGATTCGATACGCGGCGCCTTAGCGGAACCGGCCGGCAAAAAGATCGCCTAGAGGCAGGTTGTGAGCAACATAACGCCAAAACTAAAGGCTAGCGTCCCGCACCCGCGGTAATGAAAATGGCGCTCAGGGTGCAGAGCGTGTAAGCGGATAGCAGACGCCAGCCGTGCTGGAGGCTGAGTTCGTTTTCGTTGCGGTCGTGCTCGTCAACATCGCCCCAATCGCCTGCCAAATGCCGAATTAGGTAGGCGAGCGGGTCGTCCCCGGATGCCCTGAATGCTTCCAGGACACCCGGAGTCGCCACGACCGAGCCGGGAGAGAACTTCACCCCGCTCATTTCGCCTTCTTGAACTGGCCGTTGTTGACGGCGTACCGGATGTACCGGTGAACCCTGGCAGCGTCGATTTTGTGGCCGTCGATCTGCCGTCCGTTGAAGGACTCCACCAGTTGCTCCGCGCTCACCGTTCCTTTCTTCTCCACGAACTCACGAACTCCAATAGAAAGCCGCGTTTGACCGTGGCGATTGAACCCAGTGAGTACCGCTCCTCGACCTTCGTCTCTTTGTCGTTCGCAGCGGCCCTTTTCGCATCCTTTTGCTTTTTCATTGCTCGTCTCCATGTCTTGCTATTGAGATTGGGGAGGCGAGACAATCTTGTCCGCAGCGCGTTGTTTATCAACATCGCACCCGGTTGATTGAGTTTCTCCGGGTGTTAGGCTCCAGTCGTTGAATCGAACTGACTCAGTTTGCGCCGACACCGACATATATAGCGCCAGCGCGATAAAGATCATTGCGAGTGTAGACGCTTTTCCAAATAGCCGTCGTAACCCCCGGTGATTCTTTGACGAGGGAGAGCCTGGATTCGAGCCAATTTGAGCGTTTTTCAGGCTAGAAACGTCAGGCAGGATGCATATCTATATGCGGACCCTGAGAATCGCGCGCTGTGCAGGCTGTGGGCGACGACAGGTTCGTATTCTAGGCACCTGAGCGGTTTCGTTTCCTACCTGAGGAGCCATTTCCTTTCAGACGTTTACTGAACCTGCTCAGCATCATCCCCTCGCCACTGTGCCCACTTTTGTGCCCGCTCCGAGTCAAGAACCGTCGTGTTAGACAGCTTGTCCACGGCTTCGCGTCGGGCGTTTCCGCGCACCTACGGCAAGCCCCGCAATTCTCAATGAGCTCTAACGCCTTAGTAACGTCAGTTATGATTCGGACAGAGACCCTCCTCCCCGTGTCCGCGCTCAGTCAAGGGGCAGAGAGTGTCGGCTTTGAGTGTGGACCTTCGCGCCAGATTGTCTCTTCCGCGCCGGATTTGCCCCGTATCGCCTTGTACAAAAAGTCCAACGACGCTTATAATCCCACTCGTCTCGCTGGCTCACCACTCGGCCAATCGATCCCGAATCGAAAACCTGGAGGAAACCTTGAAAAGCACCTGCACCCTGTTGCTTGCTTTGCTCTTGTTCGTTTCTATTTCTGCGGCGCAGAGCGCGCCTGCTGCGCGC
>Ga0187855_10004120_pt1 | contig 10549 bp, 10 predicted proteins | sample June2016WEW_8_10_2_FD_132969 | JGI IMG/M metagenome (GOLD analysis project Ga0187855, IMG submission 132969) | Peatland microbial communities from SPRUCE experiment site at the Marcell Experimental Forest, Minnesota, USA - June2016WEW_8_10 | ecosystem: Environmental > Terrestrial > Soil >... | reverse complement strand
GTTCCCTTAGCCCTGCCAAGCTCGCCCAAATGGAACGGCTTTCGACGGATGTCTTAAAGCAGTCACTGATACCGGGACAAGGAGACTGCTTGAAGACGAGGCCGGATGGTACGATACTTGACGGGCACCATCGGATCCATATTCTCCGCAAGCGGGGCGTGGCTGTTGATACGCTACCGCGCGAGGTCGTTGTGAAAGGGAATCTCTAAAACGTGTGGACGAAGCTCCATTGGGTGGATGGTCCATGGCCGGGCAAGTTAGCACTGGCCTCGCGTCCACGCGGTGGCGACTGGCTCGAAGATGAAATGGCCCGTTGGCGGCGGGCTGGAATCAATAAGGTGTTGTCTCTGCTGACTCCCGAAGAAGAACAAGATCTCGATCTCAAAAATGAAGCGCGCGAGGCAAAGGCACATGGAATGGAGTTTCTCTCGTTTCCAATCCTGGATCGCCAAATCCCGAAGCCGGAAGCCAAGCTGGCGGCGGTCTTGGAAAAAATCGACGCCGATCTCTCGTCCGGGAAGAGTGTCGTCCTTCATTGCAGACAAGGCATCGGCCGTACCGGACTCCTGGCTGCGTGTCTGCTCGTTATGAAAGGACTGGACCCAGAGACGGCAGTCAGGAGGTTGAGTGCTGCGCGCGGCGCCCCCGTGCCGGAGACAAGAGAGCAGCGGCGCTGGATCGATCGCTATGCCGCGATTTTGGCAGGCGTCGAGTAGACGGCACCGCGTGCCACGAAGCGAGCTTGCCTCACTTTGCGACCGGCGCGACCACATAGACATATTCAAGGACCTCGTGACCTGAATTTGTGACATTGTGCCGAGTCGCCGGAGGGATATATGTGTATGCCGGCGCCACGAAGCTATGTTTTGGCTGGCCGTCAATGAGGGCGTCGCCTTGCCCGTGCAGGATCACGAGTGACTCCTCATTGTGGCCGGTGGAATGCCAGCCGACCGATTCACCGGGCTGTAACCTTACAAACCCACTTCGCATACCGGCGGTCTGCGGCGGTCCTTCGAGCAACGGGCAATCGCCACCCGGGCAGCGGAGCGGCAACGATAGCGGCTGTCGCGGCGGAGCCTGGGACGCCACGGGCGCCAGCGCGGCGAGAATCAGGACTGACGTTCGCATCAGGAGCGGCATACATCGCCCATTTTACTGGCGCGCACAACTCCCCGCTTGCGGGATCCGCCGGAAACGAAGTAGTATGGACCCATGCGGCGTTTCGCGGCCACAATGCTGGTTGGGCTTTTCAGCTTCTCGCTGATCGGTCCCGCCTTGTTTGTGGACGCCGATTCGAGCTTGCCTGCGTGCTGTCGCCGGGATGGCAAACATCATTGCGCCATGAATATTGCGGATCCGCAGGAGGTGCCATCCGGTGCAGTAGTGAAGATATGGGGACCCAGGTGCCCTAGCTTTCCAACCGCGTGCGCTTTCCCGGCGGGTTCCCAGGCAGCGCTGCCGGCGGGTTCGCAACTGGCTTTCGCGTGGTTGCTCCAGCATCCGGCAGTGCAGGCGCAGGCGGAAGCGGGCTACCGCATCTCGTTTAGCCGCTCCCGCCAAAAGCGCGGACCTCCAAGTCTCCTCTCCTAGCAGCCCGTGGTAGAAGTCCGGCAGGCTAAATGCCTGCCCCACCAGTGGGGCGGTTTCGTTTGCCTGAGTTTCGGCGAATTCGCCGCAGGCTGCTAGTCTAGACGTCCCTTTCCGCTCGCACCGCGCAACCGGTCTATCTCTCGCTCACCGCGCGGTCGATGCTCTGGGCGTCCACCTTCGTCTACAAGAAGAAATTAAGGAGGCTTGATGCGAAAGCTCGTATCGTGTTTGTGTCTGATGGTCTTTCTAATATTTAGTTTCCCGCTCCACGCAACCATCTTTGGCCGGATACGGGGAATCGTGCACGACCCACAGCATCGGCCTCTGGCCGGAGCGCCGGTAAAGCTGCAGGCAGTTACCTCGGATTGGTCTCAAACCGCGCAAGCGGACGATAACGGTGAATTCTCGTTCACCAGCGTGCCGGTCGGCGACTACAAAATCACCGTCACTCAGCCTAAATTCGAGGCTGCGGAGCAAACCGTCACAGTGGCTTCCAACTCATCGCCGATTCTTCACTTTCAACTGGCGATCGCGGCCTTGACTCAAACTACGGTGGTCTCCGGTCAAGCAGAAACGGTCAATTTGGATTCGGTAACTCCCACCACTCTGGTCGATCGCGAAGACATCGCCCAAACTCCCGGCGCCGACCGCACCAACAGCATGGCGATGATCACCGACTATACGCCCGGCGCATATGTAACCCACGACATGCTGCACATGCGCGGCGGCCATCAAGTCGATTGGCTCATTAACGGCGTACCCGTACCCAATACCAATATCGCCACCAATCTGGGACCGCAGATCGACCCCAAGGATATCGATTATCTCGAGGTTCAACGAGGCAGCTACGATGCCGAGTACGGAGACCGCACGTATGGAATCTTCAATATCGTGCCCCGATCCGGTTTCGAGCGCAACAATGAGGCGGAACTCGTCACCTCTTTCGGTAATTGGGACCAAACCAACGATCAACTCAATTTCAGCGGGCACACCGAGCGCTTCGCGTACTATGTGAGTGTAAACGCGAACCGCAGCAACTACGGTCTGCAGCCGCCCATCGGGCAAGTGGTTCACGACGCGGACAACGGTTATGGAGGATTCGCGTCCCTTATATTCAATCCCAGTTCCCACGACCAATTCCGCCTGGTCGCCTCGCTGCGCCAGGATTATTACCAGATCCCCATCGATCCGAATCCCAACTCAGCCGGAAATCAGGTTTATCCCAGTTACGGCCTACGCGATAGCGAGCGTGAACCCGATGGTTACCTCACCTTCTCCTGGGTCCACACATTTAGTCCAAACCTGCTCTTGACTGTGTCGCCTTTCTATCATTACAACCAGGCCAGCTATAACGCCTCGCCGAACGATGCGCCAGTGATCTCGACGGTGGACCAGACCGCCAATTATGCCGGCTTGCAATCGACCTTGAACGCAACCATTGGTAAGAACAGCGTGGAAGTGGGCGTGTACGGATTCGCCCAGCATCAGAGCAACTTTTTCAACAATGTCTTTACGGATTGCGGTACGACTTGTCAGAACTATGGCCCGTCTTCGGCCGCGGTAGCGGGCGGCTTGGTCGAAGAGTTCATCAGCGATCGATTTAAGGCGACCTCCTGGTTGACGCTGATCGCCGGCCTTCGCGAATCGCACTTCACCACCCCCGGAGCCGGGACTGAGGCGGGAGTCGTGCAAAACGCGACGGACCCGCGGTTTGGCGTTGCTATCAGGGTCCCACACCTGAACTGGGTCTTTCATGGCTTTTACGGCCACTTCTATCAACCGCCGCCTCTCTTGACTGCCACGGGCCCATTGCTCGACTTAGCCACCAGCCAGACTCTGACTTTCGCCCCACTGAAGGGAGAGCGCGATGAGGAATACCAATTCGGCGTCTCGATTCCTTTTCACGGTTGGGTGCTCGAGGAAGACACCTTTCAAACACGCGCGCAGAATTGGCTGGACCACAATAATATCGGCGAATCGAACATCTTCTGGCCCATCACCTGGACCGCCGCCCTGATTCAGGGTTGGGAAACTACGCTGCGTTCCCCGCGCCTCTGGCGCCGCGCGCAGGTACACCTGGCCTACTCGAATCAGATCGCGCAGGCCACATCGCCCATCACCGGAGGCGTGATCTGCCCTCTTCCTGTGACGATGGCATGCCCCGTGGCCATCCCGCCGGGGTATGCGCCCGTGGACCACGATCAGAGAAACACGTTGAACTTCGGCGCCAATTCGAGCCTGCCCTGGCACGTGTTCGCCTCGACGAACGTGTACTATGGCTCGGGATTTACGAACGGGTTGCCCGACGCGCAATATCCGGGGAACTATCTGCCGCCGCACACTACGGCTGACATTTCCCTGGGAAAAAGCTTTGGCGAGGGCGGGAGATACAGGGTATCGTTGACCGCTCTGAATGTGGCGAATCGCCGTGTGCTACTCGACAACAGCCTGACGTTTGGCGGATTCCACTTTAACGACCCGCGACAGATTTACGGCGAATTCCGTTGGAGATTTCACTACTGAAGAACAGCTTCAAGCTAATTGCTAACGCGCGCGGCTCTGATCGGAGCCACGACCGTCAGGGAGTGGTCTTCCGGACATACGAGACCGCATTTAAGAAATCGTGTATTAAGCCGGGCGCATCTATCCGCGTTTCCATGGCAGCCTTGGATGCCGCACGGTTCCATACCAGCGCGGTCACCTCTTCGGCGGAACTGGCCATCCGCTCGCCCCGCCTGTTCCCCATCGCGTAACTCTACGTTCGACCCGTCAATCGGCAAGCCGATCGCGAAGCGCTGGGATTCGGTTTCACTTCTGAGCCACATTTTCTGGAGATTCCCGTGCGGCCGCGCGCACAGAATTGTACCGTGACGATGCGAAGGCATGCCCGCCAGCCGTTTGAAAGTCAGGTACAGGTGTCCTGGAAGGACTCGCGGGGCCAGGTGAAAAGCTTGCTGGCCAAATGCCTGGACCTTTCCGCGGAAGGCGCGCGTCTGGAGACGAACGTGCCCATCCCGCCGCGAACCGCCATTACTTTGCACTCCGCGAGGTACGGCGGCTTGGGCGCCGCTTCGGTGCGCCACTGTGCCCGGCAGGCATTGAAATATCTTATCGGAGTGGAATTCACTTCCGCGCTCGCGCTGGCGGGCCCCGGCCGGAAGCGTTGTTTAGAAGCTGCTCGGCCTCCTGCAGCGGGCTAGCGCTATGACCGCGCCGGATATTCTGCCAGCTTCGAAACCACCCGCCTTCTGGCCTCCCCAACCGGAAACACTGACGGATCTCGACATCTCGCCGGCATTGGTCCAGGATCTGTTCCTGCGCACCGTGCGCGAAGAGGGCCAGTCCAGCCTGGCCTCGCTCAACGAGCGCCTGAAGCTGCCCCACGCGGTGCTGGAGCCTGTATTCCGCCAGTTGCGCCAGCAGCAGTACCTGGATGTGAAGGGTATGCAGGGCAACGATTACCGGTTGGGCCTCACTGCCGCCGGCAAGGCCTTGGCCGCTGAGCGCGCGGCGATCTGCTCCTACGCCGGCGCGGCGCCGGTATCGCTGGCGCAATACACTCGCGCCGTGCGGGCCCAGGCGGCTCGCGTGCGGGTCAGCCGCGAAAGCTTGCGCGCGGCGCTCGGTGACCTGGTTCTCCCCACACCCCTCCTCGACCAGCTCGGGCCGGCGCTGATCTCCCAGAAGGCGCTATTCCTCTATGGACCTACCGGAAACGGCAAGACCAGTCTCGCTGAGCGCCTGACGCGCGTCTACCAGGATGCCGTGCTGATCCCCTACGCCCTGGAGCTGACCGGCCACATCATCACCTTATTCGATCCCATGCTGCACCGGCCTATGGAAGACCAGCCAGACAGCCTGGATGCGCGCTGGGTGCTTTGCCGCCGACCGTGCGTATCCGCTGGCGGCGAGCTGGTTTCCGAAATGCTGGAGCTGCGCGCGGACAGCGCCTCCAGTGTCTACGCCGCGCCACTGCAGATGAAGGCCAACAACGGCATTCTGGTGATCGACGACTTCGGCCGGCAGGTCATCTCCCCGCGCGATCTGCTCAACCGCTGGATCGTGCCGCTCGACCGGCGGGTCGATTACCTCAGCCTGCACCACGGGCAAAAACTCTGCGTGCCCTTCGAGGTGATGGTGGTCTTCGCCACTAATCTGGATCCGTCGGAACTGGCTGATGAGGCGTTCTTGCGGCGCATCCACAACAAAATCTATATCGAGCCGGTAACCGACGAGTGCTTCCGTGAAATTCTCGCTCGCGTGCTCGCCGAACGCGGGCTCGCCAGCGATCGAGACACGGCGGGCTATCTCAGCGAATTGTGCCTGCGGCACAGCCGGACGTTGAAGGCTTGCTATCCCGCGGATCTCTGCGACATCCTGCTGTGGCGAAGTCAGTACGAAGACCGCCCGCCAGAGGTGACCCGTTCCGAGTTGGACTGCGCCGCGGAGATGTACTTCACCCGCTCCCAGGGTTAGTCCCCCTTACATTCAGCTCAAGCAACTTGCCGGGACCGCAGACTACAACTGGCCAACTGTTTCAGAGGGCCGGCGAACAAACGGCCGCACCGGTCTGCCCAATGCCTTACGATGGAACGAATGCCAGAAACAGTCACAGGGGGCGCAACTGGAGGCATATTGACTTGTGCCGGGAGAGTAAAATGGAAATTCCGCTTCATTGCAGTTGTCATGCCGGTGAGAGAAAATGGCGAGCGATAGAGTCAAGTGGACGGTGTGGCCGGTGGTGGTGCATTCTGTACGCACGGCCGCGGCGGCTGTTGCTTCCTTGCTGATAGCGCGGTTGTTCAGGCTGCCGGCAACCTATTGGGCGCCGATTACAACTCTGGTGATCACGCAGTCTTCACTCGGTGCAGCGTTCGCTGTTTCCTCGCAGCGTTTCATCGGGACCGTGCTCGGCGCAGTTGTTGGCGCGGCTGTGGCCAGTTATTTCGGACCGCACGCGCTTGTATTCGGCATCTGCGTGTTCATCCTGGGTCTGCTGTGTGCCCTCACCCGCTCCGGCCCATCCGCATATCGGTTCGGCGGCGTTACGCTGGCGATTGTGGTGTTGATACCGCGGTCGGACTCCGCATGGCTGGTCGCATTTCATCGGTTTGCCGAAGTTTCCGTCGGAATTGGGGTCGCGTTGTTATTGGCGCTGGTCTGGCCCGAGAGGGAAGCCACACCATCGAGCTAAGATGAATTCTCTCTCTAACCCCACGGAGAGGATGGCGTTATGGCGAAGAAAAAAGTAGCAGACCTGTTAGTGGATGTTCTGGCAGAAGCAGGCGTCCGGCGGATTTACGGGGTCTCCGGCGACTCGCTCAACGGCATCACCGACTCGATTCGAGCAACGAAACAACTAGAATGGGTTCATGTCCGGCATGAAGAGACGGCAGCGTTCGCCGCTGGAGCGGAGGCCCATCTTACCGGAGGTTTGGCGGTTTGCGCCGGAAGCTGCGGCCCCGGAAATCTGCATTTGATCAACGGACTCTACGACTGCCACCGGAGCCGTGTCCCGGTTCTCGCCATCGCGGCGCAGATTCCCAGCGATGAAATCGGCAGCGGATATTTTCAGGAGACCCACCCGGAACATCTTTTCGCGCAGTGCAGCCACTATTGCGAACTGATTTCGCAGCCTGAGCAGATGCCCCGTGTGCTTGAGATTGCCATGCGAACCGCGATCTCGCGGCGCGGCGTTGCGGTCGTCGCCATTCCAGGCGACATCGCTCTGCGAGATGCCGTCGAACACGCGCCGCGTCTCAATTTTCACGAACCGAAACCAACGGTGTGCCCTTCCGATGAAGAACTCGCCGCGCTGGCGAACATTCTTAATGGCTCTAAGAAGACGACCATTCTTGCGGGAGCAGGCTGCGCGGGGGCTCACACGGAGTTGATCGAACTCGCGGGAAAGTTGAAAGCGCCCATCGTGCATGCCTTGCGCGGCAAGGAGTTTGTCGAGTATGACAACCCTTTCGATGTCGGTATGACGGGGCTTCTGGGCTTCTCCTCCGGCTACCACGCAATGATGAATTGCGACACGCTCCTGATGCTCGGAACAGACTTCCCGTACCGGCAGTTTTACCCGGAAAACGCGACCATCGTCCAGATCGACATTCGGGGTGAGCAGATTGGCCGTCGCACCAAAGTGGACTTAGGCTTGGTCGGCGATGTGAAATCCACGCTGGCCGCGCTAAGCCCCCAGCTTCGCACCACCTCAGATGAGGCGCACTTAAGTTCTTCGCTCAAGCATTATGCCGAGGCCCGCAAGGGCCTGGACGATTTGGCGACGGGCGAACCCGGACAAAAGCTAATCCATCCCCAATATGTCGCCAAGATTCTGGATGAGCTTGCGGCGGAAGATGCAGTGTTCACTTGCGATGTGGGTACGCCCACGATCTGGGCCGCTCGCTATCTGCACATGAATGGCAAGCGGAGATTGCTCGGCTCCTTCACGCATGGCTCCATGGCGAATGCGCTCCCGCAGGCCGTTGGAGCGCAGGTCAGTCATCCTGGCCGTCAAGTGATCTCGTTGTCCGGAGACGGTGGGCTCGCGATGCTCATGGGCGATCTGCTCTCGCTTCGCCAGTTGCATTTGCCGGTCAAGACGATCGTCTTTAACAACAGCTCGCTGGCCTTTGTTGAATTGGAAATGAAGGCCGCCGGCATCCTCGATTTTGGAACCGACTTGCATAACCCAAATTTCGCAAAGATGGCCGATGCAGCGGGCATCCTTGGGCTCCGGGCCGAAACGCCGGATCAGGTTAGACCGATGATCGAGCAGGCGCTCAGTCATGACGGGCCGGCTCTGATTGAAGCCATCGTGAGCCGGCAGGAACTCTCCATGCCGCCGACCATCAGCGTCGATCAGATCAAGGGCTTCAGCCTGTTCATGATCAAAGCTGTTCTCGATGGCCGGGGCGGCGAAATCATCGATCTCGCTGAGACCAACCTGATGCGCTGATGTAACTAAGCTGGATATCGATAGGCCGCGCTGCGAGACGGCTCACGGCGCCTACCGCTCTCGCAGTTCCGGACAGTTGCCCTCACTTGGCCGTCTCACTCCATGCCCGTAGATTGGCACTCGCGCGTGTGTTGACGCCATCCCGCTTCGTTAGCGAACTTCTGCAAGTGGGAAGGACTGACTCAGTACACCGGTTCGAGTTCCTCTTCCTCCTGCATCAGCGTGGCGTCTTCAACTGCTTCCTCTTCGGCGCGCTCCACGATGTGCTCCTCGGCCAACGGCGCGGGCGCGGGCACTTCGGGTTTGGCCGGCGTGGGCGCGGGAGCAGCCGGTAAGGGTTCCACCGCTACCGGTTTGGCGGCCACGCGTTCCGCGACTACGGGCGAAGGCGGCTTGGCGGGCTTATGCGCTTTGGCGGGCTTGCGCGCTTTGGCCTTGGGTTTGCCCTTGCGGAGCGCGGCGGGCGCGGCCGCTACCGGTTCAATGGCTGCCGCTTTGGCTTTGGGTTTCGCCTTGCGGATCGCGTGCGCATGCGTCGCGGGCACCCCAGCAGCCTTGCGCAATTCTCTAAAAGAAACTTCGAGAAAATCGATCATGCGGTCGCCGTCCGGAGCGGCTTTGGCATCCGTGGTCAGCGCGAAATAGAGCTTCCCATCGTAGCTTTCGATCGCTACGCTGATGCCGACATCCATGCCGGTGGGCACGTGTGGATAACAGGCCAGCATGCGGTGGCCGCAGGCGTACAGCGGCAACGGCGGCCCTGGCACATTCGTACAGACCATGTGGAATATCGGAATGGGAGTGTTGAGCCAGCCCAGGTTGCCCGCCAGCATCGCTTGCACCGGCGGCGGCAGGAGTCCCAGCCAGCCGAGACCCGTGCGCACCAGTTGCGCCATGCGGGCGCCCTTCATGGCTTCGGTCTGCTGGTGAATATGCTGCATGCGGGCGATCGGATTGCGTATGCCCAGCGGCAGAGTCACCGGCAACAAGGAAATCAGATTGCCAAACGCGCCAGCCGTAGCTTCCGCGGGACGCACGTTCACCGGCACCATGGGCCGGAAGAAACGCTTCTTCACCGTTTGCCCATGCAGTTCGGTATATTTGGACACCGCGCCGGACACCACCGTCAGCACCACATCATTGATGGTGCAGCCATAGGCCGTCTTAATCGCGTGCGCCTCGGCGAAGGGGAATTCCGTCCAGAACACCCGGCGCTCGCCGGAACACGTGCGGTTGAACGGCAGGTGCTCCAGCGGCGACAGTAGCTCGGGCATCATATCCATTACCCGCCCGAACCCCAGCGCGGCCAGAGGGTCGTTCAGTAGCAGAGAGCCGTATCCGGCCAGCGCGTCCTTGGCATCCGTGAAGCGTTGCGGGATTTGCGCCAGGCTGTCGGCGAAGGCCTCCAGGAAGAGCGTGGTTTCGTCAGGCAGTTTGGGCGGCCGGTAGGGCTTTCGTCTCCGCAGCGGATGCTCCTCGGGCGTTGGGTCCATGATCACGTTCAGCAGGCCGATGCCTGCCACGCCATCGACGATGCAATGGTGCACCTTGCAGATCATCGCCGAGCGGTTGCCCGCCAACCCGTCGACCACGTACGTTTCCCAGAGCGGCTTGTTCCGGTCCAGGAGCGGCGTGAAGATGCGGCCGGTCAACTCGCGCAACTGTTCCTCGCTGCCCGGGGGGTCGAGCTTCACATGGAAGATGTGCCGCCGGATGTCGAAGTCCGGGTCGTATTGCCATTGCGGATGGCCGATGTTCAGGAACGGCCGCATCACTCTCTCGCGGTAGCGGGGGATCAAATCCAGCTTGGATTCGATCGTAGCCACAAACCGGTCAAACGGGATGGTGCCTTCGAAAACGCAGACACCGCCGATGTGCAGCGGCATCTCCTTGGTTTCGAAGTTCAGAAACGCGGCGTCCAGCGCGCTCAAGCGGGGCGGCAGTTGATTCAGCGGCATACTCTGCTCCTTCCGGGCGATCGATATATTAAGAGGATAT
>Ga0187855_10004109_pt1 | contig 10567 bp, 9 predicted proteins | sample June2016WEW_8_10_2_FD_132969 | JGI IMG/M metagenome (GOLD analysis project Ga0187855, IMG submission 132969) | Peatland microbial communities from SPRUCE experiment site at the Marcell Experimental Forest, Minnesota, USA - June2016WEW_8_10 | ecosystem: Environmental > Terrestrial > Soil >... | reverse complement strand
GCGCTGCAGCATCGGGCGCGTCACCACCCAGTGAATATTGACCTCTCGGCCCTCAATATTTTTGAGAATCCGCTTATAGGTCGCCGGCTTTCTCCGGATGTCGTGGTCCTCGGGCAGCCCGTCTACCGACACAGCGACGCGGAGCCGCGGGATCTTCATCCACTCCATCGGAATAGGGATCACGGCACTGGTGACAACCAGCGTAAACACTCCCGACGCACTCAGTGCCGGAAGAATCTGGCTGAGTTCACGATGCCGCACCATGGGCTCACCACCCACGAGCGACACATGAAGCGGTTTATGCTTTTCAACAAGCTGCAATACCCCGCCAACCAACTCCTCTCCCCGCAGGTCGCTCAGCTCGCGCAGCGTTGTGCCTCCGCCAAGATGCTCTGGGCCGTAGGCGTAGCAGCCGGGACAACTGAGGGGGCATTCCCGTGTAATCTCAATCGACAGCAAGGGAATATTCCCGCGCAAAATGCTTCCCCAGCCCGAAAAGATTTCCCTAGTTGTGAGGCTTGGATTGGGTGCCGCAGCCGTCATCATCAATGGGATGCGAAGGCTCAGGCATAGGCTGCTTAGTTTTCTGGAGCCCTTGCTTGTTGATCAACAGCGAAGTGCCAGCCTGCCAGTTGCTAGCCGAACGCATTGGAAAACCGCGGAGCTACTTCAAGTACCTTTTAAAGAAGGCTATCGTGCGAGCCCACGAATCTGCGGCTGCTTCCGGCTGGAAGTTGTCCGCATCGCCGGGGTTTTCAAATCCGTGTTTGGCGCCTTCATATATTTTAATATCAACCCGGCGGGAGAGGTTCTTCATGGTTTTCTCAAACGATTGGACATCACTGGGGAGGACCCCCCGATCTAGGGCAGCGAAGTTGCCCAGTACCGGTGAGAAGATCACTTGAATGTCGTTGGGATCGGTGGGCAAGGCGCCATAATTGACCACGCAAGCGCCCAGACGTGGCTGCGCCATCGCGAGCTTAAGGGCATAGGCTGCCCCCATATCCCAACCGATCACACCGATATGGTCCCTGTCTACATCGTTGCGCGTCATCAAGTAGTCGAATGCCGCCTGCACGTCCCGGATCGCGACGTCATCTTTGAGCCCCATTCTCAACTCAAGAGCGCCGGGTGCGTCTGCGGCAACATGCCCTGCGTATAAATCCACCGCAAGCGCCAGGAATCCTTCATCGGCGAGTTTCTGCGCTTGGTCCTTGATCCAATCGTTCAATCCCCACCACGCGTGAACTACGATGACGGCGGGATGACGGCCGCTGCCTGAGGGTTCGGTGAGGAGGCCTCCCACTGTGTCCTTGCCGGCTGGAAATTGCACTGGCGTCGTCTGGGGCGCGTTGACGCCCAGCACGCGCGTTGCAAAGACCAGGCCCAGCAAACACCCTGCAAGCACCCAATTCAAAGGAAACTTCATCCTGTGTGGTTCTCCTGCCATTTCTGAGATGGCGTTGCGCCGTTCTACGATGCCCGCTCTACCTGAACCGCCGTGCCGTAGGCGATCACCTCTGTGACCCCCTGCATCACCTCGGTGGCATCGTAACGCACGCCGATCACCGCGTTTGCCCCGCGCGCCACGGCATGCTCCATCATCAGATCGAGCGCCTGCTCGCGCGTCTTTTCGCACATGCTTTCGAAAAGCGTGATGTTGCCGCCCACGATTGTTTCCAGCGATGCGCCAAGCGTCCCGAGAATGCTGCGCGACCGCACCGTCACTCCGCGCACGAGCCCGAGATTCCTGGCCAACCGGTAGCCCGGCAGATCGAATGCCGTCGTCACCATCTCTGCGTTTACGCGGACGTTCATCGACGCTCCCAACTACACCCATCGCCTAAGATCAATGGGCCCTGCAACATATGTTTCTCCCCCCGCTGCCCCCACAGTCGGGTATTGCCGGGCAGGATATCACACCTGCAGATTTGTTGTTCCGCCTCAGGCTTTCTCAGGTTTTCTCAGGTTTTCTCCCGGGCTGCTTTCAGCAAAGCAGAGGCAAATTCGAGCTCACATGGAGTTCCCGGGGGGCGGAGGCGTTCTCGCGTCGGCTGCCTCCAGGCGACCCAGAGCCCAGCGCGCATGCTCTGCAATAACAGCATCTTCTTCGGCCGCGAGCTTTTTTAGCAACGGCAGCACGCGAGAGTATTCTGCCGAATCCCGCATCATGCCGGAATTTCCCAGCGCTACGCACGCGTTGCGCACCAGGCCCCGCCATTTCGCCCGCTTCACGGCGCTGTTTCGGAAGACGGCGCTGAATTCCTGCTGCGACAGCGAGGCCAGCCACTCTAATTCCGGCGCAAAGAGCGAAGACACCCTGCCTTGGGTATCATGTGGGCCGCCTGTGGGGGCTGCGGGCAGCCGCGGCTGAAATTCCACAAGTGCAGTCACCGGCGCCTTGCGATTCCACGGGCACACATCCTGGCAGATATCGCAGCCAATCACGGCGTTGCCGACGCCGCCGCGCAGTTGTTCGGGAATCATCCCCCGCAGCTCGATCGTTAGGTAGGAAACGCAGCGCCGGGCGTCGAGCACGTAAGGCTCCGGGAAGGCCTGGGTGGGACATGCATCCAGGCACCGCGTGCAGCTCCCGCACAAATCGGACGGAAGGGCGGCAGAGGTAGCCAGGGTTGGCTCGAGCGCAAGGGCCGTTATGATCACGCCGAGAAACAGCCATGAGCCCAGTTGCTGATTGATGAGGCACGTGTTCTTCGCCAGCCAGCCGAGCCCGGCATATTTCGCCGCCACGCGCTCGATGATCGGCCCGGTGTCGACATAGGCACGCGCCTCAAAAGGCTCAGCGAACTCCTTCCGCATTGCGGCGACCAGGGCGTCCAACTTTTCTTTGATCACTTCGTGGTAATCGTCTCCCCACGCATACCGCGAAATCCATCCTCGCGCCGGCTCGTTTCCACCGCTGGCGGGGACCTTGGTCGAGCCAGGCGGGTCTGTGTTGTAGTTGAGCGCCACGACGATCAGGCTACGCGCCCCTTCGAGCACCAGGCGAGGGTCGCCGCGCCGTCCATCCAGCAGATACTTCATGTCTGCCGCATATCCGCGCGCAATCCACTCAGGGAAATGATCGAGTTCCTCAAATCCTCCTACCGGCGCGACGCCGCACAGATCAAATCCGGCCGCGCGCGCTCTCGCGCATACCCACCGCGTTCGCTCACTCTGGTTCATCTGCAGCCATCATGCCTTAACAGGCTGAAATTTGCTGTGCGTGTGCGATGTCATCGGCATTCGCCAAGATTGAAGACAGGTCACCGCCCCGGCTTTACTTGTTTGGCCTATGAGCCGAACCGCTGCTACAATGCTTGGACATGACTGATTGGCGGCAGATCCAAGCCCGCATCCGCAAGGCGAAAAACAGCCCGGACGCACACACAAAACTTTCCGAACTGTTCCAGCGCACCCGCGACGGCATGGTCGCGTGGGAGCTTGGCGTCATTGAAGAAAAGGCCGAACGCATGAGCGATGCGATAAAGTGGTATACCGTCGCGGCCGAGCGTTTCCGCCGCGCCGAATGGAAGAAGAAGGCCGAGGAAGCGCTGGTGCGGCTCGGCGCTCCTGTTCCGGTCGCGGCAACGCCTCCAGTTACTCATACGGCTCACGCAGACCGCGATTCGTCCGCGCCAGCCCGCGAACACGAAGCCAGGGAAGCGCCTCTCCCGCTGGCCTATGGCGAAATTCCGGAATCGGACGTGAATGGCTCAGAAGTCTCTCTGGAAGCGCCGGGGCAACCCGCCGACGCCGCCCTCCCAGGCGATCCCGCAAAAAAGAAGCGCCGCCGGGGCCGTCGCGGAGGCCGCGGCCGCCGACGTAAGGGCACCGCTTCGGTTCCCTCGCTGCCCTCGCAAGCCTTCGCCCAATCAGCGGAATCTCAACCTGTAAAAGCGGAGCCTTCCAGACCGCTGCCATTCCGCCAGCCGGAGCCCCGGCCGGCCGCCTTTGAGCGTCCCGCCCGCACCGAGCGGCACACGCCCGAGCCAATTCGCACAATGTCGGTTGAACCCCCGCCACCGCAATTGCCTTCTGAGCGCACCGCCCACGGCCGGGCCGGTGATCCCGCGCTGGCCTCTCGAATGGCACAGCTTGAATCCATGCTGCGCCGTCTGGTATCAAGCCCTCTGCATAGCCTCGAGGAAGCCGATCAGGCGCCCGCCGGACCCGGCGTGTTCCTGCTTTCAGATTCCGACCAGATATCCTCTTACTACATCGAAGCCTGCCAGACCCTTCGTGTCGGTCTGGGAAACCTTGCGCGGGGATCGCGAGGTAGCAAAGGCATCCGCGGGGCCCGGGCATTCTCCGACGCCGGTTTGAAAGAGAAGCTAGCCGAGCATCTCGGCATCCATGAATCCAAGGTGTCGCAGTATATGAAGGAGCACTGCGTCATTCGCTGGATTCAGCTCGACGACGATGCGCAGCACCTCGCGCATTTCGCGATCGGCGTCCTGCGCACCCCGCTGAATCTCGATTGAGCCAGGAGCTGCGACGGGCAAACCCCTGGTACCAAGGGCGCGCTGCTACCCCCTCAGAAGACTACGATTCAGCTGCCAGTGCTCCCCATTGGCTGCTCCTAATCGCCATTCACCCCTTGATATGCGCCATTCGAGAAACTCCGGTGGACGCTTTCTAGAAACCACTCCAAAATCCCTAGTTGTAATAAGTTACGGGTTTCGTACCATACGTAAATCTCGGGTTTCCCTGGGTCCTGGCACGGCAATTCCGGAGATGGCGTTCATCCTAAGAGAGAGTTTTTTAGAGGAAAGGCACACATGCCGAATACGGTAAGCAAGAAGCTCTGGAAGACCTTTGACTGGTCGCTTTGCAAAGTGGCCGGTGCGACGTTCAACACGATCCAGTTCTTCAACCAGCACAATCCCAATCCGTCTTTCACGCCCAAATGGTCTGACAAGCCGCTGCTGAAATCCTGGGAGAAATCCAAGCCTACGCTCGGCTGGCCCCGCACCACCGACTCGCTGTGTCCCGACTGTGTTAAAGAGGCGCGCGACGCCATCATCAATGGCAAGAAGGATTGGACCGACCTTGTCCACGAGAAGGTCGGCGAGATCAAGGCACAGATCATCGAGCGCGATGGGCAGGTCTGGATGGTGAAAGAATGCCCCATCCACGGCAAATACGAAGACCTGATGGCCGTCGACGCAAAGTTCCTGCAGTGGATCGAGCAGAATTTCCCCGGCCGCGACATCCCGGCCCATAACGACGAGGATTTGCACAAGCATGGATCAAGCACTGTGCGCCACGGTCGCGGAGCGGTTCTCACCGTCGACCTCACGAACCGCTGCAACATGATGTGCGATCCCTGCTTCATGGACGCCAATCAGGTCGGCTACGTCCACGAGCTGAACTGGGAAGAAATTCAGGAAATCCTCGATAACGCGCTCAAGATTAAGCCACGCCGCCAGATGTCTGTGCAGTTCTCAGGCGGCGAGCCCACCATGCATCCGCGCTTTACCGACGCGGTTCGGTATGCCCGCAAGATCGGCTACAACAGCGTGCAGGCCGCCACCAACGGCATCGAGTTCGCCAAGAGCAAGGACTTCTGCCGCGAGGCCTTCGAAGCGGGCATGCGCTATGCCTATCTTCAGTTTGACGGCATCGGCAATGATGCCAACGGCCATCGACAGGTCGGTAACCTGTTTGACGTGAAGCTTCGCGCGATCGAGAACATGCATGAAGCAGGCATCGAAATCGTGCTGGTCACCACGATCGTCAACAACGTGAATAACGATCAGGTGGGCCCCATCGTGAAGTTCGCGATGGACAATCCCAAGAAAATCGCGTTCTTGTCCTTCCAGCCGGTTTCTTTTACCGGCCGGGACGAGGACATCACTCCGGAGCGCCGCTTGCGCCAGCGCTACACGCTGTCGCATCTGGCCCAGGACGTGAGCAATCAGGTCGGCAAGGTCGAGCCGACGCGGGACTGGTTCCCGCTGTCGTTCATTTCTCCTTTTGCAGGGTTCGCGGATCTCGTACACGGCCCCGATGCGCAATGGGGCGCGCTCTCCTGCGGTTGCCATCCGAACTGCGGTGTAGGCACAGCAATGATGATCCACAAGGAAACCAAGGAATGGGCGCCGATCTCCCGATTCCTGAATGCTCCGCAGCTTGTGAAGGACGTTTCAGCCATCACGGACGCGGCCCGCGGCAAGAAGTTCTCCGCGTTCATGATGATGCTGGCTCTGCTGCGCAACTACGACGCTTTCGAGGCTCCTCCGAGCTTGCGTTTGAAGGACATCTGGAAGAAATTCGACAAGACCTGGGCGGTGTCCAAGAACTCGGACAAGAAGTACGGCCGCACCAATCCGGAGCGGACCTTCCAAGACGCCATGAAGCGCCGCCAGGAAGATCCCTGGAACATGCTTTTCATCGCGGGCATGTGGTTCCAGGATCTGTTCAACTACGATTTCCGCCGCACCGAAATGTGCATCATTCCCTACGCCACGCAGCAGGGCGAAATTTCCTTCTGCGCTTACAACACGGGCGTCGGTTGGCGGAAGATCATTGAAAACATGCACAAGAATGCCACCGTCGCGCAGTGGTACAAAACGCACGGCAAGCATGAAATCTACGCCAAGGGCAAGAATGTGACCCTGACCGAGTACGAGCATTCGCTGAAGATCAACGCAGAGGATGCGGCGCGTATCCGTCACCTCGAGCACGATATTCCGCTCACCGCGGCCGAAGAAGACCGCATCCGCCGCAAGAAGGCGCTGGAGGAAGCAGCCAAGGTCCGCAAGATTTACGAAGAATTGGTCCTCAAGAAGCCCAAGGAAACGGTCGTCCAGATCGGCAGCATGGATCAGATCCGCATGGCTGTCCCCGGCGCGACAGTACCTGTGCAAATCGCTGCGGCCAACGGAGATGGTAACGGTGCGGTAACCGAAAAGCCCCAAGCCGAAGCCGTAGCCGGCGACTAAGCTTTCCCACGATTGGTTGGGTTTTCACAACAGCCCCGGCCCCACCGCCGGGGCTGTTGCTTTTAGCGGCAGGCCACCCACTTCCATTGACCCGGGGAGCTTGCCGATAGGATCCGGACGAAACGGGGAGTGCCGAGCGATCAGGGACGGGCTGCTGCTGGCCATGCGGGATTGGGGAAGTTTACTCGATCGACGGAAACGCGCAGCGCCCTGGAATCGTAAGCAAGAGGATTCAGTCGAGAACAGATTTCGCACAGAGAGGCAGGGCTGCCTTTAGGTGAAAGGCTCTACACCAGGCTACCTCACCAACAGATCATTTCGGCAACAACGTCTTTCGATGCCGAGTAAACCGCAGGAAAGGGCACCATGACCTGCTGGTTCAATCATTTCCTGCGACGGGCAGCATTGGCGTCGTTGCTCGTATGGGTTGCGGCGGCGAACGGGCAACAACAGGTTCCTCCGCATCCCGAGCCTCCGGAAATCTCTCTACCTACCCAGGAACAGGCGCAGGAGAATCCCCAAACGGCTTGCGCGCAACCAGCCCCCATGGTTCGGTGGGAGGATTACGAAGGTCCTTTCGATAAAGTGGTTGGGGCTTTCGGGCGAAGACTCGACCGCACCTCGATACACCCTCCGCACTACAAACCCGGAGTACTGCTGTGCTCTTTGACGACCAGAGCGAAATTCACGCTGTTCATTGAAGACAGCGTTGATCCGGTGGCCTTCCTCGGAGCTGCATTCAACGCGGGGATCGACCAGGCTGAAAACACCGACCACAGCTTCGGGCAGGGCGCCGCCGGATACGGCAAGCGCTTCGGGGCCGAGCTCGCTGACAATGCCTCCGGAGAGTTTTTCAAGGAATTCCTGTATCCGACGATCTTTTCTGAAGACCCGCGCTACTATCGGCTGGCCCACGGAAGAACTCGGCGGCGTTTGCTCCACGCTATGGAGCACGTGTTCGTAGCGCACCAGGAAAATGGCGAACTCATGTTTAATTTTTCTGAATGGCTGGGGTCGGCCAGTACGGCGGCGCTGGCCGACGCCTATCATCCGGACAACAAACCTGGCATTGGTCCGGCGGCAAGGGGCGCCGGCTACGGAATGATGCAGGATGTCGGGTGGGATGTCCTGCGCGAATTCTGGCCGGAAATCGCGCGGAAATTGAGGCTGCCCTTCCGTGGACAGAACGATCCGTAGAAAGACAAAGCGACCCGAGCCTGCCGCAGCAGCTAGCCTTTCTGGTCTTGGTCCTCGCTGGAATGGAACTTGTGGCCCGGCAATACGTCACGCAGGCTCATGGGTTGGGGGCGGAAGGCTTCGCCGGAGTGCTTGTTGACTTCGGCGGCCCAGCTCATCTGCGGCCCCGGAAACCCGATGAGCTGCCAGCCCACCATATCGATATTCCCCCCATGCAATGGATCGGAGAACATCCCTTCGATGGTGTTTTTGCGCAGGACGCTGAAGAAATGGGTATCTTCAATCTCTTTGAGCTTCTGATCCTGCTCCGCCGGAGAAAGCTGATCGAAGCCATCGAGTGTTTTTAGTCCCTCTCGATAAATTTCACTGAGAGTCGCTTTGCCCTGGTAGCCGACTTCGGGCGGGGCTCCCGTTTCCTCGAAAGGGCCTTGCGTGTAACGGCGGGCGTCGCGTCCCCGAGGACCTGCAAGCTGACGGTCGATAAAGATCACGACACCCGCTTCGTTGGCGCCGGGACCCGATTCATCGCTTGGAAAGATTCGCGCAGTCGCGGCTGCCACAGTCAGAGCCTCGGCCTGGGTGAAAAAACGAAGAGGGACGCGGATGGCTTGCGCCGAGGACATCTGTTGCGCCGAGACACGGGTCATCTGCCGATCGAGCGTGTACACAAGCACCCCGCCCACGCTTGCTGCTGAAAGCACCAGGAACTCACGGCGTCGCATCGGGCGCAAGTATAGGACGGCGATGGCACCAGTGCAACAGCAGGTCCATTCAAGCGGATCGAGTGGGCCGCATTAGCGGCTTTCCTTGGAATGGCGCTCGATCATGCGTTTGGTGAGTAGAACGAGGCCGAAGATCTGGGTCCACTCAGAAACAATATTGCCCACCACCTGTCCCCACTTCGCGTTCGGGTCCATCCGCATAAACATCACAACCCATCCGATTCCCGTGATCAGCAGAAACAGGCTCAGAGAGTGGTCTCGCAGCCATTCGATGGTGGGCGAGGTTGGATGATTCTTGGGGCATGGCCGGCTTTCCGCCGAATCCTTCTCATACAGGTATTTGGTCGCAAGGACGGTAACGACAACACCCGACCAATCCGCGATGGCGTTTCCGAAGAACCCCCCAAGATGCGTGCTCGGATTCGCAAAGACATAAAAGACGATCCACAAACACAGGATAGCGACAGAGGCAATGCTCAAGGAATGTTCGTGAAGGAAGCTCCGCTTTCGGCGGCGCTTCGGTGCCGGCGTCCCTTGAGGCTTGGCAGCCGATTCATTCATGCCGATGCTCCTTGCCTGCTTCCATGGGATCAGTCATCTTCCCGTGTGAAATGCTAGGGTCTTTGCACGAAGAGATTTTTCGATGATCCCCGAAATTTTTACATATTCGATCCGCGGCGCGGCCTGCAACCCGCCCGCAATCTGCTGATTCCGCGAGACGTATGGGGCATCCCCCATTGGCGATAGAAATGCGAATTGCATCGAAGTGCGCCTGAGGACGCGGCGCCCCAACGGTGACTGCGATGGAACCCATGTTTGATATCTTCGTTACACTCCCGGACGGAAGCCCTCTTTGGTTAGAAGCCGTAAAGGGGTTCGATGAGGCCAGAAGGCGCCTGAACCGATTCGCCCGGGCGCGTCCGGGAAACTACTTCCTATATTCGGAAAAGACCGGCGGAGTAGTCGAGCGAATCAGCTGCGATTCAAGCAGTCTGCCCGTTCCCCAAAACCACCGCAATTAGATTTTGGGCAGGACAATTCCCTGCTGCGATTGGTACTTCCCTTTTTTGTCCTTGTACGATATTTCGCAGGTTTCGTCGGCTTCGAAGAAAATCACCTGGCAGAGCCCTTCGTTTGCATAGATCCGGGCCGGGAGCGGCGTGGTGTTGCTGATTTCGAGGGTGACGAAGCCTTCCCATTCCGGCTCAAACGGCGTGACGTTCACGATGATGCCGCAGCGCGCATATGTGGATTTGCCGACGCAGATCGTCAGCACGGTGCGGGGGATGCGAAAATATTCTACCGACCGCGCCAGTGCGAACGAGTTGGGCGGAACGATGCAAACCGGCCCTTTGAATTCAACGAAGGATTTGTCGTCGAAGCGCTTTGGATCGACGATCGTGGAATTCACGTTCGTGAAAATACGAAACTCGTCGGCCACCCGCATATCGTACCCGTATGAAGAAACACCGTAGCTGATCACACCTTCCCGGACTTGGCGGTCCTCGTAAGGTTCGATCATTTTGTGCTCGGTGGCCATCTTGCGAATCCACTTGTCACACTTTACCGACATTCATCCTCCTGGGAATCGAAGCCCGTAATAGTAATTCATCCCGGAAACAGATAGCAAAAAAAGTCCCTTGCGACCAAGTGCGGCTGCTTCCAAACCCTTGTTGTCGTCTTATTAAAATGGGGCGCAGG
>Ga0187855_10004104_pt1 | contig 10573 bp, 9 predicted proteins | sample June2016WEW_8_10_2_FD_132969 | JGI IMG/M metagenome (GOLD analysis project Ga0187855, IMG submission 132969) | Peatland microbial communities from SPRUCE experiment site at the Marcell Experimental Forest, Minnesota, USA - June2016WEW_8_10 | ecosystem: Environmental > Terrestrial > Soil >... | reverse complement strand
AGGTCGGATGCCATCGCCTTGGCGATCGTCTCGAGGCAGCCCGGCTGGCTTGGGGACCTGCTGCGCATCTACCAGGACTGGCTCGACCGTTTCATGAGGCAGCGAAAGCGGAGCACGCTGTGGCAGCTCAGCCGCAAACGCTTCGCGCAGATCGGCATCGAGATGCTTTTTGTCAGCGGAGTCATCGTGTTCTCGCGCGATCTCTACACGGCCGTCGAGGGTTGGCTTGGCCGCGACTGGATGTTCCCCAACGGGGCGCAGGTGGGGTTCTGGACGGTCCTTGCGTTCGCCGTCCTCGCCCCCCTTGTCGCCATCTGGCGAAATGCCTCGGCCCTTGCGCTGCTTTTCGCCCAGGTCTCGACCGCGAACCACCCGCGGGGAAAGCAGATCGCCCCGCTCGTGGAAGCCGGGCTCAAGGTGGGGATCGCCGGCGTTCTCACGGTCTGGCTGATCGCCGTGGTGCCCGCCGAAACCACCGCGCGCTGGCTGCTCTTGGCGAGCGCGCTCGCTGCCGCGCTTGGGGTGATCCTGCTCCGGCGACGGCTGATCTACTGGCACTGCGTGCTCGAGGTGGAGCTCAAGAACACGATCGAGGTATCGGAGACAAAGATGACGTCCACAACGGCCCCCTGGCTCGGACGGCACCCGGACTGGGACCTCCATATGATCGACTGCACGCTTCCCGATCTGGCGGACTGCCAGGGCAGGACCATCGCGGATCTCGACCTGCGCGCCCGATTCGGCTGCTCCGTCGTGGGGATCGAGCGCCAAGGCTTCATGATCCCGCTTCCGCCGCCCGAATCCGTGCTTTATCCCCGCGACAAGGTGCTCCTGATGGGAACGATGGAGCAGGTTGAAAGGGGCCGCTCCTTCCTCGGCGGCGTCTCGGGAAAGCTGGACACCGACTCGCTGATCGAGGAGGTGCGCATGGACACCGTCCGGGTCCCCAGTTGGAGCGCCGCCGGCGCCAGGACGCTCGGCGAGATCTCCCCGACGCGCAGCTACGGCGTTCAGATCGCCGGAATCCGCCGCGGGGAAATCCGCATACTCAATCCGGCGGCGCAGGAGGTGCTGAGTCCGGGCGACGAGCTGCTTGTGCTGGGCGCGCCCGAGCAGATCCGCGGATTCCGCGGATGGGTCCTCGAAAACCCGGACCAGGCGGGATAAGGCGGCGCTAGTTTGCGCCGTGGGTACCGCCGGAATCGGGCTTCTTCGGCTCCTCTTTAGCGGGGGCCGCCGGCTCCTCCTCCTTGGAGGCCTTCTTGAATTCCTTCACGGACTGCCCAAGGCCCTTTGCGAGCTGGGGCAGCTTCGTTCCCCCGAAAAGCAGGAGGACGATCAGGAGGATGAGGACCCACTCACCGCCACCTGTGGGGATCAATCCGGCCAATTGGACATTGAAGGGCGTCATCATCGCAATCTAGGCCCGTTTACCCCCTAAGCAAGAGCGTTCCGACGCCCCTCAGGACCGCGGCGGCCGCAGCGAGGCGGCGACCTTCAAGAGGTTCTGGGCGTTGTCGATCTGCTCGGCGTCGAAGAAGCCGTGCAGCTGGCGGATGCGCGTCGGGTGGCGCATCTTTCTGAGCGCCTTCGCCTCGATCTGGCGGATGCGTTCGCGGGTCACCTTGAACTGTTTGCCGACCTCCTCCAGGGTGCGGCTGTAGCCGTCGACCAGTCCGAAGCGCAGCGACAGGACCCGGCGCTCCCGCTCGGTGAGCGTGTCGAGGACGTCGATGATCTTCTCGCGCAGGAGCGAGTAGGCGGTCATGTCGTACGGATTCTCCGCGGACTTGTCCTCGATGAAGTCGCCGAAGGAGGTGTCATCCCCGTCGCCCACGGGCGACTGGAGCGAAATCGGCTGCTGCGCCATCTTCATGATCTGCTGCACGCGGTCGACGGGCAGGTTCATCTCGTCGGCCACCTCGTCGGGCGTCGGCTCGTGCCCGTATTCCTGAAGCAGCTGCTTCTGCACCTGCATGACCTTGTTGAGCGTCTCGATCATGTGGACCGGGATGCGGATCGTCCGGGCCTGGTCGGCTATCGAGCGCGTGATGGCCTGGCGGATCCACCAGGTCGCGTAGGTGGAGAACTTGTAGCCGCGGCGGTACTCGAACTTCTCCACGGCCTTCATGAGGCCCATGTTCCCCTCCTGGATCAGGTCGAGGAAGGAGAGGCCGCGGTTGGTGTACTTCTTTGCGATGGAGATGACCAGGCGCAGGTTCGCCTCGACCATTTCGGTCTTGGCGCGGTGTGCCTCGCGCACGTGCGTCATTGTCTGGTGATAGACCTGGAGCAGCTGCTCGGGTGAGATTCTCTGCTCGAGCTCGATATGGCGGAGCCGGTTGTGGATCACCCGGGTGTCGATGGCCGTGTCCTTCTTTGTCTTCGGATGCTTTGCCCGCTCGAGCTGGATCTCGGAGGTCTCGATCTCCTCGAGGGTGGGCCTGAGCTGCTCGAGGTATTCCTCATAAACCTTCAGCTTGAAAAAGAACTTGGAGAAGTTCGCCCGAAGGGCGGTCTCGCGCCTGCGAAATTTCGAGAGGGCCTTTTTTCGCTCGGGGTCCGTGCGCGCCTTCGAGTACTCCTGCCACGCCTCGTTCGTCGCGGCCTCGTTTTTCTGCGTGGTCTCGACGAGCTTTGGAAGGCCCCTGAAGTACGCGTCGCGGCTCTCGATCTTCTTGTCGATGACGATCCGGTCGAATCGCTCCTCGCGGTTGAGGAGCTTCGCGCCGAGAACGGCGATGTAACCGCCGACGGCGGACGCCTGGAACAGGGCCTCCTGCGCCTTCAGCTCCGCGTTCTCGATCCGCTTCGAAATCTCGACTTCCTGCTCCCGGGTCAAGAGGGGCACCTGGCCCATCTGCTTGAGGTACATCCGCACCGGGTCGTCGAGGATGTCATTCTGAGAGGAGCGCGACTCCTCCTCCTCGGCCTCCTCCTGGCGCTGCTTGTAGTCCTCCACCTGGTCCGGCTCGAGGATCTCGATCTCGAGGTTTTGGAGGATGGAAAGGACATTATCGATCTCCTCCTGGTTCTCGATCGACTCGGGAAGGGCCTCATTGATGTCGTCGAACGTGAGGTATCCCTGCTCCTTGGACAGGCGGATCAGCTGGCGGATCTTTTCGTTGATGCCTCCTATCGGAGCGGCGGGATCGACGCCCTCGACCGGCACCTGAGGGGTGCTGGCGAGGGCGTTCTCGACGGCTTCGGAGTTAGGGTTGTCTGCTGGTTTGGCTTTGCGAGGCATGAAATGAGTTGGAGGATTTGGGAAATGAACACCTCACCCGGCTTCGGTCAAAGTGACCGGTCGCCGGAGCTGGCGTTGCAAGTCGGACAATTCCCTTAGGAGCGACGATGAGTCATCGTTAAAGTCCGATGGGGCTCTAGCTAATGCAAGTTCTATTTGCCGTATGCGGGGCTCCAGCGTGCGATCCCGGAGCCTGCGGATTCCCTCCCGCGCCACCTTGAAGGGGTCGTCGACTTGGGGGGCGTCAAAGAGAAGGGAAGCCACAAGTGATTTTTCATCATCATTTTCCACAAGTGAATCGAGGCGGTCCCGTCCCGGCCAGTTGCCGCTTTCGACCTCCCCCAGAAAACGGTTTAGGAGGACCCCGGCAGGCTGCTGCTGATCGATCCACTGGTGGGGTATCGCGGAACTCAAGGGGCGAGCCAGCTGCTCGAAATGCAGGAAAAGGCGAAGCAGGTCGTGCTCGGGCTGCACCGCGCCGGAGCTGCGCTGGGGCGGCGCCGCGGGCGCCTGGGGCGCGGCTGCCCTGAGCCGGCCGAGCTGCCGGTTCAGGTCGCTCTGGAGCGCCGATGCCGGAAGCTGAAGCACGGCGGCCGCCTCGGAGATGAACGAAGCGCGCGAAACCTCGCTCTCCGCCGCCGAAATGATCGCGAGGACCGCCTGGGCCGCGCGCGAGCGCTGCTCCGAGGACGCGGTTGCAGGCGAGGGGAGGGAGGCGCGGCATGCGAACTCCATCGCGGAGAGCGCGGACCCGCGGATCTCCTCATAGGCGGAGATCCCCTTTTCGAGGAAGAGCAGGTCGGGATCGATCTTCGCGTCGCCCGCCAGCGTGAGAAAGCGCACCTCGATGTTGGCCTTGAGCGCCATGGGAAGCATCCTGAGCGCGGCCTTCTGCCCGGCGGAATCGCTATCAAAGAAGCATTCCAGCTCCGTATGGTAGCGCCTGAGAAGCGCAAGCTGGCCGTCGGTGATCGAGGTGCCCTGGGGGGGCACCGCGGTCTTCAGGCCGACGGACCAGCACCGAAGCGCGTCGAGCTGGCCCTCCACCATCACGAAGGGTCGGCCCTCGCCGACAGCCGTGCGGGCGCGGTCCAGGTTGAAGAGGAGGTGACCCTTCGTGAAGATGGGTGTCTCGGGTGAGTTGACGTATTTCGCCTCCTTGGCGGGGTCGTCGTCGGGAGTGAGCGAGGTCTGCCGCGCCGTGAACGCGACGACGCGGCCCTGATGGTCCCTGATGGGGATCATCAGGCGCCCCCTGAACCTCGGCCTGAGCGCGCCGACCGTGATCATCGCGTCATCGCGAATGAAGAATAGGCCGCACTGCCTCAGGGCGTCCTCGGAATAGCGTTTCTTAAGGATAGCTGCGCCGAGGGAGGAGCCGTCCGATCCGGCGGCGCCGATCTTGAATTCGTCGGCCAAATCCGGGGTGAAGCGGCGCTCGTTGACCCAATAGGCCCGCATGAAGTCGCCGGCGGGGCCGGCGGCCTTGAACGCATCGTGAAAATGAACCGCCGCCTGTTCATGCAGGTCAAAGAGCTCCTGGCGCAGTGACCGCTCCTCGCGGCTCGGGCCCGAGCCCTCCTCGAACTCGATCGGGACCCCGTAACGCTGGCCCAGGGTCTCCACGGCCTCGGTGAACGAGAGCTGCTCGGTCTCGCGGACGAAGGTGATCGCATCGCCCGCCTTGCCGCAGCCAAAGCACTTGTAGAAGCCCTTGTCTGAGTCGACGTTGAACGAGGGGGTCTTCTCGTTGTGGAAGGGGCAGAGGCCCTTCAGGCGGCTGCCACCGGCCTTGCGCAGGGTGACGACCCGCGAAATGACGTCGGCCAGGTTGACGCGGAGCTTCAGGTCGCGGACGCAGCTAGGTTTGATTACGGGCATGGGTCGCCTGCGGGCATTGCGGCGGGCCGGAAGAATCCACTTTCAACCGCCGGGGTAGGCTGTCAAGTTCCCGGGCTGCTTCGGTCCTCACAAAGTCGGCCTTTTAGGAAACTTTGTCCCGCCGCGGGCGACATATACCCATATAACCATGCGAATTTTCACAATTGCCGCCCTGGCGCTCGCACTGGCCTCGGCGGGCGCGACCCCCTGCCGGGCGGAGTACACTCCCGAGATGAAGCGGCTGCCCAAGGAGCCAGTCTGGGAGGCCCACCTGAAGGGATTCACGGAAGCGGACTACGACACCGCGGTGGAGCGGCTGATCGCGGCCTATGAGAAGGCGTCCGGCCACGCCATCGCGCCGGGTGCGAAGAAGAAGGTCGGGCTTAAGATCTACTCGGATTCTGGCCCCGGAATGGCCACGCCAACCGCGCTCGTGAAGGCGGTCATCGCCTCCCTGGAGAGGCGCGGCTATCAGAACAACAACATCTTCCTCGTGGGGCTCAACCAGCTGCGGCTTCGAATGACCGGCTACCTTCCCTCCCTTGTGACCGGCGAGACCCAGTTCAAGGGCAACCCGGTCTACGTGCTTGAGTCCAACCGGTACTACGATCCGGTGTGGTTCTACGACAGCCCGCTGCCGGAGCGTTTCGACCCCATCTTTGCCGCCCACCAGACCGAGGGGGTCCCGAACTCGTCGACGAAGGAGGAGGACCGCAAGAGCTTCCTGGCGACGCCCCTCTTCCTTGACACCGACTTCTGGATCAACTTGCCGGTCTACACGGACCACCAGGTCCTCGGGGTCAACGGGGCCCTCGTCAACGCCACCCTCTGGAACGCCTCGAACACCGCGCGGTTCTTCCGCTCTCCCGCGACGGCGCCTGCGGCCGTCGCCGAGATGAGCGCCATCCCGGAGCTGCGCCAGACATGGCTGTTCAGCATCGCGAGCCTCGAGCACTACCAGTACATCGGCGGGCCCTTCTTCAATTCGCTCTACACCGAGTCCGAGCCCCTCGTCTGGCTCGGCACCGATCCGGTCATGATGGACGCGCTCATGCGGGCCAAGATCAACCTTTGGAGAAGGCGCGAGGGCTTCGAGCCGATATCGGAGGAGATCCGCACCCTCGAGTTTGCCGAGACCCTCGGCGTCGGCTCAACGCTCATCAAGGACGCCAAGATGATCGATGTGGACTGAGTCCGCGTCAGCACAAACGGCTTGTCTCGCTTCGCGACCGCAAGCAGGCTGTGCGCTCCCCCGATGACTTCGGCCGCATATCTCCCCTTCGTTATCCAGGCTGTCCTCGCCGCGGGGATTACCGGCGTCGTGATCGGTGCCAGCCACCTCCTTGGACAGCGCGGCAAGCACACGCCGATCAAGGACTCAGCCTACGAGTGCGGGATTGCCGGCGAGGGCGTGGTGCACACGCGATTCTCGGTCAAGTTCTACGTCACGGCCCTCCTCTTCATGCTCTTCGACCTGGAGGTCGTGATCCTCGTGCCCTGGGTGTTCATCTACCGCGAATTCCTGCACGAGCACATCTCGATCCTTGGGCCGATCCTCTTCTTCATCCTGGTGCTTGCACTCGGCTTGGTCTACGAGGTCAAGAAGGGCGCGCTGGAGTGGGAGCGTTAGTCGACGGCTTCCGTCATGCGGCTCGACAAGATCATCGCCCGTAGCAGGATCATCGACCTGCGCAGTCTCACGCTCGAGGCCGCGCTCGGCGAACTCCTCGACGTCTGCATTGCGCGGTTCCCCGACATGAAGCGGGACGTCATCCTGAAGGGGCTTCTCGCCCGCGAAAGCGCGATGACGACCTACCTCGGGCTCGGCGTGGCGCTTCCCCACGTGCGGGTGAAGACCTCCCGCCGCTACATCCTCGCCATCGGGCGAAGCCGCGCCGGCATGCGCCACCAGGGCGCGATGTCGGGCGAGCGGGTGCACCTGATCGTGATGCTGATCGCGGGCGAGTCGGCCCGCGACACCCTCCAGGTTCTCGCGGCGATCGGAAGGCTCGTGCGCGAGCAGGAGCTGGTCGACAGCTTCGTGAACGCGCCGGACCTCGACACGCTCTATGAGCGGCTGCTGGGAGGGTTCGGCGGGATGAAGCCCATCCAGGCGCAGCAGAACCGCGTCAACAGGCTCATGTTCAGGCAGGCCGAGCACGTCGCCAAGGGCGCGGGCTGCAGTGCGCTGATGGTCTTTGGCGACACCTTCATCGGGGGCGCCGAGCCGGACATCAACCACCCGAAGATCAAGACGATCCTCGTCACCCGAAACCCGATCGAGGTCGAGGAGAGCGAGGGGAAGTTCGCCCACACGATCCAGGTGCGGTCCTTTTCGAGCCAGCGGCTGGCCCAGCTTCGGAGCGCGCTCATGGTCGCGCTCACGCGCGGCGTCATTTCGTTCAAGGACAGGATCTGCTGCATCGGCGGGATCTCCGGGAGCAACCAGTTCGACACGATCGTCGTCGCCGAGATAGAGCGCGAATTCCAGACGCTGCTCTCCGGCTCCGCCACGGACCTGCTGCCCGAGGACGTGAAGCCCGAGGTGCTCGAGCGCGTGCTGGCCGTGGCGACGGAGCTCGCGGTCGAGGGCCGCGAGGGCCGTCCGGTGGGGTGCCTTTTCGTCGTCGGCGACACCGCCAAGGTCGAGGAATTCACGAAGCCCCTCGTCCTTAATCCCTTCTACGGGTACAAGGAGGAGGACCGCAACATCCTGAACCCCTTCATGGACGAGACGGTCAAGGAGTTCTCCTCGATTGACGGGGCGTTCGTGATCCGGGGAGACGGGGTGGTCGAGGCGGCCGGAAGCCTAATCCAGGCGAGCGGCAACGGGATCACGCTCCCAAGCGGACTCGGGAGCCGCCACGTGGCGGCAGCAGGCATCAGCGTCGCCGCGAATTGCATCGCGATCGCGGTCTCGTCGAGCACGGGCCAGGTTACGCTTTTCCGGCGCGGGGTGATGCTCCCGTTGACGGAAAAACGGCGCTAATACCCCCGGGGGGGCCGAAGTTTGGGGTTGCGCAGAGGGCACGGCCGGTTTCTCCTGACCGTTCAACCGCTTAAATCTCATGCAAGAAGTCGTAACCCTGGAGTGCACCGAGGCCCGTAAAGAGGGCAAACCCGTTTCCCGCTATCTGACGAGGCGCAACAAGAAGACGGTCACGGAGCGCATCGAGAAGAAGAAGTACAATCCCCATCTGAAGCGCCATACGCTTCACAAGGAGATCAAGTAACGCTACTTCCGCAGGGGCGGGATCAGCTTTGCTTGCCGCCGGTGCCCGAAAAGGGCGAGCCGGAGGAGCCTTGGCCGGGGGGCGTGAGCGTTTGCCGCCGGGCCGCACGCCATCCCTCGCGGTGCTTTCGGATCCAGTCGAGGAGGGCTCGCTCGAACCCGATGTCGTAGCCCAAGCGCTCCGACTCCAGCCACTTGTGTTTGAGGATCTCCTCCCTCTCCGCAAGAAATTCCTGGTAGAGGCTCGACTGCTTGACAAATTCCCGCGACGACGCGGCGACGGGCTCTTTAGAAGGGGAAGTCATTCAGGTCGTCCTGTAATTCGAAGGATGTGATCAACGCTGCCTTGCCTGTCAACGCCGGCAATTTCTCCCAATTGTTACAATCCGCTTGACGCTGGTTTATCCGCCAGGCGAAGGAGCGCCTCCGCGATGGCCCTGAACACGCCCCCCGCGAGACCCTCGGGCTCACTCACGACGATCGGTTCGCCCCTGTCGCCGCCTTCCCGGATCGACGGGACAAGGGGCACCTGGCCGAGGAGCACCGTGCCCAGGCGCTCGGCCGTCGCGATGCCTCCGCCCGATCCGAAGATCTCGTGTCTCTGGCCGGCGGGGTCGACAAAATAACTCATATTCTCGGCAACGCCGATTATAGGCACGTTGACCTTCTGGAACATGAGCCCGCCCTTCAGGGCGACCTGGGTCGCCGCGGGTTGGGGCGTCGTGATGATCAGGGCGCCGTCCAGGGGGAGCGTTTGAACGAGCGACAGCTGCGCATCGCCCGTGCCGGGCGGCAGGTCGACCAAAAGGACGTCCAATTCGCCCCACTTCACGTTCTGGACGAACTGCTGCACGGTCTTCATCACCATCGGGCCCCGCCACACCACGGGCGTGTTCTCGTCCACCAGGAACCCCATGCTCATGACCTTGACCCCGTGCCTCTCCATGGGGAGCAGGCAGGATTCCTGGCCCTCGCCCTCGATCTCGGGCCGGCCCTTGAGGCCGATCATCAGGGGGACGCTCGGGCCGTAGATGTCGATGTCCATCAGGCCCACGCGGCCGGGCCGCCCTTTGGCGGAGAGCACCTGGGCGATCGAACAGGCGAGGTTGACGGCGAACGTGCTCTTTCCGACCCCCCCCTTCCCGGAGGCGATCGCGAGCGCGTAGCGGATGCCCTTCGACGCGCCCGGCTTCGCTCCCGCGGGCCCCGGGGCGGACGCAGGAGCCCGGGCCGCCTGGACCGCAATCTCAACCCTCGTCTCCCTGACCCCCGCCAGCGCCAGCAGGCTCCGTTCCACGTCTTCCTTCAGCTGTTTCGGCATCCTTGGGTCCCCCGTGGTGATGGCGAGCGATACGTGGGCCACCCCGTCCACGAAGCTCGCCGACTTGACCAGCCCGAATGAAACGATGTCCCGGCTGAACCCGGGATACTTCACGTTCCTTAGCTGTCCCAAAATTTCTTCGGTCGTCACGATGCAAATAAGAGTTGTTATGCGCGGCCGGCGCGCAAATAGAAATGGAGCGCAAGCGCTTCACATCATGCAGAGACTATCCAATGCTTTTCTGGTCGCACTCTCAATAGCCACGCCGGCACTCGCCCAGCGGGACATCGGCACGGTCGAGGTGACCGCGGACAATCGGACGATCCCGGTCCGCGTCGCGGGGGCCACCCAGGAGCTCAACTCGCTGGCGCAGCAGGCCTTCGGCTCCAACGGCCGCTATCACGTGGTCGCCAGCGGGTTCATCTACGACATCAGGTTTGCGCCCGCCGGGCCGAACCAGGTGCGCGTCGATGTCTCCCGGGGCTTCGGAGGAGGGACGGTTGCCTCCGAGGTCGCCACGGGCTCGACCGAGCGCGAGGCGCTCCTGGCCGCCGCGGACATCGCGGTCGCCAAGACGAACGGCCTCGGGCTGCGCGGGTATTTCACCTCGAAGCTCGTCTTCGTCGGTGAGCGCACGGGCCACTCGGAGATCTACACCTCAGACCTCTTCTTTGGGGATGTGCGCCAAATCACGCACGACCGGGCCATCGCGATGACCCCGCGCTGGTCTCCCGATGGCGAGAAGATCATCTACACGAGCTTTTTCCGTTCCGGCTTTCCCGACATTTTCGAGATCGACCTGGGCACCTACCAGAGGACGACCTTCGTCAGCTTCAAGGGGACGAACAGCGGCGCGCGCTTCAGCCCCGACGGACGCCAGGTGGCGATGGTT
>Ga0187855_10004100_pt1 | contig 10582 bp, 6 predicted proteins | sample June2016WEW_8_10_2_FD_132969 | JGI IMG/M metagenome (GOLD analysis project Ga0187855, IMG submission 132969) | Peatland microbial communities from SPRUCE experiment site at the Marcell Experimental Forest, Minnesota, USA - June2016WEW_8_10 | ecosystem: Environmental > Terrestrial > Soil >... | reverse complement strand
CTCTCGCGCTCGAGTGGCTGGAAAAATCCTATCAGCATCACGACTACTGGCTGCTCTTCATCAACGTGGATCACGTATTTGACCCAATCCACTCCGAGCCGCGGTTCCAGGCGCTGGTTCACCGTCTGGGCGTCGGCTGACAGTCTGAGGCAGGGGTGACGAATATCCGCTCTTGGGATCATCGTGCCGCCGGGGCCGCAACTTGGCAGTCGCGACCCTGGCGGTGAAAACAGTTGCTTGCACGCGACTAAGCTGCGGGATGCCTCTTCTTGGCGCCCGTTCTTCGCGTTCTAACTGTTTTTGCTCGATGAGCAGGTTCGGTTCTTCGAGCGTGAGGTTTCCCAGCTGCGTGCGCTGGACTTGAGGAGGAAGTGGGGGAGGGAGCTTGAGCGCTGGCGGCTATCTGGATGCCCGTATCTTCCTCGCCGAGCCAGAACTTGATCTCGGCGAGTTCGGCGCGCGTTGGGTCTAAATAGCCCTGCTGCCACTTGTCATCGGGCTCAAGACCATGCCACACGGTTGAGTCCTGGCTGTGCGCCTCGACATAGCTGTTCCAGCGATAACTCTGGAATATGGCTATGATGTTAGCCGCATAGCCGGCGGCTAACGGCCCGTTGCCCTCAATAATGATCAGGTTGTCATCGTTTTTGCTGGACGCTTTGAATCCCAAGTTATGGGAACCCGTCATGACCACCGGATTCTCTCCGAAAGGATCGAGCACGATGACCTTGCTGTGAATGTTCACGATTCCGGCTCGGAGAAGTTCTTTCTCCCAGTCATGAAACTGTTGTTTGATGTTCGCCGGCACCATCACATCGTGGGACAAGCGTTCGGGCGGCTCGACTCCGTTGGAGTACAAAGCCACGGGATGCGCCGCGGCGGTTGGATCCATGGAAGCGACCCGGACTTTCTTCGGCTTTCCCTTCGGCTGCGGCGCTTTATCGGTGGTGAGATAAGGAATATCCTGGTTCACCACTCCTTTGATATACAAGTTGGGATTGTAGTAAGCGTTGTTCTCCTGATGGTGGCGGTTGAGAACATTCTGCAGCAGCGTCCATCTCTCCGGCGTGTCATCGGGCTGGAATGTCCCCGGATTGAAAAACAGGAACAGGATTCCCTCTTTAGCTGCGTTAATCAGCTTGCGCGCATAATCGAGATCCTGGGCTTGAGAAGTGGGAACATGCCACGGTGTAACGCTGCAGCCATCGACCTTGAACGTTTTGGCGGTCGAATTGGCCGCGATCAGATTGGGAGGAAAGGCGTTTCCCGCCGCATGAATACGGTTCCAGGCGTCGAGGTAATCCTGGGCAACGTCCGCATCGTTAATGATGAGCCCGTTGTTGGCCTGAGTACATAGGCCGGACGAAGTCCAGTTGGTGCTGCCGGTGAGAACCTGTTGTGGTTTTCCATCGGAGTCGCAAAACACGATCACTTTGTTGTGGGCGAAATGTCCTGAAGTGACAATGCGATCGTAGACGCGGATCTTCGTCTTCAATTGGGCGCGCACGACTTTGTTTTCGTCATTGTCGGGTGGTTTGAAGGCGCCATTTCCGAGGATCAGATTGCAGTCCTGCCCGAAGGCCACTAGCGCGGCGATCAGTTCCGGGTCGTTCAGTTCATACAGCAGAGCGTAGATCTTGCCGCCGGCTTTCTTCGCGTCGGCGAGCAGGGAAAGAATCTGTGGGCGAAGTGCCCCGCTCAGTTCGTTGCGAAGAATGTCGCCAGGCTTGGTGACCAGGTCCTTGATGTTCGGGCTCTTCTCCGCCGCCAAGGCCCTCGACACCCACTGCGCGGCCACGATGCCTTTGTTGAAGTACGCCGCGATGTGAGGCGTGCTTTGGCCGGTGATCGTAATCTTTTCAGTCAGCGGGCTGGCCAGGTCTTCGTCGAGCGAAAGGTGGTCGTTGTCGGGTCCGACTACGGGGACAACGCTGTATTGAACCACATCCCCGAGGTCGACCAGATAGTCCCACCACATGAATCGCTGCACCGGAAATTTCCAGGTATTGTTGGGATCAAGTTTGTCCTGATCCGAAAATCCGACAAAACCATGGAGATACTCGGGCGGCTTCGCGTTGCGGATTTTTTTGATGGTAAAACCGAGGCAGTCTGCAATCGGCTTGCCATCGCTCGGTAACCACACCAGACAGGTATGATCGCCATTGTCATAAACCTTCAGTTCGATACTCATTGTAGTTTCTCCTGAGGAGCCCGCAGGCTCCGCACCATCAACTATCTCGACCCAGACAGCAGCCAATCCAATCCGACAGCGGCTCAGGCGGTTTTCTTGACCGCCACGGGCTGTTTGCTCTTGCGGTGATGAAAGGCTCCGAAAAGATTGTTCAGTTTGACGACCAGATCAACGGCTTTGCCGGCGGTGTCTTTGATTTGAGCCTGGTCTGCCGGTTGAGCGGTTTTGGTGGCGATGTCGATCGCGTCCCCTAATGCGGTGATCGCGGCTGCCTTCTTCTCGTCAGATGGAGCAGTGTTCAAGGTGTTCTCCACGTCGCCCACTGCGCTTGCCACTTGAGTCAGGAACGTTAGAGTTTGTTGCGCGTTGTTTGTCATTTGTGTTTCTCCTTGGGGCTGTCGCCCCGCCTATATTTTCTGCAAAGCAGAACTCTTGGTTACGCACTCGGTGGCGGCGCTACTTGACAGCTGTTTTCAGCGCCTCGCATTTTTTCCAAGTCTGAAAAAAATAGTCGGCTCCGTACATCAGATTGTTGTCGACGAGATTGGCCCCGTTCGGAGCAGTTCTGGCGTCCGCCAAAAAGTCAGGGAGCATTCCGTAGTGAGCAACGCCTAGCTTGTTGTAATCCCATGATTTGGTACCGGAACTGCTGATTGGGAAAGATCTTGAATATTGAACGCGAGAGCCCGGCCGGGGCGGCATGCCCATGGCAAGACCGTCCGTGTCGGTCCCGAAGCCGCCAATCGCGCCGCTGCTGGCGGCAGTCGGGTTGCCCATGGCGGCGATTACGTGTTGATAACTTTCTATCCATTCGTAGGCGTTGGAATTCGCGCTGCCTATGCCGGCCATTCCGTGCAGCGCCCCGATTTCCTGATATTGCACAGCGGTCATTGAGCGCTCGTTCACATCTCCGGGCGAACGCGCAGCTCCCGGAGGGAAAAAATCACGCAGGCCGGCGTGGCCGCTGTTCAGCGGGTAGCCTGCAATCTTGCCTGCTCCTGCGCCCACGCTCTGACTCTTGGCGATCTCGATGGTCTCGTTTTTCGACTTGTCCGACATGTGGTCAATATCAATCAGCATGCCGCGTTTCATCATGTCCTTGATTGCTTCGATTCCTTGGGCCGAAAGCCCGAAGCGATTGACCTGGCCGCAGTTTGGGTAGTTGGGCGTGCTGTTGAAAGTTACGTCCCAGCCCGGGCCGAGCTTAGCTATCACTCCGGCATTAGCCATAAAACCCTGGAAGGCTTTTTGAGCGCCAAAGTGATACGAAATCGATGGGTCACAAACGAGATCCCACCAGTGCCCGGCCTCCCGGCGGTTCGAATAATTAAAAATATCCTCGTAAGCGGCGGTTTTACCGAACTGGTTGTCAATGAGGTGGACCGGGAAGACATAGCGCACACCTTCATCGAAGAGATGGCCAATCGCAGCTTCGATTTCGGCATCGCCGGGCGGTCTACCAAGCGTGTTCAGGTTGCCGATGTCATCGATCTCAACCCCGAGCACAACCGCCAACTTATTCGACCAGACGATGCGCTGGAGGTCCGCCGACGTTAAAGCGATCTCCATAAAATCGGAATGGCGGCCGATGAACTGCTTGGTCTCGGCGATCTGGAGGTCGGCCGACGCTTTGTCGTCCGTGGGGCCATCGCCGGGGCCGGCAGTCATGTCGCCGAGTGTCTTGTTGTTCACAGCCAGTGCAACCATGACCCGCAGACCGCCGACATAGGCACGCCGGATCCAGTCCACCCACATTTTCTGGTGGGTGATATCGTTCCAGACCGGCCAGTTGGGAAAGTTCGGGGCGCCGCTGGAATCGTCGGGCTCATCCGCCGCCCCAGGCGTGCCTTGTTGCGTGGCGTGAATGACTGCGGCGCGAAGATAGTCGCCACACGTATTGTTAATAAAATTTACGCCGCCGTGGGTCGAATTATCATGACCCAACGCCTGCTGCATGCTGGTCGCGCGGACATTGTGATGGCAGTCTGGATCGGCCGGAAGAAGCGAACCGGCGTCGACGCCGCCGTATACCAGTTTTCCGCCGAATCCCAGGTTCGAGAGCGGGTGTGTGTGAAGGTCAACGAACCCCTTCAGCCGCGCGCCCGGCGGCGACAGCGGCGGAGGCGGAGGCGGAGGAGCTTGGCAGACCAACACCGCGGGAGGGTGGGTCCAGGCGTCACCATCTACTGACGCCACCTGGGCGGGACCAGTGGTGCACTGGTAGGTGATTTCCATTCCCTGGGTGCAGAACGATCGTGTGGCGGCAGTTACGCCTTCACGCTTGTACTGGTCTGGGGTGGGCGCCTTGTACGAACAAGACATCTTGCCATTGCAGGCGCGAGCGACGATGGCTGTAAGGTTTCCACTCTTTTGGATATCAAGGCATCCGATGCGCGCCTCGGTAACCTTGATTTGAGAGTGTGCGGCGACGCCCCCGCCAAACAGTGTGCAGGCTAGTATCGCCTTGATAGAGAGTTGGTATTTCATAGGAGTCTCCGTTAAACACGCAAATGAAACCTTAGACGTTAGGCGGCGCTGCCTTCTGCTGCTATGGTTGGAGCTAATTCCTCAGCCGGAAACTCCCCACTTAATCCCCAGTTGTCCAGCACAAAAAGGTGGCCGTGCACTTTGCCTTGACCGGTCGCGATAGTCAGCTTTCGGGTGCGCACATCTTCTCTCCACGCCGCTCGTGCCGAGTCTGCCACGGCGTTTGCTATCAGCTTGCGCAACTCCAATTCCGCTAATCCCGCCTTCGACTGCTGCAGAAGCGATTTCATGGCCGCTGCCTTGATGCCTCCGTTCTGCACATGCGCGTCGAAACAAAGAGCGAGCCCAAGTTCGCTGCTAAGGCCTAATTTCCTGGCCGTTGCCACAGCTGGGTTCAGATAGTTATCGCGCACGTGTTTCAGCTGCTCTTGTTGCACCTCCGGAAAAGAACCAAAAGTCGCAAACATCGAGCGCCAGGGCTCGGCGAGTGCGCGGCTCTTCACGGTGTGCTCGTCTGCCCACTGCTTCTGAAAATCGCGCGCGGCGGTCATCAGCTGCAGCAATTCGCCGGCATGTGCGCCAAACGCTTGTTGGACCAAGTCCGGATTGGTCTTGTTCACCGCGAGCACGATGCTCTGCACTTCTCCCGACGTCATCGTGAAACCGATGACGCCCCAGGTGAGCAGCGCGCCATCGAAGTTACCCACCGCCAGTTCAAAGCCGTGTCCTTCAAACGCCGCCGTCAGTTGCAAGCTGCGGTCGCCGGCCGACGGTACGGGACGATTCATCAGCGGTTGCCAAGTCGTGTCGTCCACCACGCCAGTTACAGGCAGGGACTTCCTGGTTTGAAACTGCCGGACCGCGGCGGCGGTCGATTCGCCAAACACTCCATCGGCCTTGACCGGTCCACAGCCCTGACTCATGAGGATGGCTTGCGCTTGTTTGACTATTTCCCCGATTGCGCCTATTCCCAATAGCGTTCTTGACCGCATGACAACGCCCCTCCGATCATTGATCGTTGACTATTGATCTTTGATCTTTGAACATTCGCAATCCCGGGCTCGCCAAAATCTGTGAAGCGAAAAACTGAGCGGGCGTTCCAATAGCTGCTCTTGAAATCAGCTCACTTGGAAGAGGCGAGTTTCCGGGTCTTCAGATCCACGGTGACCGTATCATCCGGCGTTTTGGCGGCTTCTCCATCGGATGCCGGGTGGTATTCAATGCGCAGCTGGCTATCGTTGACGATGATTCGTAGATAGCCAAAGTCAGTGTCGTCGTAGGTTTCGAATACGACTTTGTCCTGGCCGTCGGATCCCGCCGAAACTCCATCTCACACGGAGATAGTGTCTTTACTGATCAAATCGTTTCATCGTCGGCTTGCGGTGGGGGAGGGAAGCTTACGACCAAGATGACATCGGCACCACGGGCAAGACCTCGTCGGGAGCGGGTGCGAAAACTTGCAGCGCTTTCCGGGACGAGTGCGGGTCGCCGATGAGCGGCGCGAGAGGATCACCAAGAATGCGATAGCGGTTCAGCGCTACCAGCGGGATGCCGGGCGTCAGCAGGACATCGGCCAGCGTGGTTGAGTTATCGCGAAGTGCGTGCGCGGCGGCGAGACCTAGGGCGACATTGCGGCGGTGCAGCGTAAGTCCGGTTGCACCGAGTGCGGCCGCACAGAACCCGGAGAGAACCATCTCTTCACAAAAGCTCAAGGCTGCCTTGGAACCAGTCTGAGAACGACAAGCCACGGAGCAAGTCAGAGAGAGCACAGCTCCCAGAGGGCGTCCGCACGCCAGATTGAAATCGCTCGGATCAAAGCCGCCATACGCGAACCAGCCAAGCGGAGTGCCGCGCCCCACGTAGAACGCCGCTCCGGCTCCGCCCTGCAATGCGGCGATTAGATCGGAGCGACGGATGCGTTCCGCGGTCCATTGAAATAGCGGGACCTGGTCGATCAAGCTTTCCTTAAGACGGGCGGCTAAGTCGAGGGCGCGCGCTTCAGACTCGCCCAGAAGGATAAAGGGGCCGCGGTCGGCTTCCCGCGTTCTACGCCGCTGGACCTCGGCTGCGGCATGGGCGAAGGTCTCCAAGCGTTCCGCAATGTTTGGCAACCAGCCAGCGGCTACGCGTCGTCCGTTTTGGTCACGAAGAAAAACGCCCGGCAGAGCCGAGCGCGGGGATTGCAGCGGATCCCCGACGATCAACACTCCGGCTGCATCGTCAAGATGGGAAGTGAGATGGGAAGCAGGATCGGATTGGCAGAAAGCCGAGGAGTCGACCTCGCGCACGGCCCGGTAGCTGCGATGCGCAGAAATCAGCGGAGCGAGGCGGGCCCGAGCATCTGCCGGGCCCGCTACCACCCAGGTGGTTGAGGGAGGCTGCTTCATCACGCGGCTTCATTACGCGGCTGCGGCAACCGGCCCGGAGTGAACGAGGTTGGCGTAGGGCTGCCACTCGGTATATTCCGCCTGCCCGACCAATGTCTGTCCATTTTCCTGGTAGGTTGGGTTTCCGTACTTCCGCACCCAGTAATGCTGGATGATCATGGCCTGTTGTTCGCGGTTGAACGAGTTGTAGTTGCCATTGGCGGCGACCAGAGCCGATTGCGCTCCTTCTCCGTTAAACAATCCCTGATTGCCATCAACACCGTAGCCATAGTCGTAGGCGGCCTTGGAGAACTGCGCTTCCAGCGCCTCGACCATGTAGATGGGACCAACCTGGAAGTTCTGCCAGACATGGGTCAGTTCATGCATCACGGTCCAGATTGGAAGATTCTCCCACGATGGAAAATTGATCAGCGTCATGGTGGTGAACGCCCGCCCCGGCTGCCCGGTAACTTCCTGCTCAATCCACTCGATCACGTCGACGGGGATGGACATAACGGCCAAGCGCACCTGGTCAAGCGGAATGGAACTGGCGAAAATTGCCTGTGCGGCGGTGAGTTCGGTGGTCGAGAGTGGCCGGTAGGAGCCGGGGAACCACTCGAGGATTAATGTGAACGCGGTACCGAGAGCGCTCAAGCTGATCTCGGCCGCTGCCTGCAAGACCTCCAGGGCAGACTTGCCCAGTTCCTTGAGCGTGGCCAGGGCTTTTTTCGCGGCGTCCTCGGCCGGTTGCACGATGGCCGATTCGACGATCTCTTTGAACGTCTTGCCGATGTCGGCAAAGGCTGCCATGAGATTTTTAGTGGCGTCTCCCGGATGCGCGAGCGTATCGGCCACCAGTTGAGCCATGGTGGCTCCGCTGGCAATCAGTTCGGTCACGACATCACCGGCAATTTTGATGGTCCGCGATGCGGCCCATAGCACCAGGTCCGCGACCGCTGCGCCAGCCGTCAATAGGCCCTTGACGAACAGTTGCAGGCTTCCGAGGGCGTCTTTTTCCACCCAGAGCAGAATGTCGCCGACAGTTTGCCCGGCACGGAACAGCACACCACTTACAACCTGAATGGCAGCGTCGCCGGCGGTTTTCGTCCAGTCGATGACGGTGGCGATCACATTGCCAGCCGCGTTGAGCGCAGCGACAACTTGACCTAGAACCTGGCTAGACTTGGCTTTGGCCCAATCCAGTATGGTGTGGACGCCTTTTCCGGCCGCATCCATCACCTCAAGGACTGCTTTCCAAGCCACAGCCGTAACGTTTTGCGCCTGCGCCAAGATCCAGTCGAGCGCGGCGCCGATGGGGCCGAGATGTTTGAAGACGCCGTGCAGCGCGGTGCGCAATACTTCCAGACTCTGCTCCATTGCAGTGGCGAAGACTTGAGCCACGGCTTCGCCCGCCTGCACTGCGGCCGCAATCAAGGTCTCGGCCAGAGTGACGGTGCCGGCCACGGCGGCGCGAATGAAGTCCGCCAGCGACTTGCCCAAGGCGAAGATCGCCTTGACCGAGGCGACTAACAACGCACCCGTTACATCCACCAGGCCGCGGACCACCTGGAGCAGACTCTGCCCCAACTCGAACGCTGCCTGAACGATCTTGCGCACCGAATCCACGGCCGACTCGGCAACATGGAAGATCAAGTCGCCAATGTTGCGCCCAGCGTTGAGGACGGCGTTCACTATCTCCTTGGTGACGTCCACCGCTGCCGTCGCAATGTAGGCGGCGAGTTGCGCGAACTCGGTGCCGATCTTCGCGATCGATAGGGCCACGGCATGCACAAATTGCAACCCCTGCGTGCGAACACTGTTGAGCAAGGTCGCTACGGTTTGCCCCAGATGTTGCAAAGCCGCGACGACCGCCTGGGTGATATTTCCGGGGTGGGTGATGGCGGCGACCAGAATCGTCCCGACCGCCTGGCCGAGGGCGAGGAGAGCTTTGATGGAATCGCTGACCAGAGCGGCTCCAAAGCGCACTACGGCGGCCAGAATGTCGGCCAGTTTTTCGCCGACCTTGATCATGGCTTCGACAAACTTCTTGATCGTATCGAATGCCTTGCCCACCATCCAGGCACAGAAAGACACAAGCTGCTGACCGATATCTTTCAAAGCGCGCAGCGTAGTCACGATGGCATCGACGGTGAAACTGGCGATCGATTGCAGCACCTCTCCGACCGCTCGTCCGAGCGCCAAAATGCCTTGCAATGTCTTTTTCAGGGCATCGACGCCAGCCTGAATCGCGCTGCCGACAATCGTGGCAATCGATTGACCAATGTGGAGCAGGGAGTGAACCAGGTTCTTGGCTTGATCGACGGTCCACGAAGCGATCGCGCCGACAATGTGCGTGATTCCCTTTGCGATGCTGCCCACGGCGTTTCCGAGCGCTTTGCCCACCGTCGTGACCGCGTTGCCGAGGGCTTGGACGCCGCCTTTGATGGCATTGCCGATACCGCTAATCAGTCCGCCGATGGAGAAACCGTCGTGAGCGGGCAGCGGCTCTGGCAGGGGAACGTTCGCGGCGATGAGAGCCTGGCCCGCTGCTGCAAGCCAGGTGGCAACATCGTTGGTGGCGGTCTGGTTTACCGATTCATTCTCTTCCACGATGAAGTCTTTCATAAGGACCTGAGCCGACGCGTCAGGCAGAGTCCCAATGGCGTGAACCACTCCGATGCCATTTTGATTGTCGCGATTGGCCACGACGATCGCTTTTCGGTCGGCAGGCGCAGCAACCGCTACCTTCGCGAAAAAATCACTGAGGTGCTCCGGCGAGGGCAGATTGCGCACGTACGCGGCGGAGAAAGTGGCCGCGTGTTGCGGACTCTTGGCCGCGATCTCGGTATATACCGCCCCGAACTTCGCCACGGGCAGGTCGTGCTTGGTGAGTTCCTGCTGCATCGCGGCGATATCGGTCGGCGAAAGTTTCAGGATCGCAGTGTGTATCTGGGGCTTGGGTGCGGCCTTAGCAGGAGTCGGGTTAGCGGCAGGAGCAATCGGGTGGCCGGCAACAACAGTCGGTTTATTCGTAGCAACAGGCGGTTTAGCGGGAGGATTCGTCGGGCTCATGGATTTTCTCCGAAATTGAGATTTGACTTTTGCAGGCCTCAGGCGCTGGTTATCAATGGGCCAGCATGATGCTTTCCACCTGCTGGGATAGTGCGGAAAGATGACAAATCGTTACAGGCGACTGGCGGCGATTTCGAGGCCGGCAATTTGCAGTCTTCTGCATCAGCGCTGAAACGATTGGTCGAGCAGCGACACCATATTCATCAGGGATGCGTTTCTGCTGAGGGATGCGGGACGCACGGGCCGGATAGTTGGGTGCTCCTCATACCTGCGATATCCGAGCGATTCGGTTTTTAGCGCGCGCGATTGGAGAACTTTCGTGTCGAAGAATGGAGACAAGCCGACTAAGTGTGCCGAACATGGCGTGTGGACGAGTCCCCCAGCGCCTCCCGCCGGCCAGAAGTCGCTCGACTTCAGCGCCCTTGATGCCGGTGAGAATCAGCGCATCATCGCCTCGGGAAAGATG
>Ga0187855_10004089_pt1 | contig 10597 bp, 13 predicted proteins | sample June2016WEW_8_10_2_FD_132969 | JGI IMG/M metagenome (GOLD analysis project Ga0187855, IMG submission 132969) | Peatland microbial communities from SPRUCE experiment site at the Marcell Experimental Forest, Minnesota, USA - June2016WEW_8_10 | ecosystem: Environmental > Terrestrial > Soil >... | reverse complement strand
TGAAGGTATAGATCTGATTGTACGTCCAAGGCGACCCGGGCGATGCGGGCGGCGTCAAGGAGAACAAACTGCCAGGAGAACCGTTCCCCGGTCCGTAGAGCACTCCTGCAGGCCCGAGCGCCACGCCTGAGGCATAAAGGTAGTCATCAAACGGGAAGATCGTCCTCCGCGTCCAGGCGCCCCCTGGCGATACCGGCGGAGTCACCGAGTAGATCAGGCCACAACCTTTTTCACAATTCGAGCTGCCGCCAGTCTTGTCGACACCATACAACGTTCCGCCGCCGCCCATCGCAAAAGCTCCGACTGGAGAAAAACCGTCATTGCCCAAGATCACGGTGTAGGTCCAAGGCGAGCCCGGGGATGCCGGCGGGGTCAACGAGAACGCCTGGCTTGGGTTTTCGGCATCGAAAATGCTGCCATACAGCACACCGCCTTTGCCGATCTCCAGAGGGTTGGGTCCGTCCAAGCCGGAGGCGAGGGTGGTAAAGGTCGGCGCGGGTGGTTGCGCCGAAGCATAGCCAGCCAGCAGGAGAAGCGCCGCCGGCAGCGGTCCGCCGGTCTTGAGCAACAGTCCGCGAGTGGTCATGAATGATTCTGATCCCAAATGGTGAAAGACGTCAAGCGCTCGCCTCACTCGCCGGCTTCAAGGTGCATTGCGCCTCCGGAGCGCGCTGAAATGCTGTTGCGGCTGCCTCGCCAACGACCTCGGCCAATCGAGCGGGGGCCCGCCTCAATCGCGCTGTATCTTTAAGGTAAGCGAATTGCGCACTGGCGGCAGGCGTGCGATAATCCTTACAGGTGGTCGAAAGGCCATCCGTAGTCTTATCCGTTACGCTCGTAGGCGAGCACTATACGAGGCCCATGGGGTTCACCCCCTGGGCCTTTTAAGTTATGCCCAACGAGATTGCGGTCATGCTCGATGGCGGCCACGTCCGTGTGCATGCCCGGCGTGCAGGCCAACGACGACCTTCACGGGAAGCGATGCGTGGCTCAAGACATTATCATACAAAGATCTTTTCTCGGTTCGACTGGGAGTGCTGAAATTCCGTGGGTACGTCATAAACAACAACCGAATGCCCTACGCCCCAGGCCAGCCCCTGACAGATGCCGATTTTCACCCCGAGTTCGAACAGAAGGGCGTGGACATGCGGATCGGAATCGACATGGCCAACCTCTCATCCAATCGTTCGGTCGATCTGATCGCCTTGGCAACAAACGACACCGACTGTATCCCCGCCATGAAGCATGCCAGGCGGTCCGGCCTTCAAGTCGCTCTCATCACCTTTCCTGGCTATCAGCCGGTCCGGAATTGCTCGCCACTCCGATTTGAGGCGAAGCGTCGCTTGGCCTGTCTAAACCACGGCGAGCGGAAAGATCAAGGTTCGATTTCAGAATTGGAAGAAAACCCTTCCATCTAACGTCTTAATCGCAGGTGGTCGATCTGAGCGGCCGCGAACTCGGCACGGAGATCGTCGAATCTTGCCGGTTGGGTGACCGGGACGCGTTTCGTGCGCTCTACGACTTGTATAAGGACCGGGTGTACTCGATCGCGCTCCATTTTTTCCATGGCGATCCGGCCGCCGCCAGCGACGTCACACAGCAGGTATTTCTGAAACTGATGAGTTCTATCCGCCAGTTTCGCGGGGATGCGGATTTTTCCACCTGGCTGTACCGGCTGGTGGTCAACGCCTGCATGGACGCCGCCAGAAGCCGTAAGTCGGACCCTGCGGTCTCCGATCCCGCGCGGATGGAGGCATTCCCCGCGCAGGGTTCGCAAGAGGAAGACTACGTGCGCGGCCAGATCGCGGCTTCGGTACGGGCGGCTGTATCGGCGCTGCCTCCGAAATTCCGGATTGCCGTCTTACTGCGGTATTTCGACGAGCTTTCGTATGAACAGATGGCCAAGGCCCTCGATTGTTCCATGGGGACGGTGGCTTCCAGGCTCAGCCGCGGGCATAAGATTCTAGCGGAGCGCCTGAAGGATGTGATCGGCACAAAGGCTTAGGAGATGTTTACCAGGCACATTTCGGGGCAGCTTGAGGCGCATCTCGATGGCCAACTCGCGCCGCCCAAAGCACGGGAAGCCGAGATCCACCTGCGGAAGTGTTCGCGTTGCCTGGCGGAGTACGAGCAAATCAGGAGGGGAATGCAGATGGTCGAGATGCTTCCGCAGGTTGAGGCACCCGCGGAATTATGGCCGTCCATCGAAGCCGCCTTCGAGGCCCGCCGGTCGCGCCAAACGCCCCCAGTTCCGCAGTGGCGCTGGGCCTTGGCAGCGACCGTGATATTGGCCCTGGCCGGCGCCGCATATTGGCGTTTCGCGCATCCGCCGGCCGCCCGGTGGGAAGTGGTGCGGCTCGCCGGTTCGCCGTCCGTGGCGGGGAAAGCGATCGGCGGAGCCGGCAGAATCGGAGCCGGCGAATGGATCGAAACCGATGCCGGATCGCGCGCTACGGTCAAGATTGGCGCGATTGGGTCCGTCGAGATCGCGCCGGATACACGGTTGCGCGTGGTGACGGAGCTGCCCAGCGAGCACCGGCTGGCGTTGGCGCGAGGAGAGATCCGGGCTAAGATCTCCGCGCCGCCGAAGCTGTTCTTTGTCGATACCGCCGCCGGCACTGCCGTGGATCTGGGATGCGAATACGCGCTCTCGACAGACGAGCGCGGTTTCGGTTTGCTCCACGTCACGAAGGGTTGGGTATCGTTTCAGTGGCAGGGCATCGAATCGCTGGTTCCCGCGGGCGCGAGTTGCCGGACACGGCCGCAAGCCGGCCCCGGCACTCCCTACTTCGACGACGCGCCGGACAGGCTGAAACAGGCCCTCGAGAGCTTCGGCTTCGAAAAAGCCGGCGGCGACGCGCTCGGTGTCATCCTTTCCGAATCGCGCGTGCGCGATACGCTTACGCTCTGGCATCTGCTCTCCCGCGTCGAAGGGGCCGATCGGGAGCGCGTATTCGATCGCATGGCCTTCCTGACGCCCGTTCCGGCCGGAGTTTCCCGCGAACAAGCCCTCAAGCGGGACCCGCAGACGCTGGACCGTTGGAGAGAAGAGTTGGCCTGGACGTGGTGAGCCGGGAAGAAAATCCGCGGATGCCCGTCTAATGGTACCGAAGGGAGTTTTCGATGTTGCGACTTGGTTTGGCCGCCTGCGCAATGGCAGCGTTGGCGCTCGCGCAAGAATTTGCATTCACCATCGGAAGCCCGGTGGCGGCCCAGGATTTCCGGGCCAAAGGGGCGGCATTCGTGTTTCGTACGCAAGGCTGCGCAGACCCCGCGAAGTCGCAAATCAGTGCTAGAGCCGAAGGGCTCGTGAAGGGAGTGCGGCGGTCGGTAGCGCTGAAGGTGGAGGCGATGGCTAAACCCGGCATCTATGCCGTTTACCAGACTTGGCCAGCCGAGGGCCGGTGGGTAGTGACCCTTAATGGAACCTGCCATGACTCGAGTGCCGGCGCCATCGTGCCCATCGGCCCGAAGGGTTTCGTCCGGGAATCCTCGAAATTCTTTTCGCGCCCGGCCGCTCACGTCGAAATCGAAGCGTCCCTGAAAGCACTCGCCAAATCCAATGCATCCGATGACAAAGGAGGGAACAAATGAAGTACGGTTTCTTTGCGCTCTTCGCCGCCGCGCTTTTGGTCGCGGCCAACATTCATTCTGTCGAACCCAGCGGCCTCACGGTCCACGAGTGGGGGACGTTCACATCCGTCGCGGGGGAAGACGGGTCGGCCATCGAGTGGGATGCCCTCGGCTGCAAGAGCGACCTCCCCAAATTCGTCGTTGACTACGGGTATCGGGGCTTCAAGTGGACCTTGCAGGGCACCGTGCGCATGGAAACGCCGGTGATGTATTTCTATAGCGCGCACGCGTTGGATGCACACGTGAAGGTCGCGTTCCCACAAGGGCTGATCACCGAGTGGTATCCCCAAGCCGATTATCAAGTTCATCAGGGCGGTCGTTCGATGAGCGTTTTGCCGGCGGACACGCGCGGAGTGGTCACATCGCTGGGTGGCACCATCGAATGGAAGAACATCCAGGTTCAGCCCGGCACGGCACCCGCGCTGCCGGTCGAGAACGGCCCGAGCCGGTACTACGCGGCCCGCCAGACGGATGCCGCCCCGATTGCGGTCGGCGCTCAGCATGAGAAATTCCTGTTCTATCGCGGCGTGGGACGCTTCCCGGTTCCTCTTGCGGCCCGCGTCGCGGATGATGGGAAGATCGTGGTGGAAAACCGCGGCGGCCAAACGGTGCCGAGCGTGATCCTGTTTGAGAATCGCGGAGGGCGGATCGGCTATCGCGCCGCCGGGGCCATCGGCGAGACTATTACGCTCAATACTCCCCCGCTCGATGCCTCCCTCCCGCAATTGCGGCAGGATCTGGAGACCGCGCTCACCTCTCAAGGGCTGTATGCAGCGGAGGCTCACGCGATGGTCGAGACATGGCGGGATTCCTGGTTCGAGGAGGGTTCGCGCTTGATCTACATCGTCCCTTCGTCCACGGTGGATGCCATTCTTCCGCTGCAGATCGATCCCGTTCCCCAGCAAACTGTGCGGGTCTTCGTGGGGCGGATCGAGTTGATAACGCCGGAGACCCGGCGCGCGGTGGAATTCGCCGTTGCCAAGAGCGACTGGCCCGCGGTGGATCGGTACAGCCGTTTCCTGGGTCCTATTCTGGACCGCATCTACGCCGCAGATCCGGGTAGAGTGGGCGACATCGAGCAGCAGTTCCAGCACTCTCAGGGCTGCCCGCAGTAGGACAGGCCTCCCGGCCTGTCCGCCGCACAAATCAATTTTTCACCGCGCCGTCATCAACCTGCCCAATCCGTTCCGGCTGTCGCGCGCACAGTCAGCCGCCGCGGACCAGGACCACGACTACAGCCCCGAACAGGTGGCTTTCCATAACGGACTGATGGATCTGTTTCCGATGGCTACAGGTACCGCCGGCCCTCCTCCCGGCGGCTCGCCGCTGTTCTCCACTACAGGGCTGGTCATGGGCTACTATGACGGCAACACGGTTACCGCGCTGTGGAACTACGCGCAACGCTACGCCATGAACGATAACTCCTACGGCACGACTTTCGGTCCTTCCACGGTGGGCGCGGTCAACCTGATCTCCGGCCAGACTAACGGAGTCATCGGCAATCTGAATGGAACCGGCGCGCCAGCTTGAGTGGAACGAACATCGGCAACCTGTTGAACACCGCCGGAGTGAGCTGGGGATGGTTCGAGGGCGGCTTCGATCTGACCAAGACCAACCCCAACGGCACCACGGGTTGCTCCCGCAGCACCACCTCGCTGATCACCGGTACGAAAAAAGCCGACTACATCCCGCATCACCAGCCGTTCCAGTATTACAGCTCCACCGAGAACCCCACGCATGTCCGTCCCACGTCCACCGCGTTAATCGGGCAGGCAGGCGATGCCGCTAACCATCAATACGACCTCAACGACTTTTTCGCGGCGATACAGGCGGGCAATTTCCCGGCGATCAGCTTCCTGAAAGCCCCGGGGTTCCAGGACGGCCACGCTGGCTATTCAGATCCCATCGATGAACAGGAATTCATGGTAAACACCATTAACTATCTGCAGACCCTGCCGAGTTGGCAGCAGACCGCGGTGGTTATTTCTTACGACGATTCCGACGGCTGGTACGATCACCAGCTTGGACCGCTGGTAAACCAGTCTGCCAGCGCCGCCGACGCGATTGCCGGCACCGGCTCCTGCGGGAACGGAGCCACGGCGCTGCCGGGCGTTGCATCCGGCACGGCGAATGCGCAGGGTCGCTGCGGATATGGCCCGCGGCTGCCGCTGTTGGTGATTTCGCCTTGGGCCAAGAACAACTTCGTGGATCACGGTCACCGACCAGACTTCCGTCCTGCGTTTCATCGAAGACGACTGGCTGAACGGCCAGCGCATCGGAGGCGGATCCTTCGATGTGCTGGCGAACTCGCTGGCCGGCATGCTGAACTTCTCGACGATGCAGAATGCGGGGACGTTTGTCCTCGATGCCGGCAGCGGCCTGGTGGTGAGCCAAAGCGGCACAGCGTCCACAAACCTGTTTGCCGCCACACCGCAGATGAAGCCCGTCGCAAAACGGTAGTTTTCTCCCGGATCGCCTGGGCGTGCGCTCGGCGCGCCCCTCAGCATCTTTCTGCCAATCGCGCGTAGTCTGAAAGCATGCCCATTACTCGTCGAAGATTGCTTCAGTGCGCGGCTGGCGCCGTGGCATCGGCGAACCGCACGGCCTTTCCCGCAGCAGCCCTCGACCCGGATTCTCTGGCGAAGTTCGTGGACCCTCTTCCCATACCGGAGATCGTCCGCAATTCCGGATACCGTCCAAGCCCCGACGATCCTGCCCGCGAGATCCCTTTCTATCGGCTGGCGATGCGGCAGATTGAGCGTAAACTGCACCGCGATCTCCCGGCCACGCGGGTGTGGGGCTTCGGCTCCAGCTCACCCGGTCCCACCTTCGAGACCCGCAGCGCCGAAGGGCTTTTGGTGGAGTGGGAATGGACTGCCGGCCAAACACTTCCTCCCGGTTGACCACCGGCTGCATGGAGCGGAAGCGGGCCTGCCCGAGGTGCGCGGCGTGGTCCATCTGCATGGCGCCAAAGCGCCGCCTGCTAGCGACGGCTATCCGGAGGATTGGTACGTGCCAGGCAAGTCGGCGGTCTGCTATTATCCCAACCGTCAGGAAGCTGCCATGCTCTGGTATCACGATCACACCATGGGCATCAACCGCCTCAATACCTATGCCGGATTGTTTGGCGCGTTCATGGTGCGGGACGCTTTCGAAGACGCGCTCAAGCTCCCGGGCGGCGCGTTCGAAATGCCGCTGGTGATCTACGACCGGCTGTTGACCAAAGACGGCCAGCTCGACTATCCGGTGTCGGGCCGGGCCGGCGAGCCCTGGGTGCCGGAGGTCTTCGGCAATGCCTCCCTGGTGAATGGCACGCTGTTTCCATACCTGGATGTCGCGCCGCGAAAATACCGGTTCCGCCTGCTGAATGCGTGCAACGGGCGATTCCTCCACCTGATGTTTTCCAACTCGCAGACCTTCCACCAGATCGGCACCGATCAGGGCCTGCTGCCCGCTCCCGTTCCGCTGAAGAGCTTGCTGCTGGCGCCCGCTGAACGCGCCGATCTGATTGTGGACTTCGCCGGTGGAAACGGCCGGCAAATCATCCTGGATAACGACTTCGTGCCGATAATGCAGTTCCGCGTCGCGTCGGCTACCGTAGCGGACACGGCAGTGTTGCCCGCGGCATTGCGGCCGGTACCCAAAACACCCGAAGCTGACGCGGTGAAAACCCGTCTGCTGGCGCTGATCGGAAATCGGGATGCGGCCGGCGACTCCATCTCGATGTTGCTGAACGGCGCTCACTGGAGCATGCCGGTGACGGAAAACCCGGCGCTGGACACGGTGGAGATTTGGACCTTGATCAACACTACGGACGATTCCCACCCCATCCATCTGCATCTGGTGCGCTTTCAGATCCTCGACCGGCGACGGTTCGACGTATTTTCGTACCTGACGTCGAGCCAACTCCGCTTTACCGGGGCGGCCACGCCACCGGCGCCTGAAGAGGCCGGCTGGAAAGACACGGTACGGGCAGATCCGAAGATGGCCACGCGCATCATCGTCCGGTTCGAAGGGTATACAGGCCGCTATGTATGGCACTGCCACGTCCTGGAGCACGAGGACAATGAGATGATGCGGCCCTACGATGTGGTCCCGGCGAGCGGTCCGCCGCGTCCTGGACTTCCGCGCTAGAATAGAGACATCACCTTTGAGGAGATTCGATTGGCAGAAGACAAGACGTACAAAGCCGAATACCTGGGTAGCGGCACATTCAACATCAGCAAACCCAAGCGCACCAAGGCCAAACGGCGGCAGACCAACCTGAAAAACCCGCAACGGGGCGCCCGGAAGTAGTCCACCCCCGGGTACAAACCGTACCAAGATGGGACTATGGACGCCAGGCTTTTGTGCGAGAATAGGAAAACGCCACGAAAGACATTCCGCGCCGTTAGTATCTGGAGGCACATTTGAGCTACGATCCTGAAACGCCGTTTGACAGCATCGAGGGTTCTCAAGAATACGTTGCGCTCCTCGCGGAAGCCATCGAAGAGGCCCGCCGGGATGTGGATGCGGATATCGCAGTGGCCATCGCGGAGGGCGCCGAGCGCCGGCGGGAGGCGCTGCAACTGGTTGGCTACAATCTGGCCAAGCTGACGCTGCATATCAGCACCAGCCGCCGGATCTTGAACGATTTACGCACGCTGCGCCGCCTGTTGCTGGCGGAACGGCAAGGCGAAGCCGCCCCTAGTGTCAATCGCGCGGCCGGCGCCGGCGCCTGATACACTGGCGTAGGATGACCCGCAGAACCGTTCTCGAAATTCTCATGGCGGGCGGAGCTCTGTCGCGCGTCGCGGCTCCCCGCAACCGCGGCCCCCGCATCGGCGTCACCGATTGGAACCTCGATCTTACGGGGAGGATTGAAGCCGTCGCGCTGGCCGCCAAGCTTGGATTCGATGGCGTGCAGGTGAGCCTGGGCCGCAAGCAGGCCTCCGACAAGCTCCCTCTGGACGACGCCTCCGTTCAGGCCCAATACCTGGCGGCCGCGAAACAGCACGGCATCGCTCTCTCGGGCACCTGCTTGGACATCCTGCACGTGGACCATTTGAAGGACAATCCGCGCGCCCAAAAGTGGGTTGCGGACAGCATCCCGATTACGGCGACCCTCAAAGCCGGTGTCGTGCTGCTCCCGTTCTTCGGCAAAGCCTCGCTTACGAACCACGCGGAAATGGACTATGTGGCTGGCGTTTTGAAGGAGCTTGCGCCCGCGGCCGAGAAGGCCGGGGTCGCCCTGGGCCTGGAAGATACCATCTCAGCCGAGGACAATGTGCGGATCATGGAGCGCGCCAGTTCGCCGGCCGTTCGGGTTTATTACGACGTCGGAAACTCGACCAACAACGGCTTCGACGTGGTAAAGGAGATCCGGTCGCTGGGAGCACAGCGGATTTGCCAGATGCATCTGAAGGACAATCCGCACTATTTGGGCGAAGGCTCGATCGATTTCCCGGCCGTGATGAAGGCAATTACGGATATCGGGTTTGAGGGATTCGCCAATCTGGAGACGGATTGCCCGTCCCATTCCGTGGAGAACGATATGACCCGTAATCTGAAGTTCATCCGCGCCCTACTCGCTTAACGCTTTCCCTGCATAAATCTGTTGACTTGCGCACATTCCAGGTTTACTATCCTAGTTGCGCGCTTTTGAGCCGCGCCACGCAGAGGGGAACGGCGGTTGACTGGGGGACCCCGTAATGGCCTTTCAGATAGGCGAGAAAGTGGTCTATCCCAACCAAGGTGTTGGGACCATCGAGAATATTCGGGCTTGGGCCTTGGGAAGCCAGTTCGAAAAATGCTACCTGCTGCGCATGGTTTACGGCAGTGTCACCGTAACGGTTCCATTCTCCAAGGTTGCCAATATCGGGCTTCGGCCTATCACGAAAAACACCGAGATTTGCCGGGTTTTGGCCTACCTGGCCTCGGGATCCTCTCTCGCCAGCAGCGACTGGAAGGTTCGCTTTAAGGCGAATTCCTAGAAGATGCTGAGCGGCAGCCTCCTGCGCGTGGCGGAAGTTTTCAAAGGCCTGCTGGAGATGCAAAAGGACAGGCTGCTTTCCTTTCGGGAGAAGAAGATGCTCGACCGCTCCCGCCACATGCTGATTACGGAAATCTCGATTGCGCGCGGCATCGGCGAACCGGAGGCCGTTGCCCTGCTGCAAAAGTATTTGAATAAGGCCGGCCTCACCTTACCGCCTATACTCTAAAGAACTCTCACCCCAGCCGCTGCGAGATAGCGTCCAGAAACTCGTCTTCGCGATCGATCTGCACGCCGATGCGCAACCAGTATAGCGGCAGGGGCGCGAGCAGGTGTCCGGGGTCTTCATAGAGGTTGACCAAATCCTTCTCGGTGGTGAGGATCGCCTCTACGCCGTCGTCGCGGAACTGGCGGCCCATGTAGCGCAGCTCGCCCGGCTTGTACGTGTGATGATCCTCGAATTCGATGCGCACTGCCGTCTGCAGTCCGAGGGCCGCCAACGTGGACCAGAAATATTGCGGGTTACCCAGCCCGCAGAATGCGGCTACCCGCGCGTAGGGCAGCGCATCGGCGGCCACGGTTTCGCCGGTGGCCGCGGAAACCCAGGATTCAGGCTGCGCGCGCGCATGGAAGACCGGCGCCCGCGGATTCCAGCGCCGCAGGAAATGCTCGGCGGCTTGGGCTACACGCCCGGCCTCACTGCGCGTGACGACGAACATATCCGCGCGGGAGAGGCCCGCCAGCGGCTCGCGCAAGCGGCCCAGCGGCAATGGGTAGCCACCGCCGAAGGGATTGAGCGCATCCACTAATACGATGTCCACGCGGCGATCGAGGCGCGCGTGTTGGAAACCATCGTCCAAAACGATCACATCGACGCCGAATTGGCGTTCCAGCAATTGGCCCACGCGCCAGCGGTCCGCGCCAATGCCTAACGGCGCCACGCCTGCGCGCAAGAACAGTTGCGGCTCGTCGCCGGACTGGCTGACCGGAAGG
>Ga0187855_10004087_pt1 | contig 10598 bp, 4 predicted proteins | sample June2016WEW_8_10_2_FD_132969 | JGI IMG/M metagenome (GOLD analysis project Ga0187855, IMG submission 132969) | Peatland microbial communities from SPRUCE experiment site at the Marcell Experimental Forest, Minnesota, USA - June2016WEW_8_10 | ecosystem: Environmental > Terrestrial > Soil >... | reverse complement strand
CCTTCCACCATGCCGGTCAGGATGGCATCCCGGCGCGCGCCCTCCAACCGCACCTTGTCCACCAGTTCGTTGACTTGTGCCGCTACCCGGCCCAACGCCTCGGCCAGGCTGCCCACCTCGTCCGCCGATTCCGGCAGCAGGGGCGGCATCGATCCGGTGACCAGCCCCTCGACGAAGATCCGCAGACGTCCAATACGCCCCCGCAGACGACGCGAGAAAAGGAACGCATAGCCAAAGCCGGCCGCGGCCGTAGCGGCAGTAGCCAGAACCATCCGCCAACGCAACGCCGGCGCGGCGGCCAGATCCAGGTCCCAGATCGAGATGTTGAGGAGCGCCAGTTCGATCGCCGCCAGCAGCAGCACGCCCCACAGAAGTTTTTGCAATAGCGACGTCCGCATGCGAACGCTTACAATCGTAGCAGTGCACTCAGCCGAAACCCAAGAGCCGTACGAAATCGTGCGCGAGCGCCTCTCTCCCCACCTGCCGGCGTTGGCGGCGTGCCGGAATAGCGCCGAGCTATGGGGACTGGATCTTTACCGCGCCCTGGAACCCGATATTCGGCGCGTCCTGGACACCCTGGAAACCGGCGACTTCACCGATCGCACGGTCGCCGCACCCGCTCGCCCGTCTTACCGTTTCGTCGCCTGGAACGTGGAGCGCGGCACCCAGTTTGAAGGACAAGTGGAGGCTCTGCGCACGCATCCGTCCCTGCGCCAGGCCGACGTTCTGCTGCTGACCGAGACCGATTCGGGAATGGCGCGCTCCGGCAACCGCAATGTGGCGCGCGACCTGGCGCAGGCGCTGCGCATGCATTATAGCTTCGTGCCCTGCTATCTGAACCTGACCAAGGGCTCCGGTATCGAGCAGGATCTGCCTGGCGCGAACGACCTGGGCCTGCATGGCAACGCGCTGTTGAGCCGCTATCCGATCGTCAACCCGCGGCCCGTGTTTTTGGAGAACGGCGTGGACATCATGGCATCGCGCGAGAAACGGATTGGCCGGCAGGCGGCCCTGGCGGCCGACATCCTCTTCCCGAACGGTACGATGACGGCGGTCTCGGTGCATCTGGACGCGCAATCGACACAGCGCCACCGTTACCTGCAATTGCGCGGCGTGCTGGATGCCGTCGACTCCAATTTCGGCGGCCGGCCGGTGGTTGTTGGCGGCGACTGGAATACCAGCACTTATAATTCATCCCGCGCTTTGCACGCCATCCTGGGATTCTGGCTGCGCGTCCTGATGGGTGTGGACAACGTGATCCGCAACCACTACCTGCATCCTTACCGGCGGTTCGAGCGCGATCTGTTCGGGCTGCTCGAAGAGCGCGGCTTCGATTACCGGGAATGCAACCGGCTGGGGGAACACACGGTTTCCTACGATGTGGAGGATTTGCGCGCGACCAAAGCGCTGCGCGATTGGGTGCCTGGGTGGTGTTTCCACTTCATTCGCTGGGCTTTGCGCAACCACGGCGGCCGCTGCCCGGTGAAGCTGGATTGGTTTGCCACACGCGGCGTGCGCTGCCGCAACCCGGCGGTGATTCACGACGTGCGGGAGGGCCGTGCCGTGCCATTATCGGACCACGATGCCATCGTGGTCGACGTGGCGCCCATGTAGCCGGTCCCTATGCGCCGGCTGCGTGCGTCAGCGCCCGCTCGATTTTGCACGGCTGCAGGCGGTACCCCAGCCCGAATACCGTCTCGATATGCTGCCGGCTGTACGATCCCAACTTCACGCGCAGGCGCCGCAGATGCACATCCATGGTGCGCGAATGAATCTCCGGCCCGTATCCCCAAACGTTCAACATCACCGTCTCGCGCGCCACGATCTCGCCGGCGTTCCGTGCGAGCTGGGCTAGCAACCCAAATTCCATCTTCGTCAAGTGGATGAGGGCGCCATCGACAAGGGCCGCCTGCGTATGAAAATCCAATTCCAGGCGGGCATCCCGGTACCGGTCCATGCGATTCGACTCCATCTGAATGACTTCCATTGAGCGTCTCCTTTTCAAATCAGCCTGCTGGTCTAGCCCTGTTGCTGCTTTAGCCGCCGCACGGCAGCTTTCCTTAGTGCCCAACGGAAGCGTCGCCGCAAATTCAATCCAAAGTGGTGCCGGTTGCGCATGGTATTCTCTCCTGGGCTATAGTGACGCGATCCCGGCAGCCTATGCAATATATTCCTCATGTAATCGATATTCACAATTAAGTACTTGAATATATTGAGGATAGCTAATCACCTGTCCAGCCTGGCACAGCTCACCAAGGCAAAACGCCAAAACCTCGGGGTCTGGGCACGCTGCACGCCCGGCGCGCGTGCCAGCCTTCCACCGAAAATACGGGTGTAATCCGCCTGTACAGCTAAGCAACTGTAATTGCTTGGGATATCGTGCCATCTGTACCGCGATCGCGGCCCGCGATGGTAAACTCGCTGGGAGGGATAGGAAGGGGAAATCCACCTTCGTGGCACCCAGAGAATCTCCACAACGGGTCCGGTTCGGCGCCTTCGAAGTCGACTTACGCGCGGGCGAACTACGGAAACAGGGCCGCAAGATCAAATTGCAGGACCGGCCATTCCAATTCCTGGCATTGCTGCTGGAGCGTCCCGGCCAGTTGGTCCCCCGCGAAGAACTGGTGCGGAGGCTATGGTCCGAGAATGCCCTCATCGATGTCGACAACGGACTGAACACCGCGGCGAAGAAACTGCGCCAGGCTTTGGGAGACGACGCCGAAACGCCGCGATTTATCGAAACCCTGCCCCGCCGCGGTTATCGCTTCATCGCTCCGGTGCAGGAGGCGCCCGCGGCTGAAACAGAGGTCGTAACGGAAGAAGCCCCAGACATGGGCGATACTTTGGCGCCCCCCACTCTGCCCGCCGTCCACCCCGTATCCGATGCATCCGGACCGGCCCCAGCCCGTCCCGCGCGCCGTCGGGGAATCGCCCTAGCCGTTCTAGGCGTGATTGGCTTGACCGGCCTTCGGCTGCTATTTCTCCCACATGCTCCCAGCGTGCTTCGGACGGTCAGGCTGACCCACTCCGGCCGCGTGGAGCCATCCGCGGCAATCCTTACCGACGGACCCCGGATCTACTTCAGCGAGCGCTCCGGCGGCCAATGGTCCCTCGCCCAGATGTCGGTCGAAGGCGGTGCGCCATCGCGCATTGATGCTCCACCCGGACTTCCCACGCTTTGCTCGATATCACCCAACGGCACCGAGCTACTGGTAAACATCGCCGCCAGGAATGAGGAAGAGGCGCCCATCTGGATCATCCCCACCGTGGCTGGATCCCCGCGCAGGCTGGGCAGCATCCTGGCGCACTACGCCGCCTGGTCGCGCGATGGGCGGAGTATTATTTACGGGTTCGGGCCGGCGCTCTACCGTATCAACAACGACGGCACGGGATCCCGTAAGCTGGCCGATACTCCGGGGAAACCCTACTTCATCCACTGGTCGCCCGCCGGGCGGCCCGACTTGCTGCGGTTCACCCTGCTGAACACGGTCGCGTCGATTTGGGAATGTTCGCCCGATGGCTCCGGAGTTCGCCCCTACCGGCCGGCCTCAAGGCCATGGGCCGCCAGCCCGCGGTGGGAACTGGGCGCCGGCTGGACGCCGGACGGCAAGTATTACCTGGTGCAATCCGGTTACGACACCAGCGAGGCCTTCTGGGCGCTCCGCGAGACGCCAGACCTGCTGCATCCGTTCGCGCGCCGTGTCTTCCAAATCTATACCACGCCCACTGGCCCGGGCGTTCTGGTCCCCAGCGTGGACGGCAAGCGGCTGTTCTTTGCGACGGGACAGGAAAGCCGCGAATTGGTCAGCTACGACGGCGCCCACAAGCAGTTCCTGCCCTTTCTGTCGGGCGCCGCCGTGCGCGGAGTGACTTTCTCGAAGGATGGCCAGTGGGTCGCATATGAAACGATTCCTGAGGCCACTCTCTGGCGCAGCCGCGCCGACGGCAGCGACCGCCTGCAACTGACCTCGCCGCCACTGCGGATTTCCGAGCCGCAATGGTCGCCGGACGGGCAGCGCATCGCCTTTACCGGGGGCCACGCCAATAGCGAATTCTTTGCCATTTATGTGGTGCCGGCCAACGGCGGATCGGTAGAAGCCGCGCCCACGGAGCCACGCGACTCCGGCAGCCCATCCTGGTCGGCCGACAGCCAGTCGTTGATGTACAGTTGTTGGGAACGCGGCCGCCGATTGGAAACGGTAGCCGTTTGCACGCTGGATTGGAAAACCCGCAAGCCCACGGTCCTGCCTGGATCGCAGGGACTCTTGCGGCCGGCGTGGTCGCCCGACGGCCGGTATGTTGAGGCGCTGCGGCTGACCGGTACGCAGATGGTCCTGTACGATATGAACTCGCACCAGTGGGTCGCCCTAGCCGACGGCGCCAACTATGGAATCCCTTTCTGGACGCGCGACAGCCGCTCTTTCTATTTCCAGGAAGTGCTCGGCGATGCCAGCCAGCCAATATTCAGGGTGAATGTTGCCACGCGCGCGGTAGAGCGGATGATGAGCTCGCGCGAGATCCCGCAATCCGGTTTCAGCGGCTACACGCTGACCGGTTTGACTCCCGGCGGCGCACCGGTTGCCACCGTGCTGCGCAGCAACGGCGACCTGTACGCACTGGATGTCGATCTGCCGTAAGATTGGAGGCCCTAACCGGCCCGGAGGTCCGGACCGGTCAGGAGCGTTTAACAGCGCAGGTCAGCGGTTAGCGTGGCCCTACGATGCGCCACGTGTTGGACTTGCTGATGTCGGCGGTTGATAAGAGCGTGGTGCCCTCGGCGCCGGTCAGGAACCAGACCTGGGCGATACCGGTCACGGGATCCTGCCAGATCAGGTCCGGATGGCCGTCCTGATTGAAGTCGGCCACCGATGCCACCAGCCAGGTATTGTTCACCGTCAGATCCAGCGAACTGACCAGCACGTTGTTCTGCATGTACCAGATCTGCACCGAGCCGTGCACCGGGTCCTGCCAGACCAGGTCGGGATTGCCGTCGGCGTTGAAATCGCCGGCGCCGACTACAGTCCAGGGGTTGCTGGAAACCACGGAGGCCGAACTGATCACCGTGGCGCCTTGTATCCCGCCGAGATAGTAGCTGGTTACGCTGCCCGATCCATCCTGCACGACGAGATCGGGATAGCCGTCGCGATTGAAGTCGGCTACGGCCGCGACGCGGCCGGTGATGCCGGCGACGCTGGCGGTCCCCAGAACCGTGGTTCCTCCGGGTCCCAGGAAGGTGATCTGGGTGCCCCCGGAAGATTGCGTCACAATATCCGGGTTCCCGTCGCCATTGAAATCGCCCACCCCCACGATGGGCGCGGTGATGCTGAGCGGCACCGTTCCAATTAACGTGGTCCCCTGCGTCATTAGCCAAACCTGGCTAGAGCCGGCGGTCGGGCTTTGCCAGACGATATCCGGCCATCCGTCGGCGTTGAAATCGCTGGGTACGACGCGGGTAAAGCTCGCGGTTTCATTCCCTGCCAGGTTAGTGAACGACTGGTGCTGCGGGATAAAGCTGTACTCGGACTGGTAAGGATTCACCACGTAGTTACCGCCCGGCGGGACCACGAAGCTGTAACTTCCGGAAGCGGTGGTAGTGGTGGACATTGTCTGGCTTCCGGTCAGTAGTACCGTGATATCGCCGAAGCTACCAGTCAGTCCGCTTAGCTGCCCGGAAATCGTCACGTCTCCCGGCGGCGTGACATTCAGGTTCACGGGCACGGCGAACGGGCTGTTACCCGCTGCGGCGGTGACCATCATGTTGCAGGTAAGGGCACCCGGCAGCGCCACATTTGCCGTGACAATCGACACGCTAAGCGGCGTGGGCGTGCTGCCGGCGGACAATGGCGAAACCGTCATCCAAGGTGCGCAGGAGCCGGTCGTGAAGCTCAATGGCGCGCCATTGGTTCCGATGGTCGTGGTCTGCGCTGGCGGCGCCGCGGTACCCTGCGCCCAAGAGAAGTTGAGCGATGGCGGAGTCGCCGTAAGCAGAATGGGCGCCACGGTGAGGTTGACCGTAACCGGCGGAGGATTGGTAGCTCCAGTCGCGCTGATGGTGATCGTGCCGTCGGTGTATTTGTTAGGCGCCAAACTGCCGATATTGGCACTCACCGAAAGTGTTTGAGGCGTATTCGCCGAGGTGGGCGAGACGGACAGCCAGCCTTCGGTGGAAGCAGCCTTGGCCGTAAAGCTTATTGGGCAACTGCTGGTCACGGTGACGGGCTGCGGCGGTGGATTTGCGCCGTCCTGTTGGCCGTTGAAGTTCAGGGTCAACGGACTCACTGTAAAGGCGGCCTGAGATACGATCAGGGTCGCCGTCACGGTGACGGGGCTGTTGGAGCAGGAATTCGACGGGTTGCAGGCCAGCACAACTGAGCCGGTATAGGTACCCGCCGTGAGAACGCCGGCCACGCTGTTCACGATCGTCACCGTCTCGATTCCCGCCGTGGTGCCGCTCGACGGCGAAACCGATAACCAGGCACCGCCCGAAATCGGGGTGAACGACGCCGTATAGTTGAGCGCCGCTCCCGAACTGGTGACTTGCAGCGTCTGGGTGCTGGGGGTGACCGAACCGGAGCAGGAATTGAACGTCTGCAGCGATGTTGAAATCAGCGAGGGCTGCGCGGTCACATTCAACGTAACGTTGACGGTAGTAGTGGGGCTCGTACAGGAGCTGGTGGACGCGCAAGTGAACACGACCGATGCGGAATACGTATTCGGGGCCGTCGGTACGTTGCTCGTGTTAATTGAAAATGTCTCAACCTGTTGCGTCACGCCGCTGGTTGGCGAAACCTGCAGCCAGTTCGCGGAGGGCGTTCCGGCCGTGTAACTGATCGCACCGTTGTTGCTGCTGAACGTGACCGCCTGTGAGGCCGGCTGCGTGCCGCCGGGGGTGTAATAGAAAGTCAGAGAAGCGGGCGATGCGGAGAGTGTGCCCGTAACGGTCAGCGTGACGGATATGGTTACGGGACTATTCGCGCAAGAAGTAGACGGCAAACATCTTAAGGTGATCGTCCCGGAATACGTTCCGGTGGCCATGATAGCGAGCGCGCTGCTGCTGATGGAGATTGTTTCCGTTAGCGGCGTCGTTCCGCTAAGCGCCGAAACCTGCAGCCAACTTCCGCCGGAAGAGGTTGTGGCGCTAGCTGAAAACGTGATCGGCGTGCTGCTGCTAGAACTGGTGACTTGCAGCGTTTGATTCGCCGGCTGGGGTGAACCGGGTGTGCTGGCGAACGTCATCAGCGTGGAGGGTGAGACTGTCAGGGTGGGCGCCGCCGTGACCGTCAGCATGACGCTCACTGTGGAAGAAGTAGCACCGGTGCAGGAGGTCGGCGTTGCACAGGCGATCGTTACCGTGCCCATATACGTCCCTGGCGCCGTCGGGATCGAACTGTTTACCGAAACCTGCTCCTGCACGCCGCTGGATGTCGCCGTGCCTGTGGGCGGCCCGACACTAAGCCAAGACCCACCTGAGGTAGTCATTGCGCTAGCCGTGTAGGGAATAGACCCGCCGCTGCTCATGACAGTTACATTCTGAGGCGTGGGGGCTTGGCCGCCGACCGTATAGGTGAATGATAAGGAGGGGGGGGACGTGGGGGGTGTGGTCGACACGCTAAGAGCGGCCGACACATTCAGCGTCACCTGCCAGGTGACCGATTTGTTAGCGCATGGGCTCGATGCATCGCAGGTGAAGGTAACCGTGCCGGAGTACGATCCGGTTGGCATCGTGGCGACCACGCTGGTGGCGAGGTAAACGGTCTCCGGCGTGCCGCCGAGCACGGTGGTGCCGCTGAGCGGTGAAACGCTCAACCACGCGGCGGAGGTAGCCGCGGTGTATGAAACCGCCGTGCCGGAACTGGAGACCTTTAGCGTAGCCGACGCCGGCGTATTTCCCAGGGGGCTGTAATTGAACGCGATCGGGTTGGGACTTGACGAACTCACCTGCAATGCCGGAAGGCTCGTGTACGTCACCGAAATGGTCTGCGGATAAGGGACAGGATTATTGTCCGCCGTGTACACCGTAACGGACGCGGTATAGGGCCCTGTCCCGAGATTCGCCGGATTGGCAGTGAATACCAGGGGCGTGCTGCCGCTTTGTGCCGATGAGCCGGTCAACCCAAAGTCCGAAGCCAGCGTAACCGTCAGCCAGTTCCCGCCGTTCACAGTTGGGGTCGTGATCGCGTAGCTCAACTGCGTGCCATTGCTCGGCACCACATAAACCGTCTGCCGAAGGGTGGTGGAGCTCAGCTGTACTGAACCGGTCGGGGAAAAAGACACAGCAGGGCAACTCGGACAAGTGGCGACGATCCCACCGTACGAATTTGGATTCTTAGGTCCTGGGCTGAAATTCAGCGTATACGATTTGTTGTTATACGTGTACGAAAAGGTGCTAGCCGCATCGAGATTCTGTGGATAGGAAATCGGCAGGGGTATCGCCGGAATTGCCGGCTCTTTCTTCCCGCTGTTGACCGTATATTGAAACTTGAAGTCCATCACCACGCCGTTCCCGTTACTTAGAGTGGCCTCGCAGTTCGGAAGCAAGGCAAAGGTCGCTCCGTTCGCCTGGTTCGAGATCTGGACCGTGGGGCTCGCGACTGGCGGCAGCGCGCAACTGAGCGGGCCTGTTTTCAGTTCGAGATTGGAAGCCAAAAGGGGATAAACCGTGGAGGCCGGAGGCGTCGAAGAGTTCAGCGCCGCCACCGAGTACACGATTCTGAAGGTCGTGCCGCCAAGGCCCAACGGATCCTTTTCGCCAGCGGGAAGCGATCCGAATTGCCCGTTGACCGTGTACTGCACTGCAGGCTGTGCGTATGCGCCGGCTGCCAGCCCCAGGAACAGGCATAGCCCGGCGATCCTATTTACTGGTAAACGTGTCAGCATGTTTCTCTCCCTTGCGCTAAATCGATTACAACTTGCTGTCTAGAAAAACTTGGACATAAGCTCGCCACAAACAAAACACTCTGGTTCATTTTCCACATCTCCATTGCGAACCAGGGGACTGTGCCGCTGCAACCCCGCGAGTGGGTTGTTCTCGGCAGCCAGTGAAAATCATCGCCCGCTTGTCCCATTCAGAATCGGTAATACACCGACACCTGGATCTTCCTGGAAGGGTAAAATGTATTTGAAATCTGGCCGAAACTGAGATTCGGCGCTCCAGAGTAAGCCGGGCCAAAATTCTGCACGACGCTGAGCGGCGAAATCGCATTAATGTATTGATTGCCGATTAACCAAGACGCGTGGTTCAAAACGTTTAGTGCCTCGCCACGGATCTCGATCCTTTGGCTCTCCCTGATTACGATCGTTTTCTGCAGGCCCAAATCCAAATCCGATACCCAGGGCCCAGTAAATTCACGCTGCTGCAGGAATCCCAGGCGGCCCGCCGTCGGGTTCGTGAAGTCTGGGGATTTGCTGGATACGTCGCCCGGTTGAATAAAGTAGGGGCGGCCCTGGTACTGCGTGACACCAAAAAGCTGATTGAGCTGACTGCCGCTGACCGTAGCATCCGCGGTGTTCAACGCGGCGGTTACGGTATCGACCGTCGCGTATCCGGAAAGAATAGAGAAGGGATTTCCGGATTGAACAGTGAGGATTCCGCTCAGGCTCCAGCCACCGAAGACCGCCCGCAATGCCCCATTGCCCAGCGCGGCGCCAGAGGGAAGTAGGTAAATGGAGTTTCCCTTAAACGCGTGCGTCAGGTCGAAAGGCGTCCTGGCCCGATCAAGCTGCGGAGCTAAGGCATCGCGGTATGGTTCAAAAGCGGAATCTGTGGTGCGCGCAGAATCGCTGAGGTCCTTAGAGAACGTATAGCTCGCCTGCACTTGCAACCCGTTTCTCAGCAGGCGCCGCGCGCTTAATTGGAGTCCGTTATAGGTCGAGCTGGAATAGTTGCCTAGAATCCCGGCGCCGTTGAGGGCATTTCCATTTTGATAAAGGTTATATGCGCCCGGCTCGATTTGACTATATTCGAGTGCAGCGGTGGCTGCCTGGCCGGTGGTGACATCCTGCATGAACCCGTTTGAATTGGGAGATGCCGCGTACTGCGTATTAAAAGCCAAAATCGGGTTGGCTGGCGTGGGACAAGACGGGTTCGGGTTCCCGCTCTTCGCGGCGAGGAAACTGCACAAGAAAGGGCTGCCCGCGAGCGCGACTTGATTGTAATTCACCTCGCGAATCATCCCCGTCGCGTGGTTGCCGACATACCGGGCGTCCAATAGAAACCCGCTCACGATGTGCTGGACCCCGATATTCCATTGCTGGACATACGGCACGCGAAGATTCGGGTCTATGGTCCCGATTTGGCCTTGCTCATCGAGATTCGACAGGTTAAAAGGCGGTATCGTCGTCGGCGCCGACAGGGTTTGTCCTAAGGTCGCGGTTTTTTGGGGCCGGCGCTCCGTAATGCTGAGGCCCAAATTACTCGAAAGCATGCTGTCAATGGCCCCAACCAGATCGTCGTTCACGTACGAAAGCGAATAGCCGGCGCGGACCACCGTCCGTCCCGATCCCGTCGGATCGAAGGCCATACCCACCGTGGGCGCGAAGTTGCGATGCCGCGCATTGTATAAATCACCGCCCATATACTGCGACGCATACTCGAAATT
>Ga0187855_10004080_pt1 | contig 10607 bp, 10 predicted proteins | sample June2016WEW_8_10_2_FD_132969 | JGI IMG/M metagenome (GOLD analysis project Ga0187855, IMG submission 132969) | Peatland microbial communities from SPRUCE experiment site at the Marcell Experimental Forest, Minnesota, USA - June2016WEW_8_10 | ecosystem: Environmental > Terrestrial > Soil >... | reverse complement strand
GGGAACGCCCGCCGCCGGCTCGTCGAGCAGCAGCACGCTCGGTTCGAGCGCGAGCGCGAGCCCGATCTCGAGCAGGCGTTGCCGGCCGTAGGGCAGAGCGCCGGTCTGCTCATGGGCGCAGTCGAGGAGTCCCAGCCGATCCAGGAGCGCCGCCGCTTCCTCGATCACCGCGCCGTGACTGGCGAGGCTCCGCCACCAGCGCGCGGTGGCGCCCTGCCGCTGGGCGACCGCGAGCGCGGTCGCTTCGAGCGGCGACATGCCGGGGAAGAGCTGATTGACCTGAAAGGTGCGCACCAGGCCGCGCGCGACGCGGCGATGCGGAGGCTCGCCGGTGATATCGACGCCATCCAGAATGACCCGCCCAGCGGTGGGAGTGAGGGCGCCGGTCAGCAGGTTGACGAGCGTCGTCTTGCCGGCGCCGTTCGCGCCGATGAGCGCCTGCCGCGCGCCGCGCTCGATGGATAGGTTGACGTTGTTCGTGACGGCCAGCCCGCCGAAGTGCATGAACAAGTCCCGGGTTTCGAGAGTCGCGGTCATGCTTTTGCTCCGCGCGCGTTCTAGACGACGCCTAAAATCCGGCGCAGGACAGCCGCCATCCGGGAAGCCAGCCCGAGGATGCCGCCGCGGGCGAAGAAGACCAGCGCGATGAACGCGATCCCCGTCCAGAACTGCCAATACTCGGGCGTGAGCCCCGAGAGCAGATATTGGGCGACGATGAGCACAAACGCTCCGACGATGCCGCCGTAAAGCGTGCCCGCGCCGCCCAGAACCACGACCAGCAGCGCCTCGGCGGATTTATCGAACGAGAGCACGTCGAGCGAGACGAACTGCGTCGTCTCGGTCAAGAGCGCGCCCGCGACACCGGCGAATATCGCCCCGATCGTGTAGACCGCAACCAGACGCCGCCCCACCGGCGTGCCGAGGGCGGGCATGCGCCGCACGTTCTCGCGGATGCCGCGCAGGGCAAGGCCGAACGGCGAATGAACGATGCGGCGGATGATCAGAAATGAGAGGAACAGCACGACGATGCTGTACCAATACGCGGTGCGGCCGTAGAGATCGAAACGCCAGACGCCGAAGAGCGGCCAGATTTCGACCCCCTGCAATCCGTCGGCGCCGCCGGTGAGCCACCGCATCTTGTTGGCGAGCTCGAACAGCATGAGAGAGATTCCGAGCGTCACCATCAGCCGGGTCAGATCCGAGCCCCGCAGCACCAGGAAGCTGGTGGCGAAGCCCAGCACGCCCGCGGTCAATCCGCCGAATGCCAATCCGCTCAGCGGCTCGCCCCAGCCTTGCTGGGCGAGAATCCCGGCCGCGTAGCCGCCCAGCCCGAAGAAGGCCGCGTGCCCGAGCGAGATGACGCCCGCATAGCCGAGAATGAGATCGAGCGAGATCGCGAACAGCCCCATGATCGCCACCTGGCTGAACAGCACGAGCTGTCTCGGAAACAAGAAGTAAAGCAGGATCGGGGCGATCCAGAAGACGTACTCGGCCGGCCGCCAGGCCGCCAAGCTTCGCAGATACGCGACCTCGGCGTGATAGCGCGGCAGGTCCGCGTTTTGAACGAGGCTTCCCGGTTTCATGCCGCGCGCCCCGCGTCGAGAATCCGGATCAACGGACGGCGGGCCGGCCGAACAGCCCCTGAGGACGCACAATGAGCATGACGACCATGACGGTGTAGATGATGAAAGCGCCGACCTCGGAAATATAATATTTCCCCGCCACGTCACAGATGCCGAGAACCAGCGAAGCGGCAAGCGGCCCGCCCAGGGTTCCCGTGCCGCCGACCGCGACGACGATCAGGAAATAGACCATGAACTTGACCGGGAAGGTGGGGTCGAGGTCGAGGATCTCGATGCCGAGCGCGCCCGCGAGACCGGCGAGGCCGGACCCGACGGCGAAGGTGATCGCGAACAGGCGGTTGACATCGATGCCCATGCCGCGCGCCATGCGGGCGTTGTCGACCGCGGCGCGCAGCTGGCTGCCGAAGCGCGTGCGCGTCAGCACGACGTGAAGGAGCAGCGCGATGGCCCCGCAGACGCCGATCAGAAACAACCGGTAGACGCCGACGTCGAACCCCGCGAAGACGTGAAACTGCCCGCCGAGGAAAGGCGGGAGCTGGATGATCTGGTGCTGCGCCCCCATGAAATAGGAGGCCATGGCCATCGACGCAAAGACGATGCCGATCGTAAACAGCACCTGGTCCAAGGGACTCGCGCCGTAAAGCCGGGAATAGAGCGTGCGCTCCAAAACCATGCCCACCGCGGCCGGGATCAGGAACGCCGCGGGCAGACACCACAGCAGGGGCACGCCCCAGTCTTTCAACAGCACGACGGCGACATAGCCGCCGAGCATGGCGAAGGCGCCATGCGCGAGATTGACGAAGTTCATGATGCCGAGCGTGACCGACAGCCCGAGCGCCAGCATGAACAGGAGCGCCCCCGTTGCGATCCCATCGAACAGGACCGTCAGCACGAGACGTTACCTCGCCGCGGCCGATGCCGCGCCCCGTCCGGCCGATCCCGCGCCGGCCGGATTCTACTTGCCGTCAGGGTGCACGTCCCTGACGCGGTCGAATTCGACATTGTAAAGGTGTCCGTTCACACGCTCGACCTTGCGCAAATAGACATCCTGGATGACGTCGCGCGTCTCGGGGTCGATGGTCATCTTGCCGCGCGGGCTCATCCAGCTCATTCCCTTGGCGGCCGCGATGAATTTGTCGCCGTCGGCCGAGCCGCCGGTCTTCACGAGCACCTTGTAGATGAGCGCCATCCCGTCATAGCCGCCGACCGCCATGAAGTTCGGCCGCATGCCGCCATTGGCTTTCTCGAAGGCGGCGACGAAGGCCTTGTTCTCGGCGGAGGGGTGGGCCGCGGAGTAGAAATGCGAGGTGATCGTGCCAAGCGCCGGGTCACCCATGCTGTCGAGAATGTCGTCGTCGACCACGTCGCCGGTGCCGATGAGCTTGATGCCGGCCTTGGCGAGTCCGCGCTCGGCGAACTGCTTCATCACCGCCGAGCCTTCGCCCGAGGGCACGAAAATGAACACCGCATCCGGCTTATCGTCCTTGGCGCGCTGGATGAAGGGCGCATAGTCCGGGTTGTTGAGCGGTACGCGCGCGCTGTCGACCGTTCCGCCGCTCGCCGTGAACACCGTCCTGAAGGTGTTCTCGGCGTCGATGCCGGGGCCGTAATCGGTGACGAGCGTGTAGACCTTCTTCATCCCGTGCTTCGCGGCCCACATCGCAATGGGCGCCGTTTGCTGCGGCAAGGCGAACGAGGTGCGCACGATATAGGGCGATTTTGACGGAATGACCAGCGTGCCCGCGGCCATGACGATCATCGGCGTCTTAGCCTCGGTTGCCACCGGGGCGGCGGCAAAGGCGAGCGGTGTCAGGCCGAAGCCGGCGATGATCTCGGCATGATCGTTGGTGATGAGCTCTTGGGCGAGACGCTTGGTCGTTTCCGGCGCAATGCCGGTATCGTCGCGCAGCAGCACCTCGATCTTGCGGCCCGCCACGACGTCACCATGCTCGGCGACATAGAGCTTGACCGCCGCATCGACTTGTTTCCCCGTCGAGGCGAAGGGTCCCGTCATCGGCACGATCAGGCCGATCTTCAACGGTTGCTGCGCCGACGCGCCCGACGCTATGAGCGCGCTTATCGCCGCCGCGACCAGCGTCGCGTGGAATGACAATCCGATCCTCATGGCTTTCCTCCCTGCCCGATTATATTTATTGTCCCGAGACGGCATTGAGCTTCTCCGTTGATGCGCCTCGGGTCAAGCCTTCCCTTGCCCATTGCCGCGCGGCCCGCGCGACGCGATCCCGGCAATGCCGCGACACGGATGGAAGTTAATATCCTTTCGCAACAACTCGATCGGGCGATCAGGCCGCATGTCCCGCCGGCGCGACACGGCACAGCAGACCGCGCAGCTGATAGGTTCCCATCGCCGGATCGTAAGGCGGCTGATTGTCCGTCAACAGATTGACGTTCGATTTCCACACGCCGTAATCGGGCCCGGGCTCTTCCGGAAACCACCAGCCAAACTGGGCATTGATGACGCGCGGATCGATGCCGGAGGTGAGCTTGGCCTTCTGCCGCATGCGCCCGCGCCGGGTTTCGATCCACATCCAGTCGCCATGGCCGATGCCGAAACGGGATGCGGTTTCCGGATGGATTTCCGCCACTGGATAGCGGCTCGCCTTGCGCAGTTTGTCGATCTGCCGGTGCTCGGAGTTGAAATAGAACGAAATGCGCCCGCCCGTGGTCAGCACCAGCGGATAATCCTTGGCGATGCCGGGGGTTGAAACCGGGCTCTCCGGCGGCTCCTCGTAATAGGGCAAGGGCGAGTAGCCGAGCTGTTCGAACCGCGTTGAATAGAGTTCGATCTTCTTGGTCGGCGTCTTGAAACCGCCATCCTCGTATTTGCGGTACTTGAACGGAACCTTGACGAAGCCTTTTTGGGTCAATTGCTCGAAGGTCATGCCGATGCCGCCGGCCTTGAGCTGCGCATCGAGGACGTCGCGCACGGACTCGGTGCCGACTGGCAGTTTCATCCGCCGCGCCAGCGCGACGAAAATCTCCTCGTCCGGCATGCATTCGCCGATCCGGACGGCCTTTTGCTGGGCGACCACCACATTGGCGGCGACGGTCGGCAAGCCGGCGAGTTGATCGAGTTCCGGCCAAGCCGCCGCCGGCAGCACGATATCCGCCAACTCCGCCGTCGGCGTCATGAACAAGTCCGCGCAGACGATGAAGTCGAGCTTCATCAGCGCGTCATAGACGGCCGAGCTGTTGGCGTAGGTCGTCAACGTGTTGTTGCCGAAGATCAGGAATGCCTTCACCGGATAGGGTTTGCCTTCGCTCATCGCCCGCAGCAGGGTCGGAATGTGCGCCGCGGGCAGATCGGCGCCCTCGCCGCCCAGCAGCTTGAAGCGATCGGCACCCAGGCGCTTGGCATTGGCTTCCGGCGTCAGATTTTCGATCAGGCTCGGGAAACGGCCGAGACCGTGCATGCCGAAGACCCAGCCGCCGGGAACGTCGATATTGGCGGTCAGCACCGGCAACATCGAGACCGCGCGCACGGTTTGAATGCAATTCGGCGTGTGCTCGATCGCGCAGCCCCAGTCCAGCAAAGCGGGCTTGGTGCGCGCGAACAGCCGGGCCGCCGCGCGGATATTGTCGGCCGAGACCCAGGTGATCGGTTCGGCCCATTCCGGCGTCATGTCCTTGACCCGTTCGGCCAGCGCGTCGAAGCCATGGGTCCATGCCTTCACGAACGCCTCGTCGTAAAGCCGTTCCTCGATCAGAACGTGGAGCATGCTAAGCGCAAGCGCGTCATCCGTTCCCGGACGCAACTGCAGCCAGACATCGGCTTTCTTGGCGAGGTCGATTTCGCGCGGATCGACGACGATGATCTTCGGGCGATGATCGAGCGCCTCGAGCACGTTGAAACGGGTCTCGCCGTCCGGCCCGGACAAGACTGGATTGTGGCCCCAGAACATGATGCATTCGGGCGGCGTGCCGCCGGTGTAATCGGACACCGGGAAATCGCCGAAGGTCAGCAAACAGGTGTTGACGCGCGGGTGGAAGCACTGGGCGAAGCCGGGCTCGCACCAGTTGGGCGTACCCAGCGCATGGCCGAAACGCGAGACCCAGCGGATGTGATGCCGTCCGGTCCCGGTGCCGAGCGCGATCGCTTCCGGGCCGAGTTCGGCGCGGATCGCCAGCAGACGCTCGCTGATCTCGTCGAGCGCTTCGTCCCAGGATATCCGTTTCCATTGTCCGGAGCCGCGCGGGCCAAGGCGGCGTTGCGGATATTTCAGCCGGTTCGGGTGATTGACGAGATCGACCGTCACCGTGCCGATCGGGCACAGCCGGCCGTGACTGAGCGGCGAGTCACGGTCGCCTTCCACCTTGACCAGAACGCCGTCCTTGACGTGGAGCAGCGCGCCGCATCCGCCGTGGCAGCTCCGGCACACGCTCTTGAGCACCGCGGTGCGCCCGGCCGAATTGGCCGGGCTATCGGGTTGCTGCTGCATCGTCATGTCGGTCGCCTCGCGTGCTTTGCCAGGGACAATCGTCCGATCCAGGACGCTCGGTCTTACATCGCTTGGAAAACAGACTTCAGATGCGCGTCGTATTTGATGACATGTTCGAGAAACCAATCCTTCAGATCGTTGCTCAGCGTCGATTGGACGGAGCCGGTTCCGGATTGGAAGGCGTGAATGATCGATTCCAGCTTGGCGAGTTCCTGCGCGTGATGGGTGAAGTGTTCATCGAGGATGGCGTCGCTCATGGCCTTGAGAAAATGCGTCCGGTCTTTTTGATACGATTCGGCACTATCGCTGATTTCGCGCAAAAGCGAATTCTCGTGCCGGAAATGATTCTCGGTTGCGAGCCTGAGGGCGTCGAACAACGGCTCGAATTGGTTCGGCGGCTGTTTGCCGCTTTCGGCGGCATGGATCTTATTGATGACGCCGATCAAATACTGATGCTCCGCGTCGAGCCCTTTATGGCCGACCGTGAAGGTCTCGTTCCAGGCAATCAGGGGCGCTTCCATTCTCAGCCTATGTCCCGGTCACCGATCCATATCAACCCGACACGCACGACACGCACACTGATCTATATCAACTCCATGGCTCCCCGGGAGGGCGATGGGATGCTTGGAAGCCCTGGAATTCGGCGTCTGGCGGGGAATGGTGGAGCAGAGGGGGATCGAACCCCTGACCTCGACATTGCGAACGTCGCGCTCTCCCAACTGAGCTACTGCCCCGCCCGCGGTGGCGCGGACTATGTGGCGATGCTTCGCGCCGTGTCAAGATTCCGGGCGGGCCCCGTCCCGCTCCCGCATCCAGGCGAGCACCGCCTTGGCGCTGCCTTCAAGCACGCGCGCCCAGCTGGCCGATTTGATGGCCGCCTGTCCGCCGTCCCACCAATGCTCGACCACGACCAGCAGGATCCAGCCGCCCCCGCCCGCCGGATGGCGGCTCAGGCGATGCACATCGAGCGAAAGCGTGAAATCGCCGCCCGCGAGGCTGAGCCGCTGCTTGCGCCATTCGACATCGCCGACGCGCCACCCCGTCGCCGTCGGATTCGGGCAGGTGGCCTGGTGGAGCATCTGCCAGCGGTTGAGGAATTTCCGGTCGTTCACGCCGCGCATTAGGGATTCCCGTGCGTCTGATACACGCATCAGGAGTCATCAGCCGGGACGGCGGTTTTGGGGGACTCCTTCCCCGTCGCGCCGACCATCGCGCCGGCCATGCCGCTTGTCAATTCCGGCGGCCCCGATCGGACCGCCCGGCCCAATCTTGCGCCGTCCAGGAAGCGGGGTTAGGGTCTGGCCTGCGCCCTACGGAGAATGAGCGTCCCATGAGCAATTTCCTGGTGCCGGTGATCGAGGTCGCGATCGTCCTCATCAACCTCTATTGGTGGGTGGTCATCCTGTCTGCGGTGGCGAGCTGGCTGATCGCCTTCGGCGTCATCAACACCCACAACCGCGGCGTGGCGCGGGTGGTGGATGTTCTCTACCGCCTGACCGAACCGGCGCTGGCGCCGATCCAGCGCATCCTGCCCAATTTCGGCGGCGTCGATATTTCGCCGGTGATCCTGCTGGTCATCCTGTGGTTCATCACCATGGAGCTGCGGCAGTTTGAGTTCTATCTGCTGACGATGTCCTGACCGGCGCGATGGCCCTGCCCTTCTCCGCCGCCCGGTCCGGCGTCAATCTCGCGGTGCGGGTTACGCCCAAGGCCGCGTCCAGCCGCGTGCTCGGGTTGGTCGAGGAATCGTCCGGCGGCGTCAGCCTGAAGCTCGCCGTCCACGCGCCGCCCGAGGACGGCAAGGCCAATGCCGATCTCATCGCCCTGCTGTCCGGTTTGTTCAAACTTCCCAAGCGCGATCTGAGCCTGGCGTCGGGCGCTTCGGGCAGGCGCAAGCTGGTGCACATCGCGGGCGATCCCGCCCGGCTCCTGCCCCGGATCGCGGAGGGGCTGCGGCCATGGCTCAAGCAAGGCTGATCGACGGCAAGGCGCTGGCGGCCGAATTGCGCCAAGCCATTGCCAAGGCCGCCGCCGAGATCAAGACCAAGCACGGCTTCCAGCCCGGGCTGGCCGCGGTGCTGGTGGGCGAGGATCCGGCCAGCCAAGTCTATGTCAAAAACAAGGGCAAGGCCTCGGCCGAGGCGGGCTTGAAGAGCTTCGAGCATCGCTTGCCCGCGGCCGCCGGCGAATCGCAATTGCTCGCGTTGGTGGCGCGGCTCAATGCCGATCCCGAGGTGGACGGCATCCTGGTGCAACTGCCGCTCCCGAAGCAGATCCATTCACAGCGCGTCATCGACGCCATCGATCCGACCAAGGACGTCGACGGTTTCCACCCCGCCAATGTCGGCCTGCTGTGGAGCGGGGGCAAGGCGCTGGTGCCCTGCACGCCTTATGGCTGCCTGATGCTGCTGCGCCGGACGCTGGGCAGCTTGGCCGGCGCCCATGCGGCGGTGCTCGGCCGCTCCAACATCGTCGGCAAGCCGATGGCGGCGCTGCTGCTGGCCGAGAACTGCACCGTCACCATCGCCCATTCCAAGAGCCGCGACCTGCCCGCGATCGCGCACCAAGCGGATATCCTGGTGGCCGCGGTGGGCAAGCCCGAGATGGTCAAAGGCGCCTGGATCAAGCCGGGCGCCACCGTGATCGATGTCGGCATCAACCGGATCGCGACGCCCGACGGCAAGAGCCGGCTGGTCGGCGACGTCGCCTTCGCCGAGGCGTGCCAAGTGGCCGGCGCGATCACCCCGGTGCCGGGCGGCGTCGGTCCCATGACCATCGCCTGCCTGTTGCGCAATACGCTGCTGGCGTCTTGCCGGCGGCGCGGCCTGCCCGAGCCCAAGCTTTAATTGAATCCTGCAACAAAGAACCGCCCCCTCGAAATCGCTTCCGAGGAGCGGCGCTATTTCTTGGGGGCGCGCAGCTTTTTCGCCAGCCGCAGCCGGAGCGCGGTGAGCTTGATGAAGCCTTCGGCATCGCGCTGGTCGTAAACATTGTCGGATTCGAAGGTCACATGCGCGAGGCTGTAGAGCGATTTGGGTGATTTCCGCCCGACCACCCGCGCCAGACCTTTGTAGAGTTTCAAGCGCACAATGCCTTCGACGTCGCGCTGGCTCAGGTCGATCGCGGCCTGGAGCATGTCCCGCTCGGGCGAGAACCAGAATCCGTTATAGATGAGCTCGGCATAGCGCGGCATGAGCTCGTCCTTGAGATGGGCCGCGCCCCGGTCGAGCGTCAGGCTTTCGATGCCCCGATGCGCCGCATGGAGGATGGTGCCGCCGGGCGTCTCGTAGACCCCGCGCGACTTCATGCCGACGAACCGGTTTTCGACCAGGTCGAGCCGGCCGATACCGTGCTTGCCGCCGAGTTCATTGAGCCTGGTCAAGAGCGCGGCCGGCGAAAGCTTCTTGCCGTCCACCGCCACCGGGTCGCCCTTTAAAAATTCGATTTCGACATATTCGGGTTTGTCGGGCGCCTGTTCGGGCGCGACCGTGCGGCTGTAGATGAATTCCTCGGGCTCGTGCCAAGGGTCTTCCAGCGCCTTGCCCTCGGCCGAGATATGCAGAAGGTTGGCGTCGGTCGAGAACGGCGCCTCGCCGCGCTTGTCCTTGGCGATCGGAATCTGGTGCTTCTCGGCGTAGTCGATCAACTTCGAGCGCGAATTAAGATCCCATTCCCGCCACGGCGCGATCACCTTGATGTCGGGCTTCAAGGCGTAATAGGCCAGCTCGAACCGCACCTGGTCGTTGCCCTTGCCGGTGGCGCCGTGAGCCACGGCGTCGGCGCCCACCTTCTCGGCGATCGCGATCTGGCGCTGGGCGATCAGGGGCCGGGCGATGGAGGTGCCGAGCAGATATTGGCCCTCGTAGAGCGCATTGGCCCGGAACATGGGGAAGACGAAATCGTGCACGAATTCCTCGCGCAGATCCTCGACGAAAATCTGCTTCACGCCCATGGCCTCGGCCTTTTTCCGCGCCGGCTCGATCTCCCCGCCCTGGCCGATATCGGCGGTGAAGGTCACCACCTCGCAGCCATAGGTCTCCTGCAGCCAGCGCAGGATGACCGAGGTATCGAGGCCGCCCGAATAGGCGAGCACGACCTTTTTGACTTTGACGGCGTCTTTCATGGCGGCGGAGTATCGCGGGCCGCCGCGCGCCCGGCAAGTCTAGCGTAGCACAGCCGAGGGCCTATCCTTCAGGCCCGAGGCATCGTGCGAAGCAAAATTAGCGAAACACCCCTGCGCGGCTAATGCTGCGCGCCCGGCGGAACGGCCGGCACCGCTTGCCACGCGCCCTGGCAAGATTGGACATAGGGGTAATAGCCCTTGGGATTGGCACAATAGTACCAGGATGAGGCTTGCGCGGCCGCAGGGGCCGGCGCCTGCGCTATGACCGCCGGCGCCTGATAAACCGGCGGCGGGTAATACGCGTAGGGGTAATAGGGCGAGTCCAAATAATACGGCCAGCCCCACCAACCGAGACCGACGCCGCCATACCAGCCGCCACCGCCACGCCAGCCGCCACCGTCATGCCAGCCGCCGCCGCCATGCCAGCTACCGCCGCCCCCG
>Ga0187855_10004074_pt1 | contig 10621 bp, 7 predicted proteins | sample June2016WEW_8_10_2_FD_132969 | JGI IMG/M metagenome (GOLD analysis project Ga0187855, IMG submission 132969) | Peatland microbial communities from SPRUCE experiment site at the Marcell Experimental Forest, Minnesota, USA - June2016WEW_8_10 | ecosystem: Environmental > Terrestrial > Soil >... | reverse complement strand
TGCCGCCGACCGAGACATTGTAGGGCGTGGAGGTCCAGCCGCTAATGCCGATGCCATGCGTGGCGCTGGAGGCGTTGGCATCGCAGCTTGTGGCGCTCTCGTCGCCCGAAGAGACGAAAACGGAGACGCCCGCGGCGGCCGCGGATTGGAAAGCGTTGTAGAATGCCACGTTGCCAGCGGCCCCATTCTCGGCTTCGCACTGTCCGTAACTCATGCTGACGATAGCGGGAGGGCTACCCGCGCTGACCAGATTTTCGAGGGCGACCAAGCCGCCGAAGGTGGCTACGGTAGATCCGTCCGCGCAGGAGGCGACGTTAACGGTGGCGAGCGGCGCGATGGCCGAGACAATCTCGGCATCCAGATCGGCTTCAACATCCGCGCTGTTAGTCCCCGGATTCGTGCAGGTTCCACCGGTGCCCGTTGGGTGAGACTGCACGAGGGCGGGGGTCGCGTACTTGCTTAAGAATGTGCTGCGGTAAGTGTTGACTGAGGTGGCGGAGGAGACGTTGGAATCCTCGACGACCACTACCGTCTGGCCCTGCCCTTGGATGCCTTTCCGTAGCAGTGGGTCGACATTATAGATGACCTGGATGTCGGCCGGGAGCAGCGCGTACAAGGTGCCGGAGGTGTAATTGGGGACGGCCTCCTTGTACATGGGATGCGGTCGGAAGTCGTGCATCGAAACAACCCCCACGATGGCCGGCGCCAGCGCCTCCGGAATCTGCGGGTCGCGCATATTGGCCCAATGCTGTTTTCCATCGACCTCCAGGCTGTGGATCTCAGTGTGGAACGCTTCCCGGATCGTGCCCGCCGTACCGGAGAAATCCATCAGCATGCGGGTGGGGTAAATATAGTGGACCGTGAAGCCCTTCGACTGCAGCCAGCTCTTAATAGTGTCCAGGTCCTGCTGCGCCAAGCCGAATCGGTCGCCGATCTCCTGGGGCGTGAGCCAGTGCCGGAAATTAGGTGAGGTTTTATCGTGCATCTCATTGATGAGACGGACAAATTCCCCCTCCAGCGAAGGCGGCCGGCGCAACTGCAGGAACATGTGCTCGACGGGCGTGGAATCGGGGACGATGCCGCGATCGTTTTCGATTCTTCTGGCCTCCGGGCGCGTGTTGCCGGAAAGAGTCACGAGCTTCGATTCATCTATGGCATCGGTGATCAGCACCCGCGAAAACTGGCCGAAGACGGGGCCGAAGAAAAGCACGCGAAGGGCGACCAACGCTGCCAGCACGAGGGCGGCGAAGGAGAGCTTATGGGCAATCGGTTTTTTTGGGGTCATGGGAGTTTTGGTTGTGCAGACTTCGATAGATTGGTGCAGCTTTGCGAATCTTTTTGCGAATCGTTGGCGCAGGCGGCTTCGAGATTCGTGCGCGCCTGGGCGTAATCCGCCTTGATTTCGAGGGCGGCCTGGTATTCGGCGATGGCATCCGGCAGGCGGCCGGGCATCTGCGAAAAGGCGCGCCCGAGATTATTGTGCGCTTCCGCGAAATTCGGGTCGATTCGTAACGCAGCCTGGAACTCGGCTATAGCGTCGGGCAGGCGGCCGGGCATTTGGGCCAAAGTGATGGCCAGGCTGTTGTGCGCCTGCGCATTGTTGGGTTCGTTTCGCAAAATAATCTGGAATTGCGCGACTGCATCGGACCGGCGTTCGGGGATCTGAGATAAGGCGTTGCCCAGGTTGGTCCGGATTTGTGCATCGGCAGGGCTGATTTTGAGCGCGTCCTGGAATTGCGTGATGGCGTCGGAAAGATGGCCGGGTGCCTGCAGCAGCGTGACGCCTAAGTCGTTGTGAATCTGCGGATCATCAGGTTTTAATTGAAGCGCTATCTCAAATTGGGCAATACTCTCCTGCAATCGCTTGGGATTGCGCGCCAGCGCGTTGCCCAGGTTCTGGTGGGCCTGCGCAAGGCGAGGCTCCAGACGGATGGCGATATCGAATTCGCGGATGGCTTCGGGCAAGCGGCCGGGCATACGGGCGAGGGCGTTGCCGAGGTTGTTGTGGGCTTCGGCATCATCCGGGTTCAGTTCGAGCGCCGCCCGATACTCGCTGATGGCCTCCGCCAGGTGGCCGGGTTTGTCCAGCAGGGCGACGCCGAGGTTATTGTGAGCCATCCAGCTCGCGGGATTGCGGATGAGCGTGTCGCGATAGAGCGTCTGGGTATCGCGGTATATGCCGCTCTGACGCCAGGTTAGTATGCCCAGGACGGCCAGAAGCACGGCTGGCAGGACGACGTCGGCAGGCCTGCCGAGACGGGTGACGAACCACACCAGGAGGGAGGACAGCGGAACGATGAGGGCCAAGCTGGCGAGATATTGGAAGTGATCGGCCACATAGGAGAACAGGAATGGATAGATGTTGAAGAAGCCGAGCACCGGGAAGAGGGTCCCAGCGAAGAGCAGGAACGCGGCTAGCGGGCTTCGCCCGCCGTGGCTGGTGGTTGGTGGCTGGTGGCTGGTGGTTTTGTTCCTGGCAAGCAGGTAGAAGCCGACGCAGACGGCCAAGGCGCCCAACGGGAATAGCCATTGCCACCAGACCGCCGGGTCGATTTTCCAGCGCGGATAGCTAAAGATCAGGTTCGCGGGCCAGAGCAGCTTGGCGGCGTAAAACCAGATCGCGCGGCCGGCCAGGAGGATGCGCTGGATCGCAGTGAGTGCGTAGGCGGGCCCTTGCGCGCCGATTATGGTCCGCTCGACCCACGCAGTGAAGAGGCCGGCGGCCGCGCCGAGCGCCATCCAGGGAAGCAGCGGGCGGACATCGCGACGCCAATCGAGGCGGCCCCGCTGCCACCAAAATATAACGAGCAAAGCGAACGGGAGGGTGGCAGTCACGGTTTTCGTGAGCAGGGCCAGAACGAAGAGTCCGAGCGCCCACAGGTACGACGAGCGGCGGCGAGTGCGATCGAAGCGCAGATAGACCAGCGCTGACGACAGGTAGAAAACCGCCGACAGAGTGCTCTTTTGTTCGGAGATCCAGGCTACAGCTTCCACGCAAACCGGATGCAGGGCAAAGACCATGCCGGCCAGCCACGCGCCGGGCAGCGCGAGCCGCCGCACGATGAGCACCACGAGGCAAGCCGCGAACGCGTGTTGCGCAAGGTTGGCGAGGTGGTAACCCAACACGGCGTCACCCCACAGGCGATGCTCGATCCAGAAAGCGCTGTGCAGGAGCGGATAGTATTGTTGAGTGGCGCCGAGCGAGAACCAGATGCGCCAGAGCCCGTGCAGGGACCGGAGGGCTGGGGCGGTGATGTGAGCCGGGTCGTCCCAGACGAGGCCGCCGCGGAGGGCCGGCCAGTAGGCAGCGAGAGCGGCAGCGGCTATCAAAGCGTAGATGGGCCAGGAGACGGACGCGCGCACAACGATGGGTTTCGCCGCGGCGCCGCGTCGCCGTGTCGCCGTGTCGCTTATTGTGGCGGTTTTCGTCATTGCTGAGACATCGCCCGTTGCAGGTTGCTTTGGGCGCGCGGATCGTTGGGGTTGAGCGACAGTGCAGCGCGAAACTCAGCGATGGCGTCGGCGCGGCGTTCGGGAACATATAACAGGACGACGCCCAGGTCATTGTGCGCTTGCGCGTAATCGGGCGCGATGCGCAGCGCTGTCTCAAACTCGGCGATGGCCTCCGGCAGGCGGCCCGGCATTTGGGACAAAGCCCTTCCCAGGAAGTCGTGCGCCTGCGGGTCGTCCGGCGTGATCTCGAGGGCGGCCTGGACTTCGGCGATGGCGTCCGGAAGACGTCCGGGCATCCGCACCAGAGCGCTGGCGAGATTATCGTGCATTTGCGCGTTGTCCGGTTCCAATCGCACGGCGGCTTCGAGTTCCTTAATGGCTTCGGGGAGGCGGCCCGGCATTTCCAACAGAGCGAGGCCGAGATTATTGTGGGCCTCGGCGTGGTCAGGCTTGATGCGCAGGGCGGCCTGGTAGGAAGCGATGGCGTCGCGCAAGCGGCCCGGAATCGGGGCCAGGAAGCTGCCGAGGTTCACGAGGGCCTCGGGGTAATCGGGCTTGATGCGCAGGGCCTCCTGCGCTTCGGCAATGGCTTCCGGCATGCAGCCGGGCTGGCGCGAGAGGATGGTGGCCAGGTTATTATGCGGCTCGGCGTAATCCGGTTTGATGCGGAGCGCCGTCTGGTATTCGGCGATGGCCTCCGCCGAGCGGCCGTCCATCTTGGCGAGAGCCACGCCGAGGTTGTTGTGCGCCATCCAGCTTGCGGGATTGCGGGCTATGGTGGTGCGGTAGAGCGTTTCCGTATCGCCGTACATACTGGCTTGGCGGAACGTTAAAGCGGCCAGGACGAGGGGTAGGACAAAGCGGGCTGCGCCCGCTTTGGCAGGCGGAAGCGCCTGACCCACCTTGGCAATCACAACGGCCACCGGCACGATGATGCCCAGACAGGCAAGGTATTGGAAGTGGTCGGCCACCCAGGAAAACCGGAAGGGATAGACGTTCACGAAGCCGAGCGCGGGAAACAGGGTTCCGGCGAAGAACAGGAAAGCGGCTAGCGGACTGCGTCCGCCGTGGCTCGGGCTTCGCTCGCCGTGGCTCGGGCTTCGCTCGCCGTGACTAGTGGTTGGTGGCTGGTGGCTGGTGGTTTTGTTTCGGGCTATAAGATAGAAGCCAATGGCGACCGACAGGGTGGCTACGGGGAACAGCCATTGCCACCAGACTGCCGGATCGATATGCCAGCGCGGATACGTAAAGATCAGGTTGACCGGCCAGAACAGCTTCGCGGCGTAGAACCAGGGGGCGCGGGCGGCGATCAAGAAGCGTTCGACCGGAGTGATCGCGAACTCCGCGCCTCGTGCTCCGATGTAGGTCCGCTCCACCCACGCCGTGAACAGTCCTGCGGCAATACCTAGCGCGAACCAAGGCAGTAGCGGGCGCACGTCGCCGCGGAGATCGAGTCGTCCGCGCTTCCACCAGAAAATGACCAACAGGGCGGCGGGGAGCGTGGCGGTCACAGTTTTGCCGAGGAGCGCGCAGATGAACAGCGCGATTGCCCAAATGTAATGCGACCGGCGCCGGGATTCGTCGAACCGCAGATAGACGAGGGCGGAGGCCAGGTAGAAGACTCCGGAGAGAGTGCTTTTCTGTTCGGAGATCCAGGCCACGGATTCTACGCAGACCGGATGCAGGGCGAAGATCAGGCCCGCCAGCCAGGCGCCGGGGAGCGCCAAACGGCGCACGATCAGCACCACCAGACATGCAGCCAGCGCGTGTTGCGCGAGGTTTGCGAGATGGTAGCCCACGACGGCGTCGCCCCAGAAGCGATGCTCCAGCCAGAAAGCGCTGTGCAGGAGCGGGTAGTATTGCTGGGTTGCGCCGAGATCGAACCAGATGCGCCACAGGCCGCGGAGCGAGCGCATGGCAGCGGTCGTGACGTGGGCGTTATCGTCCCAGATGAAGCCGCCGCGGAGTGCCGGCCAGTAGGCGGCCAGAGCCGCGGCGGTGATCGCGGTATAGATGGGCCACGAAGCCGGCCGGCGCGCCGTTACCGGGCGGACCGGCGCCTTGTGTAGTTTCATGCGGGTTGGTGCAGCGGTTGGCATCGGGCTTGAGCCTTGGCCGGCCGGAAGGCCAGGGGCCTCCACTTCTTACCAAATCGTGTTCGGATAGTGCGCCGCGATCAGATCGTCTCTGCTGATCAGGCCGGCCCGGCCGTTCGCTTTGGCATGCGCCACGATGACCCTATCGAAAGGATCCCTGGTCCAGGTTTCCCCAACGGCAACTTCCACGATGATGGGAAATGGATAGTCGCATACCGCGGCCTGCAATTCCGTATTGAGCTTGTACACGATCTGTTGCGGCGACCATGTCGTTCGCTGGATCTCATGCAGGTATTCAAACTCCAGAACCACCATCGGAGAGATCCGGATTTCCGCTTTCTCGATATAGGACAGAGCCTTGTGTGAGAGTCTCTTCGTGTTCGCTTCGGCGAGCCAAATGGCAACTTGAGTATCCAAGTAGCAAATCAAAGCTCGGCCCAGTCCTTCTCCCACTCTCGCTCGATCTCCGCGAAGAGCTCGCGGCTGGCCCGCGCCTGCTCTTCCTCGGACAGATCCGGATTGAAGATCTCGGCAGGAGTCAAGCGGTCCAGCTTAGATCCTCGGATTTCGGAAACCAGGCGGATGGTCCTGCCCCGGTGGACTACTTCGACATCTTCGCCATCCAAGGCCTGATCCACGAGCTTGAAGAGGTTTTTTCGGAAGTCGGAGATGGTAACCTTCACGCTGGTATTGTACCGCGGTGTTGTACATCATGTAAACAACTAATGTACATCACCATGAATGGCAAGCGCAGTTGGGGCGGCTGGAGAATGGACGAACAAAGCACATTGTATTGATAATAAATCACTTGCTTGTTCAGGGCGCGTGTAGGCATTTCGGCGTTTGGGTGACTATTGCACGTCAGGTGGCGCCGGGAGAATTGGTTGACCGGCGAATAAGAGTACCACGATACTGTTTGGGAGCGCGAGGAAGGCGCTCATTCTCGAAGGAAAATACCGCTGCTCGCAAATCTCAGCGACGTGGACGAACCGGCCAATCCCTGGCATGATTTAAGCCCAGGCGCTCATCGCGCTCCTGGTTTTCCCGGGCCGTCAACTCCAAGCTCCGCATCATGGCCATGATGGCTTCATGGCACCGCTTCAGCCGCGGCATGCGTTCTTCGAAAGTCATTCGCCGCCTTCCAGACCGGCGATGCGATGCTCGCGAATCTCGGCTATGTGCAGCAGCCGGTCGATTCCCTCCGTGATTTGGCCAAGACGCTTGTCGCGTTCCCTGTTTTCCGCCGCCATTAGCTCGAGGCTTTGGGTCAGCGCCTCGTGGCGTTCCTTCAGACGTTCCAAGCTTTCTTCGAAGGTCATGTCTGTTAGCGTAGCTGGTTTCAGGTTCGGGCTATTCGCCACTTTCCAGGCCTGTGATGCGGTGTTCGTGAATTTCCGCGACGTGGACGAGCCGGGCGATGCTTTCCATGATTTGCCCCAGCCGCTTATCGCGTTCCCTGTTTTCCGCGGCCATCTGCCTGTTTTCCGCGGCCAATTGCCGAATGTCCGCAGCCACCAGCTCCACTGTCTGCGTGAGGGCTTCGTGGCGTTCCTGGAGCTGTTCGAAGGTCATATTCAACAGTATGGCAGGTAGGCGAGGCAGGCAAACCGCCCGCCCCTCCATACCATCCACAGTGCCGTGACGGCGCACTCTTTCTTATAGAAAGTTTACGGCGCGGATTGGATGGTCTGGACCGCACAACCGCCCGTGCCGGAGGTGGTGCACGCGGCGTTCAGGGTGGTCGAGTAGTAGATGTTCTGGGCGCTGGACAGCGAGTTATCGACGACGATGCCGCTGGGTCCGCCTTGGGCCAGGATGGTTCCGGTCGCCGTGGTGGCCGGGCTGATCGTGCCGCTGGTGACATCGTAGCCGGAGACCAGGCCGATGAGCGGGTTAGCGAGGGCCATCAGCGCGCCGGCGAATATGTAGTCGTTTGTTCCGGTGTAGAATTCGGTGACCTGAAGACCGCCGGCGTAGTAGCCGTTGGTGTAGTTGCCCGCCACGGCGGGACCTGCTGTGACTGTGCCGGAGAGCGATCCGCTGGTGACGCCAACCCCGTATAGGGTGTTGTTCTGCGGGCCGGTGCCTCCGACGACATAGAGATTGCCGGTGCTCGTGTTGAAGTAGTTGTTGTCGAAAGCGCCGGAGAGCAGGAATTCGTAGCCGGCGCCGACCACTACCTCGGTGCCGACGGCCGCGGCGATGAAAGTCTCGGGGAATTGGAAGACTCCGGCGCACGGGCCGCTCAAGCAGGCCGTCGTGTTATCCGCGCCGACGAAGGCGAAGGTCTGTCCGGTGGTCGGGTCGACGATGGGGCTATCGACGATGCCGTATTGGTAATCGAGCTGGTGCGATTGGACGACCGTGCCGGAGGAGGTTACCGAGTAGAGATATCCGCAAGAGCCGGCTGAATTAGTGGCGGAAGGCTCGCAAGTGGAGGCGTAGTTCAGCAGGTAGTCGCCGACGAAGACGAGGCCGGTCACGCTATCGTAAACGGGGCTGCCGAGGGCGCCGCCGAGAGTCGCGGAGCTGACCTGGACCGGCCAGCCACCAGTGATGGTTTCGGTGGGAGTTCCGAGGAAGACGCCCGTGAACTTGTGGAGCTTGCCGCCATCGTCACCGACCCAGAGGGTATCGGAAGCGTAGTCGTAGAACGGGGAGGAGTAGGTGTCGCTGGGGGAGCCGGAGAGAGCCACGGTGGTCTGGGTCGGTGTGGTGGGTGCGCTCACCGAACCGCCGGTGTTCGCCACTGGCACGACCACCAGGCTGGCGGCCGATCCCGAGTTGCCCTGGATAAAGGCGATGTGGGAGCCGTCCTTGGATAGGTCGACCGAAGTGGCGACGGCGGCTGTCCCGGTGTTGTACGCGAAGTAGACTGTGGGCACGCCGCCGTTGCAGGTGGCGTAGATATTGTTGTACGCGACCACCGTCGCCTGCGTGCCGCTCCCGCCGAGGCCGGTGTTGTAGATGGCGAGGTCGGTGGCACAAGGCGTGGCGGTCTGGGTGAAGGTGGCCGGGAACTGGCCGACGCCGGTTGTCCCGTTGCTGCCTTCGCTGACGCTCCAGTCCTTATGGAAGCGGCGGTGCTTCTTGTCGGGGCTGGTGGGGAGCGCTTCCTTGCCCGTCGGCGGAATCAGAGCCTTGGTCAGCCCGCGTGGCAGCGGACCGCCAGTGTATGTTGCAGTGGAGATGTCCGGCTCGGGGCCATTATTCAGGGCGGAGAGCGGCGCGGGCAGCGACGGAGGGGCGGCCATGGCGGCGCGCAACTCCTGCTGGAGAATATAGCGGGGGTCGTTCAGCAGCTTTTGCAGGCGGGCCGCCGGGACCGAAGGGCCAGGCTTGGAGAAGACCAGATGGTGCATGGACCAGTCCTTGGGCAGGCCTTGCTTCTTGGCATCCTGGCCCGACAGCAGCAGGGCGGGGCCGAGTACGAGGGCCAGGGCGACCGCCGTGGTCCACAGCCGGGAATGGGAAGAATGGTGTGTCATTTGATTGCTCCTCGTGTTTCGATTCATTGGAAAATGTTTCGTTGTCATGCGGGTCACCAGGCGGTGTTGAAGACCAGGTTGTAGGCGTTGACGCTGCCCAGGCCGGTGGCGAAGTCCCAGCCGGGAGTGGCGCCGTAGGCTGGCGCATAACCGGGCGCGGGAGTGAAGAAGGTCAGGTTTACCCCGCAGGTGGCGCCGGAGCCGCCGCCGCCCGATAGCGAGCAAGTGACCGGTTGCCCGACTGAATAGCCTCCGAGGCCGCTGACGCTGACGTTGGCTACTCCAGTGGTAGTGGTGGTGGCGGCGGTGATACCCGTTGAAGTGCTGGAGACCGCAAAGGTTCCGCCGTTTGTTATGGCGCCCAGGGTGAGCTTGGTCGTCGCTAGCCCGTTGCCAGCAGTGGTGGGGACGATGTAGGCTGTGGCAGACGGGTTGGCGGTCTGGCCGGTGAAGACGCAAGTGAGATCGGCGCATTGCTGCGGGTTGGCGTTTATGACAGCCATCAGATTTTGAATTGTGGCTGCTTCCTCCCCCGTCGTGCCGCCAACGGCGCTTGCGCAACCGGAGACCGCACATCCCTCGAATTGGTTGACGGCGGTGGGCGCGACGTCGAACACGCATGTATAGGTAACGGATCCTACGGTGACGGTTTTGCCCGTACACGTAGAGGAGGTCAGCTTGGTGCCGTTCGTCAGGGTGCTGACTTGGCCCCAGATGGTGGCACAGGTCGCGGCCGTTCCCCCCGAGTAGATGGTGCCGCCGCTCGGGTTGAGATATGGCGTGGTGTAGGGCGAAACGCCGCCGATGGCGCACGTAGGCGCGCTGCTGTAACCCGAGCCGGGCGCGCTAATGGTGAGCTGCGGGGGTTGGCTGCTTTCAACGCCATATTGGGCGGTCGTGCCATTCGGAGGCGCATAACAGCCCGCCTGCGCGTTGCCGTTATATTTGCAGACAACGTCGATATCGCCCACGGTGATATCGTTGAACACGCACGAGGATTGCAATCCCCTGCGCCCCAGCGGGTTGGTGGAGTAGCAGTTGCTCGCGGTGCTGCCGCTCGGTCCGTACTGGGCGTTGGCGATGGAGTAGTACGTCGGGTTGGGATTACCGACCTTGGTGAGGCCCCACTTCTCGTTGACCAGGGCCTGGACGGAAGCCATCATCGGCGTAGCGACGGAAGTGCCGCCAAAGCCGCTCCAAACAGCCGGGTTGCCCGCAGTGCAGGCCGTCCCACCGTTGGTGGTATCGGAGAAGCAGGTGACCATGTAATGTCCCCAGAAGCCGTTCGAGGCAAACATGGAAACGTCCGGAATATCGCGTACGCCGTCGGCAGGGTTACCGAAGATGCCGGACTGGAAGCTGGGTTTGGCATACCCCGCGCACGTTCCGTCCTCCTCGGCCTCGTCGGCCTGGTCATTCCCTCCACCGCCAGTGGCGCAGCCGCTCGCACCGCCGGAGGCGGCGCCGGCGCTGATGAAGGCGTTGTTGGTGGTGGCGATGGTGCTGTTGCAGAAGCCGCTGGTGCCGTATGGGACGGCGTAACCCTCCAGGTTGGTGATCAGCCAACCGGCGCAGGAATCGTTC
>Ga0187855_10004073_pt1 | contig 10621 bp, 13 predicted proteins | sample June2016WEW_8_10_2_FD_132969 | JGI IMG/M metagenome (GOLD analysis project Ga0187855, IMG submission 132969) | Peatland microbial communities from SPRUCE experiment site at the Marcell Experimental Forest, Minnesota, USA - June2016WEW_8_10 | ecosystem: Environmental > Terrestrial > Soil >... | reverse complement strand
GCACCGGCTGCAGGTGGAGACGCTGGCCGACAACGAGGCGATGCTCCGGGCCGCGGCCGGCGCCGGCTTCACCAGAGAGGGCGCACTGCGCCAGTCGGCCTGGGTCAACGGCGCGTTCGCCGACGAGGTCCTGCTCGGCCAGCTCGTATCGGAGTGGGAATACTGATGCTGGAACCGTTCGTGCTGGATCGCGTCCGAATGGCCAAGACCCGTCGCTTCGGCACTACCACCTACGATAGCGGAAACTGCAGCTCAACGATGGTGCCGTCGGATCGGCTCTCGACGTGCACCACGTCGGCGAGCTGCCGGGCGACCCATAGGCCCGCCCCCGAGCCGGCGGCCAGATCGGGCGGCTGGAACCCGGCGGTGGTGACCGCAGCCCCGGGGCCGCTGGAGTCGACCCGGACGAACACGGCCCCGTGCCCGCGCCAGACCCGGACCCGGCCGGGCATGATGCCATGACGGAACGCGCTGGCGATGATCTCGCCCGCGGCGACCTCGACGATGCACGAGTCCGCCGCGGTCAGCCCGAGTACCTGCGCGACGTCGCCGACCCGGTGACGGGCCGGCACGAGGTCCCCGATCTCGGTCAGGCTCAGGTCCAGGGACACCCGGGCCGGGGTCACGGAGACCGGGCGGGGATGGGCTGACAGGTAGGTAACCGGCTCAGCGTAGTCGGCGTTCCCGGTCGTGATCCCGTCCGTACCCACCATCTGCGGATGGACCTGGGCCACGCCGGCCAGCACCTCCGGAGAGTACCGGCGGCGGTCGTACAGGCACACCCACGGGAACCCGTAGCCGCCGTACAGCTGGGTGGCCGCCATCTCGGAGCGCAGGTGGGCGGCCAACCGGCCCCGGCCGCTGCCGTCGACCTCACCCTCCGTCAGCAACCGGGTCGGGGCGCCCGCCGCCCGCCGGCCGGCCAGGTAGGCCCGGATCGCCTCGGACGCCCGGCCGAGGTGCTGATAACTCGTGCCCGGCAGGCTCCAGCGGATGCCGACCGCCTCGTCGCCGAGCGCGGCGGCGACGTTCTTCTCGGCACGCTGGGACACGATCGCCACTACGGCTTCACCGCCCCGCAGGCCGGAGCGCAGGAAGCCGAGAACGCGGCCCCGCAGATCCTCGTCGGAATCGTAGAACGCCGCCGCGTGGTGCGGGCGGGCCGTAACCGAGGCGGGGGTCATCGGCCGTGCTCCCGCACGCACGATGCCCTCACGACTGTCCTTCCTCACGCGGCACCTGCCCGCGCTGATCACCTTAGGTACCCTGTGGCCCGTGCCGGGGACGCTACCCGCGAATGGGGCCCCGACACCTGGAACATCCGGTCAGTCGTTCATCAGCTGCAGCCCCGAAGCGGTCACCGCGGCGTAGGCGAGGCGCGGGATGCGGCTGGCTCTTTGGCTCCTCCGTGTAATCACTGTGACCGCTGAGAACTGCGCGCGGATGCCCGCTTCCTCGGTGTGGTCACCGGGAATGACCCGGGCCGCGAGGACGTGCCGGCGCATCGCCTGGCGGTAGCCCTGGCGGCGGTCGGACGTGATCGCACCCTGGCCGCCGTCCACGAAAGCGATGTCGCGGTGCCCGAGGCTGGTGAGGTGGCTGACCGCCTGGCCCACGCCCTGGTCGTCGGGGGCACGGACCACGTCGACGCCCACGCCGGCTGGGCCCATCCGGCGGCCGATGACCACGACGGGAAGCCCGTAGCCAAGGGCGCCAAGCCAGTCGGCCTGGTCTTCTGGGCCGAGCAGGATGAGCGCCTCGCAGCGGAAGTCGAGCAGGATCTCGGCCGCGCGCTGCTGGTCCCGGGTCGGCGTGGCCGCGCCGAGCACCAGGTCATAGCCGAGCCGGGTGGCGGCCGCGTCGATGTCCGCGACGAGCTCGGCGTGGAAGGTATTCCGCACGTCCATGGTCACGCCGAGGTGGCGGCTGCGCCGCCGGGCAAGCAGGCTGGCTGTCCGGTCCGGCGAGCAGGTGACCGCGGGCACCCTCGGCCCAGTCCGGCACTTCAGCGGCCATTACTGGTGTGGCTACGGCTTCGATCCGGACGCCCCGATGAGCTGGCGCTACCGGGTACCAGGCGCGCGCCAATTGCACCATTACCCCACCCGAGGCTCAGTGATGGCGCCATCACCTCGGTAGGAGGCTCGGTGACGGCGCCATTACCATGGTAGGAGGCTCGGTGACGGCGCCATTACCACAGTAGGAGGCTCGGTGATGGGGCCATTACCCGGGTCAGGGTCGCTGCCGGGGAGTTACCGGCGAGAGAGGACGAGCCCGCGCTGCGGAACCTCCGGCAGGGCAGTCCTCAGGCTCCCGGGTGGCTGGCCGCGAACTGGACAAACGGGACCGCCTCGGCATGGACGGACGCCTTCGCCGGACTCTCCTGCCGGATCGCCTCGGCCAGGGCGGTCGCGTCGTCCTCGTTGTTCGCCCCCAGCACGAGGTATTTCCAGCGCCGGATGACCGGGCGGCCCTCCGCTTGCAGCCGCGCAGCGAGTTCGACCGCCTGACGATGCGACCGCAGCTCGACGCGCACTTCCCAGCCTGCCTGCCCGGCCGCGAGGGACTCCTGCGTCTCAGCATCCATCAGGTGCCGGTGCTCCGCCGCCCGCTGCTCGGCAGTATCCGGCATTGGGACGCTCGCGTCCTCCCACTCCTCTTCCAGCGGATGCCAGCGGTCGAGCGTGAACTCGGCGGTCAGCTGTCGCTGCGCTAGCACCTCGCGCACCACCCGGTCGGCCTCGCGGGCGGCGCCCTCGGTACCGGCATAAAGGAAGACGGTGGGACCATCGACGGACATCACGACGCGGTGACCAAGCTGACGGCGGACGTCGTCTTGCCGTTCGTGCTCGCGAAAGGACTGGACTGCCCGCTGAGCGTCGGCCTCAGCACGGAATCTGACGGTCACCCGCCAGTCATCTGCCACGACCCAGTCATCCACCACGACGGCGACTCTACGCCCGGCACCGAGTCTGCCCTACAGCGACTCGCTAGCTCTCATGAGCAGCATCCCGCACTGGAAGCGGCAGGCTGCAGCGCGTACCCGGGCCGGGACTTAAAGTAAGCGCAACTGCTTGATATACTTAGCACGTCTGATCCGATCACCTAGGATCTGATCCGACCATTCAGGAGGTGTGATATGCCGAGCATAACGAGGCAATACAGTGCAGCGGCCGGCCAAGCGAGCGAGGCGACCGAAAGGGCCGCTGAGCTCTGGACGCAGGGCGTGGGGAAGCTGACCGACCGGCTTCCTGCGCTGCTGCCGCAGATCGACCTGGTCCCGGCGATAGACCGCTACTTCGATTTCGTGCAGCGGGCCGTGACCATGAACCGCAGCATCGCCGTCGAGTGGGCGCAGGCGATGGGCGCACTGTCGGGTGCGGCCCGGGAGCGGGCGGCATCGGCCAGTGAGGTCATGCGCGAGCGCGCCGAGTCGGCCGGTGAGGTCGTGCGCGAGCGCGCCGAGTCGTTCGAGCGGGCCGCCAGCGAGCAGGCGGAGAAGGCCGAGAAGGCCCAGGAGGAGCTGGCCAGGGAGGCTCGCAGGATCGAGCGCCAGAACGCCAGGCAGGCACACGAGAAGGCCCGCGCCCGCTATGAGGGCATGACCAAGGCCGAGCTGAGCGATCTGCTCGTTAAGCGGGACCTGCCCAAGACGGGCAACGTCGATGAACTCGTCGAGCGCCTGGTCGAGGCAGACGGCAAGTAAGCAGTCGCCGACCCCACCAACCCCCGGGCAGCACTTCGGATATTCGGCCAGAAGGCCATCTGGCCGTCACTGAGGCGGCAACGGGCCAGCACCCCATGCTGGCGGCCCGGGGGCGTGCAGCAACGACTACGCAGAACGGAAAAGCCAGTGAACGCCCCCGACTTCCGGCCGCCGCCCCCGTCGGCCGTCGCTGTTCAGGCCGCTGCACTACGCGCCGCCTTTCCCCAGTACATCGTCAACATCATCCAGCATGACGGCGAACCAGCCCGCTACGAACTCCTCAGCCGCGACGGCCGCAGCCCCTGCTGCCTGATATCGACCGACGCTGGCGAAATATGGCGCGAACTGCGTAACCGCTGACAGTTCCTCGGCTGGCTCCTTAACCCGCTGGATATGGTGGCGCCCCATGACAGGTCTCCCCCGCTACCGACCGTCAGGGCAGTTCCTTCAGCAGATCATCAACACGATCCCGCCGGGACGGGCAGGCCGCTGAAGCCCGGGCGCTCGGTGAGACCCCGCCTACGACGATCACGGCCGGCTGATCGACGAGAAGAGCCAGGTCACCCGGGACGAGCTGACCGGTCTGATGGCCGGCGGCAACGAACTGGAGGCGCTCAGCCACGAGCTCGAATCGGCCGGTGGCGCCGCGGCCAGCGCGGCGGCCGAACTGGAGGAGGATGCGGAAGAGCTCGGCACCGCGTCGCACGAGCCCAGCACGGGTAACCCACCGCCATGACACAACGGATCCGGATCGGGCTGGCGGGCGCGGGCCGCATGGGGCAGATGCACGCCGCCAGCCTGTCCGCCCGGTGCCCCGCGGCCCAGCTCGCCTGTGTCTTCGACGCCGACGCCGACCGCGGGCGCCGCGTGGCCGAGCGGTTCGAGGTGCCCTGGGCCAGGAGCTACGACGGCATGCTGGCCGACGGCGCGATCGACGCCGTGGTCATCGCCACGCCGACCGGTACGCACGCCGAGCTCAGCATCCGGGCCAGCCGGGCCGGCAAGCACATCTTCTGCGAGAAGCCGGTCTCGCTGGACCGGCAGGCGGCGCTGGACGCGATCGCGGCGGCGGAGGCGGCGGGAGTCACCTTCCAGGTGGGCTTCCACCGCCGGTTCGACCCCGACTGGGCCGCGGCCACGGAGCGGATCCGGGCGGGCGGCCTGGGCGAGGTGTACCTGTTCCGCACCTCGCTGCGGGACATGACCCCGCCGGATCCGGCGTTCCTGTCCGGGTCGGACACACCGGCCGCAGGCGATCGCGGCGGCCGCGGCGCACCGGCTGCGGGCTCGCCGGATCGACCCGGAGGACCCGGCCACGGTGGCCACCCTGCAAGCGCGCGCCGGGGCCGTGAGCGACCTGGCCCAGCGCCGCCTGATCGCGATGATCGAGCCCTTCATCTCCCACCGGGTGGACGGGAAGATCCGCAACGACCTCGCCCCGGAGGCCATGATCCGCGCTATCACGGTCGCCTCGGGGCTGGGTAACACGTCGGCCTACACCTGGCTGAAGGTGCCCTACGTGGAGGACATGGAGCGCGTCATGGCCGCCTCCACGCTGCCCGCGCTCATCCTGGGCGGGGAGGTCTCGCCGGACCAGAACGCGGTCATGGCGGCCTGGCGCAAGACCCTGGAACTGCCCACTGTGAGGGGGTTCGTCATCGGACGCTCGCTGCTCTTCCCGCCGGACGACAACGTCGCCGCCGCCGTCGACGCCGTGGTGGAGATGTTGTGACCGGACTGTCTCTCCTGGTGCGACGGGGCACCACGGCCGCCGGGCCGTACCTGACCGAGATCACGCCCGAGGCGGCAGGCTGGGCCTACAGCGGGCTGCGCATCGTTGAGCTGGGCGCCGGCGGCAAGGTCGAGCTGGCCACCGGGCCGGACGAGGTCATCATCCTGCCGCTGTCCGGAGCGGCCACCGTGGACTGCGACGGGCAGCACTTCGCGCTGCACGGGCGCCGCGACGTCTTCGACCGGGTCAGCGACTTCGCCTACGTGCCGCGCGACGCGGACGCGCTGATCACCTCGGCCGACGGAGGCCGGTTCGCGCTGCCTTCGGCCCGGGCCAGCCGACGGCTGGCGGCCCGGTACGTCGCCGCCGCGGACGTCCCGGTCGAGCTGCGCGGCAGCGGATCGGCCAGCCGGCAGGTGAACAACTTCTGCGCGCCGGAAGCGTTCGGCGCCGACCGGCTGATCGCCGTGGAGGTGCTGACCCCCGGCGGGAACTGGTCGTCCTATCCCCCGCACAAGCACGACGAGCAGACAGTGGACGAGTCCCAGCTGGAGGAGATCTACTACTTCGAGGTGGCCCGGGATGGCCCGGGCTACCAGCGGGTGTACAGCTCCGGCCCGGACCGCCAGATCGACGTGTGCGCCGAGGTCGGCACGGGCGACGTGGTGCTCATCCCGTACGGGTACCACGGCCCGTCGATGGCCGCGCCCGGCTACGACCTGTACTACCTGAACGTGATGGGCGGCCCGGGGGAACGCGTCTGGCGGTTCTGCGACGACCCGGCGCACGCGTGGGTGCGGGCGGCCTGGCCCGGGACCACGATCGACCCGCGGCTGCCAATGACCCAGGCGGGAGGCGCCCAGTGAACACCGCTGCCGGAGGCGGCCCGACGAACACCGCTGCCGGAGGCGGCCCGACGAACACCGCTGCCGGAGGCGGCCCGACGAACACCGCTGCCGGAGGCGGCCGCACGGATACTGTCCGGCTGACGGTGGCCCAGGCCCTCGTCCGGTTCCTGACCCGGCAGTACAGCGAGCGGGACGGGGAGCGGCAGCGGCTGATCCCCGGCTGCTTCGGCATCTTCGGCCACGGCAACGTCGCCGGGGTCGGCCAGGCCCTGCTGGAGGAACAGCTCAGCGGCGGGGGCGGGCTGCCGTACTACCTGGCCCGCAACGAGCAGGCCATGGTGCACGCGGCGACCGGATTCGCCCGGATGCGCAACCGGCTCCAGGCGCTGGCCTGCACGGCCTCGATCGGGCCCGGCTCCACCAACATGGTCACCGGGGCGGCGCTGGCCACGATCAACCGGATACCGGTGCTCCTGCTGCCCAGCGACATCTTCGCCACCCGGGTGGCCAGCCCGGTGCTGCAGGAACTGGAGGACCCGCGTTCGGCCGACGTCTCGGTCAACGACGCGTTCCGGCCGGTGTCCCGGTTCTTCGACCGCATCTGGCGCCCCGAGCAACTGCCGTCCGCGCTGCTGGCTGCGATGCGCGTGCTGACCGACCCGGCCGAGACCGGCGCGGTGACCCTCGCGCTGCCGCAGGACGTCCAGGCGGAGGCTTTCGACTGGCCCGCGGACCTATTCCGCGTCCGGGTGTGGCCGGTGGCCAGGCCCGTTCCGGAACCAGAAGCGATCGCGCGGGGGGCCAGCATCATCCGCGGCGCCCGACGGCCGCTGATCATCTCCGGCGGCGGGGTGCTGTACTCCGGGGCGCAGGACGCGCTGCGGCGGCTGGCCGAGGAGACCGGCATCCCGGTCGCCGACACCCAGGCCGGCAAGGGGGCACTGCGCTGGGACCACCCGCAGGCGGTGGGCGGGGTCGGCGCGACCGGCTCCGCGCCGGCCAACGCGCTGGCGGCCGAGGCCGACGTCATCCTCGGGGTGGGCACCCGGTACAGCGACTTCACCACCGCGTCCCGCACGGCGTTCGGCAACCCGGCGGTCCGCTTCGTCAACCTGAACGTCGCCTCCTTCGACGCCGTCAAGGAGGCCGGGACCGCGGTCGTCGCGGACGCGCGCCGCGGGCTGGAGGCCCTGCTCGCCGCCCTGGACGGGTACCACGTCGAGGCCGGCTACACCGCCCGCTTCCAGCGGATGACCGCGGACTGGGCCACGGTCACCGACCAGGCCTACCACCTCGGGCACGAGCCGCTGCCCGCGCAGACCGAGGTCATCGGCGCGGTCAACGAGATCATCGGGCCCAGGGACGTGGTGGTCCAGGCGGCCGGCAGCCTGCCCGGCGACCTGCAGATGCTGTGGCGGGCCACCGACCCGAAGCAGTACCACGTCGAGTACGGCTACTCCTGCATGGGATACGAGATCGCCGGCGCGCTCGGCATCAAGATGGCGGCCCCCGACCGGGAGGTCGTCGCAATGATCGGCGACGGCTCCTACCTGATGATGTCCCAGGAGATCGTCACCGCCGTGTCCGAGGGCATCAAGCTCGTCATCGTGCTGATCGACAACCGCGGGTTCGCCAGCATCGGCTCGCTGTCGGAGAGCCTCGGCTCACAGCGCTTCGGCACGCGGTACCGGTACCGCGACGCCGGCTCCGGGATGCTGGACGGCGGCTACCTGCCGGTGGACCTGGCCGCCAACGCCGAGAGCCTGGGCGCGGACGTGCTACGGACCCGGACGATGGAGGAGTTCCGGATGGCGCTGGGCAAGGCCCGGGAGGCGTCCCGCACCACCGTCGTCTACATCGAGACCGACCCGCTCGCGCCGGTCCCGTCCTCGGAAAGCTGGTGGGACGTGCCGGTCGCCGAAACCGCCGCCACCGACAGCACCCGGCGGGCCCGGCAGGCCTACGAGCAGGCCAAGCGCCGCCAGCACCCTTATCTCTAGCCCGGCCCCTGAGACTCGTCTGCGGCCGGAAAGGAACGTTATGAAGACCGTTGAGCACTGGATCGGCGGCGCCAGCACGCCCGGCAGTTGGGGACGGACATGGACATCTACACCGACGAGATCTTCGGGCCGGTCCTGGTCGTGCTGCGGGCCGACTCGCTGGCCCAGGCGATCGAGCTGATCAACGCCAACCCGTACGGCAACGGCACGGCCGTGTTCACCTCCAGCGGGCACGCCGCGCGCACCTTCCAGCGGTCCGTGCACGTGGGCATGATTGGCGTCAACGTCCCGTTCCCCGTTCCGATGGCCTTCTATTCCTTCGGCGGCTGGAAGGACTCCCTGTCCGGAGACACCCACGTGCACGGCGCGGAAGGCATCCGGTTCTACACCCGGGCCAAGGCCATCACGACCCGCTGGCTGGACCACCAGGACGCCAGCCACCACCAGGCCCACCTGCATTTCCCGACCGCGGTCTGACCGCGCCCCCGTATCTGCCCCGAAGGTGACGAGACATGAGCACTCCGCATCCCCCGTACCGGCCGCTGCTCGGCAGCCGCCCCGACTCCTGGGGCGTCTGGTTCGCCGACGACCCGCGGCAGACGCCCTGGTCCCGCTTCCTCGACGAGCTGGCCGAGGTCGGTTACCGCTACCTCGAGCTGGGGCCGTACGGGTACCTGCCCACCGACCCGGCCCGGCTCTGGGACGAGGTAGGGCGCCGCGGGCTGACCGTGGCGGGCGGCATCGTGGCCGGTCACAGCGGGCTGCACAAGCCCGGGGACTTCGGCGCCATCCTGGCCGAGACGCGGCGGGTGGCCGAGCTCACCGCGGCCCTGGGCGCCCGGCACGTCATCTTCGTCCCGGTGCCCGGTTACCGGGACGACACCACCGGCGCCTACCTCGAGCCGCCCGAACTGGACGCCGACAGCTGGCGCACGCTGATCAGCGCCACCAACGAGATCGGCCGGCAGATCGCGCAGGATTACGGGATCCGGCTGCAGTCCCACGACGGAGGTGCGGCATGACGGTCCGGATTGGCGTCATCGGCACCGGCATGATCGGTGCAGACCACATCCGGCGAATCACCACGGTGCTGGCCGGGGCGACCGTCACCGCGGTCACCGACGTGGACGCGGACCGGGCGGCCAAGGTGGCCCAGCGCTATGGCGTGCCCACCGTGCACGCCAGCGGTGCGGACGTCATCGCCGACCCCGGCGTCGACGGCGTGATCGTCGCGTCGTGGGGACCGACGCACGAGCAGTACGTGCTCGGCTCGATCGCGGCCCGCAAGCCGGTTTTCTGCGAGAAGCCGCTGGCCACCACGCCCGATGCGTGCTGGCGGATCGTCCAGGCGGAGACCGCCGCCGGCCGACGGCTCGTCCAGGTCGGCTTCATGCGCCGCTACGACACGGGCTACCGGGCACTGAAGGCCACCGCGGGGGGCGGCTCGATCGGCGCGCCGCTGCTGGCCCACATGGCGCACCGGAACCCGTCCGTCCCGTCCACCGTGACCAGCGAGATGGCCATCAACGACTCCGTCGTGCACGAGATCGACGTGACCCGGTGGCTGCTGGACGAGGAGATCACCGCGGTGATGATCTTGTTGCCGAAGCGCAGCCGCTACGCGGCCGAAGGCCTGCAGGACCCGATGGTCGTGATGTTCCGTACCGAGAGCGGCGTGCTGGTCGACGACGAGCTCAGCGTCAACGTCGGGTACGGCTACGACATCCAGGCCGAGGTGGTCGGCGAAGCCGGTAACGCGCGGCTGGCCGACGGCGCTGACATCGTGCTGACCAGCGAGGGCGGCCGCCGGACGGCCGTGCCGGCGGACTGGCGGGAGCGGTTCACGGGCGCCTACGACACCGAGTTCCGGTTCTGGATCGACGACATCGCCGAGGGCCGCGAAGCGGGCGGGCCCAGCTCGTGGGACGGCTACGCGGCCGCGGTGGTGGCCGACGCATGCGTCACGGCCCTGCGCAGTGCCAGCCCCGATGGGGCCAGCCTCGATGGGGGCGGCCTCGATGGGGGCGGCCTCGATGGGGGCGGCGGCTGGACCCCGGTGCCGCTGCGCGAGCGCCCCGACTTCTACCGGATCTAGGAGCCGCGGACTGAAGATCGCACTGGACCCGTTCATGCTCCGGCACGTCCCGCTGACCGAGCTGCCCGCGGTCGTGGCCGAGCTGGGCTACGAATACATCGAGCTGTCCCCGCGCGAGGACTTCACCCCGTTTTTCCTGCACCCGCGGGCCGGCACCGAGCGGGTGCGGGAGTTCCGGGCGGCGCTGGCCGCGGCCGGGGTGCAGGTCGCCTCGCATCTGCCGCTCTACCGCTGGTCCGG
>Ga0187855_10004066_pt1 | contig 10629 bp, 9 predicted proteins | sample June2016WEW_8_10_2_FD_132969 | JGI IMG/M metagenome (GOLD analysis project Ga0187855, IMG submission 132969) | Peatland microbial communities from SPRUCE experiment site at the Marcell Experimental Forest, Minnesota, USA - June2016WEW_8_10 | ecosystem: Environmental > Terrestrial > Soil >... | reverse complement strand
GATAAAATCCGAAGATCGGAACTGAGTTATCAATTCCGGTCTCCGGTCATCCTTACAACGGTCGCTATGGATTAGGCGGCCTTCCTCGGTGCAGCGCCCGATTTGGTCGCAGGGGCTGCCTTGATATCGATTGTCTTGGTGGTCTTTATAGCCTTGGCGGGCTTTTTGATCGTGAGATGCAGCACGCCCTTGTCGAAATAGGCGTCGACAGCTCCGTCCTCCGGCTCGAATGGCAGGGACATTGATCGGTAGAATGAGCCGTAGCTCCGCTCCTCGACATGCCAGTCCTTTTCTTCTGTCGTGCTCTCCGCCTTTTTTTCACCGGAAATGACCAGCTGGTTTTGATCCAGGCTGACCTTGATATCTTTTTCGTCCACGCCGGGAAGTTCGGCCGTCACTTCAAAGGCATCCGTTGTTTCCGCCACACTGATCGCTGGCGCGCCAGCCCCAATGTCGGCAGCGGAAGAATTCTGATCGAAAGCACGAAGTGCGTTCTCCATCTCGCGCCGCATGGCACGAAACGGATCTGATGTTAGCTCTGGGCTCGTCGTCCACAGTCTCGGAAGAAGATTCATCTGTTCACTCCATCGCGGGTTAGAGAAAATATCAAAGGGCATCTTGCACTCATTCGCGTGCGCCACCGGTCTGCGGGTGCAGACAGCATCCGCAATGCAAGCCAGTATCAAATTTTGAGATTCGAATTGTGCCAGCCGATGACAACAGCGCTGCCAGTGGCTGAACGGAGACTTCGGCATATCGCCGTTTTGTGGGCAGCTCGGGCAGGCTACTGCCTACCTTTTTATATCTGTAGGTACCGAGACCAAAGCACAAGGATGCGTCGATAATTTAGTTTGCGGTGGAGGTGGTGAGGGTGATGCCCCCGTCGCCCAATAACAGAGAGCAGGCGAGGCGGAAGTGCCACTCATTTACTGCGACTTCCGATCCGGGTCATGAGGAGACTCATGCGCTGCAACAAAGTTGGACGGTCTTCGAGATCGCTGGTCAGGCGTGCAACTCGTCGAGCAGCGCCTTAGCCTCCTTTCGTTCAATGCTGCGGCGCCTAATGGCAGATTGATGTAGTTCGCGCGTCACTGCCGATCCCGCAGGCAGCCCCGCTATTCGTTTCTGGCGGAGGAGCCGCGGCCGGACGGGGACCGTGATGGACTGCGGTGACCTTCGAAGCCGGGCGAGGTCTTGGGCGGCTCTCACGTCTCATGGTTGTTGGCTGTTCAACCCCTCCCGAAATTGATTTTTCGTGCTTGCCAATCGTTCCTCCCGCACTGCCGGGCTGTATTTGTGCGACAGCGACGGCCGGAGCAAAAAGCACACTGACTGCCAAAATGAGCGAACAAACGAAATACATCGGTCTTCCCAAAAAGGCTAACCGGATCAGGGGCAGCGTTCAGCTTAGTGAGGAAACACCACGGCTCATTGATTTGCAGCAATTGGATGGTTCTGCTCGTGCTGCTTTTTTTCACAGGACCACTCAGCCATTTGCCAAATGCCGTCCTGGCGACCATTGTGTTTTTGATCGGCGTCAAACTCGTGGACCATCGCGGACTGACCGAAATTTACCGCGCTAAGCCGTGGGAATTCGTCGTGGGTGGGGGCCATCAGGGGCGAAAGAAGCAAGAACGCAATCAACGCAACAAGCCCGCATTCTCAGGCTCGATCGGCTCAGATTAAGAGGACCGAATGGTGCGCGCGATGAGTTCCTTCTCGCAGCAACCGCCCAAAACCTCCGAAAGCTAGCGAAGCTGATACCGATGCCAAGCCCTCACCCAGCCTGAGACTATCAGCTGCCCGCAATCGGCGCCCTTCGAATGGCCAGGCCAATTCATTCCGAATTACTAACCGACTTATTCAACAAAATCGGTCAAACTCGACACATTCACGATGTCTTCGCAATGTCGGCTTTACCTCCCGCTTTAGTCAAATTGATGTACCGCGGACGGTAGAAAGGGTAGAGTTGAGCACGCGGCTGGGCCCATCGGGCATCGCTCTGTTTGCTATCCGATCACTCGCGAATCTCCCACCGCCAATTCATCAAGCCCAAGGATACATTCCATGACATTTTCAATGTCTCAGGCCTCCCTCCCGAGTTTCGAAATCAGTCTGAATGCGCTGTCGGCCATTCTCGACAAAGCCGCTGCTTATGCGGTCGCCAAAAAAATCGACCCCGCAGTGCTTCTTCATACGCGTCTGTTCCCCAACATGTTCGATCTCGCTCGTCAGGTGCAGGTGGCGGCGGATAACGCTAAGAACGGCTCCGCGCGCCTCGCGGGCGTCGAGCCGCCCCGCTACGAAGATAATGAGACGACCATCGATCAACTCAAGGCGCGACTGGCAAAAACGGTAGCCTATCTGAAGACGCTCGACCGCAAGGAGATCGACTCGTCTGCCGATCGTGAGATCACGTTCCCGCTCGGCCCGACCAATAAGGGTCACATGAAGGGCGACGATTACCTCAACCATTTTCTGCTGCCGAACTTCCATTTCCATGTTACGGCCGCTTATGCGATTCTGCGTCATTACGGGGTTGACATCGGCAAGAGCGACTATTTTGGTGCGATCCCCATGAAGACGACCTGAGGGAAGGTGAGGCACCGCAGCCCTTTACCGCCACGCCCTTCACGTTCCATCGGCCCCATCCGGGCATTTCGCGGGAAAATAAAACCTAAATTGCGCGCGGTGTCCGGCGATGGAATGCTCCGACCGTGTTCCAGCCCTGCCAGCAATTGAAGCCGGCGGGGGCCAAAGACAAGCTGTAAACCATCATTGTCTTGATTATTGCGATGCATACCCAACTTCCGGGGGGCGAGATACCCTGTCCTGAGGATGGAGGTGTCCTCAACCTCCCTCAGGAGATCGAGCGATTGAACTGCACATGGTTCCATCACGGCCATTGCCTCACGGCAAGCCGGCTTCGGTCAACGCGCTGGAGATGGCCGCAACCAATTCTGGCTGTGAAGAGATGAGCCGGGCCGTAAAGCCCGCGACGGTGAAATCCGGTACAGCCTCAATGAGTCGCGCCACCGCCACACGCGCTTCGTTGAGCTTTCCTAGGCGAACCGTCGAGGCCAGCTGTATGGCGTATCGAAGGCTGCCTATGTGAGCATCGGCCGCGGCCGCGGCCGCCCGTTCGAAATTGCCGCTGACGAAATAGGTGATCGCTAACGCCGCTTGCGGTACGTTGCGCAGCGGGTCAAATGGGCTCAGTCGCAGCGCCCGCTCCGCGTGTTCGATCGCCCTATCGTGGTCGTCGTGCATAGCACGAACCAACGCGCTGAAGCCGTATGCCAGCGCGGAGTTGCTGTTAAGCGCGAGCGACTGGTCGAGCACACTCAGTGCGGTGGCAAAATCGCGATCAAGCATCGCCACCACGAAGCCGCCGATCGCCAAGGCCGAACTGTCGTCGCGCCCGCTCGCGAGCGCGGCTCGTGCATGGCGTAGCGCAATGCTGCGGTCATCGGCGTCGTGGCCGCCATGCATGAACAGCTGCTCGTGGCACCAGGCCGCGTAGGCGTGCGCAATGGCATAGTCGGGGTCGATGGCGAGCGCCTGCTCCAACAGCGGCAGGGCCAACTTCGTCTCGTCGAGCGACTTCGCGTTCACATACGGAAGCGCGCGCAAATAGAGGTCATAGGCATCGAGACTGTCGGATCGCTTGCGGCGCGCCCGCTCGATCTCCGCCTGTTCCAGCTTCGGAGCAATGGCGCCGACGACGCTGGCGGTCACCTGATCCTGCAGGTCGAAGATGTCCTCGATCCCGCCATCGAAACGATCCGCCCAGAGATGAGCCCCATTTGATACGTCGATGAGCTGTCCGGTAATGCGCACCCTGTTGGCCGCCTTACGAACGCTACCTTCCAACACGTACCGCACCCCCAGCTCGCGGCCGACCTGCTTCACGTCCACGGCGCGACCTTTGTAGGTGAAGCTTGAATTACGAGCGACCACGAACAACTGCCTAAAACGCGACAGGGCGGTGATGATGTCTTCGACGATGCCGTCTGCAAAGTATTCCTGTTCCGGGTCGCCGCTCATATTTTGGAAAGGCAGCACGGCAATCGATGGCTTGTCGGCGACCATCGGAGTCTGAACATGGATCTCGGATTTATTTACGGCCACGACGATCGCGTCGCGATCATCGGCGATGATGCAGAATACCTCGATCGGCCGCGCGATGTTCTTGACAGTCTGCTCCCCGCGCGTCTCGATTTTGATCGGGACCTTGTCGCGCACCTGCTCCGCAGCACCACGCGATATGTAGATGCCGCCGGGGTCCGCTAGCGCCTGGATCCGGGCGGCGACATTCACGCCGTCACCATAGATGTCGTCGCCATCGACGATGATGTCACCGACATTGATGCCGATCCGGAACTGTATCCGACTGTCTTCGGGGCTGCCCGCATTGCGTTCTTGGACCTGCTTCTGGACCTCGATCGCGCAGGTGACAGCGTCCACGGCGCTCCCGAACTCCACCAGCGCGCCGTCGCCCATGAGTTTGAACGTCCTGCCCGAATGAGCCGCGATCAGCGGATCGAGGAGGTCGCGCCTCATGGCCTTCAAACGGGCAAGAGTTCCAGCCTCGTCGATACCCATGAGGCGCGAGTAGCCAACCACATCGGCTGACAGGATTGCTGCGAGCCTCCTTTGGAAACGCTCTTCGGCCATGCAGATACTGCTCCCTGGGAAGCCCTGACCCGACATGACCTTATGGCTCCCTAGCCGGGGTGTCTATCCAGCGCCGATAACCGTTTCGGTCGTCAGCGTCGTTTCGAGCGTGCTCTTGCGACTTCCGCTTTTCATCCAGGTGCAGACATATCGCTGCGTAGCACCAAGCGACGTTCAGGGCCAATTCCTGACTCCTGCATTGCAGCAGACGCGCGGAGAAAATCGAAACGAATTGTGATGGATCGATATTAAGGCCAGGTGCGTGGTTGGCGCACCATGCTGGTATCGGCTACGGTTTCGCGAGGACAAAATTCTTCACGCCCTCCGCGCTAAAGGTCGGCTCCTGTTCACCATTGGAGAGATCGGAGACTTCATTAGACACGAAATTAAACAGCGCCGTGATATTCATGGCGCCTTTCTTCCTTTCCGCCTTGCCATTTAGTCCTTCGGCAAGCGCATAGGTGAAGATGCCGTGGCCGAGATCGTCACGCTCCTGCGCTTCTGTGGCGCTATCAGTTGCCGAGAACACCACGATATTCTTGTCCGCCGCATCCTTGCCGCGGATTATGAGCGCCGCCCAAATGGCAGGTGTCGACGAACATGATGCGGATGCCCTGGGCGTCCTGTAACGCCTGCTGCAGCACCGACCATTTCACCACCGTCGACGGCACATAATACTTTCCATTGTAATCGGCATCTTGGGGCATGAACAGATAATCGGCGCCCTCATTCTCACCATGGCCGGCAAGAAACAGCACCACCGTGTCGTCCGGTCCCGCGTCGTGGAAAAGGAGTAGTGCATCCTGAATTTTGGCCGCGGTCGGCGGGGTGTCGCCATCGGTCACCAGGAGCTTGGGTATTACTTCCGTGTGCAGCGGCCCTGCCTTTTCCGTCAGCGTGTCAACCATGAGGCGCGCGTCGGCCGCCGCATAGTGCAGCGAGTGTATCGGGTCGAACTTCAGGTATTTGTCGACGCCCCGCGATCTTTAAGGAAAGAAACCCCAAGCGCGCCCGGGGGACGAAATGCGCTTGGGCCTCAGGCCGGCGGTGTCATAGTCCACAACCGCGTTCCGTTTTCACGCCGCGGCCGTTCAGGCTGCGCCCAAGTTAGCTCGGCATCGGTGCTGTTGGGTGCTGTTGCCGGCGTCGCTGTTATGGCAGAGTTCATAGCGCGACAGAGGAACGGCGGGAGGTTGTATCTGCACAGGCCCATCGTTACCGCTGCAATTGCAGCGATCCTTGCAATGGAGGTTCCGGCACAACCGGTCGCCGCGATGATGGCGACAACGCCGAGCCAGTTGCGAGGGGCGACTACTGCGGACAATCTCGAACTGGCCGCGTGGCATCACCATCATCATTGGCACCGGCACTATTGGCACTGGTATTTTCCCCGGTTTTGGCTGCCGCCACCATGGGGCTGGCCTTGGCACCATCACCGGTACCACCACCATGCACCGCCCGCGACAGAGAAAGCTCCCAGCAAGCCCGCCGAACCGGATACCGCGACGCCATCGCAACCCAGTCCGCCAGCTGCTAACCAGTGATTCGATTGATAAAGGGGCTCCTTCGCCGTGCCATCTGCCCCCGCTGAAACTGTCAGAAAACTGATTGATTTTGTCGGAAACCGTCTGACGGGCGTTGTCCCATTGCGAACTCCCCGTACAATTTTTCGTACCGGCTCAAATACTGATCGGAAAACTTCTAGCGGCGAAAGCCGCTGGCGCAGACGTGCTGTCTGGAGGAAAGAAACCCCAAGCGCGCCCGGGGGACGAAATGCGCGCTTGGGGCTCAGGCCGGCGATGTCAGTCCATCGCCGCATTCAGTGTTCCGCCGCGATCGTTCAGGTCGCGCCGCGGTTGACTCGGTCGGGAGTGGCTTCGGTCGACCAAACGCCGCACTCGCCGCAGCTGAAGGTCCGCAAGTCAGGAAGGCCGCCGGTCCGCGGCATGGTGCGCGTGAGGTGCATCGACCGCCCGCAGTTCGGGCATAGCGGCCGGACGATGCTGTGGTCGCCGACCGGCCGCTTCAGTTCCTGTAACGCCAACATGGGACCTCGTTGCGGTGCATTTCAAACGAACGACTGAAATTCAAACGCACGTTTGAGACGCGGGCGCGCCGGAAACAAGGAATTTTTGTGATTTTACCCGCCCGGCTCGGCGGCAGACCGTCTCATGGCAGGCCGCGGAGGAACCCGATCATGGCCGCATTGACCTCGCCGGCCCGCTCCTGCTGGGTCCAGTGGCCGCAGCCGGGTAGCATGATCGTGCCGCGCAGGTCAGGCACGAATTTGGAGAGACTGGGAAGGAGCTTGTCCACCGCCCGGAAGGCGACAACGAGATCGCGGTCGCCGGCAACATAGAGCGCGGGCACCGTCACCTTCAGGCCCGCAAAGGGTGCCAGCAGCTCCCAGTTGCGATCGATATTCCGGTACCAGTTCAAGCCGCCGCGAAAACCCGTGCGTTTGAATTCTTCCGCGTAATACTTGGCATCCTCGTCCGACAGCCAGGACGGCAGCGGCGGCGGGCTGGTCAGGCCCCTGAGGAAGCCGCGCTGGCGCGCCACCATGCCGACCGGCTCGCCGGGTTCGCGGCGGCGCGAAGCTTCGCCCGAGCCCCCGAAGAGCACGGCGCGAATGGTCACATATGGATCGCGCTCAAGCTCCGCCTCGGCCACGCCGGGCTCCTGGAAATAAAGCTGATAGAACATCGCATCGGCGTCCTGCGGCATCATGGTGGTCGGCCGCTTCGACCCTCTCAGCAGGAACGGTACGCTCAGGCCGATGGCGCCGCGAAAGCGGTCGGGGCGCAGCAGCGCCGCGTGCCAGGCGACCGGCGCGCCCCAATCGTGACCGGCAATCACCGCGGTTTTTTCGCCTAAAGCATCCAGCAACCCGACCATGTCGCCGACCAGATGCAGCAGCGTGTATTTTTCGATTTCGGCGGGAGCATCGGTGCGGCCATAGCCGCGCATGTCCGGGGCGACCGCGTGGAAGCCGGCTTCGGCCAAGGCCCGGAGCTGATGGCGCCAGGAATACCAGGACTCCGGAAAGCCGTGACAGAGCACGACCAGCGGGCCTTCGCCCTGCTCCGCCACGTGCATAGCAATTCCGTTGGTCTCGATCGTGCGGTGCCTCACCTCGCTCATGGCAGTCTCCATTCTGAGCGCGCGCATGGGCGATTGCCGACTGGCGCGGCTGGCCTTGGGGCATCGAGAGTTGGCTGATCGGCCCGGCTTGACCGAAATTATGCCGGGGCGACCGGGTTTCGGCAATGCGCGCCGCGATCTAGGCGGGTGTCTTGAATCGAATTTTCAAGCCGGAAGGCCATGGCAGTTTCATAAAGGCGTCGTACCGACGCCACAAACTTCGCGCAAAATCCCTGAGGCCGTGTTGCGGCAACGGAACCAGGATGGCGACTGGGCGTTCAAGAGTGCGAATGTGATGTTCGTTGCGTGCGTAGCGTGACGCTGGTTGGTTTGCGTCAGTACCCAGCGCGTCGAGTAACCCGTCGGTCCCGCGTATTCCGCGGCCGGCGGGTTTCCTTTTGTTAGATGCCATCCTCGCGAAAATCGCTTCTGGCGGCCCACTGTTCCTTCGTTTCCGCGACATAGTCGGCGAAGCGGCCGGCGCTGATGGCGGCGCGCGCGCCCGCCATCAAGTCCTGGTAATAGTAGAGATTGATCAGCGAAAGGAGCGTGCCGCCGAGCGTCTCGCCGACCTTGAACAAGTGGTGCAGGTAGGCGCGGGAAAAATCGCGCGCCGCCGGACAGCGGCTTTCCGCATCGAGCGGCCGCGGATCGTCGGCGTGGTGCGCGTTCTTGATGTTGATCGGACCGAACCGCGTGAAGGCCAGCCCGTGGCGGCCGTTGCGCGTCGGCAGCACGCAATCGAACATGTCGATGCCGCGCGCCCCCGCTTCGAGGAGGTCGGCCGGCGTGCCGACGCCCATCAGATAGCGCGGCCGTTCCGCCGGCAGTGCCGGCGCGGTCTCGGCGACGATTTTCAGCATCACGTCCTGGGTCTCGCCGACCGCGAGCCCGCCGATGGCGTAGCCGTCGAAGCCGATATCGGTGAGCGCGCGTGCGCTGTCTTGGCGCAATGTTGGATCGTCGCCGCCCTGCACGATGCCGAACAGCGCGCGGCCGGGCGCCGCGCCTGCGAAGGCGCATTTGCAGCGCTCGGCCCAGCGCAGCGACAGCGTCACGGCGCGCTCGATATCGCGCCGCTCGGCCGGAAGCTTGACGCATTCGTCGAGCTGCATGGCGATGTCGGAGCCGAGCAGAATCTGCACCTCCATGGCGCGCTCCGGCGTCAGCTCCACCATCGCGCCGTCGATGTGCGAGCGGAAGGTGACGCCCTCCTCCGTGATCTTGCGTAGCGGCGCCAGCGACATCACCTGGAAGCCGCCGGAATCGGTGAGGATCGGATACGGCCAGCGCATGAAAGCGTGCAGCCCGCCGAGCGCGGCGACCCGCTCGGCGGACGGCCGCAGCATCAGATGATAGGTATTGCCGAGCAGAATCTCGGCGCCGGAGGCGCGCACGTCGTCATGATGCACACCCTTGACCGCGGCCTGGGTGCCGACCGGCATGAAAGCCGGCGTATGCACGACGCCGTGCGCCGTCGTCATTTCGCCGGCGCGCGCGGCGCCGTCGGTGGCCGTGAGGCGGAAGGAGAAGGGCATCAGTTCTCGCGTCCTCTGGGGCGCGGGATCATTAGCCTACGTCGGCGGTGGAGCCAACGTGCGCGAGGCGATGCCATTTTGACGCCGGGGAGTGCAAGTATTGAGGCGCTACACCACTGACATCAACGATATCTGTAACGCTGGACGGACCTCCGGCTTTATAAAACCGCGTTCTAGTTTTCAATCGGCAACGGCTCGCGACCGGGCGGGTAGAAGCCGAGGGCCTTGGCGGTTGTATGTTGATGGTCAGATTCGGCCAAACGTTGCACAAGAGCCAAAAACGGATTTGCTATTGGGTTTCTGCTTGGTCCGATTTGAAATAGACGTCGACCTGCTGGCCGACGACGAGCGGCCCGGGATCCGGCAAATCGACAACGACCTCCAGCACATCGACATCGTTGAACTTGCGCGGATCGCCCGAATTGATCCGGCTCGGCCCGACGGCGCGGGCGACGGACGAAACCTTGCCATCGAACTCGCGGCCATGAAACGCCGCGGCGCGAACCAGTACACTCTGGCCGGCCCGGATCCTTCCAATATCCTGCTCGTTCACTTCGGCGCGCACGCGCAAGGCCGACACATCGCCAATGACCAGCAGCGGCGGCTCCAATGACGGCACCGCCAATTCGCCCGTCCTGGCGTTGACCCGCAAGACGACACCGTCGGCCGGCGCGCGGATTTGCGTCTTTTCCAGCGCCGCTTCCGCCACGCGCCATTCGGCCTGGGCTACATTGAGTTCGCCTTCCAGGCGGGTTGGCAATGGCGTGTCGGCCAAAGCCTTGAGCTTGGCGAGCACGGCCTGCCGTTCGCGCACACGATCTTGCGCACGCGACAAAGCCGAGCGCGCCGCGTCGAGATCGACCTTCGACGCGCTGTCGGCCCGCCAGTCGGCGGTCGTTTTGTCCAGCGCGGATCGCGCGTCGGCGAGGCTTCGCTCGGAATCGGCGGCCGCATCCTCGGCCTTTCGCCGATCCGCCGACGCCGCCGGCGCGGACTGATCGTTGCGGGCGCGCTTATGTAGGGCGACCTGGGCATCGGCTTCGGCCACGCGCGCGAATGCTTCCTCGTCATCGAGGCGAACCAGCAATTCACCGGCAAACACGTCTTCGTTGGGTTTGACCAGCACGTCGGCAATCCGTCCGCCCGGCAAGGGCGCAGCGATCTTGATCTCGCCCGAGCGCGGCTCGACGCGTCCAAGCGTCACCGCATCCCAGGAGCCTGGTACCGCTGCACCCTGGGCCGCCGAACCGGACGGCGCCGGGTGCAGTTC
>Ga0187855_10004061_pt1 | contig 10632 bp, 7 predicted proteins | sample June2016WEW_8_10_2_FD_132969 | JGI IMG/M metagenome (GOLD analysis project Ga0187855, IMG submission 132969) | Peatland microbial communities from SPRUCE experiment site at the Marcell Experimental Forest, Minnesota, USA - June2016WEW_8_10 | ecosystem: Environmental > Terrestrial > Soil >... | reverse complement strand
CAGCAGAAGTTTTCCCGGCGATGTGCTTTTCGAGCCGATCAATACGCTTGAGAAGCTCAGGCAATCGCTGAAAGATGGCGACGGCGCGAAGCCAGATGCGATTATCGAAACCCGGAGATCCGGAGATCATTTTGCCGGGCGGGACGTCATGCGAGACGGCCGACTGCGCGGTCAGAATGACGCGATCGCCGACAGCGCAGTGGCCGGCAATGCCGACCTGGCCGGCAAGAATGACGTTGTTGCCAATGACGGATGAACCGGCGAGGCCGGTCTGTGCGCAGAGAAGCGTGTCTTTGCCCACGCGGGAACCGTGTCCGATCTGAACGAGATTATCAACCTTCGTGCCGTCGCCGATTTCAGTGGATCCAACGGTTGCGCGGTCGATTGTAGCGTTGGCCTGCACGTCGACCCGGCTGCCAATGCGAACGGGACCTGACTGGGGAATTTTCTCCCAGTGGCCTTCTTCATTCTTGGCAAAGCCGAAGCCGTCAGCGCCGATAATGACGCCGTTTTCCAGGGTGACATGATCGCCGAGAACGCAGTTCTCGCGGACCACGGCGTGGGCGTGCGCGAAAAAATGACTGCCAACCTGAACGCCGGGATAGAGAACGACATGCGGCAGGAGGGTTGCGTGCGCGCCGAGGCGAACGTTGGGGCCGACGACGGCGTAGGCGCCAATGTGAGCTTCGGGGCCGATTTCCGCTGTGGGATCGATAACCGCAGTCGGATGAATTCTGGGAGGATAAGCCGGCGGCTGATAAAAAACTGCCAGCGCGCGCGAGAAGGCGTGATAGGGATTCTTGATGCGGAGCGTGGCTGCAGAGAGCTCCTGAAAGTCAGGCTCGACGAGGACAGCCGCGGCTCGGGTAGTGCGTGCAAGCGCGGTGTATTTGGGATTGGCGACAAAGGTGATCTCAGTGGGGCCGGCTTCTTCAATGCCCTTGACGCCGGTGATTTCAAGATCTGCGTTGCCGCGAAGTTCCGCGCCCAGCCGACTTGCCAATTCGCCCAATTTCATTGAGGAGATTGTACCGGAGCGGCTGCTGGCGGCGCTGAGTTGGCCGGGGGAGCCTGGAGCGTATGCGCTGCAGACTGCGCCGCCTGAAGAGTTGCGCCCGGAACGATGCCCAGGATGAGCGTGACGGCGGCAGCCATGAGGATTGCGGCGCGGATGGCGATGCCGACCTCAGGCTGCGGCTGGACGGGCTGACCGTCGGCGGGTTTCTGCGCGGTGACGAGGGCTAGGCGCAGGTAATAAGCCGCCGCTAATCCTGAGTTGACCAGGCCGATGATTGCCAGCGCGATGGCGCCCCCGCTGACCGCGGCGCTGAAAGAGTAAAACTTGCCGAAGAAGCCGCCGGTGAAGGGAATGCCGATGAGCGAGATGAGGAAAAAGATCAGAAGGCTGGCCAGCACCGGTGCGCGATAGATGAGACCGCGGAAATCGTCGATGAGCGAGAGATTTTCGTCGTACCCGGCGATGAGGGTAATGACGGCAAAAATGCCGATGTTCATGGCCGCATAGGCAGCGGTGTAGAAGGCGGCAGCCGCAATGCCAATCTCGCCAATGCCGGCCAAGGCGGCAAGCAGATAACCGGCGTGGGCAATGGAAGAATAGGCCAGCATGCGCTTCACATTTTGCTGGCGGAGAGCAGCGAGATTACCCACCGTCATGGAAAGGACAGCAACGATCCAGAGGAGCGGAGCCCAGAGCGCGTGAAGCGAGGGGAACATCTCGTAAACGACGCGGAGGAGCAGGGCAAAAGCCGCGGCTTTCGGCGCCGTCGAGAGAAGGGCGACGACCGGCAAAGGTGCCCCTTCGTAGACGTCGGGCGTCCAGATGTGGAAGGGTACGGCGGAGACTTTGAAGAGAATGCCGACAAGCATAAGAGCGAGAGCCGCGAGCACCAGTGCATGTTGCGGCGCCGAGGGCGTGGCATGGGCGATGTCATAGATTTGCGTGCTTCCGGTGGCGCCAAATGCGAGCGCGATGCCATAAAGAAGAAAAGCCGTCGCGAATGAACCGAGCAGGAAATACTTGATCGCGGCCTCAGGACTGCGCTCGGTGTGCTTGCGATAGCCGGCAAGAATGTAGGTGGAGATCGAGGAGATTTCCAGCGCGATGAAGACGAGAAGGAGCTCAACTGCGCTGGTCAGCAGGCACATGCCGACAGCGCCGAAGGCAACGAGCGCATAGAACTCGCCCTGGTGGTGACTGCTTTCCGGGAGCGTGTCGAGCGTGATCAGGAGCGCGACAAGAACGATGCCGCAGATAAGGACGTGGAAGAAAACAGTGAAGTCACTGGTTTCGACGGTGGAAAAAAAGCTGGTTCCTTCAGGCAGCGAAAGCTGCCAGATGCTGGCCAGGAGGGCAAAAGTGGTTCCGATCGCGGCGACCCAACCAAGCGGCCTGCGCGGCCACGCGGGCTTGAATGAGGCGTCGAGAAGCATGATCACGACGCCGGTGATGGTGAGGATGACCTCGGGAAGGATGCGGTCGATGCCGGGGACGGGGCCGGGAAGGGGGCTCATGGATGGGCCTCCGGCGCGGGTTTAAGTTCGGTGCCTGCGCGGGAAAGGACAAATGCGGGTCCTTCGGCTGCGGCCGCGTTGCGGCCTTCGCTCAGGATGACAGAGTTGCTTGTGGACTCTTGCGGCCTTTGGACTGTGGTCGTTCGCGTTGGAAGCTGCGGGGGATGCGCGGCGGTTTGAATCGCGTCGAGCCAGAGCGATGGCGCTACGCCGAGAACGAGCATGAGCACAATCAGCGGCGTGAGGATCGCGATTTCGCCGAAGCGAAGATCGGGCGCCGGCGTTGCGGCCAGCTTGCCTTCGGGGCCATAAAAGAGCCGTTGCACCAACCAAAGCATGTAAGCTGCGCCGAGAATCACGCTAAGTGTGGCGGCAACTGCCCAGCTGCGGCTAACGTCCCTGAATGTGCTGGAGAGGATGAGGAATTCGCCGATGAAGCCGCTCAGCATGGGCAGACCGATCATAGCCAGCGTGGCAATGACGAAGTAAGTGGCAGCGCGGGGCAGCCTGGCCGCGAGACCACCGAACGAATCGATGGCGCTTGTGCCGTAGCGGAGTTCCAGAGCGCCGAGCAGTAGGAACAGGGCGCCGTCGACCACACCGTGCGAGAGAATCTGATAGACCGCGCCGGACCATCCGGTGAAGGTGAACCCGTAGATCGCCAGCACGATGAGACCGAAGTGGCTGAGCGCGGCATAGGCGAGCAGTCGCCAGAAATCACGCTGAACCAGCGCCAGGCAAGCGCCATAAAGTACGCCGATGACGCCGAGCGCGATAAGAACCGGCGCGATGGCTCGGGCCTGCGCGGGGAAAAGTCCCACATGGAAGCGGAGCAGCGAGTAGAGGCCGAGCTTGCCGGCAACGACCATGGCCATCGCGACGGGAGCTTCGTTGTAAGTGTCGGCGAGCCAGCCGTGGAGCGGAAAGATCGGCACTTTGACCGCGAACGCAGAGAGAAATGCGAGTGCGGCCCAAGAAAGCGCGCCGGCTGGAAGCACGCCACTGGCGATCTGATACTGCAGATCGGCGAAATTAAAGGTTCCGGTGCGCACGTAGAGCCACAGGATGGCCACAAGCAGCGGCGCGGAAGGAATGAAGGTGAACAGAAAGAACTTGACTGCGGCCTTGGAGCCTTCTTTGCGTCCGTACATGGCGATCAGGATGGCCATGGGCACAAGCGAGAGTTCCCAGAAGCCGTAGTAGACCATGAGATCGAGCGAAACGAAGACGCCGAACATCGCGGTCTGCTGAACGAGGAAGAGCGAGTAATAGATTTTGCGGCGGGTCTGGATGGCGTTCCAACTGGCGATGACGCCGACAGGCGCGAGCAGTCCGACGAGAACGACGAGCCAGAAGCTCAGGCCATCGACACCGACGTGATAAGAGATGATGGGGTTCGCGATCCACGGGATGTTGATTTCGAATTGGAACCCTGGCTGGCTCGTAAAAAAGTGTGCGGGCAGACGGAGAGTGAAGACAAAGGTGATGAGGGTGGTGAGGAGTGCCAGCCAATTGGGCAACTTTGCGCGGTCAGGCAGAAGCGCGATGAGAATCGCTCCGGCGAGGGGAGCCAGCAGGATGAGGGTGAGAATGGATTGGTCGATATTTGTCATCTACTCAGTGCCTCAATACGCTTGCGAAGCTGAAACCAGTTCCTTGGAGCAGTACAAACAAGAGAACAGCTGCGGCTCCCAATGCCAGCCAGGCCGCATAAGACCGCAGGTTGCCGGACTGCCAGCGCTGGAGAATCGCGCCCGAAAAGCTGGCGATTCCCGCCAGAAGCCACGCGGCTCCTGTAAGCACCAATTCAAGGCCTCCCAGCACGTATTTCGAGATCGCAAACAGAGGCTTGACGAAGATCGCGCCATAGAACTCGTCGACGTAGTACTTGTTAACGAGGACTTGATGAGCCGCAGGAAGTGCCGCCGCGAGTTGCGCAGGGCGCTCGGGTTTCAGGCGATAGAACAGGTAGGCAATGTACCACCCGATCACTGCAACAGCGAGGGCGAGAAGGGTAAGACCGAGCTCCAGAGGCTGATTCGCTTCCGCGACCACTGACTGAAGTTTCCCAGTGGACGGGGTCAAGTATGCAGCAAAGTGTTCGATGCCGACCCAGCCCCCGCAGATCGACAGCGCCGCGAGAATGATCAGTGGTGCGAGCATCGACAGGGGCGTTGCATGGTGGTGGCGATGCTCGGTACGCGGGTTGCCCCAGAATGCCAGGTACCACAGACGGAACATGTAAAACGATGTGAGCAGCGCGGTGACCAGGCCGGCGAACCAAAGGATCTTGCCGCTGGCGCCATGAGTGAACGCTGCATAAAGGATGGCGTCTTTTGAGAAGAATGCCGCCAGTGGCGGAAAGCCGGCGATGGTAAAGACCGCAATGGTCATGGTCCAAAAGGTCACCGGGAGTTTCTTGCGCAGGCCGCCCATCTTGCGCAGATCCTGCTCGCCTCCCATGGCGTGAATCACGGAACCGGCGGCAAGGAATAGGAGAGCCTTGAAAAACGCATGAGTGACGAGGTGGAAGATGCCGGCAGCGTAAGCTGAAACGCCACAGGCAAGAAACATGTAGCCGAGCTGAGAAATAGTGGAGTAGGCGAGGACGCGCTTGATGTCGTTCTGCACCAGAGCGATGGTGGCAGCGAAGATGGCGGTCACGGCGCCAACGATGCCGACGAGGGCGAGCGCTTTGGGCGCATGGTCGAAGAGCACGTGCGTGCGCGCGAGCAGGTAAACGCCGGCTGTGACCATGGTGGCCGCGTGGATGAGCGCGGAGACGGGAGTTGGACCCTCCATGGCGTCAGGGAGCCAGATGTAAAGCGGCAACTGAGCGCTTTTCCCGGCGGCGCCGAGTAACAAGCAGAGACAGATCGCGGTCAGGACACCGGCGCTGGGCAGTGGAGCTGCGTGGGCGAAGGTGAGGACACGGTTCGGCCCCATAACAAGCCGGAAGGGACTGTTGACGAATTTCGCTGCGATCTCAGCGAAGGTGAGGGTGCCGAAGTTAGCAAGAAGCAAAAAGATGCCGATCAGGAAGCCGAAGTCACCGATGCGGTTGACGATGAAGGCTTTCTTGCCGGCGTTGGCGGCAGATGTCTTATTGAAGTAAAAACCGATCAGCAGATAAGACGCGAGCCCGACACCCTCCCAACCGACAAACATGAGCAGAACATTGCCCGCAAGAACCAGGACGGTCATGAAGAAGAGGAAGAGATTGAGGAAGCTGAAGTAGCGCGCGTAGCCCTCTTCGTGGCTCATGTAACCGACAGAGTAAATGTGGATGAGAAAGCCGACGCCGGTAATAACCAAAAGCATGACCAGCGAGAGCTGATCCAGGACGAGGTTGAAATCGACGTTTAGGGCGCCGAGGCTGATCCAGTGTCCGACGGTTTCGGCATAAGGAAACACGACGGAAGTGGTGGCGGAGCCGCACTGGGCACAGGTTTGAGGCGCAGAGATCACCGATGCAGCTACAGCATTCAGCACCAGCAGAAGCGAACCGAGCGGGGCTAGCAGGCTGATCGCTGTGACGGCCCGCTTGGGCAGGCGCGAGCCGAAGATGCCGTTCAGCAGAAAGCCGACGAAAGGCAACAGCGGAATCAGCCAGAGATGGAGAGACTCGTTCATAGTTTCATCAAGTCGATACGATCGACAGACAGCGTAGCGCGGGCGCGAAAGACGGCGATGATAATGGCCAGACCGACTGCGGCTTCAGCAGCCGCCACCACCATGACAAAAAAGACGAAGATCTGCCCTTTGACCGCATGCCATTGATAGGCAAATGTGACGAAGGAGAGATTCACGGCATTGAGCATGAGCTCAATGGACATGAAGACGGTGATGAGATTGCGCTTGATGAGGAACCCAACCACGCCGAGAGAGAACAAGAGGGCGCTCAGGAGCAGATACCACGAGAGAGGGACGTCCTGATGAAAGAAAGTCACTTGGCGGCTGTCCCTTCTCCGTGGCCGGGACGAGCAAGAGCGACGGCGCCGAGGATGGCGATCAGGATCAGGACCGAAGTCACTTCGAATGGCAGCAGCAACTCGTGAAAGAGCACCGTGCTGAGCAGGGTCAAATTGGAGTTGTCGACCGCCGATGTTGCCGGAACCAGACCTGTACCGAGATGTGCCGCGAGGAGTCCCCGAGTGTGAAGAATGATGGTGGCCAGCATGGCCAGCAGGGCGACGACGGAGGGAAAGCCGATACGAGTCGCAGCCTGGCTGCCCAGGGTGCGCTCCTCGCGGCCCGCGTTGAGGAGCATCACCACAAAAGTGAAGAGCACCATGACGGCGCCGGCGTATACGATGATTTGCGCGGCAGCCAGGAACTCCGCGCCGAGCAAGAGGTAAAGAACGGCCAGCGAGGTCATGACCACGATCAGAGACAAGGCGCTGTTGATGGGATGCGTCTGGAGCAGGAGATTGACCGCTCCGGCAAGGCAAAATCCGGCAAAGACGAAAAATAGGATCAGGTGCATCGATTTTCCGGAAATCCCTTCCCGATTGTAACTGAGCGAGATGCAATCAAATTGGCTGCATCGAGCCCTTCGAACTTTGCTTCCCTGGTCCCCAAATGCGGCGGACCTGGGGCGCTCGCTTATCAACGATAGGCAAGCCAGAGGCTCGTTCCGACAATGTTGAGAATAGCGAGCGGAAGCAGGAATCGCCAACCGAAGTTCATCAGCTGATCGTAACGGAAGCGGGGCAAAGTTCCCCGCACCCAGACGTAGAGACACAGAAAGGCGAAGACCTTGACGGCGAACCAAAGCATGGGAAACAGAGCATGAGCAATGACGTTGTGAGGCGGCTGGATGACGTCGCCAAGAGGGCTCGTCCATCCGCCGAAGAAAAGCAGCGTGGCGACGCAGCCCACGTTGATCATATTGCCGTACTCAGCCATGAAGAACATGGCGAACTTCATCGAACTGTATTCCGTGTGATAGCCGCCTGTGAGTTCGCTTTCTGCTTCAGGCAGATCGAAAGGGGAGCGATTGGTCTCGGCAAAGGCTGCCATCAAATAGATGAAGAAGGCGACGAACTGCAATCCGCCAAAGATGTTCCACGAGAGAATGCCGTGCCTGGCCTGCTGATCGACGATGACGCGAAGATTGAGCGAGCCGGCTCGGAGAACCACGCCCACCAGCGAAAGACCAAGCGCGAGTTCGTAGCTGATGAGCTGCGCCGAAGAGCGGAGCGAGCCAAGCAAGGAGTATTTGTTGTTCGAGGACCAGCCGGCAAGGGCGATGCCATAGACGCCCATGGAGGCGACGCCCAGGATCACCAGCAGGCCGACGTTGATATTAGAGACTTCAAAAAAGTCGAAGTGATGCGGCCCAACATCAGATTCACCGAAAGGAACCGCGGCGATGGGAATGAGCGCGCAGCCGAGAGAGATGATAGGCGCGAGAAGATAGAGGGGTCGATAGACCGCCGTAGGAATCAGGTCTTCTTTGAGGAAAGATTTTGCGCCGTCGACGAGCGGCTGCAACAGGCCGAACGGCCCCACGCGGCTGGGGCCCCAGCGATTCTGGATGCGGCCCACCAGCTTGCGCTCAAGGAGCACGGTGTAGGCAATACCCATGAGCATCACCACCGTGATCACAACGACTTTGAGCAGGCTCCAAAGAAAGAATTGAAGAATCGTCACGTGCGTTTCAAAGGCAGCAAATTAGCCCCGCTGCGCGGGATAGCAAGTTAGCAAGCCAGCGCCGCTGCGTCAGTCAGCCGCGGCCTCGGCCATTTCTTTGGCTTGGTGCTGCGTGAGCTGCTTGAGCGCTCGGCTGTATTGGCCCAGCGTTCCTGAAGTGAAGAGATTGTCGTGAGCCGGGACGATCAGCCCCGGAGCCGGTTCGATTTGCGGCTGTCCTGGAGGCGCCATCGGCTCCGTGTGCACGTCGTTACCGGCGAACAGGTTGATGCGATCGAGAGAGTAACCGGGGACGAGGCGAGCGATTTCGTCCAAGGTGGCGAGTGGATCGAATGGACTGAGCCTGGGTTCCAGGCCGTTGGCTTGGAGCCAGACGGCGTGGCGATCGGCTTCGCCGGCCTGCGCGCCGCGCGACTGGCCGAGATCGGAGGTGGTGCCTTTGCGGCCAAAAGGAACAAGGGCCTTGATATCCGCGCCCATGGCGTCGGCGAGGCGGACAAGGATTTCGAAATCGGGCTTGACGCCGGCGCGATCGGCGGCCTTGCGAACCAGTTGCACGTCGCCAAAGGTGTTGGTGACGGTGCCGGATTTCTCATAGAGGCTGGCGGCGGGAAAGACAACGTCGGCCAGGGCTGCGGTTGCCGTGAGAAAGAGATCCAGAACGACGACGAACGCCTTCTTGAACGGATTTGCGTTGATCATGTGTGGCGCAGGATTGGCGCCTACGACGAACAATGCGCCTATTCTCCCCATACCGGCCGCATCGCACATCTGGCGTGAATCCATTCCGGGCGTGGTGGAGAGGTTTGGGTACTCAGCGAACGCGCCGGGCCCGGTGATGGCGACGTAGCCGGGCAGCAGGTCAGGGAAGAGTCCCATATCGGCTGCGCCGCGTGAGTTGGAATGATCGCCGAGATAGGCAAAGCGAATGCCGTCACGCTGGAGGCCCCAGGAGACGAGCCGAACGACTTCGGCGCCGCGAAATTCCTGGCCGAAAATGACGATGAGCGACGGCTCGGCGGCGAGTGCCTTGGCGAAGTCGGATTCGCCCGATGTGAGGGCAACTGCGAGATCGTTATACCCGTTGGGAAGATCGAGCGAGGCTTTCGCCTGGCGCAGCAGCTTGATTGGCTTGCTGTTCGCGAGGTAAAGGCGGGCGCGATTGAGGCGGACGTTGGTGCGGAGAACCCAGGCGAGGAGCGGATGTTCGACGGTTGGATCGCCGCCGATAAGCAGGATGGCGCAGGCCGAGGCGATGTCGCGCAGGCCAGCGGTTTTGTCGGGGTGACCGGCAAGAGCGCGGGCAAAGGCGGGATAGTCGGTGGTGCGCTCGTGGTCGATGTTGTTGGTGTGGAGAACTGTGCGCGCGAATTTCTGCAACAGGTAGTTTTCTTCGTTGGTGGTGCGGTTGGAACCGATGACGCCTATGGCAGTGCCGCCGCGCGCGTCGCGGACTTCCTTGAGTTTTTCCGCGGCGGCGCGCAGGGCGTGCTCCCAGGTCGCGGGTTCGAGCTTGCCGGCGGCGTTGCGGACCAGAGGCGTAGTCAATCGCTCCGTGCTGTCGACAAAATCGAAGCCGAAACGGCCCTTGGCGCAGAGGAAGTCGCCGTTGATGCCGCTCTTGTCGCGATTGTCAGCGCGGACGATTTCGGAGCCATCGCTGGTGGAGCGGACGCCGAGAGTGACCTTGCATCCATCGGCGCAGTGGGTGCAGACGGTGGAAACGTGGTTCATCTCCCAGGGCCGCGTCTTGTAGCGATAGCTGCCGCTGGTGAGCGCGCCGACAGGGCAGACATCGATGCACATGCCGCACTGCTCGCAGTCGAGCTGAGTTCCGAGGTTGGGAACGATGACGGAGTCGGCGCCGCGATTCTGTGTGCCCAGCGCCCAGACGTCCATGCCTTCGCCACACATGCGCGTGCAGCGGTAGCAAAGGATGCAACGAGGGCGGTCGTAGAAGACGGCCGGCGACCACTGCTGCTCGTCGCGATGGTGCTTGGCCTCGGCATAAAGGCTTTCGCCGGCGCCGTACTTGAAGGTCATGTCCTGCAGCTCGCACTCGCCGCCGGCGTCGCAGACGGGGCAGTCGAGCGGATGATTGCCGAGCAGCAGCTCGATTGTGGCCTTGCGGGCCTGTGCGATCTCGGGCGATTCGGTGACGAAGACCTGGCCCTCGGCGACGGTGGTGGTGCAGGCGGTTTGCAGCTTGGGAACCTTTTCCTGGCGCACGACGCACATGCGGCAGGCAGCTTGCAGCGAGAGGCCGGGATAGTAGCAAAAAGCGGGGATCTCGATGCCGGCCTTGCGGCAGGCATCAATGAGCAGCGTGCCCGCGGGAGCGGTCAGCTTTTTTCCGTCGACTGTGAAGGTGACGTCGGGCATTCTTTCCTTTGCTATCTTCTACAACTCCCGCGTTGCGCTGTCATCCTGAGCGGAGTCCCGGAT
>Ga0187855_10004057_pt1 | contig 10638 bp, 9 predicted proteins | sample June2016WEW_8_10_2_FD_132969 | JGI IMG/M metagenome (GOLD analysis project Ga0187855, IMG submission 132969) | Peatland microbial communities from SPRUCE experiment site at the Marcell Experimental Forest, Minnesota, USA - June2016WEW_8_10 | ecosystem: Environmental > Terrestrial > Soil >... | reverse complement strand
CCTTCCCGTGCGCTCCGGGATTATAGACGCTGGCGCGACCCGGTGTCCAGCGTACGCTTTCACGTGTAAGAGAGTGTTCCGCGGGCTGGGTCGCCATTGACAGCGCAGGTGGGACAGCGAGCGCTTGGCATGATGGCTCGGTGAGCACCACCACCGAGAGGCAGGCCCCGCGCATGCGCGCCGTCGCGCGCCAGAGCGAGCGGGTGACGCCGCTGGAGCTGTTCTTCGACCTCGTGTTCGTGCTCGCGCTCACACGCTGCACCACGCTGATCGTCCAGCACCCGACCTGGCTGGGGGTCGCGCAGGGGCTGCTGGTGCTCGCGGTACTGTGGTGGGCGTGGGTCGGCTATGCCTGGCTCACGTCGGTCGTCGACCCGGAGGAGGGGGCGGTGCGGCTGATGATCTTCGCCGCGATGGCCGCGCTGCTGGTGTGCGCGCTGTGCGTCCCCGGAGCGTTCGGCGCCGAGGCGCTGCTGTTTGCCTGCGCATACGCCGTCGTGCGCGCCGCCCACATCCTGCTGTTCCGGCTCGCCTCGCGCGAGGACCCAGCGCTGCGCCATTCGGTTGGCACGCTCGCGTGGAGCACCGCGCTCGGCGTCGGCCTGCTGGTGGCGGCGTCGTTCGCGCACGGGCTGTGGCGCGATCTGCTGTGGGTGGCTGCCGTAGCGCTCGATGCGGGTGGCCCCCGCTTCGCTGCTCACACTTGGGATCCTCGCCGCCGCGCTCTGCGCGCTGATCATCTACGAGGTCGTGCGCTACGCCGAGTTTCGCGACCGCGTCCGCCATCACGCGGTGGCGCGGGACGGCCGCTGACGCCTGGTCCCCTGGCGGCGCCCGGTCTTCTTGACTATTTTTTCGGGCCCCTACCAGCTGGTCTGGTGGCTGAGGTCTTGTACTTTCCGAGCCCCTACCAGCCGGTGTGGGGCGATCTTTCAGCGATCCTCGCGGGTGCGGATCGCCTGCTCGAGCTCCTCGCCGCGCTGGGTCAGCCGCCACATGTTGGGCTCGCCGCGCACGAGGCTCTCGCCACCGTTGGCGATCAGCCCGAGGCCCTCCAGGCGCGCCAGCAGCTTCGACATCTGACCCTGGTCGGCGACGCCGGCGTCGCGCGCGATCTGGCGGTTGTTGAGCCCCGGCTGCGCCGCGACCGCGGCCAGCACGCGCATCGTGCGATACGTCAGGCGCATGTCCAGCCGCTTCAGCGGGTCCTCCTGGTTGCGCGCGGGGCGCCTCGCACGGGGCGCTCGGCGAGCCAGCTCGGCGGCGGCGGCCTCGGGGCCAAGGTAGGGGAGCACGATCATGCTCATCAGCTGCCCGCGCAGCGGCAGCAGCGGCTTGGGCGCCGCCTCGCGCAGGCGGGTGTACAGCACGCCCAGCACCGCGCCCACCACGCCCTCGGCGGTGACCCGGTTGAGACCGCCGGGAGCGCCGGGCTCGCGGCGGCCACGGTCGACCGCGCCCACCAGCGCGTCCACCACCCCCGCGCGGCGCTCCAGCGCCTCCGGGCCGGCGGCCAGCGAGTCCACCACGCACAGCGCCGCGGTGGCGGGGTCGGCGTCGAAGCATTCAAGCATCGCGGTCAGTGCAGCGCCGATCCGCGCGCTCCACCCACGCTCGTGCTTGTATGCCGGGAGCACCGCCTCTTCGATCCGCCGCAACGCCTCGTCCAGCGCCTCCAGCAGGCAGGCTTCGCGATCCTCGAACAGCTCGTAGAAGGTCCGGCGCGACACGCCCGCGCGCCCGACGACGTGCGCCACCGTCACCCGCTCGGCGCCCCGCTCGCGCGTCAGGTCGACCATCGCGCCGAGCATCCTCGCGCGCTGGATCTCCGCCACCCGCTCACGCTCGAGCTCGACGCCCTCGCGCGGCGACGCGCTCACGCGCAACTCGCGCTGATGCCCACCGCCGTTCTCAGTACCGCGCCTGCTCACCACGTTGCGTTGACTTCCGATCCTCTCACCTCCCTCCGGCCTACCCGCCCGGCATGTGGAATATAGGCGAGAGACAGTGATTTTGTCAAGGGATGTCTCTGTTTCTCCAAAAATACCCCCTGCCGGGATTTCTACGCAGTGGCGCGTTGCCCGAGATGGTGGCGGCGGTCGGGGAGCCCAGAGCAAGACGGCGGGACGGTCCAGCCCCAGACAGCGATACATCCCAGCGCACGACAGCGGGACGGACCAGCGCCAGACCAGCGAGACATCCAGCGCGAGACAGCGGGACGGATCAGCGCAAAATTCGAGCATCTGGTCATCGATGGGATGAGCTTTGCGTGCTTTCGGTGTTATTCTCGAGTGTAGAGCGCAAAGAAACCGGAGCGTGGAATAGGGCTAGGCTCGCCAAAGTGGTTGTACCGGCACCGTCCGCGACATTTCAGGTCGGGCGTTGGACACCACAACCAGGAAGACCACGATGGATCGTGCCGTGCGTGGAGTGTTGGATCTGGCCCGCGATGTGCTCGCGGAGCTGGATCTCGACGTGGTGCTCGAGCGGGTGCTTGACTCCGCGCAGGAACTCACCGGCGCACGTTACGCCGCGATCGGCGTGCTTGACGAGTCGCGCAGCGAGCTTTCCCAGTTCATCACGCGGGGGATCGACGACGCCACCCACGCCGCGATCGGGGCGCTGCCGCGCGGGCGCGGCGTGCTGGGCGCGCTGATCGAGGATCCCGTGCCGCTGCGCCTGCAGGATGTCGGGCGCCACCCCCGCTCCTACGGCTTCCCCCGCGGGCACCCGCCGATGCGCACCTTCCTCGGAGCGCCGATCCTCGTGCACGGGCTGCCCTACGGCAACCTTTACCTCACCGAGAAGGCCGACGGCGCGCAGTTCTCCGCCGAGGACGAGGAGGCGCTCACCGTGCTCGCCGAGCTCGCCGGCGTGGCGATCGACCACGCGCGGCGCTACACCGGCGCCAGCGAGCGCCGCGACGAGCTCGAGCGCACCGTCGCCTCACTCGACGCCACCACCCAGATCGCGCTCGCGGTCGGCGGCGAGACCGACCTCGAGGTGATCCTCGAGTTGGTTGCCAAGCGCGGCCGCGCGCTGGTCGGTGCGCGGGTCCTGCTGATCGAGCTGTGCCACCGCCAGGAGCTCATCGTCGCGGCCGGCGCCGGCGAGCTGCCGGCGGGCCTGATCGGCGAGAGCATCCCGCTGCACGACTCGCTCGCCGGGCAGGCGCTGCGCGCGCGCCGCACGTTGCGCCTCGACGACGAGCTCAACCGCGCCCGCTTTGACGAGCACGGCACCGGGCGCCTCGGCGTCAGCGCACGGGGCGGGCTGGTGGTGCCGCTGCTGTTCCGCGGCAACGGCTACGGCGCGCTGCTGGCGCTCGACCGGCTGGAGGACGGGCCGAGCTTCAGCGCCGAGGACGAGCGGCTGCTGGTGGCGTTCGCGGCGAGTGCCGCCACCGCTGTGGCAACCGCCCAGTCGGTCGCCAGCGAGCGCCAGCGCCAGCGTCTCGCCGCCGCCGAGGCAGAGCGCCAGCGGTGGGCGCGCGAGCTGCACGACGACACCCTCCAGAGCCTCTCGGCGCTGCGGATCGGGCTCTCCACCGCCGCGCGCTCGGATCGACCCGAGGCGCTGCGCGAGGCCTTTCGCCAGGGGATCGAGCAGCTCGAGGAAGGGATCACCAACCTGCGCGCGCTGATCACCGACCTGCGTCCCGCGGCGCTCGACGAGCTCGGCGCCCAGGCCGCGGTCGAAGCGCTCGCCGAACGGGCCGCCCGCCACGGCATCGAGGTCGACGTCGGCATCGACCTCGCCTACGAGCACGCCCGCGGGCAGGGTCGCGCGAGCGAAGGGGCGCTCTCCCGTCACACCCCGGAGCTCGAGACCGCGATCTACCGGATCGTCCAGGAGGCGCTCACCAACGCCACCAAGCATGGTGGTGCCCGGCGAGCGGTTGTTGAGATCCATGAGGATGAAGAGACGGTGCACGTCCTGGTGCGCGACGATGGCGCCGGCTTCGACCCCTCGGCCGACACCAGCGGCTTCGGCGTGCTGGGGATGCGCGAGCGCGTCGAGTTGCTCGACGGGATGCTGGAGATCGACTCCTCCCCGGGTGGCGGCACCACCGTACGCGCCGCCCTGCCCGTTCGGCGGCGGGCGGAGGCCCCCGGGGCCACCCTGCACGAGCTGCGCGGCGGGTGAGCGGGGCTCACGCGTTCATCAAGCCGCGATCCAGCGCGTAGCGCACCAGCTCCGCGCGCGAGCCGAGGCTCAGCTTCTGCTGGATGTGTGCGCGGTGGGTCTCGACCGTGCGCACCGACAGGAACAGTTGCTCCGCGATCTCGGCGTTGGTGTGGCCGAAGGCGATCAGGCGCAGCACCCCCAGCTCGCGTTCGGAGAGGTCGTCCGGGCGCCCAGGCGGCGGCTCCGATGCCATGCGCGCACCCAGGCGCGGAGTTAGATAGGTCTCGCCCGCAGCCGCCGCGCGCACCGCCTGTACGAGCTCGTCGTCGGCGGACTCCTTCAGGACGTACCCCAGCGCGCCCGACCCCAGGGCGCTGCGGGCGAAGGCCGGCTCCTCCTGCATTGTCAATACCACGATCTGGGTGCCAGGAGACTCGGCCCGCAGCGCGGGGATCGCGTCGAGGCTCGAGCCGCCCGGCATGTTGAGGTCGAGCACCAGCACCGCGGGGCCGTGGCCACGTACGTAGCGCCGCGCGCTCTCGACATCCCCCGCCTCGGCCACGACTTCGAAGTCCGCCTCGCTGTCCAGCAGCAGGTGCAGGCCGCTGCGCACGACCGTGTGGTCATCCGCGAGCACGATCCGGATCCTTTGCTCGGCGGCCGCTGTTTGCTCGGCGGCCGCTGGTTCTTCGCCGTCGAGCCCGCTCGCGCCAGGCGCGTGAGTCTCCTCTTCCGCCATCACCGCGTAGATATACATCCCGAGCGCGGCGCCTTGACCCGTAATTCCCCGCAACCGGGCTGTGGGATTTACGCGTTTAGCGGTGCGCCGGCGGATCCCCGGGCGGATGAAACAGCCGAGTCGTGTGGTTGTGGGCTTGGTCTCATGTGGTTGTGGGCGGGGTCTTGTGTTTACTTTTCGGACCCCAACCCTTCATTTTGTGAAGTGGTAGGGGTCGCGCGCAGTACGCCCACCGGCTACGTGGCCCGCCGGTAGCGGTAGCCGAAGCCGCGCACGGTCTCGATCGGGGTCGAGGCGGGCGCGTCGGGGTCGAGCTTGTGGCGCAGGTAGCCGACGTACAGCTTCACCTGGCCCGACGACACCCCCCACGAGTCGCCCCACACGAGCTCCAGCAGTTGCTCGTGGCTGAGCACCTGGTTGGGGTGGCGCACGAAGGCGCCCAGCAGCTTGAACTCCTGTGGCGTCAGCCGCAGCTCGCGGCCCCCGTAAACAACCGCGCGGCGAGCGAAGTCGATCTGCAGCCGCGCGTCGGCGTAGGTCTGCTGCTCGGCGGGCGCGCTCGAGCGGGATCGGCGCAGCAGCGCATGCACGCGCGCGGTCAGCTCCTGGTGGCCGAACGGCTTCGCCACGTAGTCGTCGGCCCCGCCGCGCAGCCCGCGCACGCGCTCGAGCTCACCCTCCCGTGCGGTCAGCATCAGCACCGGCACCTCGCTGAGGTCCCGGATGCGCTCGAGCGTCGCCCACCCGTCGAGCTCGGGCATTGTCACGTCGAGGATCACGAGATCGGGTGACCTGGCGTACAGCTCGCGCAGGCCGCCGCGGCCGTCCTGAGCCTCGCGCACCTCATACCCCGCGCGCTCCAGCACGCCGCGCAGCGCCGCGCGCGCCACCTCGTCGTCGTCCACCACGAGGATGCGCGGGCGGGCCCGCGAGCTTCGGGTGCGGGGAAGAGCGGTGGGAATCGACGGTTCAGTCGGCATAGGCACGGCGAATCGCCTCCGCCGCCGGCAGCGCTCCCGTGAACGCGTCCAGCAGCTTCGGGTCGAAGTGCGTGCCGCGCTCCGCACGCATCATCTCCACCGCCGTGCCGCGTGGGAACGCGGGGCGGTACACGCGGTCGCTGGTGAGCGCGTCGTATACGTCGGCCACAGCGGCGATCCGGCCCTCCAGCGGGATCTCCTCGCCCGCCAGCCCGCGCGGGTAGCCGCTGCCATCCCACCACTCGTGGTGGCTGCGCGCGATCACCGCCCCGAGCTGCACCACCTCGGAGGCCGAGCCGGCGAGCATCTGAAAGCCGATCTCGGCGTGGCTCTTGATCACCTCGAACTCCTCCAGGGCGAGCTTGCCACGCTTCAGCAGAATGCGGTCGGGGATCGCAACCTTGCCGACGTCATGCAGCTGGCTGGCGAGACGGATCATCTCGCAGCGAGACTCCTCCAGCCCGGTCCCACGGGCGAGCAGCTCGCAGTAGGAGCTCATGCGCTGCAGATGGTGCCCGGTCTCCTCGTCGCGGAACTCCACCAAACGGGCCAGCCTGAAGATCGTCTCCGCCTGCGACATCCACACCTTGGTCTGCGTGAGCTGCAGATCCTGCAGCGCCTCGTCGAGGCGCTCGCCCCGCTCCTGTGCGGTGCTCTGCAGGCGCTCCAACAGTCGCAGGTTCTCGAGCTCCCGCCGGCGGCGGTGCAGCGCCCCCACCACGTTGATCGACAGCTCCCCGGCGCCCACCGGCTTTACCAGGTAGCCGTAGGCGCCGTGCTCGATCGCGGTGCTCGCCAGCTTCGGGCTGTCCTCACCGGTAACCATCATCACCGCCGCCGACGGGTGCTCGCTGCGGATGTGCGAGAGCAGCTGGATCCCCGATTCGCCCGGCATATTCACGTCCAGCAGCACCAATTGGTGGTCGTTGGCGCCCAACAGCTCGCGCGCCGCCGCCGCGTCGCCGGCGGTCTCGCAGGTGTAGCCCTCGCCCTCCAGCACCCGCTGCGCCCAGCGCCGCAGCGCCTGGTCGTCGTCGACAATCAGCAGTTCGGTCATCGCTGCTCACCCCCCCGAGCGCGGTTGACCTCGGCGAGCAGCGCGCGGTCGCCGTCGACAATCAGCAGTTCGGTCATCGCCGCCTCACCTCCGTAGAACCTGGTTGACCTTGGCGAGCAGCGCCTGCCCGGAGAACGGCTTCTCGATCAGCGCCACGCCCCGCCCCAGGTGCTCGCCCGAGTCGAGGATCGGCTGGGCGAAGCCCGACATGAACAGCACGCGCACCCCAGAGAGCTCGCGCTCCACATACTCGGCCAGCTGCGGCCCGGACATCCCCGGCATGATCACGTCCGTCAGCAGCAGGTCGATCGGGTCCTCCTGGCTGGCCGCCAGCTCCAGCGCCTGCGGGCCGTCGGCGGCGGTCAGCACCCGGTAGCCGCCCGCCGCAAGGACACGGCGCGTGACCTCGCGCAGCGCTTCCTCGTCCTCCACCAGCAGGATCGTCGCCTCGCCGCCCGGCTGCTCCCCGTCGGGCTTGTGCTCTACTTGCGCTTTCTCGCGATCGGTGACCGGCAGCAGTGCGGTGACGGTCGTGCCGACCCCCGGCTCGGAGTAGATGTGGACGTGCCCTCCAGCCTGTTGGACGATCCCGTACACCGTCGCCAGCCCAAGCCCGGTCCCCTGCCCCGCGGGCTTGGTTGTGAAGAACGGATCGAACACGTGCTCCAGCACCTCGCGCGTCATGCCGATCCCGCTGTCGCTCACCCGCAGACGCACGAACGAGCCGGGGGAGAGCTCGGGCTGCGAGCTCGCATACTCATCGTCCACGTCGAGATTGGCGGTGTCGATCCGCAGCATCCCACCGTCGGGCATCGCGTCGCGGGCGTTGACCGCGAGATTGACAAGGATCTGCTCGAGCCGGCCGGGGTCGATCAGCACCGCGCGCAGCTCGCGGGCGAGCGAGCTGACGAGCTGCACGTGCTCGCCCAGCGTGCGCCGCAGCAACTGCTCGATGTCGCCAACCACCTCGTTGACGTCGACGACCTCCGGCTGCACCACCTCGCGGCGCGCGAACGCCAGCAGCTGGTGGGTTAGGTGGGCGGCCCGCTCACCCGCGAGACGGATCTGCTCGATGTCTTCGCGCGTACCCCGCCAGCGGCCGTCGCCGTCGATGCCTGCCGCCGCGTCGAGGTCGTTGGCGATGAACGCGGCGTAGTTGACGATCACCGCCAGCAGGTTGTTGAAGTCGTGCGCGATCCCCCCCGCCAGATGCCCGAGGCTCTCCAACCGTTCGGCCTCGTGCAGCTGGTTGCGCAGCCGCTCACGCTCGGCCTCCGCCCGCAGGCGCTCGCGCTCGCTCGCGGCGCTCTCGCGGTCGCTGATATCGCGGATCGCGGCGATCCCCAGACGACCATCCTCGGTGGCAATGCTCGACAGGCTGATCTCGGCGGGGAACTCGCTGCCGTCGCGGCGCCTGCCGAACAGCTCGAGGCCCGCGCCCATCGGTCGCGTACGCGGGTCCACGAAGTACCTTGTCCGGTGCTCGCCATGCGCCGCGGCGAAGCGCTCGGGGACCAGCAGCTCAACGGGCTGCCCCAACAGCTCTGCGCGCGGGTAGCCGAACAGCGCTTCGGTTTGGCTGTTGACCAACACGATCCTTCCGTCACGATCGACCCCGACGAACGCGTCGGGCGCCAGCTCCAACAGATCCGCCTGCACGCCCAGCCCCAGTTGCGCCGGGGAATCGCCGATGGGGGCGGCGGGGGCAATCGACGCGGAATGCCCGGCGGGGGCGGCGGGAGCAATCAACGCGGAATGCCCGGCGGGGGCGGCGGGAGCAATCAACGCGGAATGCCCGGCGGGGGCGGCGGGGGCAACCGGCGCGGAACCGTCGGCGGGGGCAATCCGCGCGGGGTCCCGCGGGGTCCACGGGGCGGGAGCTCCCACGGGCGACTTCGCCGAACCCTGCACAGCCCGCATCGCGCGACCTTTTACAGCCCGCATGGCGGGGCCTTTGACAATCCTTGCACCCATCGCCGTGTCTTCCGTGATTTGGAATATGGAACCAAGACAAATATCTTGTCCCAGGGTTCCATACCCCGGGCAACTTCCATTCTTGGAGCTTAGCGCGTCGTGGTCGCCGGAGGGCGCGCATGGCGTATTTGCAAGGGATTTTCCCACGGCTTCATGCGGGGAGGGAGTGAATCCGCTGCGGGCAGCTCAAGCGGTGAGGTGGAGGCCGGCCGGACACTCGGGCGGCGAGCTGTAGCCTGCCGGGCGCTCGGGCGGTGAGCTGGAGGCCGGCCCGGCACTCAAGCCGGGAGCTGGAGGCCAACCGGGCGCTCAAGCCGTGAGCTGTATGCCTGCTGGGCGCTTGAGGCGCTCGAGCGCTTCCAGACGCGCCCGGCAGGTGTCGATTGCCTGTGCATTGCTGTCCACGAGGACAAAGCGCCGCCCAAGCTTGGCCGCCACCGCGCCGAGCGTGCCGGAGCCCGCAAAGAAGTCCAGGCACCATCCGCCCCGCCGGCTGGAGGCGACTACCATCCGGCGGACGATGCCCTCCGGCTTTTGCGTCGGATACCCGGTCTTCTCCTTCCCGTTGGTGGGCACGATCGTGTGCCACCACACATCCACCGGCAGCTTGCCGGCGGCGCCGCGCTCGGGCGTCTGCAGGCCCGGCGCCATATAGGGCTCTCGGTCCACCTCGCGGGAGTCGAAGTGGTAGGCGCCGGGATCCCTGACGTACACCAGGATCGTGTCGTGCTTCGCCGGCCAGCGCCGCTTCGTCCTGCCCCCGTAGTCGTAGGCCCAGATGATCTCGTTGAGGAAGCACTCCCGTCCGAAGATCTGGTCGAGCAGGATCTTGCAGTAGTGCGCCTCGCGGTAGTCGATATGGAAGTAGAGGGTCCCGTGCGCGGCCAGCAGCCGGCGGGCCTCTTCGAGCCGGGGGGCGATGAACCCCAGGTAGTCGTCGAATGCGTCGGCGTACGCACGAGCGGCGATCCTGGTCGTTGCGTAGCGGCGACCGGCAAAGCCCACGCGATCGCCCTCCGGATCGGGCCTCACCGAGACCTCCGTACGCGCTTGCGCGTGCCCGGTGTTGAACGGCGGATCGATGTAGATCAGGTCGAACGCGGCGCTGTCGAGAGCTGGGAGAACGTCGGCGTTCTCGGCGTGAATCACGAGGTCGTCATCCAGTCGGATTCGGCTGGGAAGGTCTGTCTGCTCGAGGAACCTCACTCCGGCAAGGTATGCCGGTGATCGGACGCACCGCATGGCCTTCGCGAACTCAAAAACGGACAGAAGCACTCATCAAGGCCGCCGGCACACTGCATGACGCAGCTACGCCGGATCGCCCACTTCTGTTGCGTCTGTGGCAGTGGTTGCAAGACGGCTAGTTCCGTCCTCTGATGGTTATACGATTGTGTTCTCGAAACGCTTTAGGAAGCCGGCCGATTCTCAGAGCTTGTGTCGTCCGCCAAGTGTTGGCTCAGCTTCAAAAGCTTCGCGGCCATCAACGGTGTAGTTCAAGATCGCGTCGATTGCTTCGACGGCGTGGAGCAGATAGGCGCGCTCGTCCCTCACAGGGACACGGCCTCGGCGAAGATCGCCTCTCGGTCTGGCCGGTCGAGGGCGGACGCTACGGCCTGGACGCCACTTCCTCGGCCCTCCAGCCCCTCCCCGTACGGGGTAGCCGTGGGGTAGCCAGCACCCTCCGGGAGCAACTTTCAGCCCCTTCCAGCGGTGGGTACTGCTAGCTCGCAACTCCGACCCGGAGCACACCGATCCCGCTT
>Ga0187855_10004056_pt1 | contig 10639 bp, 5 predicted proteins | sample June2016WEW_8_10_2_FD_132969 | JGI IMG/M metagenome (GOLD analysis project Ga0187855, IMG submission 132969) | Peatland microbial communities from SPRUCE experiment site at the Marcell Experimental Forest, Minnesota, USA - June2016WEW_8_10 | ecosystem: Environmental > Terrestrial > Soil >... | reverse complement strand
CGCCGAGGAACGCCTGATCGCGCGCCTCACTTCTCTATTCGGCCTGCTGGCTCTGCTTCTGGCTGCCATAGGCCTGTACGGCGTTACGGCCTATACGGTAGTCCGCCGCACTCCGGAGATCGGCATCCGCATGGCGCTTGGAGCGGCGCGCAGCCGCGTCATTGGAACCGTCATGCGCGGAGCCATGCTGCAGACCGTTGCCGGCCTCGCGCTCGGCATCCCGGTGGCGATCTTCTGCGTGCGCTACGTCAAGTCACAGCTCTATGAGATCACCAGCGTGAATGTGCCGGTCATGACTGTCGCCATTGGAGTGCTGGTGCTTGCGGCTGCCATAGCCGGCATCATTCCGGCGCGGCGCGCGGCCTCCATCGACCCCGTAACGGCCTTGCGCATTGGATGAGCTGCGCCTTCTAACAATACGATGATTGTCTCTCTAACCTCCGCAACCGCTAATCATTTTCCGATGCAGAAGGTAGAGAAGATTAGATTGAGGATGTCGTCGCTCGTGGTTTGTCCGGTGAGGGAATCGAGGGCCCAAAGAGCACGATAGAGGTCGATCAGGATCATTTCGTGGGGAATGTTGTTGGCGTTGGCCTGGGCAGCGTCGGCGAGTGCGGCGCGGGTGGTAGCGATGGCCTGCTGATGGCGTAGGGTAGTGAGCAGGCCGGGTTCGGTGGCGGCTCCGCCAGTGGCTAGAGCAAGAATGCGATCGCGGAGCGTAGCGATGCCCTCGCCGGTGAGAGCCGATGTTTTGAGCGACGGGGCGGCCTTGGATTCGGCCCGCTCGGGCGCATCCATATTCGGAGTGGCGGCGCTGGCCAAGTCGCATTTATTGAGGACGACAATGGCGGGGCGGCCCTGAACGGCCGCGAGTAAGGCGCGCTCTTCGCTGTTGAGCGGCTGCGTTGCATCGAGAACGATGAGGACGAGCGAAGCATCGGCGAGCGCCTCGCGGCTGCGGGCGATGCCGAGTTGCTCAACCTCCTCGAAGGCCTCGCGCAGTCCGGCGGTATCGACGAGCTCGAGTGGAATGCCATCGAGCGAGATGCGCTCGGTGACCAGATCGCGCGTGGTGCCGGGCGTAGCGGTGACGATGGCGCGGTCGCGCTCGACGAGGCGGTTGAAGAGCGAACTTTTGCCGGCGTTGGGGCGGCCAACGATGGCCAGCGTCAGTCCGTCATGCACAACGCGGCCGCGCGCAAAGGAAGCTTCCAGCGCCGCGAGGGGCGGGTTGAGCTCGTCTACACGACGGGCGATTTCGGCCTGAGGTGTGACGTCGACATCGTCTTCGGCGAAGTCGATGCCGGCTTCGAGGAGGGCGATGAGTTCGACGAGCGCCTGCTTGATTGGCTGCACGCGATGACTCAGAGCGCCACCCATCTGGCTAGCTGCCTGACGGGCTTGAGCGAGGGTCTGCGCTTCGATAAGATCGCGGACGGCTTCGGCTTGAGTGAGGTCGAGCTTGCCGCAGAGAAACGCGCGCTGGGTAAATTCGCCGGGCTCGGCGAGGCGTGCGCCGAGATCCAGAGCACGGCGCAGCAACAGATCCAATACAACAGGAGAGCCGTGCGCGGCAATCTCGACAAGGTCGTCAGAGGTGTAGGAATTGGGTGCGGCGAAGAAGGTGACGACGGCTTCGTCGATGCGGTTGGCGCCGGCCTCGCTCGTATCGGGAACGTCGAGAACATCGGCGAGGCGCGCCCGGGCATGCTCGAGAGGATGATGCAATTGGACGAGCTCGGTGGCGATGGCTGCGGCCTGCGATCCGCTTAGGCGAACGATGCCGATGCCTCCGCGACCCGGCGGCGTAGAGATGGCCACAATTGTGTCGGTGGCGATGGCGTCGGACGGGCTCGGGTTGAGGTCGGGTTCGGCCATACGAATGGTTCCATTGTAGGGAAGGGAATCGGATTGTCATTGCGCGGAATGAGTGAACAACTTGTGAAGCGCGAATTCCCCTAATGGAATCGTGTCTTGTGTTTCGTCACATTTTGAAAACAATGCCGTGGAAGTAGTCTGCAAAAAGGTTTTAGCACGGATGCGGCAGGTATAATTTGTCATTGTGGCGAGTGTTGTTATCGGCGTTGCGAACCGTCTTCTCTCCCGCGCGTATTACATACTAAGGTCGCCGAATCCGTGAAAAGAATTGTATGTACTCTTTGTTCGAAGAGCTGTTTTGTGCCGGGCGCATTTTTGAGGCTTTGGGTTGTGGGACTGGCTGTGTTGCTCTCCAGCGGAGCGGCCAGTGCGCAACAGCAAGCACAGGCGTTGTGGCAAGGGACGCTGCGGAATTCGGCGGGCACTCCGATTGCGAACGCGAAGGTTGTGCTGGTTGGCTTGACCGCAAGAGGAGAAGCGACCACCGATGCGGGCGGACGCTTTCGCCTTTCTGCGGCGCCCGGGCAATACCGGCTATCGATTGAAGCGAGCGGGAAGCGGGACGAGTACGCGCAACCGGTCGAGGTCGGGCCGGCGGGGTCAACGGTGGTGATTGCGCTCTCGGATCGCGGAGACGTTACGGTCGCTGCTGTGACGGAAAAAGAGCGTTCCGCGACGGGCGGCGAAGAGCTATCGAGTCAGGCGGTGAGCGAGTTGCCGCTGAACAAGCGCGACTTCAGCTCGCTACTCCTGCTGGCCGCCGGCACGATGACCGACACGAATGGCGCGACGAACTTCACAGCGCAATTTGCCATCAATGGGCAACGCGGTGTGGAAGCGACGTTTGCCATGGATGGCGCGGATATCAGTGATCCTGAGATGGGCGGAAGCACATTCTCGAATTTCGACGTCGATGCGGTGGAGGGGATCGATTCGAGTTCGGGTTGGATGCCCGCGGAGATCGGCCGCGGAGCATCGGGCTTCACCGACATCCATACGCGGTCGGGAGCGAGCGGATTTCACGGGTCCATATTTGAGTTTGTGCGCAATTCAGCATTCGACGCGCGAAACTTTTTTGACTATGCGACGCCGGCCTATCCGGGAAGGATTCCGCCATTCCGACGCAACGAATTCGGCTTCACAAATGGTGGACCTGTCTATCTCCCGCACTTATATGACGGGCGCAAGCGGACATTCTATTTTGCGCAGTACCAGGGATTTCGCCAGGTGCTGGGGACGACGCAGGTGATGCCAGTACCCACCGCCGCAGAGCGAGCCGGATTAGATATGGTGACTTATCCTGATGGCTCGACGGATACGCTTGAGGTGCCCGTAGACCCGAGCATCGCGGCGATCCTAGCGCGCTATCCGATGCCGAATTATGCTGCCGGTGCATTTGGAATTCGTACTTACGCGACAGCGTCAAAGGTAGCGACGGACGCCGATCAGTTTTCGGTGCGCATCGATCACAAATTCTCGGCAAAGGATCAGTTCTTCGCGCGCTTCACGATGGACAACCTGACGGGGCCGACGACCAACCCCGATCAAACGGCCGTCGCTCCGGCGTTTGGTGTGCAGTATATTGATCGCCAGAGAAACGTGGTCGGTACCTACACGCGCACGCAGTCGCCGCGGATGATTCTCGAGTCGCTCATCAGTATCACGCGGACGACGCCGGGATTTCCGACGACCGACTACACGGATCCCGCAGTGAAATTTAGCGACGGGACCTACGAGGCGTTCAATGGCGCCGCAGGATCGGTGATGCAGGCTTATGGCAACCTGTTCCAAGGGCGACAGACCTTCTCCTACACGACGGCGGCGCATGTCTTCAAGGCAGGGTTTGAGGCTCGGCTGAATCGCGATACGACGTACTTCGGCGTGAGCCCCGACGGTGAGTATGACTTTGGCGGAGGCGCTGCTTTCGCCACGGAAGCCATTCCCTCGCAGAGCGGAAAACACGACATTGCCGTAGGAGACCCCTTGCCGGATACGCTTTCTGGATTTCTTTCTGGAAGCCCGTTCGCTTACTCGGTGGCCATCGCGCCCAGCTTCGTTTCGAACGGCGCGCACATCGGCCCCGCTGCCATTAACCGCAGCAACTTCAATGTGTATGCGCAGGACACGTGGAAGGTGACGCCGCGTTTTACTCTGGATTACGGACTCCGCTGGGAACTGTATACGCCAATTACCGAGCGGGCGCGCCGCACGGGTGGATTTCTCACCGTCAATGGGACGCAGGAGTATGTCATCAATCCGCAGCCAGGCTACCAGACCAATAAGAACGGCTGGGGTCCGCGGGTGCAGGCGGCGTGGCAAGTTACGAACAAGTTACAAGTACATGCGGGCGGCGGGATCACGGTGATACCGCCGAATATCTGGCAGGATAACTTTCTTACGGGATCCACACCGTTCGTTATCTATCCGCGGCGACTCTCTGCTGCGTCGACGCCGCTGAAATATGGATACAAGATCACGCCTGCACAGCTTCCGCAGACTTATACGCCTGGCGGAGTGAATATCTTTGCTTCAGGACAGACCAACACCGTTGCACCCAACACGGTGATGGATGTTGACCGTTATGAAAAGGACTTGGCAGCCCTGACTGAAAGCGGGGCGGTGAGCGCACTGAACCTGAGCGGGATCGATCGTTCATTCGGAAATGGCACGCTGTTTACGTGGACCGCAGGGCTGGAACGAAAGCTCGGCAACTTGACGGCCGACGCGAACTATGTCGGCACGGCCAGTGAAAAGCTGCCGCGCTATGGCTTTCCCAATGCTTATCCGGGCGCGAGTCCGGGATTTGCTCCGCATACCCAGTTCGACAGCCAAGGCAATGTGCTCGGCGGCTTCGGAGTGGAGAATGTGATCTTCGCCGACGCACATTCGACCTACCATGCCCTGCAAACTTCGATCTCTGGAACCACCGGTCATGGGGGCCCCGGCATTCAGGCGAGTTATACGTGGAGTAAGTCGATCGACGACTCAAGCCTGGTTCTGGGCGGTACGGGATCGACGGGAGCAGTAGCTTCAGGTTTCTCGCAGAATCCTTACGATACGCATCCGGAGAAAGGTCCATCGGGGTTCGATGTGACCCACGGATTCGGGCTGAGCGTGGCCCAGGACCTGCATCTCGAGAGCGTAGAGTTTCTGCATGCAATCAGCAGAAAAGTAACGTACGGATGGGAAGTGCTCAGCATTTCGAGTATCAGTTCGGGCTCGCCATTTACGGTCTACTCCGGGATTCAGCAATCCGGATATGGATCGAACGGCGTCGACCGCCCGGACCAAATTGCGAAGCCGAAACTATCGACAGCGCGCGCGAATCGCGAGGACTATTTTGGCGAGGGGGCAAACAACGCTCCGGATTTCTTCTCGATTCCCATTCACATTGCGGGGGGAACTGGCCCCAATAGCGGTCGCCTTGGCACGCTTGGCCGCAATAGCTTTAGAGGGCCGGCATACTATGATTTTGACTACGCGGTCATCAAAGACACGCCATTCGGGCGCAGACAGAGCGGCGCCGAGCGCATTGATCTGCAGTTTCGTTCGGAGTTTTTCAACCTGTTCAACATCGTAAACATGGGACTGCCGGCAAACATTCTGAATGGCTCGGGATTTGGCGAGATCAGCAAGACGGCCGGCAATTCGAGACAGATTCAGTTCTCACTCAAGTTGATCTACTAAGTCGCGCGTGGGCTGCAGGAGGTCTATGAGAGCTATTATTTCCGGCGTTCGTATGGGTCTGGCGTTCGGCGCGATCGCATTTGCATTAGGCGTTGCACCGTTATTGGCCCAGCAAACGCAGGTACATCCACCGGCGCGGCACGCCCTCGACATGACCGTCGTCAAGCCCGAGTCGGTTGGATTCTCGTCGGAGCGGTTGGAGCGGCTGCACGCACTGATGCAGCAAACTGTTGATCAGAAGCAGATTGCAGGTATCGTGACCATCCTCGCGCGCCACGGCAAGGTCGTGGACTATCGCACCTATGGTTATCGCGACATGGAGAGCGGCGCGCCCATGACGAAGGATGTGATCTTTCGCGATTTCTCAATGACCAAGCCGGTGACCGGCGTGGCGATGATGATTCTTTATGAGCAGGGGAAGTGGCTACCGACTGATCCGATCGCGAAGTATATCCCCGAGTTTGCGCACCTGAAGGTTTTCAATGGTGTCGATGCGGATGGGAAGATGATTCTCGTCGATCCGGATCACGCCCCGACGATGCGGGAGTTGATGAGCCACACAGCGGGCTTCACCTATGGGATTTTCGGCGATACGCCAGTGGACAAGGCGTATCGCGACGCCCACGTGCTGGCTTCTAAGAACCTGCAGGAGATGATCGACAAGGTGGCGCAGTTGCCGCTGTTGTATCAGCCGGGCAAGGGCTGGACTTATTCGATCTCAATGGATATTGAGGGCTACATCGTTGAGAAGCTTTCGGGACGGGCTCTGCCGGATTTCATCCGCGACCATATTTACATGCCATTAGGCATGAGAGACGCGGGGTTCTATGTACCTGCGGAGAAACGCAACCGGTTCGTAACGCTCTATACGACGGGTCCGAACGGCGAGCTGGTTGCGGCGCAGAGAGGGCCGGGCGGCGGAATGAGTCAATATGAAGCGCAACCGGCGATGGCTTCCGGCGGCGGCGGCATGGTGTCGACGGCAGAAGATTACTATCGCTTTGCGCAGATGCTCGGCGATGGTGGGGAACTGGATGGTAGACGAATCTTGTCGCCATCGAGCGTGAAGCTGATGAGCTCTAATCATGTGCCAATGGAGCTGCTGACCGGGAAGTTTGGGATCGGCCTGCAAGTGATGCGGCCGGGATTCGGCTACGGATATAACTGCGCTGTGGAATTCGATCCGCCGGAAGCAAACTTGCCGGATGGAAAAGGCACGTTTTTCTGGGATGGCGCTGCGGGCACGTGGTTCTGGATCGACCCGACCAACGATGTGGTCTTTATTGGAATGATTCAGCGACTGCTGGGACCGGCGAGTCCTAACCTTGAATATGAGAGCCGCGCCGTGGTTTACCAGGCGCTGGTTGATCCTTCGAAGTAGTTCCTTAGAGAAGTTTTTCGTAAGCCTGATCCAGGACGTTGGCCTTCGCATCCGCCTGATCTGAGGCTGCGGACTGTGTGTCGGATGCATGGTGAGATCCTCTTCCATTCGTCACAAATAATCCATCTCAACCAAAATTAAGATCCCTTCATATTGCGTTCCCATAGGAGGTTCTGTATGCTCCTCTCTATTGGTTTGCCATAGGAGGGAGCGATGGGCGGAAAGACCGATGTATGGCAGGGAACTCTGGCGTTGATGGTGCTGAAGACGCTGCAGGTGATAGGTCCGCAGCATGGGTATGGGCTGGCGCGGCGCATTGAGCAAACCAGCGGCGATTTGTTGGAGTTGAACTATGGCACCCTCTACCCTGCGCTGCTGAAGCTGGAGCAGGAGGGTTACATCCGCTCGCGTTGGGGCTTCTCAGACAACAATCGCAAGGCGAAGTTTTATGAGCTGACGAAAGCTGGCGAACTCCGGGTGCGCAAGGCTGCGGCTGAGTGGGAGCAGACGACTGAGATTCTTTCACGCTTTCTGGCGCCGAACGCGGAAGCCTAGAAAGAAAGGCGGTGAGCGATGAACCCGTTGATTGCGAAAATGCGCGCCCTAGGGTTGCGATTGCTGTGCGCACCGCGAAATGACGGCGAGTTTCAGGCTGAGTTGGAGAGCCACCTCGCGATGCACACGGAAGATGGAGTACGCGCGGGGCTCAGCCCTGAGGAAGCGAGGCGCCAGGCGCTGATACGGCTGGGCGGTATGGAACAGACGCGTCAGGCCTATCGGGAACGTCGAACTCTGCCGTGGAGTGAGGCGTTGCTGCAGGATGTGCGGTTCGGTGTGCGCATGATGGCGCGCAATCGCGGCTTCACCGTAGCTGCGATTGCTACGTTGGCGATTGGTATTGGCGCGACAGCAACGGCGTTCACCTGGGTTGATGCCGTGCTGCTGCAACCACTGAGCGGAGTGTCGGAACCGAATCGGCTTGTCACGCTGGAGACCGTAACGTCGAATGGCGATTGGGTGCCAAATTCCTATCTTGACTTCATTGATTTTCGCGACCGGCTAACACTCTTCGACGGAATTGCGGTGTCGCACGTGTCGGCTTTCAGCGTGGGTAAGGAGGATCACGCCGAACGCGTGTGGGGCGAGCTGGTCTCGGGGAATTTCTTTTCTGTTCTCGGTGTGAAGGCGGAACAGGGGCGCACATTTTTGCCGTCTGAATCCGGCGATGTGCCGGGTGCATATCCGGTGGCTGTGATCAGCGACCGCTATTGGCGCTCGCATTATGGTGCCGATCCGTCGGTGGTGGGGAAGACGATCCGCATCAATCAACATGAGCTGACGATTGTGGGCGTGGCGGCACCGGAGTTCCATGGGTCAATTCCCGTGACCTCGTTCGATGTGTGGGTGCCATACATGGAGCAGACGGTGCTGAACGGCGTGAAGGAGTGGATGCTGCGCGATCGGCACGACCGCAACATGCTTGGGATTGCACGTCTGAGGCCGGGTGTGACATTCGAGCAAGCACGTTTGGAATTGAAGACGCTTGCTGATCGCATGGCGATTGCGAACGCCAATGTGAGCGAGGGCATGAGCGCGACCTTGATGCCGCTGTGGAAGTCGCCGCATGGGCCGCAGGGATTGCTGGTCGGGCCGTTGCGCGTTTTGATGGGAGTCTGCGTGCTGGTGCTTTTAATTGTCTGTGCGAATGTGGCGAATCTGCTGCTGGCGCGGGCCACGGCGCGTGAAAAGGAGTTCAGCGCGCGACTGGCGCTGGGTGCCGGGCGTGGACGGATTGCGCGGCAAGTGCTGACAGAGAGCCTCTTGCTGACGGGATGCGGGGCGGTGCTGGGGTTTGCAATGACACCGTGGATGAGCCACGCGCTGCGTCTACTGATGCCGCCAGGGCCGATGAGTTCGCTCGTCTCGATGGACACGCGGCCGAATCTGGTGGTGCTGGGATTCACGGCAGGCCTATGCGTGGCGGCCGCACTGATCGCCGGACTTGTTCCCGCATTGCAGGTGAGCCGGTTGAATTTGAGTGCGCGGCTGAACGCGGGGGGACGGAGCGGAACTGCAGGCCGAACAAGGAATCGGTTGCGTTCGACGCTTGTGGCGTCGGAAGTGGCTCTGGCACTGGTGGCGCTGGTGGGTGCGGGATTATTTGCGCGGGGATTCCAGCAGACGTTGCGCCTCAATCCTGGGTTCGATCCCGATCACGTGCTGCTGAACCAGTTTTATCTTTCGACCAACGGCTACAATCTTGCGCAACGCAAGGAATTCTGCCGGCGGCTTGAGGAGCGCATGCTGGCTGCGCCGGGAGTCACGGATGCGGCGTATTCCGATGGCGTGCCGCTGGGGTTTGAGCCGAGTTGGTGGGAAGAGCTGAAGATTGAAGGATACGCGCCGCGGCCGAACGAGAACATGAACATTTTTCGCAATGTAGTCTCGCCTGGCTATTTGCCGCTGATGCACATACCGCTTGTGGAAGGGCGCAACTTTACCACGCAGGATAACGAGCATGCGCCCGCCGTGATGATTGTGAATGAAGCATTCGTCCGCAGGTTTTTTGCCGGACGAAACCCCGTCGGGAAAAAGATTCATGGATGGGGCGGCTGGTTCCGCGTCGTGGGCGTCGCGAAGGATTCAAAGTACCACTACCTAGGCGAGAGCACACCTGCCTATTTCTACGTGCCGTTTCGGCAAGTATTTCGCGAGGACATGAATCTTGCGTTCTATGTGCGGACAAAGGGCGACCCGGACAGCGCGCTGTCGATGTTGCGGACGCAGGCGCGAGCGATCGATCCCAATGTTACGGTCTTCGATGCGGCGCCGTTGAAGGAATTCATTGGTGCATCTCTGTATCCGCAAAAAATTGCGGCGAGCCTAATGACAGTCCTGGGATCGATTGCGGTGCTTCTTGCGGCGGTGGGGCTCTACAGTGTGATGGCCTACTCGGTGGCGCAGCGTACCCAGGAGATCGGCGTGCGCATGGCGCTGGGCGCTCAGCCGGCGCACGTGTTGCGCATGGTTGTGCGGCAGGGATTAGTTCTGACCGTTGCGGGGTTGGTTGCCGGCGGAGCGCTGGCCATTGCCCTTGGGCGCACGGTGGCGAGCGTGTCGTTTACGAATTCCGGGATGGGAGCGAATGCAAGGCTGCTCGGGAATGGCGCGAACGATCCGCTGATTTATGTGGCCGCCGCGTTGTTCCTGTGTGCCGTTGCTGCAATCGCGTCGTATCTGCCGGCGCGCCGTGCGGCTTCAGTCGATCCCATGCAGGCGTTGCGGACGGAATAGGAGAGCAGGATGCGGAAGCTGCGAGCATTGTGGTTTCGTGTGCTGTGCGCACGGCGAACGCAAGATGAGTTTCGGATGGAGCTGGAGAGCCATGTCGCGATGGACATAGACGATGGTGTACGCGCGGGGCTGAGCCCAGAAGAAGCACGCAGACAGGCGTTAATCCGCCTGGGTGGCGCAGAGCAGACGCACCAAGCTTATCGCGAGAGACGCGGGTTGCCGTGGATGGAGTCATTCTTGCGCGACTTGCGCTACGGTGTGCGAACGCTGGCCAAGCATTCGTTCGCCACTGCGATTGCGATTCTATCGATTGGTTTGGGTATTGGCGCAAATGCGACTATCTTCTCGATGGTCAGCCGATTTGTGCTGAGGCCGTTGCCTGTTGGCGCCCCAGCAACT
>Ga0187855_10004052_pt1 | contig 10645 bp, 6 predicted proteins | sample June2016WEW_8_10_2_FD_132969 | JGI IMG/M metagenome (GOLD analysis project Ga0187855, IMG submission 132969) | Peatland microbial communities from SPRUCE experiment site at the Marcell Experimental Forest, Minnesota, USA - June2016WEW_8_10 | ecosystem: Environmental > Terrestrial > Soil >... | reverse complement strand
TACGGGCTGATGGCGTACACGGTGTCGCGGCGCACGAACGAGATTGGGATTCGCATGGCGCTGGGCGCGCGGTCAAGTCAGGTGCTGCGCATGGTGCTGGGCGAGGCGGTGTGGATGACGGCGGTCGGCCTGGCCGTGGGGCTGGGCGGTGCGCTGGCGCTGGGCCGCGTCGTCGCCAGCCAGTTGTATGGGCTGAAGTCATGGGATCCGGCAACGCTGACGGCGGCGGCGCTGCTGCTGATTTTTGTGGCGCTGGGAGCGACCTGGGTTCCGGCGCAACGGGCGGCGCGGGTTGATCCCAGCCGGGCGCTGCGGGCGGAGTAAAGGCACAGGGCACAGGGCACAGGGCACAGGGCACAGGGCACAGGGATTGGACGTTGTCTCTGGGCAGAGAGACAGAAGCGATACAGCGCCCATCGTGCCGGTGGTAGGCTCGGTTGCATCCATGAAGATGGCAAAGTGTGCGCTGAGCGCGGGGGCCGGGCCCGTCTTGCTGGCGGCCTTGCTGATGGTTGCCGCTGGATGCTCGGGCAATTCGCAGAGGCAGTTGCCGCCTGCGCCGGTGACCAGCGCGACGGCTCCGCACCAGATCACCTATACGACGAATTTTCCGTTGAAAGAAGATCCGATCTCGGAGTCGGGACGCTGGATGGGCGGAAGAACCGTGGGCATCGATTGGGGAGATGTCTCGACGACGCGCGGATTCGCCTTTGGGCGCGCGGGGCCGAAAGAGTATGCCGATTCAGTGGCGCTGCTCGCCGGCAACTGGGGGCCGAATCAGGCGGTGGAGGCGGTGGTCGACCGGGGGCATGTCTTCCGGGCTCCTGAAGTGTCGTTGCGGCTGCGCTCGACGCTGGCGGCGCATCGCTGCACAGGCTACGAGATCTCCAGTTCGCTGCGGCAGGATGACACCGCGTATCTCATCATCGTCCGCTGGAATGGGCCGCTGGCGGATTTCACCTATCTGCTGAACGTGACGGGATACCAATACGGCGTGACCACGGGCGACGTAGTGAAGGCGACGATTGTGGGCGACGTGATCACGGCCTACAAGAACGGCGTGCAGATGGGCCGTGCAAAGGACGCTACGTTTCAAACCGGGCAGCCCGGCTTCGGATTCAATGAAGCGAAGAACGGCGACTACGGCTTTACGCGGGTGACGGTGACAGCGAGCGATGGGGGGCCGTGAGGACGAAGAGGCCGACAGCAGTCGCGCGAAAAAGACGGAATTGGACCGGGAAATCCCGCTACAGTAAAGCAAGTGGCTGCCGCCAGGCAGGGGGCCTGTAGCTCAACGGTTAGAGCAGGGGACTCATAATCCCTTGGTTGGGGGTTCAAATCCCTCCGGGCCCACCATTCATAAGAACAACCTGAGGACGGCTGGTCATCCTACATGACCGTCCTGTGACGTGGATTGTGACGTGCCAGCGCGGGGGCCATTTTGTTATCCGCCACAGCCCGGAGATTGAGGCTGGAAGGCCATTTACCCTGAAAACACTGCTGCGCATCTGCGATGTTTTCGAGGTGACACCGGAAACGCTGCTTCGCGGCTTCGCAAGAAAGAGTGCGGGAGAGCTTGATCACTGATGCCTTTGGATAACATGAATGTCCATTCGGCTGCGCTGAGGTCACATTACTTTCCGTGCGACAGAAGAGTGTGCCATGCCTGCATAAATACCATAACCATTGCCCAGAATAAGAAGACAACGACAACCGCAATGCCCACCCATTGCAGGAGTGCAGGGACACGGAACTGCGCATGATTTCGCCGGCCATGACTCTTCGGGCGCCGTGACTGCATAACTACCACTATCAGGCTGTCACCAGTCGACCCAGAAGTGCGGACCATCGGATTTGTGCGAAAGATATGTCGCCGCTATCCCGCGACTACAAATCGACTGTCGAAAGATCACGACCAGCGCCTCTAAAGATACGCCGCTCCCCGCGGCTACGGGCAATACACTCAGACAGTAACCTGGGTTCTTCCCGGACAGAAACAGCGTTCGCGAATCATTGATGGCCAGCGGAACCTGTTCCGTTCTGAATTTTGCCAGGGCGGCGGATACTTCCGCGCCGGTAGCGTAGCTGTCCTGTCCGGATCGATGGAAATCTCAAATCGCAAATGACTCCCGACTTCATAACTGCGAAACAGTTCCCGGCTGCATTGTGCCTCGCGACCCTGCTGGCGTGGGGTATTCCACGCGCCACAGCTCAGCAAAGCTATACCTGGGACCAGATCGAAGCCAAATTCGAAGCCGACAACCCGACGTTGAAGGCGGATCAGTCCAACGTCGACGAGATGAAGGCGGAGGAGATTACCGCCTACCTGCGGCCCAATCCGCAGTTCGCCATGACTGCGGACGGCACCCAGATCGCGCCGCACAACGATACCTGGCAGCCGCTCAGGGGTACATATATGGTTCCCAATTTCAGCTATCTCCACGAGCGCGACCACAAACGCGAGTTGCGTTTGAAGACCGCGCAGGAGGGGGCGCAGATCGCGGGCTCGCTGCATGAGGATCTGAATCGCAACATGCTGTTTACGCTGCGGGCCGCGTTTGTGCAGGTGCTGGAGGCGAAGGCGATCGTGGACCTCTCGAAGCAGGAACTCGATTATTACGACCACATCATCGATATCAGCCGGGATCGCTTTAAGGCCGGCGATCTTGCAGAGATCGACTTCGACAGAATCGAGCTGCAGCGTGTGCAGTACGAATCGGACCTTCAGGCGGCCGAAGTGAACCTGCGCACCTCGAAGATTCAGCTCCTGCAGCTGCTCGACGACAAGACGCCGATCGACCAGTTCGATGTGCAGGGGCCTTTCGATTTTGCCGACCAGCTGCAGCCTCTGGACGCATTCCACCAGATCGCGATCGACAACCGACCCGATCTGCGCGCGGCGTTGCAGTCAGTGCAGCAGGCGGATACGAATCATAAGCTGGCGATCGCCAACGGATCGACCGATCCGACCTTCGGCGCCTGGTACACCTGGAACTCGTCGAACAACAACCCGAACGGCCTGCAGACCCTGGGGTTGAGCGTAAGCATGCCGTTGCGCATCTTCGACCGCAACCAGGGAGAGAAACTCAGGACGCAAATCGACATCGCACGCAATCAACAGCTGGAAGATGCGACGCGCGCCCAGGTCTTCAGCGATGTGGATTCGGCCTACGCCCTGGTGAACAGCAACCTGATTCTGCTGCGCCCCTACCACGACAAGTATCTGGCCGAGGCGCTGAAGGTCAGGGAAACCGTGACCTACGCCTGGCAGCGCGGAGGAGCTTCGCTGATGGACTTTCTGAACGCGCAGAGCGACTACCGCAATGTGCAGATGGCCTATCAGCAGTTGGTGGGCGCTTATTTGACCGCGGCCAGCCAGCTAAATATGGCCGTGGGACGCGAGGTGATTCAGTGAACACCCGAAAGATTCTGCAATCCGCTGCCTGCCTGACGGCGTGCCTCATGCTCGTGGCTTGCGGAAAGAAATTCGATCCCGCCGATGGCGCGGCCCCGCCCGCCCAGGTCATCGAATCCGGCAATGGGGATGTGGTCACTGTGGAAAATCCGGAGCAGTTCACGCTGGTGATGGCGGATCAGGTAGAAGCTGCGGCGCGGCTCAATGTAACCGGCTCGGTGAATCCAGATATCAACCGCGAAGTCCCGGTCATCTCCCTGGCCAGCGGGCGCGTCGTCGACATTCGCACCCGGCTCGACGACAACGTGAAGAAGGGGGATCTGCTGCTGAAGGTGCAGAGCCCGGACATTACGAACGCCTTTGATACCTATCTGAAGGCCGTCAACGACGAACATCTGGCCAACAAGACGTATTTGCGGGCCAAAGACCTCTACGCGCACGGCGCAATTGCGCTTGAAATCCTGGAGCAGGCCCAGGACACCGAAGACGACGCGAAAGCCGACCTGACAGCCGCGGAACAGCAGCTGGAGACACTGGGCGTCCAAAAGGATCACCCCTCGGACATCGTGAACGTGTATGCGCCCATTTCGGGGGTGATCGTCGCGCAGAATGTGACCAACGCCGCGGCGGCAGGCGTGACCTATTCGGGATCCCCAACGGCATTCACCATCGCCGATCTGTCTGTCGTGTGGCTTATATGCGATGTATACGAGAACGATCTACCGAAGGTTCATCTCGGGCAAGAGGCGCAGATCAGGATCAACGCGTACCCGGACAAAGTGCTGACCGGCCATATAAGCGACATCGGTCCGGTGCTCGACCCGACCATCCGCACCGCTAAGGTGCGCGTCGAGGTCCCGAATCCCGGAATTCTCCGCCTGGGCATGTTCGTCACCGCGACGCTTGAGAGCCGGACCATTCAGACGTTTGCACTCGTTCCGTCTTCCGCAATTCTGCACCTGCACGACCGCGACTGGGTATTCGTGCCCGCCGGCCAGGGGCACTTCAAACGCGTTGTCGTCGATGCGGGCGAAACGCTGCCTGGGAACAGACAGGAAATCCTCTCCGGCATCGCGCCCGGCCAGCAGGTGGTGAAGGACGTTCTCCAGCTGGAAGCCACGCAGGAGGCGCAATGATCCGAAGAGTTGTCGATTTCGCGCTCCAGAACCGCTTTCTGGTTCTGGCCATCGCGGTCCTGTTGTTTGCCTGGGGCATCGTCTCGTTCCATCGGCTTCCCGTCGAAGCCTATCCCGACGTAGCCAACAACTACGTCGACGTCATCGCGCAGTGGCCGGGAATTTCCGCCGAGCAGATTGAGCAGCAGGTCACCATCCCACTGGAAACGGTCATGAACGGGATTCCGGGAGTCGCCCATGTCCGCTCATGGTCGATCTTCGGACTCTCGACAGTGGAGATGGTTTTTGGCGAGGAGACCACTAATTTCGAGAACCGCGAACGGGTGCTGGAGCGGCTGTCCCAGGTCAGTTTGCCGCCCGGTGTGATTCCCCAGATGGGAACGGACTGGAGCCCGGTCGGCCAGATCTATTTCTACACGCTCCAAAGCACGAACCCGGAATTCGACGTAATGAACCTGAAGTCGATCGAGACCTGGGTGATCGAGAAGAATCTGAAGTCCGTTCCGGGCGTACCGGATACGAACCCCTTCGGTGGTCCCACCCGCGAGTATCAGGTTCGCGTCGACCCGGACAAACTGATTTCTTACGGGCTGAGCATCGCTCAGGTGGAGCAGCAGCTCACCAGTAACAACGGCAACGCGGGTGGCAGCTTCATCGAAGCCGGTCTGCAGCAGATCAACGTACGCGAAGTGGGCCTGGTCAGGGACCTCCAGGACATCGAAAACACCGTGATTACGAACAAGGCCGGCACGCCGCTCCGGGTGAAGGACATTGCCGTGGTCACCCAGGGCCCGGAGATTCGGCTGGGTCAGTTCGGCCGGGCGATTCGCCGTGAGGATGGAAAAGTCGTCGATAACGACGACGTGGTTTCGGGCATCGCCGTGCTGCAGAAGGGCGACGATGCGCAGCCCACTCTGGAAGGCATCCACAAGAAGGTACAGCAGCTGAACGACCAGATCCTGCCGAAGGGAGTGAAGCTTGTCCCCTTTATCGACCGGAGCGATCTGCTGCGCTTCACCACGCATACCGTGCTGCGTAACCTGAGCGAGGGCATCGTTCTGGTCGTGATTATTCTGTTTCTCTTCCTGGGCAACGCGCGCGGCGCGCTGATCGTTGCCCTCACCATCCCTTTCTCGTTATTGTTCGCCGCGATTTGTCTCGATCTGAAGCAAATTCCCGCCAATCTGCTCTCGCTGGGCGCGCTGGACTTCGGCATGGTGGTCGATGGCACGGTGGTGATGGTGGAGAACATCGTTCGACACCTGAGCCACAACGGAACGGATAGCCGCACGCCCCGAGAGAAAATCAGTGAGGCCGCTCATGAGGTCCAGCGGCCGGTCTTCTACGCGATCCTGATCATCATTACGGCTTACCTGCCGATCTTCACGCTGCAGGCGGTGGAAGGGCGGCTGTTCCGGCCCATGGCGTGGACGGTAGCCTTTGCCCTGCTCGGCGCTTTACTTTTTTCCATGATCATCGCTCCGGTTCTCTCCAGCCTTCTGTTCCGCAAAGGCGCAAAGGAATGGAGGAATCCAGCGATGGAATTCCTCAGGAACCACTACCGGAAGGGCGCCACGTGGGCAATTCATCATCACGCCTTCACGATCGGCGTGGGCGTAACGGGGCTGATTCTTGCCGTCTACCTCGCGTTTGGCGGCGTCATCGGCTCTGAGTTCCTACCTCATTTGGATGAGGGCGCGTTGTGGGTGCGCGGCACTCTGGCGCAGAGCACAGGACCGTCGGAAGGCATCCGCGTCGCCAATGAGGCGAGAATTCTGCTCTGCTCCTTTCCGGAAACGACCGAGTGCACCAGTCAGACAGGACGACCCGATGACGGGACCGACCACACCGGCTTCTTCAACACGGAATTCTTCGTGGGCCTGAAGCCGAAGGAGCAGTGGCGCCCCGTGTTTCATGAAAACAAAGATGACCTGATCGCCGCCATGACTCTGGATCTGACAAAGAAGATTCCAGGCGTCGTGTGGGGGTTCTCGCAGCCGATCGAGGACAACATGGAAGAGGCTGTCAGCGGCGTAAAGGGCGAACTGGCCACCAAGGTCTACGGAAGCGATCTTCACGAGCTCGAAGACAAAGCGAATGAGGTTGCCGCGGTGATGAGCCGTGTGCGAGGTATCGCCGACCTTGGGGTCTTTCAGGTTACCGGCCAGCCCGACCTGGTCTTCCAGGTGGATCGCAGGTCAGCTGCGCGTTTTCAAATCAATGTCGCCGACATTCAGGACGCGATCCAGACCGCCGTCGGCGGCAACGCCCTCACCCAGGTGCTGAAGGGCGAGGAATCGTATAACCTCACGCTGCGCTATCTCCCTCAGTATCGGGATTCGCGGGAAGCGATCGACAACATCCGCCTGCTGTCGCCCTCGGGAGAACGGGTTTCGCTCGCCCAGCTTTGCACGGTGAGAGAGGCGGACGAGGGCTCCGAGATTTACCGCGAGAACAACGAGCGCTATGTAGCGATCAAGTACAGCGTGCGCGGCCGCGCGCTGGGCGACGCGGTACGAGAAGCCATCGACAAGGTCAACGCCCAGGTGAAACTTCAACGTGGGTATCACATTGGATGGGAGGGCGAATACCAGAGCGAGGTGCGCGCTGAGGCGCGCATGCTGATTATCGTTCCCATCACCGTACTGCTGATTTTCATCATCCTCTATTCGATGTACCGGTCTTTCAAGTGGGCGCTCCTGATTCTCGCCACAGTGGCGATGGCCAGCATCGGGGGATTGCTGGTCCTGCTGATCACGCGCACCAACTTCAGCGTGTCATCGGAAGTCGGGTTCCTGGCTCTCTTCGGCGTCTCCGTGCAGACCGGGGTGATCATGCTGGAGTACATCAACCAGCTGCGGGCCCGCGGACATTCCGTCGAAGAAGTCGCGGTCGAGGGCGCTGTGCTGAGGCTGCGCCCCATCATGATGACCATGCTGGTGGCCACCCTGGGACTGCTTCCCGCCGCTATGTCGCACGGTATCGGCTCAGATTCGCAGCGGCCTTTCGCCATCGTCATCGTCGGCGGCCTAATCGCCGATCTGGTCATGAGCATCTTCCTGCTGCCGACGCTCTATGTCTGGATCGCCAGTGACAGAGATGTTCTCCCGGTACCGGAGTCGCAGGAGTTCGAGAACTGAGGGCCCTACGGAGCTTCGACCATGAGAGCGAGCCACTCAGGCGATCTCGTCGTTGTCGAGCCAGTCATGCGAATGTCGTTCCAGAGCGAGTCGCACCAACTGGCTGCGCGTGCGCACGCCGGTTTTATCGAACAACTGCTGCAGAGCCGCCTTTACTGAGCTCTCGGAAATGTGAAGCGTATCCGCGATCTTCTTGTTGCCTGACCCTTCCAGGACGCAATTCAAAACCGCCTTTTCGCGACTGCTGAGCGAGGTCTTGCCTGATTCCTCTGCGGACTTTCGGCTGACCCGTTCAACCACGGGTCTAACGGCGCGCGGGTCAAGCCACATCTCTCCGTCCATCACTCTTCGAATGGCCTCAGCCAGCTGCGAAGGAGGGCTATGCTTCAGGAAGATTCCCGAAGCGCCCTGTTCGAGCACGCCCATCATTCCCGCGCTGCTCATTCCGGCTGTCACCATAAGGACCCGCGGCTGGATTCTCCTGCGGCGTATCTCTTCGAGCAACCGGGAGCCGAGTTCCGTTTCCAGGTCGTAGTCGAGCAAAACCACGTCGACTCGTTCGCGATCGAATATCTCCACCGCATCCCGCAGATGACCACAGTTCCCGACGATGCGGAAGTCAGGTTCCGCCGCCAGCAGGCGAATCAGACCTTCGCGGAACAGGCTGTGGTCGTCGACCACAAGCAAGTGGATTTCCGTGCCTGTTCTCTCTTTCACCGCCTGGCTCCGGGAATGCGTTGGACAATCTGGTTCACGAACTCACCCGGAACATAGTGAGAACCACCGAAGTATGATTTACATCCTGCCCGACGATAAATATGCGACTGCGATGCAAACTGGCCTGCTGCAAGGCACGCCTGAATCTGAGTATAAGGATTCCCCCCTTTCGATCATCCCTGATCTTTCGATACGGTCCGGCGATCATTTGGCCATCCGGAGGGTTTGACGGGGTCAGAGGGACGCACCAACCGGTAATATCTGAACCATCTGAACCGGCCGGGCGTTGTTTTTGAAAAGGCAAGCGCAATCTTATGGATGTTCTCGGCACATATTCCCGCGCCAATCGACGAGGTCTGTTGATCGCGGCCGCAGTTCTCACCGGCGCCATCGCGGCGGTGGACTGGTACACAAGGCCATTCATCTCGATCGGATTTCTGTACCTCTTTCCGGTGATGCTGGTCAGCGGCATTTTGAGGCGATGGCAGATCGTGACAACCGCCATTGGTTTCGCCGTCCTGCAGGAGCTTTTCAGCAACCTGCCCCTTGACAGCGCAATTCCGCGACTGGTTTTCTCCGGGCTGGGCTTTGCCGGCACCGGCTTATTTATGTTCGAACTCCTCCGCAACCGGCGTATGGTTTTGGCTCACGTGGACGAAATCGAAGATCAGATTCAGCAGCGGAGACAAGCCGAAGAGCAGCTCCGGCTGCTCGTCGACACCAGTCCCGCCGCGATACTCACCGCGGGTTCGTCCGGCGAAATCCTGCTCGCCAATGAAGCCGCACAGGAGCTGTTTGGCACCGAAGGCCATGATTTGCGCGGCCGGCGCATCGCGGACTACGTTCCGGCGCTTTTCTCCGCTTTACACTCCGGTCAGTCGCGTTTGTACCGGACAGCCCTGCAGTGTCGCGCGCAGCGAGGCAGCGGAGAGACGTTTCTCGCCGGAACCTGGTTTTCCACGTATCGCTCGCCGACCGGGAACAGGCTCGCGGCAATCGTTGTCGATCTTTCTGAGGAACTCTACAACCGCGAGGATTTGAGTCTCGACTACCTGTTGAAGAACGCGCGGATTCTGATGAGCGGCGTCTCTCACGAAGTTAGAAACCTCGCCGGAGCCGCGCTGGTCCTTCATCAGAACCTCGGCAGGGTAACAGCATTGAGCGGAAACGAAGATTTTGTCGCGCTGGGCACGCTGATGCACGGCCTCGATAAACTGTCGGCGATGGAACTGGCGAGCTCTCCCGAAGAGGAGCGCCAGTTGGTTGACCTCGGTTCAGTCCTCGACGAATTGCGAGTCCTTCTTGAGAGCATTTGCCGCAAAGAGGGTATCGAACTGGAATGGGCAGCGCCCGACGTCACGCGCTCCGTGTGGGCCGATCAGTACGGACTGATTCAGGTCTTCCTGAACCTCGCGAAGAACAGCCGGCGCGCCCTCGAAAATGCTCCGGTAAAGCGAATCAGGATCACCACAGTGCAGGGAAATCACTCTTTTGTCATTCGCTTCGAGGACACCGGCCCGGGAATCTCCAATCCCGAGACTCTCTTTCGTGCGTTTCAGCGCGATGCCGAGGCAACCGGCCTGGGTCTCTACGTCTCACGCGCTCTGATGAAGAGTTTTGGCGGGGATCTTTCCTTCGAGCCGAGAGAACAAGGCTGTTGCTTTGCGGTAACCCTGCAGACTCCGACGCAGGACAACAGGTCGGTCGCCCTTTCGGGCTAGGTTCCGGAGAAACTCATAATCCCCTGGTTGGAGTTTCAAATCCCTACGGGCGTACCGGCAGGCAGGCTCGTTTTCAACGAGCGCATTGGCTGGCACTCAGCCACGAACGCAGATCTGGCCACGAAACCGGTCCGGGACGCAAATCATGGAAGAACCATGACCGGAGCCTGCCAGAACGCGGCCTTGTTGCCCGATGGATCGAGGACGGTGACCTGGCAGTCGTACGCACCGGAGGCGAGCTTGTTCAGCGGAATATCGAAAGCCAGAGGCATGGTTTTCACGCGGTTGTCCCAGCCCTCGGTGATCTGCATCGGACGCGTTTCGAATACCTTCGCGGGACCGCGATAGAACGCGACATAGGCGACGAGAGGCTGCGTCTGGGGCGCGCCCTGCTCGTAGGCCTGCACATACACGTAAAGATTCTGATCCTGCCGGAAGACGCGCGTCACGCTGGGTATGAGCTTCGCGCCGTCGTGGATCAGGGGATTGACGGATTCCTCGGCTAGCTGCTGTTTG
>Ga0187855_10004051_pt1 | contig 10646 bp, 8 predicted proteins | sample June2016WEW_8_10_2_FD_132969 | JGI IMG/M metagenome (GOLD analysis project Ga0187855, IMG submission 132969) | Peatland microbial communities from SPRUCE experiment site at the Marcell Experimental Forest, Minnesota, USA - June2016WEW_8_10 | ecosystem: Environmental > Terrestrial > Soil >... | reverse complement strand
CCCGAGAAGGTCTTCGTGATACCGCACGGTGCCGCCGACCACCGGACGGCGGCGGCTGACCGCCGGCCGGCGGCGCCGCCGGCCTGGACCGCCCGCCGCCCCACGGTACTGACCTGGGGGCTGCTAGGGCCGGGCAAGGGGATTGAACATGCGATCGACTCGATCGCCCTGCTTCGCGATCACGGGCTCGATATCGACTACCAGGTGGCCGGCCAGACCCATCCGCGCGTGCTCGGGCGCGACGGCGAGGCCTACCGGCGGGCGCTGCAGGCCCGGGCCCGGGCCCGGAAGGTAGCAGACCGCGTGCATTTCGACGGCCGGTACCTGCCCGGCGCCGCCTTGAGCCAGCTGATCAGCACCGCGGATGTCGTCCTGCTGCCGTACGACTCGCTGGAGCAGGTCACCTCCGGGGTCCTGATCGAGGCGGTCACCGCGGGTAAGCCGGTGGTATCGACGTGCTTCCCGCACGCCGTCGAGCTTCTCGGTGCGGGGCTCCTGGTCGAACGGCAGGACCCGGCAGGCATCGCGCAAGCCCTGCGGCGGGTGCTGACCGAACCCGGCCTGTCGGCGCGGATGAGCGGCTACTCGGCGGACCTGGCCCCGCGGCTGCTGTGGCCTGCGGTGGCGCATTCTTACCGGGAACTCGCCTCGGCGATCACCATGACCAGGGCGGGAACCCTGCTATGAGGATCCAGGCCGTGCCGTTCCGGCATCTGGTGCGAATGACCGATTACGTCGGCCTGCTCGAGCACGCCGAGGGCATCGTCCCCCGGCACGAGCACGGCTACTGCGTCGACGACGTGGCCCGCGGCCTGGTGGTGGTGTGCCGGGAGCCGTCGCCGTCTGACGAACTGATCACGCTGGGACGCCGCTATCTTTACTTCCTGGTCCAGGCGCAGGCGCCGGACGGCAAGGTCCGTAACCGCCTCGGCTACGACCGCCGGTGGCACGACCAGCCGGGGAACGAGGATTGCTGGGGCCGCTGCCTGTGGGGGCTTGGCACCGCCGCCGCGCGTGGACCGACCGCCGGGATACGCGAGGAGGCCTACACCTGTTTCGGCCGCGCCGCGCAGATTTCCTCGCCGTGGCCGCACGCCATGGCGTTCGCGGCGCTCGGGGCGGCCGAGATACTCGGCGAGTGGCCGGACCATGCGGGCGCGCTCGCGCTGCTCGACGGAGCCATCTCCGTCATCGGGCGACCGCCCGCCGCCGAGGAGTGGCCGTGGCCGCGGCCCAGGCTCAGCTACGCGAACGCGGCCATCGCCGAGGCCCTCATCGTCGCCGGGGAGAAACTTGACCGGCCCGAGGTCCTGACCGACGGCCTGCGGATGCTCGGCTGGCTGCTCCGGGTCGAGACCAGAAACGGCCACCTGTCGGTCGTGCCGTCGACAGGATGGGGTCTCGGAGAGGCCCGCCCGGCCTTCGACCAGCAGCCGATCGAGGTGGCGGCCCTGGCCGATGCCTGCCAGCGGGCGGCCGCGGTCACCGGGGACAGCAGCTGGCTGGCCGGCGTGGAGATGGCCGTGGCGTGGTTCCTCGGTGACAACGACACCAAGATCCCGCTCCTCGACGAACGGACCGGCGGGGGCTGCGATGGCCTCAGCCGCACCAGCCGCAGCCGCAACCAGGGCGCCGAGTCAACCCTGGCCATGATCTCCGTGATGCAGCACGGACTGCGCTTGACCCCCGCGTCATGAGGGCGGCGACCCGAGTCCCAGGCGCGCTGCTGACCCGCACCGAGCACCGGATGAAGCCGGACCCCTCCCGCACCCTGCCCCGGCTCTTCGTACCCGGCCAGGAGAACCTGATCCAGGGCGAGTCACGCGCCACGCCGGTCCTGGACCGCATCCTGAACCTGACCGAGGCCGAAGTGGAACAGACACTGGCCCGGACGATGGCGCGATTCTCAGACGGCTACCGCGACCTGCCGCAAACCCTGGAGGACCACTTCTCGCTCGTCGCCCACCGGGTGGGCGACGAGATAGCGGTGGGCCGGGCCAGAAGGCAGCTGATCGGAGCGTATTTCACCCAGGAGTACGCCCTCGAGGCCGCGGCCCTGTTCAATCCGTCCATGGTGAAGCACCCGGACCAGTCCGGCTGCCAGCCGGGGGAAGTCCGGTTCGTGATGAGCCTGCGGGCGGTCGGCGAAGGCCACCTGTCCAGCATCGAGTTCAGGACCGGCGTCATCGGTGCCGATTCGGCCGTCAGGCTCGACCCGCCTGGCCGGTTCCTTGGCACCGGACGCACCCGGCCGGTCCGCTACGATCGTCGATTCTTCCAGACCAAACTCACCGAATACGGCCAGGACGACGAGAACACCCGGCTGCTGTGGAGCATCCTGCCGGCCCGCTTCACCGGCGCCGAGCTTGACGGCGCGCTGACCGAACTCGCCCGGCAGCATGTCACCCGAGGGGATTCCACCGCGCTGGCCGACCGGCTCCGGTGGATGGCGGCGTCCAACTACGCCGTGGAGTTCGGCCCCGACCACGCGCTGGCCGAGCAGGTGCTTTGGCCCACCGCTCCGGACGAGAGCCACGGGATGGAGGACGCCAGGTTCGTGCTCTTCACCGACGGTGCGGACACCACCTACTACGCGACCTACACGGCGTTCGACGGCGCGCAGGTCGCGCCGCACCTGCTGGAAACACCCGACTTCAGGACGTTCACGAGTGCCCAGCTCTCCGGCCCGTCGGCCACCAACAAGGGGATGGCGCTGTTCCCCCGTCGGATCGCCGGCCGGTACGCCGCGCTCTCCCGCTGGGACCGGGAACGCAACGGGATCGCCTACTCCGACGACGCGCATGACTGGTCGCAGGCCCGCACGTTCCAATCGCCCGTGCGGCCCTGGGAACTGATCCAGCTCGGTAACTGCGGGTCGCCGATCGAGACCCCGGCCGGATGGCTGGTCTTCACCCACGGCGTCGGGCCGATGCGGGAGTACGCCATGAGCGCGGTCCTGCTCGACCTGGCCGAACCGGAGCACCTGATCGCCACGCTGCCCGAGCCGCTGCTGGTGGCCGACGAGTCGGAGCGGGAGGGGTACGTCCCGAACGTCGTGTACTCCTGCGGCGCCATGCGGCACGGGGACACCGTCGTGCTGCCGTACGGCTGCAGCGACTCCTCCGTGCGGATCGCCACGATCGACCTGCCCCGGCTACTCGAACGGCTCACCCCCGGCTGAGCCACGGGTGCGCAGCCAGTCGCCGAATTCGGTAGCGCTGATGTGCTCGTCGTGGACGCCGGCCGCATCGGCCGAGGCGAGCCAGACGATGGGCGGCCCCATCACCGCCGGGTCAAGCAGCGGAGGGGTCCCGCCGCCCGGCCGGGGGCCGTCCGCCGGGACCATGCCGGTGGCGGTCGCTCCGCCGGGCCGCAGCAGGTTGACGGTCACGCCGCTGCCCCGCAGGTCGGCGGCCATGATCCGGGACATCGCCTCGGTACCGGCGCGGGACGGCCCGTAGGGGACGAAGCCGGCCCTGGTCGTGGTGGCCTGATTGACCGAGACGTTGACGATGCGGCCGCCCCCGGCGGCCAGCATCCGGGCCGTGATCTCACGCGCCATCAGGAAATATCCGGTCAGGTTCGTCTCCACCACGTCGCGGAAACCGGCCGGCGATACCAGCCAGAAGCCCTGCGGCTCGGTCATGAAACCCGGGTTGACCGTGCGCATGCCGATGCCCGCGTTGTTCACCAGCATGTCGACGCCGCCGAGCCGCGACCAAGCCTCCTGCACCGCCCGTGCCACCGAGGATTCGCTCCGCACGTCGAGCGGCAGGCCGACCGCGCCGGGCAGGTCCGCGGCGACCTGGCGAGCCCGCTCGGCGGAGCGCCCGGTGAGCACGACGCGGCTGCCCGCGACGGCCAGCGCCCGCGCCATCGCCCAGCCGAGCCCGCTCGTCCCGCCGGTCACCAGTACTCTCACCGGACCAGTATGACCGGCCCGGGCGAGCCGGCGCCGGGCACCCGGGCGAGCCCAGGCCGGGCGTCCGGTTGGACCGAGGGCTGGGGCCAGGATCGTTCGGATTAATTCTGAACGGGCCTGGTGTCAGCGCCTGCCGAACCGTGGATCAGGCCGCGACGACGGAGGTGTCGGCCGCCTCGAGGTCCTTGAAGAAGCGACGGTGCACCCGGAGGGTCTCGCTGCCCGCCGGGACCTGGTGCCACATTCCGGTACCCGGGCCAAGCCTGGTCGACCGCGGCAGCTCCGTGACCACGCCACGGGCCTTTTTCATGCTGGTCTTGCCCGCGTCCAGGACGACGATCCTGGTCGGCGTGACGGCCAGGATCCGGTAGCGGTTCAGACCGAGGAAAACCAGGAAGCCGCCCAGCGCCGCGAGCCACTGGCTGGCCGTCTGCGCGCCGATCACCGCCTGGATGGGCTCGCCGGGCCGCAGGTACTGGGCGGCTGATTCACGCATGGAGTCACGGAGCGCCACGACTTTCCTCCTAGGTCAGGTTCGCACACGCCACCGGCTGGCGTTCATTCCTACGGCGGTCCATCCCGTGCCATCGCGTTCCATCGGTGTTTCATCCGGGACGCGGCCCCGACCCCGCCGGGTTCAGGCCGGCCAGTAGGAGCAGCGCACCCCGGTGTGCACCGTCTGGCGCAGGTGCTCGCCGATGACCGGATCCGCCTCGGCGATGCGGACCAGGGCCCGGCGGATCGCCTTACCCGCGGCCACGCGGGCCCGTTCCCCCTGGTCGGGAAACGACCGGGTGCGGCCGCCGAATCCGGCGGCCCGGGTGAGCTCGGCGACGAGCCAGTCGCGTTCGGCGCGGGCGCCCGCCGCCCGGCCGGGGTCATCACCCGCGTCCAGCTGGTCGATCTCCGCCTCGAGCAGCTTGACGCGGTTCCGGTACTCGACGATCGCCTCGTGATCAAGCACGGGATGGGCCGCCGCGCCGTCGCCGATGGCGCGGCCGAGCGCGGCGAGCCCGGTCACCAGATCGGCCGCCTGGATCTCCTGGCGCGGGTTGGCGATCAGCACGGCCAGGTGCGCCATCCCGATGCTGTCCTCGATGAGCACGCTTCGCTGGCGCCAGGCCACGGACCATTTCCGGCCGGCCCGGCGGCACTGCGCGAACGCGCCCGACGGGCTCGAGGGGCTTGCAGGGGTTGAGGGGCTTGAGTGTCTTGAAGGGTTTGAAGGGTTTGAGGGGCTTGAAGGGTTTGAGGGGCTTGAGGGTCCGGCGCCGGGCGGGTCCGGAGCCGGCAGGCCCAGCGCCGTGGCCTCGCTCATCGCCGTCTCAAGCTCGTGCCGGCCGGCCTCGGCGTCCCCTGGGTACCGGCGCAGCGCGTAGGCCTGGGCCAGCCGCTGCCGGGACGCCAGCACCGCGGGCCAGTGCGCCAGCGCCAGGTTGTGCTGCACCGCGGCGCGCAGGTGCTCGACCGCCCGGTCCAGCTGCCCTGAGGTCAGCGAGGCGACCCCGAGCGCCTGATGAGCCGACCCGAAGCAGGTCACGCCCAGGCCGCCGACCATCGGCAGGCCGGCGTGCGGGCTGAGCAGCTGGTAGGCCCGCTGCGCCAGGGCGGCGTCCTGGACCAGGCTGGCGGCCTCCACGATGCCGTTCATCGTCACCAGCCAGCTACTGGACCTGGGCAGGCGCGCGAGGTCGTCGCCGGACAGGGCGGCGAGCGAGCTGGCGGCCGTGGGCCGGTCCCCGTCCAGCGCCGCCGCGACGGCCAGCGCGGCGGCCGACGAGTTGTCGACCGCGGACAGCCCCGGGGAGTGCGCCCGGTCGCGCAGCGCGGGCAGCAGCTCCACCAGGCGCCCCTGGTACCAGCGGATCGTCACCAGCTGGGCGGCGGACCACCACTCGTGGTCGACGTCGCCCGCCGCCGCGCCGGCGCTGGCGCAGACGGCCGCCAGCGACTCGGCTTCGGTGAGGCGGCCGGCCCGGATCGCGAGCATCACGTCGATCGCGCTGACCACGAAGCCGACCGCCAGGTGGCCGCGCTCGCGGAGATGGTCCCGCAGCTCGCTCAGCAGGCGGCCCGCGTGCGGGTCACCCTCGGAATAGGAGTCCACGGTCTGCCAGAGCAAGCCCATCAGCAAGTCGCTGCGGCGCTGCGTGGCGAAGCTCGCCTTGATCAGTTCGGCGGCCAGTTCCCGGCGCAGCGTCACGTGGCCGGGACCCAGCAGGCAGTGATGGGCGATGCTCAGGGCGTCCGCCAGGAGCACCGGGTCCGCGGCCGCCCGGGCTTCGTCGAGCACGGCCAGGATCGCCGCGTGCTCGCCGCGGAAGTAGTCGCCCTCCCCGGCCAGCCGGGCCCGGAGCCGAAGGGCGAGCGCAGAGTGCGGGTCAAGCCGCGCCAGGACATGCTGAAGCCGCGCCTCGAGCAGCGCCGCGCCGGTGACGGCGCGGCGCTCGCCGACCCACAGGCCGGCCAGGCCCAGGGCGGCCACCGCCATGGCCGGGACGTCACCGGCCTGTTCCGCCAGCCGGTAGGCCCGGTCGAAGTCCTGCCTGCTGGCCCGCAGATCACCATCGTCGTTCTGGGCCCGGGCCCCCGCCGCGAGCGCGGCGGCAAGCGCGGCGCCCCGGTCAGCGACAGACTGGTCAGCGGCGGCCCGGTCAGCCGCGGCCCGGTCAGCGGCGGCCCGGTCAGCGGCGGCCTGGTCCGCGACCAGTTTCAGCCGGCGCGTGGTCATACCCCCGCCAGCCTCAGTCGTCATGGGCCTAATGTATTCGGGGTGGTTTCTGCCGTCGAGACGCTCGGGCATACGCGCGGACATCGGCGTCGCCGTCGCAGGCCGCCGCGTCCAGCGCCGCCGCCGCCGCTGGATCTGCGCGCATCGGCGCCAGCGCGACGGCGGCCGCCTTCCTGACGTCGGCGTGCGGGTCGGACATCGCGGCCACCAGGGGCGTGACCGCGACGCCGGGGCTGGCGGCGGCCAGGGCCTGAGCCGCGCCGACCCGCACTTCCCATGCCTCCCCTGCGTCCTGTACTTCCCGTGCCTCCTCTGCGTCCACCCCGTCGGCGGGCGGCGTCTGGTTCAGCGCGCGGGCGGCCAGGGTGTCGAGCGGATGAGGGCAGCCTAGCGCGCCTGCGGCCTTGAAGGCGGCCGCCCGGACCAGGACGTCGGGGTCGCCGGCCAGCCGTTCCAGCGCGTCGCGGGCGTCCGCGGGCTCGGTTCCTGTGAGCTCGGCGGCGAGGGCCGCCAGCCCTTCGGCGACGGCGACGCGTACCTCACGCGAGCGGTCCGCGGCCGCCCCGCCACCAGGCGGGCCGCTCCGGTGGTGACAAGCCCGCCGACGGCACGGAGCCGGACCCGGTGGTCGGCGTCGGACAGGGCGGCCGCGAACGGCCCGGCGTCGGCCGTTCGCATCTCGGCGAGCACGTCGAGGACCGCGGACCGGACCACCGGGTCGGCACTGCCCAGGCGCAGCCGCAGGCCGGCGAGCAGCGCCTGGTCATCGGCGGGCAGGATGGCGACAAGCTCGCGCAGGCCCGCCACCGCGGCGTGCCGGACGGCGCCGGCCTCGTCACCGGCCGCCTGGGCCAGCGCCCGCCCGGCGCCGGCCGGCGCGGTCTCGGTCAGCGCGGCGATCGCCGCCCGGCGGACCCGGGCGTCGGCGTCCGCGAGGTACGGCTCGAGCTGGGCCACGGAGGGCTGCGTTTCGGTGAGCCGCAGCAGTTCCAGGATCTCCGGCGGCCGCGCCGCCGTCGTCGCGGCGGGCCGGGAACGGCCGGGCCGGCCGGGGTCGGCGCGCGGCGGCCCGGCGAGGCGGACCACCTCGCCGGGATCCCTGGCCGGCACGTCGAACTCGCTGACCGGCACGATGTAGGCGCCGACCGGCCGCTTGAGGAGTTCGGCGTTCCCGTCGGCGCCGCGGCGGATGTTCAGGTGCCAGAACCACTCCGCGTCGTCGCGTCCGGGATGGTCGGCGCGCTCGTGGTAGAGGCCCCATCTGCTTTCCGTGCGGGCCAGCGAGGCACGCGCGGCCAGTTCGGCGCAGTCGCGGATGAACGTGACCTCGGCGCAGCGCATCAGCTCGTGCGGGGTCCTGGCCCCCATCCCGGCGATCTCCTTGGTCATCCGGTCGAAGGTCTTCAGCGCGATGTCCAGCCGGGCCTGCGTCTTCGGCGGCGCGAGGTAGTCGTTCACGAAGCGCCGCAGCTTGTACTCGACCTGGGCCTGCGGCGGCCCGTCCGGGTTCCGCCAGGGCCGGTAGATCAGCTCGTGGGCCGCCTCGACCTGATCCTGCGGCAGGCTCGCCGGGTCCGCGCCCGCGTCCCCGCCCGGACCGGCCGGACCGCCCGGACCGGCCGGACCGGCCGGGCCGCCTGGGCCGCCTGTCGCCTGACCGCGCACGCGTTCGCTGGCGTGCGCGCCGGCCAGGTCACCGAACACGAACGCGCCGATCATGTAGTTGTGCGGCACGCAGGCCAGGTCACCGGCCGCGTACAGGCCGGGCACGGTGGTGGCGGCGTGCTCGTCCACCCACACGCCCGAGGAGGAATGCCCGCCGCACAGGCCGATCTCCGAGATGTGCATTTCCACGTCGTGGGTCCGGTAGTCGTGGCCCCGGCCGGCGTGGAAGGTGCCGCGAGTGGGCCGTTCCGTGGTGTGCAGGATGCCCTCGAGCGCGGTGAGGGTCTCCTCGGGCAGATGGGTCAGCTTGAGATAGATCGGCCCGCGGGCCGAGGCGATCTCGCGGGCGACCTCGGCCATCATCTGCCCGGACCAGTAGTCGCAGTCCACGAACCGGTCCCCGCGGTTGTTGACCTGGTAGCCGCCGAAGGGGTTGGCGACGTAGGCGCACGCGGGGCCGTTGTAGTCCTTGATCAGCGGGTTGATCTGGAAGCACTCCAGGCCGCTGAGCTCGGCGCCCGCGTGGTAGGCCATCGCGTGCCCGTCACCGGCGTTGGTGGGGTTCTCGTACGTTCCGTACAGGTAGCCGCTGGCGGGCAGGCCCAGCCGCCCGCAGGCGCCGGTGGCGAGGATGACCGCGGCCGCCGACACCGTCACGAACTCGCCGGTGCGGGTGTTGAACCCGGCCACGCCGACCGCGCGCCCGGCCGCCGTCAGCACCCGTACCGGCATGACCCGGTTCTCGATCCGCACCCGCTCGCGGATGGAGCGCTGCCGCAGCACCCGGTACAGCACCTTCTTGATGTCCTTGCCCTCGGGCATCGGGAGCACGTAGCTGCCCGACCGGTGGACCCGCCGCACGTCGTAATCGCCGTGCGCGTCCTTGGCGAACTTCACCCCGTACCGTTCCAGCCGCCGCACCATGTCGTAGCCGCGGGAGGCGGTCTGGTACACCGCGCGCTGGTTGACGATGCCCTCGTTGGCCCGGGTGATCTCGGCGACGTAATCCTCCGGCGTGGCCTTACCCGGGATGACGGCGTTGTTGACGCCGTCCATGCCCATGGCCAGGGCACCGGAGTGGCGGACGTGTGCCTTGTCCAGGAGCAGCACCGAGGCGCCCCGCTCGGCGGCGGTGATCGCGGCCATCGTGCCCGCGGTGCCGCCGCCGATGACGGCGACGTCGCAGCTCAGTTCCTGCCGCTGCCCAGCCGGCGGGATGCCCGTGGCCGCGGTCACCTCAGCAGGTAGGGCATGTTGACGGTGACGGCGCCGGCGGGGCAGCGGGCCGCGCAGGGACCGCAGTACCAGCACTCGTCCACGTGCATGTACGCCTTGCCGGTATCGGGGCTGATGGCCAGCGAGTCCAGGGGGCAGATGTCGACGCACAGCGTGCAGCCTTCGACGCACAGCGACGCGTCGATGGTCACCGGGACGTCGGCTCTCGTCTCTACCAGTGGCATGATGAACTCCCGTTCTGTCGTATCTAACGGCGCGGGCGGCGGTTCGTCCGGGGCGCCTCGGCTGAGCTCGCCGTGCAGCACCACCCGGTCCCCGCGCACCCTGATGTACTCCAGGTCCACCGGGCGGCCGTCCGCCCCGTCCACCCCGTCCGCCCCGTCCGCCCCGTCCGCGAGACGAGTGAGGCGCTCCACCATCAGCAGCGGGGCGCCCGGCGGCGCCTCGAGGACGGCGGCCGTGTGCGGGTCCGCGTTGACCGCCTCGACCGTGAGGCTGGCACCGCCGAGGTGCTGCCCGGCATGGGCTTCGATCAGGGCGAAGATGTCCCGGTGCGCCAGGTCCTCGCCGAGCAGGGGCGCCCCGATGTCGGGGGCGAGGTAGGTGAGGTCGAGGGAGAAAGGCAGGCCGTTCAGACGGCGGAGCCGTTCGATGTAGACCACGCTCGTGACGGCGGCGCCGCCGGGGGTGAATTTTGTCTCGGCGTCCTTGCCAAGATGCCCCACCAGAATCACTTTGTTGACGCTTCGGGATGCCATAATACCCTGCACTGTAACACATCTCGGTTTGCCTGCTACAATCGCATGAATGCGAGGCCACGACGAGATTCTCAGGTTTCTGAACGAAGTCCTGAAGGCGGAGCTTACCGCCATCAATCAGTATTTTCTGCATTCGAAAATGTGCGAAAACTGGGGCTATCAGCGGCTGGCGGAACATGACCGCGCGGAATCCATTGAGGAGATGGTGCACGCCGAGAAACTGATGCAGCGCATCCTGTTCCTCGAAGGCACGCCCAACATGACCGAGATCGGGCCGATCAAAGTTGGCGCCAACGTGAAGGCGCAGCTCGAGAGCGACCTGGACCTTGAACTG
>Ga0187855_10004045_pt1 | contig 10656 bp, 13 predicted proteins | sample June2016WEW_8_10_2_FD_132969 | JGI IMG/M metagenome (GOLD analysis project Ga0187855, IMG submission 132969) | Peatland microbial communities from SPRUCE experiment site at the Marcell Experimental Forest, Minnesota, USA - June2016WEW_8_10 | ecosystem: Environmental > Terrestrial > Soil >... | reverse complement strand
GCCACAGAGGAAGGGGGCGAGGCCCTCGGAGACATCCCCTGCGAGAGCTTCAGCGCCGGCTCGCAAGTCGTTCTTGCGAGTGGCGCTACGGTGGCAATCAGCCAACTCTGGCCGGGCGCTCGGGTACTTGCGACCGACCCTCAGACCGGCATGACTCAGCCAGAGACGGTCGCGGCAGTCGGGATCAATCACGACACCGACCTCATGGACGTCGTGGTGCAAACCGCCAAGGGCCAGGGGACCATTGATTCGACCGCCCATCACCTGTTCTGGGATGTCAGCACAAAGGCATGGACGGCGGCGGACCAGCTGAGAACCGGGAACCGACTGTTCACCCCGAATGGCCAGCCAGCCACCGTATCACGATTGATCGGTATCCCCGGGGCGGCAGATATGTGGGACCTGACCGTCGCCAACGACCACGACTTCTACGTCGTCACGGTTGACACGGCGATTCTGGTGCACAACTGCGACATCAATTCGACGGCCAGTGCCCTGCAGCACATTCAGGACACCCATTTCGAGGGCGGCCCGGACTTTGACCCCGCGACGAAGGGTATGTTCGCGGACGGCGAGAGCCCTGCCCAACTTGTGGCTGACGCCGATGGCACGGCACCCTACACTCTTCAGAGTGGCGCTTTGGCCCGGACCGTTTGGGCGGGGCGTCTGGTGGGCTTCGAACAGGGCACGGGGCAAGGGACCATGGTCTACACCGTGATAACTAACGCAGGCGGGAGGCTTCTCACCGCATACCCTGGTGTCCCATGAGCATACAGGTGGCGATCGAAGATGGGCGGGGACTTCGTCTTGCACAGATCGGCGATATCAAGAATGTGCTCGGTGAACTGCTGGGCCGCTTCTCCGGCCCACTCGCCGGAATCGACCCGTACGGACGCTCCATGTTCAATCGAACACAAATCGCGCTGGTAGTCGACGAACTCGAGCGGCTGACGCAGTCCGAAGATGCCACAGCAGAACAGCGTGCCTTTCTCTCGTCACTGCTGACGTTGGCTCGGAGGGTTGGCGACGAGCCACACACCTACCTTTGGTTCTACGGTGACTAGGCGATGGAGTGGGGGCATCTCGGCGATAGAGCCCTGCCACAGAGGCTACTGCCACAGGCGGCGAGACCTTCTTCCGAACGATGAGCGACGAGGACTTCGCGCAGTTGCAGGCGACAGGCGATGTTCCGGCGACGGGTGAGACGTTCATATCGCCGTCAGCGGAATATGCCGCGGGCTACAGCGGAAGGTTGGTGCAATTCACCGTCCAGCCTGGAACGTCGGAGGCATTGGCAGGCATTGGGGTTCGTGACGCGTCAGCCTTGACGGCAGAGGCGTACCCCGACATGCCGTTGGTGTCGTCGGGATGGACCGCGACGTCGGCGTTCTTTAAGGCGGAAGGGGGCATCATCAACGTCGGGCTTGGCCGCGGCGCAGCCCTGAACCTGTTCAACAATGCGATCCAGTCATTCGGGGAGGTGCCTGGGTGACGCCTGCAGAGAGAGAAGCGGCGCGTGCGCTTGTCATTGCGCCTGGCGGGCAAGCGCGCGTGTCGTCCGACGAGTTTCTTGAGCGATTCGGTGCAGTCGATGGAAAGGCGCTGGGAGTGGACCTTCTCCGAGATGCTGTGGAGCGCCGCGACGCGGTTGATGTTGAGTTGGCGCTGATCGTTTGCTTCAGATTCGGGCTCTCGGAAGAGCACCTTCCGTTGCTGCTGAACCTGTGTTATGCCGATTGGCATCATGGACACGAGGACGTCGTGAGTGCGTTGGGCAAGATCAGGTCGCCGGACTCGATCGATGCCTTAGTGCATATGGCGCAGTTGGTGCCGAGCTACCTCGAGTACGATGATTCGCGTGCCCTGGCGACGAAGGCACTCTGGGCTTTGGGCGCGATCGATGGTGATGCGGCTGACCAGGCGCTCTCGATGCTTGCTCGCTCGCCAGACCGCATCGTGGCGAGGGAAGCGGAGGCGCAGATTACACGTCGTGGACGTCCCACGATGCCCCGATGACCTGGCACAGGGTTTGACGGAGCGGATACGCTAGTTCGACTGGCACCTTGGCCCTTGCCGCTCCTAGCTGGCCAGTGATGACGAGCGAGTGGACGTCGTCGGCGAGCCCGGTGATGTCCGTGATCCTTACAATCCATTCGTCGACATAGCGGCGGATTGCTTCGCCGGAGAGACCGATCTGGATCGTCCTATGGCCGAGCGGCTCGAGGACCAACGACCGCTCCGGATCCCATTGGATGCGCACTGGACTTGCCTGCTTGTGCTCGACCCATTGCTGATGGCTGCCATCGACTTCAAGTTCGTGGGAGCTGACACACGAGTGTGCAAGTGCCCATTCGAAACCACTTCGGGTGATGTCGATGGCAAGGATGCGCTCCTGCCCTGGCTTCGCCGCCCAGCCGGAGCGATACATCATCCAAAGGAATGATGGCTTGACCCACGTCATCCGTTCCATCTTGAACGGTGGCACGAAACGTTGCGCCAACAAGGCGCTGTCTGCTATCTGGGGCGAGTACGCCTGATACAGGGTTATGGTCTGCTCGTTGAACAGCGCGCGTACCTGTCTCTCGGGCACGTTGGGCACGGCTACCCCTTAGCCGCCCATCGCCTCACCTCGCGCTTGAGGACCAGCCCCTCGATGAGCTCGCGGACGAGGCGTTTCTCGTCGGGATCGAGCCGCTGAGCGGCCTCGAAGGGGAGGCGGAGGTCCTCATCGGGGCCGCGCTCGTCGGCCTCGAAGAGGAGCACGTCGCCGGGAACGCTGAGGGCGACGGCGAGGCGGCGGAGGGCATCGACGGAGGGCTGGCCGGTGCCGCCCTCGTATTTCCGGACCATGGAGACGTGGAGGTGAGCAGCATCGGCGAGGGCCTGCTGGGTCATCCCCCGTTCCTTGCGGAGAGCGGCGAGGCGGTCTGGAAACGGCATGTCCGTGAGGGTGCTCACGGTACCCGCGCCTGGCTACTGCTCTGAGTGAGCATATCGAGTATCCTAGCGCAAACATATCGCGCTACCTACTTGACAGGGTTTCGGAGGAGGCCGGTGGCGCGGGTCCCGGAGGCGGAGCTGGAGCGGCTGAAGGCCGAGGTGGCGGTGGAGCGGCTGGCCGAGGCGAGGGGGGTGAAGCTGCGCCGACAGGGGGCGGACCTGATCGGGTTGTGCCCCTTCCACGAGGACCACGAGCCCAGCCTGGTGATCTCGCCGACGAAGAACCTGTGGCACTGCCTGGGGGCGTGCCAGGCGGGGGGATCTCCGATCGACTGGGTGATGCGGGAGCGTGGGGTGAGCTTCCGCCACGCGGTGGAGCTGCTCCGGGCCGACCTCCCCTTCGCCGCCCCCCTCTCTGCCGAGTCGCGGCCGCTGCGGGGTGGGACGGTGCGGACCCTGCCGGCGCCGGTGGAGGCGGACGCCGACGACAGCGAGCTGCTCGCGCAGGTCATCGGCTATTACCACCGCACCCTGACCGAGAGCCCGGAGGCGCTCCAGTACCTGGAGCAGCGGGGGCTCCGGTCGCAGGAGGCGGTGAACCGCTTCCAGCTCGGCTTCGCCAACCGGACGCTCGGGCTGCGCCTGCCGCTGGGGAACCGCAAGTCGGGGGCGGAGATCAGGACCCGGCTGCAGCGGCTGGGGATCCTGCGCGAGTCGGGGCATGAGCACTTCAACGGCTCGCTGGTGGTGCCGGTGACCGACGAAACGGGCCGGGTGACCGAGATGTACGGGCGCAAGATCACCGCCAACCTGAGGGCGGGGACGCCGCTGCACCTGTACCTGCCGGGGCCCCACCGCGGGGTCTGGAACGCAGCGATGCTGACGGCGGCACAGGAGGTCGTCCTGTGTGAAGCGCTGCTCGACGCCCTCACCTTCTGGGTGCACGGGATCCGCAACGTCACCGCGGCGTACGGGGTGGAGGGGTTCACCGCCGACCACCTGGAGGCCTTCCAGAGGCACGGCATCCGGCGGGTCCACATCGCGTACGACCGGGATGCCGCCGGCGAGCGGGCGGCGGTCCAGCTGGGGGAGCGGCTCGCGGCCCTGGGCATCGAGGCGTACCGGGTCCACTTCCCCCAGGGGGAGGACGTCAACAGCTACGCCTGCAGCGACCTCCCGACGGCGCCGCGCCGGCTGGCGGAGCGGGTGCGGGCGGCGGTGCTGCTCAACTCGGCGAGGGGGATGGCGACGGCGCCGGCCGCGGTCGCGCATCTCGACCCGGAGGCGCTCGCGGGGGCAGCGAAGGAGGAAGAGGTGCCGGTGGTGGTCGTTCCACCCTTCGCCGCCATGCCGGAGCCGCCGGTGGCGACGCCGCTTCCGCCCCTACCGCCGCCGGAGGTCCCGGCGGAGGTGGAGAGGGGGGGCGGCGACGAGGTGGTGATGCAGCTGGGCGGAGAGGGGGGGCGGCGCTGGCGGGTGCGGGGGATCGGGCGGGCGACCAGCTTCGACCTGCTTCGGGTCAACCTGCTGGTGTCGCGAGGCGAGGGGGGCGACGGGGGGTACCACGTGGACACCCTGGACCTGTACTCGGCGCGGCAGCGGGCGGGGTTTGCCAAGCAGGCGGCCCAGGAGATCGGGGTCCTCGAGGAGACGGTGCGCAAGGACCTGGGCCAGGTGCTGCTGCGCTGCGAGACCCTCGCCGAGGAGCGGATCCGGGCCGCCCACGAGCCTCAGCAGACCGCAGTGCAGCTGAGTGACGAGGAGGAGGGGGCGGCGCTGGAGCTGCTGCGCGACCCCCATTTGGTGGAGCGGATCCTCGCCGACTTCGAGAGCTGCGGGGTGGTCGGGGAGGAGACCAACAAGCTGGTCGGGTACCTGGCGGTGGTGAGCCGCAAGCTGGAGCGTCCCCTGGCGGTGATCGTCCAGTCGAGCTCGGCGGCGGGGAAGTCGGCGCTGCTGGAGGCGGTCCTGGCCTTCGTCCCCGAGGAGGAGCGGGTCAAGTACTCGGCGCTCACCGGCCAGTCGCTCTTCTACATGGAGGGGCGCGACCTGGCCCACAAGGTGCTGGCCATCGTCGAGGAGGAGGGGGCGGAGCGGGCCGCGTACGCCCTCAAGCTGCTCCAGTCGGAGGGGGAGCTGTCGATCGCCTCGACGGGCAAGGACCCGGCCACCGGGCGGCTGGTGACCCACGAGTACCGGGTGTCGGGCCCGGTGGCGATCGTGCTCACCACCACCGCCATCGACGTCGACGAGGAGCTGCTCAACCGCTGCCTGGTGCTGACGGTGGACGAGGAGCGCGAGCAGACCCGGGCCATCCACCAGCAGCAGCGGGAGCGGGAGACGCTCGGCGGGCTGCTGGCGGAGCGGGAGCGGGAGCGGTTGGTGGCGCTGCACCGCAACGCCCAGCGGCTGCTCCGGCCGCTGCTCGTGGTCAACCCCTACGCCCCCCGGCTGCGCTTCTCGGACAGCCGGACCCGGACGCGGCGGGACCACACCAAGTACCTGACGCTCATCCGGGCGGTGACCCTGCTCCACCAGCACCAGCGCGAGCGCAAGGTGATCACCCACCACGGCCAGGCGGTCGCGTACATCGAGGTGACGCCCCAGGACATCGCGCTCGCCAACTCCCTCAGCGACCAGGTGCTGGGCCGCTCCCTCGACGAGCTGCCGCCGCAGACCAGGCGGCTGCTGGAGGTGGTCGACGAGCTGGTCCGCCGGCGGGAGACCGAGCAGGGACTGGCGCGGCAGGACGTGCGCTTCACCCGGCGGGAGGTGCGCGAGGCGAGCGGCTGGGGAGGAGGGGGGGACACCCAGCTCAAGGTTCACCTCAGCCGCCTGGTCGACCTCGAGCACCTGCTGGTCCACCACGGTGGCCGGGGCCAGAGCTTCGTGTACGAGCTGCTCTGGGACGGTCGGGGCCAGGACGGCGACCCGGTGCTCTCCGGCCTGCTCGACCCGGCCGAGCTCGCCCCCCTCCCGCAGGGGTACGACGTCAAGTGGTCGGGGTCCGAGCCGGGGTGGTCGGGGCTGGAGGCCGAGCGGTCGGGGTCCGGTCGGCCCCTGGTCGGCCCCCGGTCGGGGGGTGGTCGGCCCCCCCTCTCCGCCGGAAACCACAACGGCCACCAGGAGAATCCAGCGGTTTCGCTGTCGCTGGCTCCGGAAAGCACGTCTCGGGAAGGAGTTCTGAAAACCGTCGTACCTGCGCGGTCCGCTGCCGAGGTGGGCTGAGGTGGCCTCCTCTCCTCGGCGCCGCAGGCCGGTGGTCGGTGACCCCGTCGATCTCCGCGGGATGCACCGGGCCATCAGCGAGTTCTGCGAGTGGATGCGGATGACCAACTACGCGGAGCGGACCGCGGAGACCCGCCAGGTCTACCTGACGTGGTTCGCGGCCTGGCTGGAGGAGCGGGGGATCACCCGGCCGGCCGAGGTCACCAAGCCGATCCTGGAGCGGTATCAGCGCTCCCTGTATCACCACCGCAAGGTGGACGGACGGCCGCTCTCCTTCGGCTTCCAATACGCCCAGCTGGTGGCGCTGCGGACCTTCTTCCGCTGGGCGGCGCGGACCAACCGGATCCTGTACAACCCCGCCAGTGAGCTGGAGCTGCCCCGGCTGGAGCACCGCCTGCCCCAGTACGTGCTGAGCGCCCCCGAGGTGGAGACGGTGCTGAGCACCGCCGACGTCGGCAGCCCGCTGGGGCTGCGCGACCGGGCGATGATGGAGGTGCTGTACTCGACGGGGATGCGGCGGATGGAGCTGATCGGGCTCCACCTCGTCGACCTGGACGGCGAGCGGGGGACGATCCGGATCCGCCAGGGCAAGGGGCACAAGGACCGGATGGTCCCGGTCGGGGAGCGGGCGGTGGCCTGGTGCGACCGCTACCTGGCCGAGGTCCGCCCCAGCTACGTGGTCGAGCCCGACGAGGGGACCCTCTTCCTCTCCGCCGAGGGGGGTGCCTTCACCCCCAACCGGATGAGCGCCCTGGTCCGCGGCTACGTCGACCGGGCCCAGCTGGGGGGAAAGCGGGGGAGCTGCCACCTCTTCCGGCACAGCTGCGCCACCCTGATGCTGGAGGGGGGTGCCGACATCCGCTACATCCAGCAGCTCCTCGGTCACGCCGACCTCTCGACCACCCAGATCTACACCCAGGTGTCGATCCGCCGGCTCCAGCAGGTCCACGCCGCCACCCACCCCTCGGCGGTGCTGGCCCGGCGCCGGCCGGTGGCCGAGCTGGACGGGGCCGGCGAGAGCGACGTCGAGCAGCTCCTGCTCACCCTCGCCGCCGAGGCCGCGGAGGAGGACGGCGAGGGCCGAAAACGAACGCCTGTACCGGAGGTGCATAGGGTACGGAGTCCACAAACGGGGCGAACCGAGGGGCGAGCGTGGAGCTGGGGAGAGGGTGACGGCGGCGAAGGGAGGCGACCGGAGACGATGCGACGGGAGGCGGTGCGATGAGGGAGCAGGACCCGATGCAGGCAGCTCAGGCGGTCAAGCGGACGGCGATGCTGCTCCGGGATGCCCGGGCGGTGCTGCGGCGGGTCGACGTCCTTGCCGCCCAGGCCCTGGCCACCGAGGACCCGGCGCTTCCCGAGATCGCCGCCCTCCGCGACGCCGCCAACCGCCTGGTCGCCCAGCTCGTCCACCGCGAGCAGGCCGAGCAGCGCCGGGCCCGCGACGCCGTCCGTCGCTTCCGCTGAGACCTCCGCTATGGGGTACGGTTGGAGCATGACGCGCGCCGAAGTTCACCACCTGGTCGACGAGCTGCCCGACGCCTCGCTGGATGCGGCGGCCCAGTGGCTGGAGCGTGCCAAGGACCCGGTCATCGCTGCCCTCGCTGTGGTGCCCTGGGACGACGAGCCCTACACCGACGAGGAGCGGGCCGAGGACGAGGCGGCGCTGTCCGAGCCGGCCATCCCCTGGGAGCAGGCCAAGGCTGAGCTCGACGCCGGCTGAGTGACCCCGGTCTGGCCCGAGTCGCGGGGAACCGTCGCTGCGTCAGGCACACTGGGGTCATGCCCTCCGACGATCCCCCGCCCTGGACGATCCAGATCCGAGCGCCGGCGCTGAAGACACTGCGGCGCCTGAGCCGGCCTGACCGGGAACGCATCCGCCGTGCCATCGACCGGTTGCCCCTCGGCGACGTCCGGCAGCTGGAGAACCAGCCGGGAGCGTGGCGGCTGCGAGTCGGTGATTGGCGGGTCCGCTACCGCCTGGACGTCGCGGCCCATGTCGTCGACGTGACCGCCGTGGCGCCCCGGGGCTCCGCCTACAAGCCTTGACGGTCTCCGCCGGACCGGGGCTGACGGGGCTCGGGGCGGACGCCGTCCCGCCGTCCCCCACGGGCCTGAAGACCGCGGGGGCGGCGGGGAGGGTTGCCTGCCCCGGTGGCACCGTCGGATCCTTCCTGGAGGAACCTGTGGGGGCCTCACGTCGGCGGGCGCGGGCCATGTAACACCGCGCCCTCAAAATACCTGGGGGAATACGGATCGCGTCAATTTCATCGGTATTTTGCGGGTCGCTGCGTTGGGCCATCTCCTCCCCCTCGCTGGATCAGCGACCACTGGGTCCTCGGGCCGCGCTGACGACCGCCGAGAGGGTGTGGACCAGGAGCGGGGTGCTGGCGGGGATCTCTGCCCCTGGTCGCACCTCATCGTCCGACCCCAACGCGCCCATGACGCGGACGGTCCGGTGCGGAGCCGCAGACCCGGGAGGGGGCGGACCGTCTAACAGAGCCCCCTCTCGATACATGGCCTGAACTCGACTCCAATTCAGCAGGGGTCCGAATTCCTGTGTATCGAGAGGCCCCGATTGGGCGGTCTCGATACGCCCTACACTGCCTCCTCGATGGCCGCCGTGCGCACCGTTGCCCGTCGCCTCCTCCCCTTCGCTGCCCTCCTCCTCGCCCTCGTCGTCGCTCCGGCCTCCGCCCAGGCCGCGAGCTTGGCCGGAAGTCGCGTCAGCGCCTCGACCTTCGCGGCGTCCCTTCGCACCGGGCCTCCATCCGCCTTAGTCGCTGACAGGCAACCGGAAAATGCCGCGACGTACGACGAACAAGCGGTGGGAGTTCCTGTTGCCACAGAGGCTACTGGCACCACGTTGTCCTTGGGCTACAAGGCGGGCTGGTCGGCCGAGCAGATAGCAGCTGCGGACGCGAAGGTGGCCGCGCTGGATCAGGCGGCGCAGAGCGGTCAGCTGAGCGTGACAGCGGTCGAGCGAGGTGGCACATCGGCCGCCTCGATGTGGCGGGCTGCCGGTGGAGAAATTCCAAGCGCTGCAGACATCGACCATGTCATCGACTTGCAGCTCGGGGGTTCGGATGCCCTGAGCAACCTGAGCCCGCTGGACGCGAGCGTGAACCGGAGTCTCGGAGCGCAGATCGCGTGTCAGATTCGAGGTTTGGCGGTGGGCACGTCGATTGTGGGTGTTTCGATATGCTAAGGAGTACACATGTTTGACTCCTTTGCGGATCACTTCGTGCCTGACAGCGGTGTGGCGGCGACTGCTTGGCAGGAGACCCGGTTGGCCCGGGCTGATGGGTATGAGGAATTCGCTGATCGGTATGCGGGTCGCTCCTTCGAAGGTGGTCTGTATCGCGTGCACAGCGAGACCAGCGGCCCGCGGTCGCTGGAACTCGTGAGTGAGTCGCTTCCGCAGTTTTCTCAACGGGCGTGTCCGTTCGCCTACGACTGGCTGGGTCGGCAATTTGCGCTCGACGGGGCCCGAGATCAGAGTGGCGAGGCACTGATTCTCATGCTGGAGCCGGGTACTGGCCAAGCGCTGGAGATCCCCCTGACGTTCAGGGCCTTTCACGAGCAACTCGACGAGTTGCGAGAACCTGCGCTGGCGAATCAGTTCTTCACGCAGTGGAGCGAGGCGAATGCGGCGGCGTTGCCGCTTCGATTGAGCGATTGTGCTGGGTATCGTGTGCCGCTCTTCCTCGGTGGAAAGGATGTCGTCGACAACCTCGAGGTCATCGACCTGGAGGTGTACTGGACGCTGACTGGGCAGCTCCGGAGCGGAACGGTGCGCATGAAGCCGGGGACGAGCATCAGGCAGGTGTCCGCCGCCCGCTGAGGCCAATCCATCGGGCCATCTCGACTATTGATCGGAGGTCGCTGATCGCCTGAGCGAGCCCGGGGCCGGTGCTGGCGTCGGAGAGAGCAGCCAGCTGAATCCTGGATAGCCGGGGGAGAGGGGCCGGTCCCCTCAGCTGCTCATCTCAGGCTGACCGCGCCATGGCGGGGCTGAGGCCGGCCCGGCGGACATCGTGCTTGAGGACGACGCTGTCGATCACGGCCTTCAGCACCTTGCGCTCCTCGGGGTCGAGCCGGGTCATGGCCTCGAACTCGAGCCGGAGATCGTCATCGGGGCCGCGCTCGGCGTCGTCGAAGAGCAGGAAGTCTGTCGTTGTACGTAGCGCCTTGGCCAGCTTCTTGAGGGCCTCCAAGGAGGGCTGAGAGGCGCTGGTCTCCCAGCGCCGGATCTGGATCACGTTCAGCCCGGCGATGTCGGCGAGGGCCTGCTGGGTGAGGCCGTCCGCCTTGCGAAGGGTGACCAGCCGCTGAGGGAAGGGCATGGCCAAGAGGCTACGGGCGGCCTCCAGGCTGGACATGGCTGGCATGTCCGATATGATACGCAGAACATGTCCCTTGGGGGACTTGACAGGATTTCGGAGGAGGCCGGGTGGCGCGGGTCCCGGAGGCGGAGCTGGAGCGGCT
>Ga0187855_10004044_pt1 | contig 10660 bp, 10 predicted proteins | sample June2016WEW_8_10_2_FD_132969 | JGI IMG/M metagenome (GOLD analysis project Ga0187855, IMG submission 132969) | Peatland microbial communities from SPRUCE experiment site at the Marcell Experimental Forest, Minnesota, USA - June2016WEW_8_10 | ecosystem: Environmental > Terrestrial > Soil >... | reverse complement strand
GAACGCCTTGATGGCGTCGAGGTCGCGGGTGATCAGCGTCGGCGGCATCAGCTCGGGAAATTCGGTGACGAAAACCTTTTCCGGCGCGTTGCGCACGTGGCTCGGATCGTTGACCACCAGCGTTTTCGGATGGATGCGATCGAGCATGTGGGTGGTGGAGATGTAGGCCAGATCGAACGGGGGATTCTGCCGCAGCAGCACCACGTCGAAGGAGGCAAGGTCGACGGTCTGCGGCTCGCCGAGGGTGAAATGGTCGCCGGCGGTGTCGCGCACCTTCACCGACCGCACCGCGGCGGAGACTTTGCCGTCGCGCAGGACGAGCCGGTCGGGCGTGTAATAGAACAGCGAATGGCCGCGCCGCTGCGCTTCCAAGAGCAGCGCGAACGTCGAATCGCCGCGGATGTTGATCCGCTCGATCGGGTCCATTTGCACGGCGACGTTCAGGCGCATGGCCGCCAACCTCTACGCAATTTTGGCGCCGGCCGCTACGGCCGCGGAATCCTCAGCGGCTCGCATCGAAGGCGTTGGCGATGTGTTGCGGCATCCTGCCGGGCGCGACCAGCATGACGTCGAAGCGGATGTCGCGCTCAATGTCGTCAGGGTGGTGGGCGAGCCACAGCTCCGCTGCGGCGACGATGCGGCGCTTGGTTCGCTCAGTCACCGCTTCTGCAGCCTCGTCGGCGCGGTCGCGCGCCTTGACTTCGACAAAGACGAGGCCGCCGCGGCTGCGGCGACGGTTCAAGCGGCTCAGCGCGGCGCGCCATTGTTCGTTTCCCGGTGCTGCTCCTCTACCAGCGCGAGCGCGCGCTGGTAGAGGTCCCGGCGCGGCAGCCCGGTCGCCTGCGCCACTTCGCTCACGGCATCCTTCAGCGACACGCGGGCGAGCGCCTGCCGCAGTAGCGCATCCGCGTCGTCGGCGCTCGGCTGAGCCAATGCTTGCGGTGGCGCGATGACCAGCACGATTTCGCCGCGAACTTCACTCGCGGGGGAGTTTTGCGCCAACGTCTCGAGGTCGCCACGGCGGATTTCCTCATGGATCTTGGTCAGTTCGCGGCAGAGCGCCGCCTCGCGGCGGCCTAATCCGGCCGCGAGGTCTGCAAGCGTCGCGCTGATCCGCGGCCCGGTTTCGAACAGCACAAGCGTCGACGGAATACGGGCGAGCTCGGCGATGCGGGTGCGCCGCGCCGCTTGTTTCGCCGGCAGGAAGCCGCCAAAGAAGAACTGGTCGGTCGGCAGCCCGGCGACGGCGAGCGCCGCGAGCAGCGCCGAGGGACCGGGCAGTGCGGTGACCACGTGGCCGGCTTCCTGGGCGGCGCGCACCAGCTTGAAGCCCGGATCGGACACGAGCGGGGTACCGGCATCCGAGACAAGGGCGATGGCGGCGCCTTCGGCGAGCCGGCGCAAGAGCTTGGGGCGCGCTGTCGCCGCATTGTGGTCGTGGTAGGGTGTGAGCGGGGTCGCAATCGCGTAACGGTCCAGCAGCTTGCGGGTCACGCGGGTATCCTCGCAAGCGATCAGGTCGGCGCCGGCTAGCGTCGCCAGCGCCCGCAACGTGACGTCGCCGAGATTTCCGATCGGGGTGGCTACGATATGCAGTCCAGGCGCAATCTTGCCGACATCGATAGGATGGCTGCCAAGAACGTAGCGCCGCTCTGCGCGATCCTCTCGGCCGGCCGGGCTCGCCTGCACATTGCTCATCGTCGCTACCCTAGCGTCCGCCGGCCTGGCAGTCATGCCCGGGGCCGGTTCGTTATCCTTTCCGCTTGGTTAACCATTCGCCGCCAGTATGCCAGAATAGCGTTGCCGTATGGCAACGGCGCATAGGCCGCCGTGAGGAGAACCGTGTCCGCGGAATTGCCGCTTCAGGGGTCGGCCATCATGCCGACCCGGCGCCGTTCGCTGGCGGGTCTGATGGCCGCGGCAAGCGCGCTCTTGGCAGGCTGTTCGGGGAATTCGAACTTCTTGTCCTCGATGCCGTATTTCTCCTCGACGCCGCAGCCGCCGGGCGGACAGCCGGCGCCGGGAGCAACGCTCGGTGCCGGCCAAGTCAAGGCTGCGCTCATTCTGCCCTTGTCGGCCGGCAGCAATGCCGGCCTTGCCGGCCAGGCGATGCGCAATGCGGCCGAAATGGCGCTCGCGGAATTCAATTCGCCGAATATCCAGCTCTTGGTGAAAGACGACGGCGGCACCGCCGAGGCGGCGCGGCAGGGCGCACAACAGGCGCTCGACGAGGGAGCCGAGATCATCCTCGGGCCGCTGTTCGCGCAGTCCGTCAGCATCGTCGGTCAAGTGGCACGGGCGCGCAACATTCCGGTCATCGCCTTCTCGACCGATACCAATGTCGCCTCACGCGGCGTCTATCTGCTCAGCTTTTTGCCGGAGTCGGACGTGTGGCGCATCGTGCAGTATGCCGCGTCGACCGGGAAGCGCTCTTACGCGGCGCTCATTCCCGACAATCCCTATGGCACGGTGGTCGAGGCGGCATTCAAGCAGGATGTCGCGCGCCACGGCGGCCAGATTGTCGCGCTCGAGCGCTATGGGCACGACAAGGCGGCCATGGCGGGTCCGGTCAAGAACGTCGCTCAGGCGGCGGCTCGCGCCGATGCCATTTTCATCCCGGATGGCGGCGACGCCGTGCCGGACGTGGTCCAGGCGCTGGCCGCGAACGGCGTCAACACCAAGAAGATTCAGCTTCTCGGCACCGGGCTGTGGGACGATCCGCGTATCTTGGCCACGCCGGCTCTCGACGGCGGCTGGTACGCGGCGCCCGATCCCGCGGGTTTCCGCGCTTTCGCCGCACGCTACCGCGCCCGCTACAAGCAGGACCCGGTACGCACCGCGACGCTCGCCTATGATGCGGTGGCGCTGATTGCCGCGCTGGTGAAGACGCAAGCGCCGGCGCAGAGATTCTCTACGGAAGTGCTCACCAACCCTTCAGGCTTTTCCGGAATCGATGGGCTGTTCCGCTTCCGTCCCGACGGGACCAACGAACGCGGGCTCGCGGTGATGCGGGTCTCACCGTCGGGAGCGCAAGTCATTTCGCCGGCGCCGAAGGGCTTCGGGGCTTCGGGGTAACGCGTCGCTTCACGCCGCCAGATCGGCCACGACCGCGTCGAGTACGGGAAAACCCGGCATGCTGACGCGCAGCCGCCCGGCAGCGGTCGTCTCGACGAGACCGTGTTCGCGCAGCGCCGCGATCCGCGCCGGATCGAGCGTTCGCCCGGCGAGCGCGGCGTAACGCGCCGGATCGATGCCTTCGGCGAGCCGCAGTCCCATGAGCAGGAACTCGTCCGCTATTTCCTCGCGCGTCAGCACGTCATCGGCGATGACGCCATGGCCGTTCATTTCGACGCGGGCGAGCCACGCTTCCGGACGTTTTTCGGTGGCGACGGCATGGCGGGCGCCGTCGATATCGAGCCGGCCGATGTTGAGCCGACCGTGGGCGCCCGGTCCGACGCCGGCATATTCCTGAGCGCGCCAGTAGATGAGATTGTGCCGGCTTTCGCCGCCGGGCCGCGCGTGGTTGGAAATCTCATAGGCCGGCAGCCCGTGCGCCGCGCAAATCTCCTGCGTCGTGTCATAGAGGGCGCGCGCGGTGTCCTCGTCGGGAATTTTGAGTTTGCCCGCCGCATGCAGCGCCGCGAACGGGGTGTCGGCTTCGACGGTCAGCTGATAGAGCGACAAATGCTCGCCAGCCTCGGCGAGCGCGTGCTTAAGCTCGCTCGCCCAGTCCCGCGGCGTCTGCTGCGGCCGCGCATAGATCAGATCGAACGAGTAGCGGTCGAAAACGCTACGCGCGACGGCAACGGCGTCGAGCGCCTCGCGCGCCGAATGCCGGCGCCCGAGCTCGGCGAGCACACGATCGTCCAGCGCTTGCACGCCGAGCGAGACGCGGTTGACGCCGGCCAAACGGTAGCCGCGGAAGCGCGCGGCTTCGACGCTGGTCGGATTGGCTTCGAGCGTGACTTCAACGTCGGCCGCGACGCTCCAGTGCCGCGCGATCGCGTCGAGCACGGCTGCAACCGTCGCCGGCTGCATCAGCGAGGGCGTGCCGCCGCCGAAGAAGATCGTGGAAACGGAGCGGCCCGGCACGCGCGCTGCGGTCGCCGCGATCTCGGCGGAGAATGCGCGCACGAAACGCGGCTCGTCGATGCCGGCGTGGCGGACGTGGCTGTTGAAGTCGCAATAGGGGCATTTCGACAGGCAGAACGGCCAGTGCACATAGACGCCGAAAGCCTGATCTTTGTCCGCGGCGAGCGGGGCGGCACTCTCAACCTTGGCCAAGGCACGCCTCCGCCAGCTTGAGGAAGGCGCGCGCCCGGTGGGAAAGACCTCGTCCACGCGGCGGCAATCCGTGTTTTTCATCGCTCGGCATTTCCCCGAAGGTGCGCGCGTGGCCGTCGGGCAGGAACATCGGATCGTAACCAAAGCCCTGCTCGCCGCGCGGCGGCCAAACCAGCGTGCCATCGACGCGGCCCTCGAATTCCTCCACGTGACCATCGGGCCAGGCCACGCACAGCGCGGAGACGAAATGCGCCTTGCGGCGCTCCGGCATGGTCGCACCGCGCTTGCGCAATTTCTCCTCGATCGTTTCCATGGCCCGGCCGAAATCCCGCTCGGGCCCAGCCCAGCGCGCCGAATGGATACCCGGCGCGCCGTCGAGCGCATCGACCACCAGGCCCGAATCGTCGGCAAAGGCGGGCAGGCCGACCGCCTTGGCCGCTGCTTCCGCCTTGATATGTGCGTTTTCGCGAAACGTCATTCCGAGTTCTTCCGGCTCCGTGAGACCAAGTTCACCAGCCGATGTGGCGTCGATGCCGTGGGGTGCAAGGAGGCCGCGCATTTCGGCAAGCTTTCCGCGATTATGCGTGGCGATCACCAGACGACAGACGACGGATGACGGATGAGAGATTTTGCGGTGGATCCTCGGCAGCTCAGCGTCAACCATCTGTCGTCTGTCGTCCCTCCTCTGTCCTCTGATCCTCACATCACCGCCATCTTCTGCAAATCGATGAGCTTGCCCACCCCCTTGCGCGCCAACGCCAACAGCGTGGTGAGCTGCTCCTCCGAGAACGGGATTTTCTCCGCGGTCGCCTGCACCTCGACGATATGGCCCGAGCCGGTGAGGACGAAATTGGCATCGGTCTCGGCTTGCGAGTCTTCGGCGTAATCGAGGTCGAGCACCGCCACGCCCCCACATACGCCGCAGGAGATCGCTGCGATATGGTCGCGCAAAACCTCCTGCTCGATCATCTGCCGCGTTTTCATCCAGGCAAGACAATCGTAGAGCGCGATCCAGGCGCCAGTAATCGATGCGGTGCGGGTGCCGCCGTCGGCCTGGATGACGTCGCAGTCGATGGTGATCTGCCGCTCGCCGAGCGCCTTCAGGTCGACGACCGAGCGCAAGCTGCGCCCGATCAGGCGTTGGATTTCGACGGTGCGGCCGTTCTGCTTGCCCGCCGAGGCCTCGCGGCGCGTGCGTTCGAGCGTGGCGCGCGGCAGCATGCCGTATTCGGCGGTGATCCAGCCCCGCGCCTGGCCCTTGAGCCAGGGCGGCAAGCGGTCCTCGAGCGTCGCCGTGACCAGCACGTGGGTGTCGCCGAACCGCACGAAACACGAGCCTTCCGCGAATTTCACCACGCCGCGCTCGAGCGAGACGGGGCGTAACTCGTCGGGCTGCCGGCGGCTCGGCCGCATGCTGATTCCTCCTCGTGCAGCGCGCACGCTGGTTGGCCCAGTCTTGTAGGGGTGTGAGATGAGACCGACAAGGGCGCCGGCGTTCCGGGCCGGCTGCGAAGATGTCCGATTGCCTCCGGCAGCGTCCTGCCGATACGGTTGCGCTTGAAAGAAGGGGCCCAAGTGGACAAGTCTGCCGCGAGTCATGGGAGTTAACCTTGCCCAGCACTGACCTGCCGCTTGCCGCGACCCAACTGAGCCTGGCGCAGCTCAACGAGCGTTCGCGCGAGATTTTTCGGCAGATTGTCGAAAGCTATCTGGCGACCGGCGAGCCGGTCGGCTCGCGAAACCTCTCCCGCATCCTGCCGATGACCTTATCGCCGGCCTCGGTGCGCAACGTCATGTCGGATCTCGAACAGCTCGGGCTCGTTTACGCGCCGCACACCTCCGCCGGGCGGCTGCCGACCGAGACCGGCTTGCGCTTTTTCGTCGACGCGCTGATGCAGATCGGCGACCTCACCGAACACGACCGCAAGGCGATCGAGGCGCAGGTCGCGGGAGCGGGCCAGTCGAAGTCGCTCGAAGCGGTGCTCACGGAAGCGTCGGGACTGCTCTCGGGCTTAAGCCGCGCCGCCGGCGTGGTCTTGACCGCGAAGTCGAACCAGCGGCTCAAGCACATAGAATTCGTCCGGCTGGAGCCCGAGCGCGCGCTCGTGGTCCTCGTTACCGAGGACGGTCAAGTCGAAAACCGCGTCCTCAATATCCCGGTCGGCCTGCCGACCTCGGTGCTGATCGAAGCGGCCAATTTCCTCAACGCGCGCATCCGCGGCCGCACCCTTGCCGAGGTCAGGGCCGAAATCGAGCAGCGGCTGAAGCAAGGCCAAGCCGAACTCGACCAGCTCACGCAAAAGATCATTGCTGCCGGTCTCGCCAGCTGGTCCGGCGGCGAAAGCGACGAGCGCAAGCTGATCGTGCGCGGCCAAGCGCATCTGCTGGAAGACCTCAAAGCGCTCGCCGATCTCGAGCGCGTGCGCCTCTTGTTCGACGACCTCGAAACCCGGCGCGAAGTCATCGACTTGCTGGGGCGGGCCGAGCAGGCCGAGGGCGTGCGCATCTTCATCGGCTCGGAAAACAAGCTGTTCTCGCTGTCCGGCTCCTCGACCATCGTGGCGCCCTACCACGACGCCTCCGGCCATATTGTCGGCGTTCTGGGCGTAATCGGTCCGACCCGGCTGAATTATGCCCGCATCGTCCCGATGGTGGATTATACGGCCAAGGTGGTGAGCAAGCTGCTGGGGGGCTGAACGGCGCCGACCCCGCCTTCGCAGCCCCGCCAATCGGCCCCAACTCGGCCCCGGCGGGTTCCACGCGCTTGATTTTTGCCGCCTGAGCCCTGATATGCCGGGCACTAGATTTGAGCATGATCTTTGCCGAAAACCGGGTCCACCGCCGGATCAAGCAAGTCCGGCGGCAGGCTTTTCGGGATCATGCTCTAGATGATGGGTATGGACATGACGGATCAGACCGCTCGTGCTGAGGACGCGGCAGACCCGCCGGAGGCTGCTGCCTCGACAAATCAGCCGGCTGCGGCACAGCCCGATGCGGCGGCGCTGGCTGCCGACCTGAAGGACAAGCTTTTGCGCACGCTTGCCGAGATGGAAAATCTGCGCAAGCGCACCGCGCGTGAAGTCACCGAGGCCCGCCTCTATGGCGTCACTTCGTTTGCGCGCGACATGTTCGCCGTGGCGGACAATATGCGCCGGGCGCTCGATGCGGTTTCGCCGGAGCTGCGCGCCAGCGCCGAGCCCGGCGTCAAGGCGCTGATCGACGGCGTCGAACTGACGGAGCGCGAACTCTTGAAGGCGCTGGAAAAGAACGGCGTGCGTCAGTTCACCCCGCGCGGCGAGAAATTCGATCCCAATGTTCATCAGGCCATGTTCGAAGTGCCCGACCCCTCGGTGCCGGCCGGCAGCGTGGCCGAGGTCGTGCAGCCCGGTTACATGATCGGCGACCGGGTCTTGCGGCCGGCGATGGTCGGGGTGTCGAAGGGCGGGCCGAAGTCTGCTCCGGCTTCGCAGACCGCCAACGACAACGCCGCCGCCGCAGCGAAAGAGTCATAGAGCGCAATCGCCACCAATTGAATCGATTGGCGCGCTAATATCTTAGTGGAGCATGATCTTTTCGAAGAACCGGCTTCCACCCTCGGACCAAATCCGAGGGCAGGCTTTTTCCGGATCATGCTCCAAAGCCGCGCTGAAGCTCACTTCGGTTCGACGCTGTCGCGGATCGCGCGCAGGCGTGCGAGAACGCCGATCCAATTATCAGCTCGCGCGACGCTGGTCATTTGCAGAAAACCGCCGCTGCCGAAGCGCAGCCACTGCACCACCATCACGTCGCCGCCGCTGCGTGCATCCTTGGCTTCCGCCATGGTTTGATATCCGGGCTGACCGCCGATGCGCAATGGCTCGGACATCGTGATGTGGACGTTCCTGACCCCGGTGATTTCGTTGAACGACAACCGGGCGAAGTTGGCGCGGTCATCCGGTTCCTTGGGACCGCCCGGCATGGCGGCGAGCAGCACGCGGGCATTGAGGTTTCGTTCCGCTGGCTCCTTGGCAGAATCATTAGGGCCTTCGCCTTGCACGTCACTGAGGACGAGGGCGCGGCCTGGCAGCACGCTGTCGATTTTAAATCCGGCCAGGTCGCCAACGGCGAAAGGCAACAAGCTCAGCTCCTCCGCCTGCGGCACGGTGGGGCGTACCGCCAGCGTTGCCAGCGCCGCGCGCACGACGCGATCCGAATAAGCGTTCTCGTGCTCCGGGACCTGGACGGTGACCAGCGCGGTGAGGTCGCTCGCCGCCGCCAGCAAGAGCCACTTGCGGTAACGCGCCTGGTCCACAACTTGCCAGCCGGTGAAGAGAAAACCTTTGCCGATGCTGAGCTGCATCGGCTCGCGTTTGTCCAAGGTGATGCCTTGCTTTCGCAAGGCCTCGGTGTCCATCGTCTTTTCGATCTGGGAATAGGCCGCGGCCGGCAAGGCGGCGATGAGGATCGCGGCGTCCTTGTCCGGGTCCGAGAACCCAAAAAACGCATCGGCCGTCACCATGCCGGCGGGCGGAACCAGGCCGATGCGGGACCCGGGCGGGAAGATCGGATCGGCGGCGAGGACCGGCGCCGCCAGGAGCATCAGCGCGCCCGCGGTTGCCAGGCCGGCGGCAGCGTTGCGAATACGCAACTTGCTATTGGTCACCATGCAAAGCCTCTGCTGCCGATCGGGGGCGCGCCGTTTCGCCCGCGCTCCGCGTCACGCGGCGCAAGGTCAGATTGATCCGTCCCCCTTCCGGGAGCAAGCTTGATGTGCCCGCATAGACTCGATCGACGCCATGGAAGGCAAGGCGGGCGCCGCCGCCGAGGACGAGGACGTCGCCCGAGCTGAGGCGGAAGGCGCGGGTGGGCTCGCTGCGTTTCAGTCCGCCGACGCGGAACAGGCAGGAATCGCCCAACGAAATCGAGACCACCGGCGCAGCGAAATCCTCCTCGTCGCGATCCTGATGCAGACCCATTTTTGCGGTCGGGGCATAGAAGTTGATCAGACAGGCCTCCGGCGGGTCCGGATGGCGGGCCAACTCGTCCCATAATGCAAGCAGCGTCGCCGGTATCGGCGGCCAGGGCCGCCCGGTCTCGGGATGCGTCGGCTGATAGCGGTAGCCGCTTTGGTCCGATACCCAACCGAGTGGCCCGCAGTTAGACATGCGGACCGTAAACGGCCGTCCCGATTTCGGCATGCGCGGCGTAAACGGTGGCGCCGCGGCGGAAATAGCGCGCACGGCGGCGAGCAAATCCGCCTGTCCGTTGCGATCGAGATGCCCCGGATAGAGGCGGAGCCCCGCCAAGCGCGTCAATGAGTTCATGCGCGGGCCTTCATCCCGGTTATCAGCACGTCCCGGCAAGTGTCGGGTGTTCGCTCCGTCATCCTGTCTTGCGGCCCGATCACGCCCTCCTATATGACCCAAGGGAAATCGCCCGGAAATAGCGCCGGGCGCCGGTGAGAGTTCTACGGGGGTTGGACCTTGGGCGCCTTTTTGGGCCCGCCCGACCTGCCGATAAAGAGAGGATTAAACACCATGGCCAAGGTCATCGGTATCGATCTCGGGACGACGAATTCCTGCGTCGCCGTCATGGAAGGCAAGACGCCCAAGGTCATCGAGAACGCGGAGGGAATGCGCACGACGCCGTCCATCGTCGCTTTTACGGACGAGGGCGAGCGGCTGGTCGGCCAGCCGGCCAAGCGTCAGGCGGTCACCAATCCCGAGCGCACGATTTTTGCGGTCAAGCGCCTGATCGGCCGGCGCTACGACGACCCGATGGTGGAGAAGGACAAGAAGCTCGTCCCCTATAAGATTGCGCGCGCCTCGAACGGCGACGCCTGGGTCGAGATCGAAGGCAAGACCTATTCGCCGTCGCAAATCTCGGCGTTCATTCTGCAGAAGATGAAGGAGACCGCGGAAGCCTATCTCGGCGCCAAGGTCGAGCAGGCGGTCATCACCGTTCCGGCTTATTTCAACGACGCCCAGCGTCAGGCCACCAAGGACGCCGGCAAGATTGCCGGTCTCGAAGTGCTGCGCATCATCAATGAGCCGACGGCTGCCGCGCTCGCCTACGGTCTCGACAAGAGCAAGACCGGCACCATCGCGGTCTACGACCTCGGCGGCGGCACCTTCGATATTTCGATTCTCGAAATCGGCGACGGCGTGTTCGAGGTGAAGTCGACCAATGGCGACACCTTCCTCGGCGGCGAAGATTTCGACATGCGGCTCGTCAATTATCTGGCCGACGAATTCCAGAAAGAGCAGGGCATCGATCTGCGCCGCGACAAGCTCGCGCTGCAGCGGCTCAAAGAGTCCGCCGAAAAGGCCAAGATCGAGCTGTCGTCCACGGCGCAGACCGAAATCAACCTGCCGTTCATCACGGCGGACGCTTCGGG
>Ga0187855_10004043_pt1 | contig 10664 bp, 7 predicted proteins | sample June2016WEW_8_10_2_FD_132969 | JGI IMG/M metagenome (GOLD analysis project Ga0187855, IMG submission 132969) | Peatland microbial communities from SPRUCE experiment site at the Marcell Experimental Forest, Minnesota, USA - June2016WEW_8_10 | ecosystem: Environmental > Terrestrial > Soil >... | reverse complement strand
GGCCCGAAAATAAATCCGCGGGACACCAGCGGATGCAGCCAGAACCCTTCCCGAATCACAAAATCACTAAGACTGGAGAGAATCTAAGTCGCGGAGTCCATTTTTCCGCAGCCTGCTAGGGAGCCTGTGGTGAAAGTCGGGCCCGCAGCGGAAGAAACTTTTTATGAATCCGGAAGTGATCCATCAGATGTCAAAATCGTCCATGCCTTCCGCGGGCTCGTTGCCTGGTTCTAGAACGGGCCCCATAAGCGGTTCCAGCTACTACAAGCTGCTTCGATAGCGTAATATGTTTGATCGCGGCTGTAAGTCACTGTTTTGGATATGGATACAGGTGAGTCCAATCCGGCTGGCCTGGAGAAATGCACAGCCCCGCTCTCTGCTTCGAGACGCAATTCTATCGCCGGCAGATTCCTGGCTCATATTTCCCGCGAAACCAGTTCGGGCCGGTTTATCCCAGAGATGGACGGTCTGCGCTTCGCCGCCATCGGCATGGTCATCCTGTTTCACCTGAACGGATACCTTACAGCGAAGTCGCCGTTCTATCGTGCTGCTCCTCCCCCTTCCGACTGGCTTGCCCAAGCGGCTACAGTAGGGTTCCACGGCGTCGAGCTTTTCTTCGTGATCAGTGGTTTTATCCTGGGCCTTCCCTTTGTTGCGCATTACCTTGAGGGGGCCGCTCCCGTGAATCTGCGCAAGTACTATCTGCGCCGGCTAACTCGTCTGGAACCCCCTTACATTGTCGCGCTGCTCGTCCTGTTCATTCTGGCTGCGGCCATCGAGGGGTTGCCGTCTGCCAGTTTTTATCCGCATTTAGCAGCCAGCCTCTTTTATCTGCACAGCCTGATTTACGGAACCTTCAGCCCGGCAATGGGAGTGGCTTGGTCGCTCGAGATCGAAGTGCAGTTTTACCTGCTGGTCCCGTTGCTGACCCTTCTGTTCACCATCAGAAATCGAACGTTTCGCCGCTCTTCGATTGCCATTCTGATACTGGCAGCCCTGTCCGGCCAGGCTCTCTTTCTGCACCACAGTCCTCGGGCATCGCTCTCCATTTTCGCGTACGTACAATTTTTCTTGGTCGGATTCTTGCTCGCCGACGTTTTTCTAGCCAACTGGGGCGAAGTTCCGCGGCGAAACCTCGCCTGGGATTTCGTTGCGCTGGCGGGATGGCCCCTGCTATTTGTGATCCTCCATTCGCCAGTCCTCGCCCACTGGCTTTTCCCCGCGTGGATCCTTCTCCTCTACGTTGCTGCCTTTCGTGGTCGTTTCGTCAATCGTTGCTTTTCGAATCGCTGGATCATAGCCATCGGAGGGATGTGTTACTCCATTTACCTGCTTCATTATGAAGTGATCTCCGCAGTCGGGCGGCTCACCAGGCGCCTGGGCGAGACCGCGCCTTATTGGCTCTACCTATCCGTACAACTCGTGCTTGTCGGCGCCGCAATTGTAGTGATCTGTAGCGCTTATTTTGTCGCCATAGAAAGGCCCTGCATGCGCCGCAATTGGCCGCAGCAACTGTGGGGCTCCGGCCAGAGACTTGTCTTTGCCAAGCTTCGTTTGGCCCATACGAGTACCACGGAGTAACCCGGGTTTACCGTTACATCACTTCACTGCGCTTCCGCAGGAAGGCCGGAATGTCGAGATCCTCCGCCTGGTAGTTGGGAGGGGCCGACCGCATCGCCTCGAGCGATATCACCTCTGCTGCATGCGGCTCACTAACCGCCTCCGATTCCTGAAAAGCCCCCGGCGCGGGATCCGGCTCGAAACTCGGTTCGGGCACAAATACTGGCTCGGGATCGGCCTCCGCTTCGGCCTCGCGGAAGTGATCCCGCTGGCGCGAACCTTGATTTGAAACTTCCCTCGAAACCTCGCGCGAAAGTATGACCGGATCGAAGTTCTCGTGGTGCCGCGGACGGCGCATATCGGCCTCTTTAAAGCCGGTTGCGATGACCGTGATCTTGACCGAGTCTTTCATCTTCTCGTCGAGAACGGCGCCGAAGATGATGTTGGCATCTTCGTGAGCGGCGCCCTGGATGATAGTGCAAGCCTGCTGCACTTCTGCCAGCTTCAGCGAATTCGAGCCCGTGATGTTGATGAGAATGCCACGGGCTCCATCAATCGCTCCTGCCTCCAGCAGCGGCGAGGCGATGGCGCGCTGCGCGGCTTCCACCGTGCGATGCTCGCCGGCCGCGGTAGCCGTGCCCATCACCGCATAGCCCATGCCCGCCATGATGGCCCTCACGTCGGCAAAATCGCGGTTGATGATGCCCGGAATGGTGATGATGTCGGAAATCCCCTGTACCCCTTGACGAAGAATATCGTCGGCAACGCGGAAGGATTCGAAGAAGCCCGCGTTCTCGGCCACGGCAAGCAACTTTTCGTTCGGGATCACGATGGTGGTGTCAACCGACTCCATGAGTTCGGAAATACCGCGCTCCGCCTGCTGCATGCGGCGTTTGCCTTCAAAGGCAAAAGGCTTGGTAACCACGGCGACCGTGAGCGCACCCATTTCGCTGGCCAGCGAGGCGATGATCGGCGCCGCGCCGGTGCCGGTACCGCCGCCAAGTCCTGCGGTTACGAAAACCATGTCGGCGCCTTCCATGGCCTCGATGAGTTTGTCCGAATCTTCGAGGGCGGCTTTGCGGCCAATCTCGGGATTGGCACCGGCGCCGAGTCCGTTGGTCAGCTTTACTCCGAGTTGAATCTTGGTGGCGGCGTGCGACATCCGCAGAGCCTGTAAGTCGGTGTTGGCCACAATGAATTCGATGTGTTCCATGCCCGAATCAATCATGCGATTGACGGCGTTGTTGCCGCCGCCGCCGACACCGATGACCTTGATGCGAGCGTCGTTGCGGGCTTCTTCGTGGAAGCAGATGCGGAGTCCGTTGTCTTCAGTCATTGATTCACCTCGTAAAATCAGTTCTCAGTTGCCCCTTCTATCGTCTGTAAAGACGCGGCAAGCCGCGTCTCTACTAAAGATCACGCGCCCTTCCTCGCGAACAGCGCTTTCATGCGCGAACCAAAGCCGGGCTCCTGCAAGCCGCGGGCAAGGCGGGCGCGATGGCCGTAATACGCCATGCCCAATACCGTCGCGAACTCCGGCTCAGCCAGAAAGGAGGGCATTCGCGCCATGGGCGTCGGCCAGGCCAGACGCGCGGCTTTCCGCAGCACCGATTCAGCTACGTCGAGAATGCCGGGAAGCCGCGAGGCTCCGCCGCTGAGCACGAATCCGGCGATGCAGTGTTCCAGAACGCCGGCGTGGCGCAGGTTGTCGCGTAGTAACTCGAAAAGTTCGCGCGCGCGTGGACCCAGAATCTCGCCGGCCATCCGTTGCGGCATCATGCGCGAGGGCCGGTCTCCCACCGACGGCACCTCGACTTCGTTGCCCTCGGGGATAAGAGTCGGGACCGCGTTGCCAAAATTCTTCTTGAGCGTCTCCGCGTCCGCCAGCCCCGTACACATGCCGACTGAGAGGTCGCTGGTGAAGTGGTCGCCGCCGACCGGGATAACGGCCGTGTGCGCGACCGCACCCTGCTGAAAAACGATCAGATCACATGACCCAGCACCGAGATCGACGAGGCAGACGCCAAGTTCGCGTTCGTCCGACCGCAACACGGAGTCCGCGCAAGCCAGCGGCTCAAAGATGGTGTCGTCCACGTGGACACCAGCCCGGTTCACCGCGGTCACCAGATTCCGCGTCGCGCTTGAAGAGGCCGTCACAATGTGCACCCGCACTTCGAGTCGCGTGGCCATCATGCCCGTCGGATCCTGCACGCCCGGCTGATCGTCAAGAATGAACTCCTGCGGCAGCAAATGGAGGATTTCGCGATCGGCGGGCAAGGGCACGGTGCGAGCCTTGTCCACGGCCTGGCGGATTTCCTCACGGCCGATTTCGCGCGACCTCGCACCGAAAGTAATCCCGCCGTGGCTGTTCATTCCGCGGATGTGCGCGCCCGCAATGCCCACCAGCGCATGCTCGATCGGAATTCCGGCCACGTCTTCCGCATGCTCCACCGCTTTCTGAATGCTGCTGACGGCCTTGTCGAGTTCGGTAATCACGCCTTTGCGCAGGCCTCGCGATTCGCTGATCCCGTGGCCGCGATAACGCAATCCATTCTCGCTCAACTCGGCTACCAGAACTGAAGTCTTGGCGCTGCCTACATCAACGGCGGTGATGAAATTGGGTTCATGATTCGGCATAGATAACGCTCGGCATAATGATAATGATGATGCCCGCTAGTTCTGCGGAGTCTCCTTCGGGATGGCAGCGCTCGGTTTCTTTTGTCTGGCGGCGGACGGCGTGGATGCAACCGGATGCGGCGCCGCCCTATTCTTGGCAACCGCGACCGTCGCCGTTTTCTCTTTCGGCCTCAGCGCGGCTGGATTGGCTGGCGCTTGATTAACCGGAGCCTGTTTAACCGGCCCTGGTTTAGCCGGAGCATGTTTATCCGAAGCATGTTTAGCCGGAGCACGTTTAGCCTGGGCTTGGTGAACAGCGACTTTCGTCCGGGCTTTTGCCTTGGGCTTCGCTTCTTTCTTCGCCGGAGTCGCCGGCGCGGGATGTGTCACATATTTCTCGTAATTTACAATCGCCGCAGTTTTTACTCCCGCTGCCATCGCCGCTTTGGCCGCTGCTGGCGTCAAGGCCGGCTGCCGAGCCATCCCCTCGAGATCGGGATTCACGATGATCTGGCCGTCGTAACGCAAGTCGACTGATTCGAGCCTGTCAAACTGCTGCCGCCACTGCTGCACATGCGTCACGTAGGTTTTGTAGCGCTGGAGATAATTCCCCGAGCCGAGATGGACGAGCACTTCGCCGTTCGAATCGGCGGCCAGAACCTTCACGTCCTCGGGATCGCTGAGGTCCACTTCACTCAGTGCCTGGGAATAATGAGCGCCGCTCGAATCGAGTTCGCGAACCATTTGGTTGTAATTCTTCATCCGCGCGGCGCGGGTGGAGAGCGGCTCGCCAGCATTCATGCCCGTAATCACGGCAAACGAATACCTGTGCTTGCCGCCTGGAGCAAGTTCCATCAGCGTGCCTCCGGCGTCAATCAGGAAAATGTGCGCGCCGATACGGGCAAAGGCAACCGGCGTGCGTTCGTGAATCTCGATGCGCAGCCGATTCGGCACAAAGCGCATCACGCTCGCCGATTCCACCCATGAAATCTGCTCCAGTTGCTGCTTGCGTTGTGCGAGCGGGACGAAAAAAATGTTGCGGCCAATATCTCCGCCCATCACTTCCATGATTTGCGGGTGCGCGACGTGCTCGGCGCCGGTGACCTCGATCTGATCGCTTGAATCGATGCGAAAACGCCACGAGTGCTTCCCGTAGCGGTAGAGGCCCAAGCCGGCAGCTCCCAGAATCGTAAGCACGACGAGCGCCGCGCCGGCCCACAGCAGCCGATTGGCAGTCTTTCGGGGAAGCGATCCGCGCCGGACAGAGACGCGCTTTTGCCCGCGCAGAAATGGAGATTCCTGCTCCGCTTCCAGATCGAGGAGCCGTGAGTCGTCGAAGGGCTCGCGCTCGAGAGCCTCGTGCTGAGAAACGCCGGGAAGCGGATACAATTCTTCCTGTATCGCGGTAGAACTTGATTTCCGCGTCACTCGTTCAAGTCAGTTGTCGACAGAAAACCGCTGAGCAAAATTACTATAACTGGTTTTCGCGAATTGAGACAGTGCCAAGTTGGTTCAGATGCTCTTGTGGGGACGGGGCTCTGCCCCTGCTACTTTGGAGTCGACTTTGCCGCCAGCCTCTCCAAAATTAGGGCACCCAGCTGCGAGACACTGCCCGCCCCCAGCGTCAGCACCATGTCGCCGGGTTGGGCGAGCGCGGCAACTGTGGCGACGGCGTCCGAGAAAGAAGGAGCATACGCGACGTTCCGCTTCCCTGCCCCAACGATGCGGCTGACAAGCGCCTCCGCCGTGATGCCTTCGATCGGCTTCTCGCTGGCCGGATAAATGTCGAGCAGGCAAAGCGTATCGGCGTCGCCGAACGCAGTCGAAAACTCATCCATCTGATCGCGAGTGCGCGAAAAGCGGTGCGGCTGGAAGATCACATGCACGCGGCGAAATCCGCATTGGCGAGCGGCAGCCAGCGTGGCACGGACTTCCGTCGGATGGTGCCCGTAATCGTCAATCACGCTGACGCCCGCTGCTGCGCCTTTGAAATGGAAGCGGCGGTCCACGCCGCGAAAACCGTCGAGCGCGGTGCGAATCTGCTCCACGGGGATGTCTAGCGCGATGCCCACCGCAATGGCAGCCGTCGCGTTCAGCACGTTGTGCGTGCCCGGCACGTGCAGCGTGAACTCCCCAAGTTCTTTCTCTTTATAAGTCACGTTGAATCGGATGAGCGGGCTGTGCTCTCCGGCGGCCAGCGCCGATCTAACCGGCGATGATCCAACCGGCAAAGATCCAACCGGCGGCGGTCCCGTGCGGATCAGAAAATCCGACCCCCGGCTGGTTCCATACGTCGTCACCCGCCGATGGACGCGCGGCAACAAGCGCCGCAGCGCCGCGTCGTCGTTGCAGCCGACGACCATGCCATAAAACGGAACGCGCTCCATAAATTCGAGAAACGTACGGCGAACGTCGTGCATGTCGCGGTAGCAGTCCATGTGCTCGCGGTCAATATTCGTGACCACCGAGAGAATCGGCGAAAGCTTCAGGAACGACCGGTCACTTTCGTCCGCCTCGGCAACCAGGTATTGCGACTTTCCGAGCCGCGCATTCGAGCCCATCGCGTCCACGCGCCCTCCAACCACGACCGTGGGATCGAGGCCACCAGCGGCCAGTACGGTTGCGACCATTGAAGTCGTTGTGGTCTTCCCATGCATGCCGGCAATCGCGATGCCGTACTTCAGCCGCATCAACTCGGCCAGCATCTCGGCGCGTTGAATCACCGGTACATGCAACCGTCGAGCTTCGGCAACTTCGGGATTTTCGACCGAGATTGCGGAACTCGTAACCACAACGTCCGAGCCGGCAATGTTGGCGGCGGCGTGTCCCTCAAAAATGGCCGCGCCCAAAGCAGCCAGTCGCTGTGTAACCGCCGAATTTTTCAGGTCGGAGCCGGAAACCTGGTAGCCGAGATTCAGCAGCACCTCGGCAATCCCGCTCATGCCGATGCCACCGATACCCACGAAATGAATGCGCTGAATCTTGGCGAACATGAAAACTTAGTCCTGAACGAACGCTGATGATAGACGATTTCACCGCCGAGACGTAGAGAACGCCGAGTGGACCCGGCCTTCCGTTGCGCTTTCCATATGACTCTCTGGTTAACCTTTTCTCGGCGAACTCCGCGGCCTCTTCAGTTCAGTGTTCTGCCGCAGCCAACTGCACCACCATCTCCGCGATTTCCTCGACTGCTTTAGGGTGCGCCAAAGATCTCGCTGCCTCGGACATGCCCTGCAGTCGTCTCGCATCACCGATCAGGGCTGCAATCGTATCGACCAGGTAGGCCGCGCCCAAATTGCTTTCTTCGACTACTACCGCCGCGCCCGCTCGTTCCAGTGCCCTGGCGTTTACATTCTGATGATCATCGGCGGCGGCCGGGAACGGCACAAAAATGGCCGGCTTCCCTGCCGCTGTAATCTCGCCAACCGTGCTCGCGCCTGAACGGCAGACGAGCAAATCGGCGCGCCCGAACGTGCCTGGCATATCGTCGATGAACTTGTGGACTTCGCCCGAGATTCCCGACAGCTGATAGGCGGCAAGCACATGGTCATAGTCGCGCTGGCCAGTCTGATGGATGATGCGGATTCCGGGAATCCTTGCACGCAACCCAGCTAGCGACTCGATCATCGCCTGGTTGATGGCGCGCGCCCCTTGACTGCCTCCAAAGACGAGCAGAGTTGGAGGGCCGCCAGTCTTAGGTGCAATAGAAAAGAACGCCTCGCGCACCGGCACTCCCGTCACCCGGCAGTTGGGAAAATACCGGCAAGTTTCTTCAAAGTGCACCGCGGCGGCGGAAACCCAGCGGGCGATCATTCGATTTGCGAATCCCGGCACGACGTTCGGTTCAAAAGCAAGCGCCGGAAGACGACGACGAATCGCGGCCACCATCGCCGGTCCCGAGGCGTAACCCCCGACTCCAATCACGACTTCGGGATCGAATTCCGAGAGCATCCGGGAAGAAGCCGCGATCGCCCGCGGCAAGTCGAACATCGTCTTTGCCCGTGTCATCAGGCTGACATTTTTCAGCGCGCCGACCTGAATCAGCTCCAGAGGAAAACCCGCCTGCGGCACGAGGCGCGTCTCGATGCCGCGAGCCGTGCCGATGAAGAGAATTTCAGCGCCAAATTGCTTCTTGAGTTGTTGGGCGATGGCCAGGGCGGGGATAACGTGGCCTCCGGTTCCGCCGCCTGCGATGATGATGCGCATGAAGTTCTTTTGCGCCTTTTAGGGGCGGTTGGAAAACCGAGCCACAGATTTAATTGGATTGAATCTTTCAGGCCGGTTCTTGGGGTGCATAAATCGGGATGGTGGTTGTGCTTCGGGGGTACCCCCCCCTCCCCCCCCTTTTTTGGTCAAAGTATTCATTTTAAATGATTCGCTCTCAAAGTATTCATTCTAAAGTGGTTACAAGAAATCCACTTACTAATTTATCTTTAGAATCAATGGTTTACGCTCCATCACTTTGGCAAAGTATAGATTCCAAATAACTTACCGAAAAATGGCCCGTATGATATTGAAAAGAAAGAGCGACTTCACCCAAGCGATACCTCGGCGCTGGACTTGAATCTCGCCAGTGCGCCGTACACCATTCTCATGATGACCTTAAGTTCATTATAGGCCTTGGTGTCAACTTAGTATTTCGAATTCCGGGTTCAAATCAGCGCTGGATGCGGCTTTTGGACATTTCTTGAGTCTCGGCGAAAACAGCAGCGTTGTGGGCGCATTCCCTGACGCGGGTTGTGCCCATAGCGATCATTGGCAAGCGGTCAAAACGTGCAATCGCCTGGTTGCAACCGTCATTGTGAGGCTCATGCAGACTGCACCTGATTTCAGCCGGGATTTTATGGGGTTTTTCCCACGCCCTTGATCGCGCCGAACGCAGCAGGCAAGATTCTCAATGTGTGGTTGGGGCGGTACCTCCTGGGGCTTCGGAGAAGACGTAGATCGGAAATGTTTCCTTCCACGGCGACTTCCAGAAAACGATCACGGCCCGCCCGTTGGCACTTACCTCCAGGCTTGGATCGCGTTCCTCATTCCTGCCTTTACTAGGCGAGTTAAGGTTGGGAAGGAATGGTGGAGAGGTCGCGATAGTCCTGCCCGTAGCGGCATCCCACAACCGGAACCGTTGTTCCAGAGTTTCGTTCCAAGGATCGGAACGCGCCGCACGCAGGGTCTCCTTAGGGATGTAACCTAGGATCACGTTGCCGTCGCTTGAAGCTCCAACGAAGCGGCGCGCTCCGAACTTTGGGTCGCCAAACTCCCGGATGAGCTTCCCGTTGCTGGCATCCCAGAGTTTTATTTCAGGATGAGGGAAAAACGGCTCGGGCACAACCGTGTCATCAGTCGCGACTGTGGGTTTCTCCGGCAAAGATGATCCGGCCCGGCAAGTGTCCTGTCTTCACCCGGAGGGTCAACTTCCCGCTATTCACATCGAACAACTCAAGGTTTGGTACGCCCTTCGCTCGTCTCCAGGTATTGGTAGGGACTCGGGAAACGGCGATCTCGTTGCCGTTCGGGGAAATAGCGACGTCTCCGAAGGAGTAGGGGTGTTTGGTCATATTCCACTCCTGGAGGAGCATCCCGGAAGTGAGGTCGTAAACTCTTATCAGCCCGTTGCCATAACGCCCGTTGCCAAAAGTCCCGCCGTAGACCGCAAACACCGCGCGCGGGCTATTCGCCGCACAGAAGACCCGCTCTGAAGGCAAAAGCGGATCGGTTCGGGTTCCACCCATACTCAGGTTCGTTGCCGTGGCATGCAATACTTCGAGCGTCTGCGGATTCAAGTAGTAGAGAGTCCCGTGCGGGTCGGAAACCATAATGCCTGACCCATGATCGCAGTACTGAACAAAGCCTTCGGGACGGGCGAAGTGTCTTCCAGAAGCGAGATCGCTTTCGGCTTCCTGGCTCGCGGGGATTTGCTTTAGGGCGATAGGTTCTTGAGTGCCGACTTTCCAAGTTCGCAGGTCAAGCACGACACTCGCTGGGCGTCTTTTGCTCACTTGGGTAAAATATGCCGCCGCGATTTGTTCTCCGTCGGGCGATAGAGCCGCACCTACGAACAAAAGAGATTCTCCCGGAAAAGCCTCGGGTGGAAGTTGAGTCTGAAACATGGTCAGCTGCGCTGACAAATCGGGTTGCACCTGAGCGCCCACCGCGCCCGAAAGCGAGCACAGATAGAGGAGCAGGACAGCCCATAATTGAGCTTTTTTTCTTCGACGGTTGTTCACTGGTGAATCGTCTGGAATTTCAATCCCCTTCGACACAACGTGAGCCCGCGCGATTCGCGTAATGGTAGGCGTGATGCGAGGACAAGTCAATGAGAGCCGTGGAGTTGGGCGGCATCTCAAGAGGGTCGTTAGTGAAAAATCCCGTCTCTAACAATGTCGGCGCTGTCAAACACTTTTTGAGCATACTGCTCCGTGCACTCTGAAGAGCGCGCCATTCCGCTCTCGTTGAAGCTCTTGCTTTTGCTCTACCAACCAAGGCTC
>Ga0187855_10004037_pt1 | contig 10677 bp, 8 predicted proteins | sample June2016WEW_8_10_2_FD_132969 | JGI IMG/M metagenome (GOLD analysis project Ga0187855, IMG submission 132969) | Peatland microbial communities from SPRUCE experiment site at the Marcell Experimental Forest, Minnesota, USA - June2016WEW_8_10 | ecosystem: Environmental > Terrestrial > Soil >... | reverse complement strand
TCTGGTTGGCGGCGTACGCGACGCAGTGCAAGCGGTTGACCCGGAGCAGCCCGTGTTCGACGTCCGAACCATGCAGGAACGGATTGCCGATGCGGCTTCGGGTACTCGCTTCAATGCGACGTTGCTGGGATTTTTTGGATTTGTGGCTTTGACGCTTGCAGCGATCGGAGTTTACGGCGTGATCGCGTATTCCGTGGCGGAACGTACGCATGAAATCGGAATTCGCATGGCGCTGGGAGCGAGTCGCCGCGACGTAGCGGCGATGGTGATGACACAAGGCACGCTGATGACGGCGGCGGGACTCGCACTGGGGTTGGCCGGGGCAGCGTTCGCCACGCAATATTTGACCAGTTTGTTGTATGGCATTGCGCCGCGTGATCCGGCGACGTTCTGCGGGGCGGCGGCGATGCTGGGCATAGTGGCTCTGGTGGCGTGTTATCTGCCGGCGCGAAGAGCGACGCGCGTGGATCCGATGGTGGCATTGCGGCATGAGTGAAAATTGCGGAAGCGACGAAGCAAGGAAGTAACGACGTAAAGAAAAAAGCGAAGGTTTGGTAACGCGAGGTGTGATACATGGGCGCGATTGGGGAGATGTGGCGGCGCTTGAAAATGCTGGGACGGCGCGAGGAGTTTGCGCGAGAGTTGGACGAGGAGATGCGGTCGCATCGGGAGATGCGGGAGCGAGAGCTGGCGGAGCGCGGCGTCGAGCCTGACGAGGCGCGGTATGCGGCGGCGCGGGCGTTTGGGAATGCTGCCGCGCTTGGCGAACAGGGGCGGGAGGCTTGGGGCTGGCGGTGGCTTGAGGATTTTTTGCAGGATTTGCGATTTGGGGCGCGGATGCTGCGGAAGAATCCAGGGTTCATGCTGACGGCAGTTCTGACCTTGGCGCTGGGGATTGGCGCGAACAGCTACATTTTCAGCATGGTCGATGCGCTGTTGCTGCGGCCTTTGGCCTTTCCGCAGCCGGAGCGGCTGGTGGCACTCTGGGAGCGGGTACCGAGCGAGGGGATAGACCGGAGCGAGACTTCGCCGGCCGACTATCTCGATTGGGAGAAGCAGAACCACGTTTTCGATCACTTGGCTGCGTTCGTCTGGTGGGATGTGAACGTCGGAGGCATCGAGCGGCCTGATCACGTGCGGGGATTTCAGGTGACGCCGGATTTTTTCGCGGCGTTGGAAGCGCAGCCGATGTTGGGCCGCGGTTTTCTGGAAGAGGAAGGGCATCCTGGCAAGGACCAAGTCGCGGTCTTGAGCTACACAATTTGGCGAGAACGATTCGGCAGCGATCCGGCGGTGATCGGCAAACGAGTTCTGTTGAATGGAGTCAGCTGCACGATCGTCGGCGTGATGGGGCCGGAATTCAATTTTCCAGCAGGCAGCCGGATTTGGGCGCCGCTGACGTTCGGACCGGAACTGTCAGCTAACCGCGGGGCGCATTATCTGCGCGGAGTGGCGCACCTGCGGCCGGGAACCAGCGTGGCGCAGGCACAGGCGGAGATGAGCGCAATTGCGGCGAGCCTGGCGAAAGAGTTTCCACAAAGCGATTTGGGACGGGACGTGCACGTGCAGTCGCTTCTCGACAGCGAAGTCGGGATGGCGCAGAAGCCGTTGATGGTGGTGGTGGTTGCAGTGGGGTTGGTGTTGTTGATTGCGTGCGGCAACATTTCGAATCTGCTGCTGGCGCGCTCGGACCGGCGTAAACGAGAGACGGCAATTCGCACGGCGCTGGGCGCGACACGATTGCGGCTGGTACGACAATCGCTGGTGGAAAGCGTGCTCCTGGGATTGCTGGGCGGCGGAACCGGAATTTTACTGGCGGTGTGGTGTTTGCACGCGAAGCTGATCGCGGTGCCGGCGGAATTCGTGGAACTGGTTCCCGGGTTAAACCACTTGAGGATGAATTTGCCGGTGCTGCTGGTCACGCTCGGGATTTCGGTAGGAACCGGGCTGGTGTTTGGCTTTTTGCCGGCGCTGCGGGGATCGCGGCCGGACGTGAATGAGGCGCTGAAGGAAGGTGGAGCAGGCAGCGGCGCGGGGCGCAGCAGGACATTTTTGCGTAGCTCTTTGATTGTAGCCGAGGTGGCGTTGTCGCTAACGCTGCTGACCTGCGCGGGTTTGCTGATGAAAAGTTTCGTTCATCTGCTGAACGTTTCTCCAGGTTTCAATCCGAATCGCGTGCTGACCATGTTCGTTGCGTTGCCGCAGGTCAAGTACCCCGAGGATGAACGGGCAGTGAATTTTTTCGAGCAGCTCGTCCGGCGCGTCGAGGCGCTGCCTGGCGTGCAGAGCGTCGCGACCGTAAACATGCTGCCGCTCGGCGGCGCGAATATGACGCGTACCATTCGAATCGAAGGGCAACCGGAGCCGGCGCCCGGGCACGAGCCGGAAGCTAGTTTCCGCAGCATCAGCACGAGCTACTTCCGGACGATGCAAATTCCGCTACGTGAGGGCCGGGAATTCACCGAAGAGGATTCCGCGACTCATCACGCTGTGGCGGTCAACGAGGCTTTCGCCGAAACGTATTGGCCGGGGAAAGATGCGCTGGGCAAGCACGCGCGATTCAGCGGGCCGGTGGAGAGCAATCCCTGGTACGAAGTGGTGGCGGTGATCGGAAATGTCCGAAATCAATTGCCGGAGCCGGCCCGGCCGGAGATGTATTTTCCGATGAGAGAACAAGTGCAGCGGACGATGGCGCTGGTGATTCGAACGTCGGTGCTGCCGACGAGCCTGGCAGAGAGCGCGCGGGCGGAAGTGCAGAAGCTCGATCCCGATCAGCCGGTATTTGACGTGATGACGATGGAAGACTGGAGATCGGTGTCGGTGATCGCGCAGCAAGTGGCGGGGACGTTGATGGCGGCGTTTGCGGCGCTGGCGCTGCTTCTCGCCTTGGTGGGATTGTACGGAGTGATTGCGTACATGGTCGTCGAGCGGCGGCGAGAAATCAGCATACGAATGGCGCTGGGAGCGCGACCTCGCGAGATTTTCGCGATTGTGATCGGAGAGGGTGGGCGGCTGGCGTTGATTGGGATCGCGGTGGGGCTGGCGGCTTCGCTGGGATTGGCGAAGGCGATTGGGGGCTTGCTGTTTGGGGTGAGCGCGACGGACGCGGGAACGTTTGTCGGTGTATCCGCGATTCTGCTGGGAACGGCGCTAGGGGCGTGCTACATCCCGGCGCGGAGAGCGATGCGAGTGGACCCGATGGTGGCGCTGCGGCATGAGTGAGGAAAACGAAGCAACGAAGTAAAGAAGTAATGAGGAAAGCCAAACCAAAGATAACCCAGAGAAGCCGAGAGCGCAGTTTCGCGTGGAATTCTTGGCCCGATCAGACTACTTGGAATAAAAAAAGCGGGAGCGTTGCCGCTCCCGCTTTGAAATCGATGGATCGCGCTTAGTTTCCGGAGTTGACGACTACCGTTACCGGCTTTACGGTGTCGTTCGGCGCGGTCGCGGTGGCGAAATAGTTTTGTTCGCGCAGGCGGCGATAGATGCGGCCGGCGACTTGCGCGGCGGTCGGGCCTTCCACCTGATGCGAGCTGCCGCGGAGAAGAACGGCGAGGGCGATTTTCGGGTGCGCTTCGTCGGCGTAAGTGACGAACCAGCCCACCTTCGAGGTTGGGTCGTTGCAGGTGCCGGTCTTGCCGAGCGGGGTTTCGTCGCCGCCGGCGTCAAAGCTGCGCTTCGCGGTGCCATACAGGACCGCCGCGAGCATGCCTTCGCGAATTTCCGGGAGGACCGAGGCGATATTCAGGTCACGCTTCACGCGCGGGGCAAAGGCTTGGATCTCGTCCGGGGTGCGCGGGTATTGCAGGTAGTAGAGCGTGCCGCCATTGGCGAACGCGGCGGCTAGAGAAACGAGCTGCAGCGGCGTGATCTGAATTCCTTCACCAAAGCTGGACATGCGCGCGACGCCGCCGTGCGCCGGTGGCGCCATCGGGAACGAACCCGGATGCTCTTCCGGCAGATTGTAGCCGGCGAGCTCGCCGAGGCCGAGAAGACGGGCGTATTTCGAAACGGTTTCGAAACCCATGCGAACGCCGAGCTGCTCGAAAAAGTCGTTGTTGGAGTGGGCCAGCGCGTCGGTCAAATTCATGTAGCGCGCGTGCCGGTCGTGGACGCGGAGCATGGTGTCGCGGGTGATGACGTTCTCTTCGAGGGCGGCGAGCGCGACGGTCGGCTTGATCGTGGAGCACGGGATGTAGCCGTCGCCGAAAGCAATCTTTTGATTCACGATGGTGAGGATGCGGCCGGTGTTGGGGTCGACGGCAACGACAGCGCCGTTATAGCGGCCCAGGCCGGAGACAGCGGCTTCGCGAACGATGGGATCATCGAAGGTGCCGATATCGGCGAGCGTGGAATTCGCGAACGTCGGAACGCCGCGAAAATGCGAGACGCTCTTGTGCAGCGCGGGATTGCCCGCCGCCGGAGCGGCCGGGATCGGCGCTGCCACGGTTACGGCGAGTACGGCGGCCAGGATTGCTTTACCAAATTGCTTCAACGTCGGCACCTCAGAGCTAATTACCCGATTCGCCGATCACTTAGGAGGCGTTGTTTGTACCCTAAGAGAAGCCTTAGGGTCAACCTCTTAATGTCGCTTTCCCCCGGCGCTAAATCCGAAGTATCAGGTACTGCTGCCGGGTATAGATGCACCCGCCTGGCCAACTGCCAAGTCACTGATTACAGATGACTTAGTCGCCAAGCCGCACTTATGACTGCACCTAAGCGAAACACGCACAGAGCTCAGGTGATCCAAATTGTAGGGTTATGGGGAGTGGGTGGCAATAGGCTAGTAGGGCTGGTACCAAATTTGTGCTTTGTTCTGAATGACATAACTGAGGAACAGCACCTTTTGGTTAACTGGGCTGGGGTACGACGGGGATTTGGGAGCGGTTAAGGCGCGGAACAGCGCGAAACGGGCGAGTGCCACGGTGGTACATCGACTGTGTTTTGTGTGACAAAGGCAATGGGATGGCGTCTTTAGCTTAGGCTGTGAAACCTATGAAAACACTAATAGTTTGTGCTGCCGTCCTGGTGGTTGCTGCCGGGGTCGCGGTTGTTTCGTCCATTCGCGGGGTTGCGGCTGCGGGAGAATCGAACGTTGCGGGCGTGAGGCGGCTGGACGGAAGCGCGATCACTGGCGCGCAGATCGATGCGACGGTTACGAGCTTGCTGGCAGCGGGGAAAGTTACGGGCTTGGGTCTGGCGATTCTGGAGGACGGCAAAATCGCGTATCTGAAGGCGTACGGGATTCGGGACAAAGAGAAGAATCTGGCACTGACGACGGATTCGGTGATGAGCGCGGCTTCGTTCACCAAGGTGGCTTTCGCGTACCTGGTGATGAAGCTGGTGGAGGACGGCACGCTCAACCTCGACCGCCCGATGTTCGAATACCTGCCGAAGCCCCTGCCGGAATATGAAAACTACAAAGACCTCGCCGGCGATCCGAGATACAAGAAGATCACCGCACGAATGCTGCTGAGCCATACGAGCGGACTGCCGAACTGGCGGCGGTTCAGCGACGACGAAAAAAAGCTGCGAATCTATTTCGAGCCCGGTGCCAGGTTCTCCTATTCCGGTGAAGGGATCGACCTGCTGCAACTGGAAGTCGAGACGATTACGAAGAAGGGCCTGAAGGAATTGATGGCTGCGCGGGTGTTTGCTCCGCTGGGCATGGGCCGCACGAGCATGACCTGGGAGCCGCAGTTCGAGGACGATCACGCCAACGGCTACGACGAACACGGCAACTCACTCGGGCCCCAGCGCCGACCGTCGGCCGACGCCGCCGGGTCGATGAAAACGACGGTGGCTGATTTCGCGAAATTCATGCAAGCCGTGATGAATGGGACTGGACTGCGGCGCGAGACCCGAGAGTTGATGCTGAGCCCGCAGGCACGGATTTCTTCGGTGCACGAGTTCCCTCCCCTGAAGACAGAAACCACGCACGCAAACGATGGCATTCGGCTGAGCTACGGGCTGGCTTGGGGACTGTATTGGTCGCCGTACGGTAAGGCCTTCTTCAAGGAGGGCAGCGACGACGGGTGGCGGAACTACACGGTTTGCTTTGACGAAAAGAGGATGGGGATCGTGATCATGACGAGTAGCTCGAATGGCGAAGGGATTTACGAGGAATTGCTGGAGAAGTTGCAGAGGAACACGTTCACGCCGGTGGAGTGGGAGCAGTTTGTGCCGTACAACGCGGCGGGAAAGTAGATCTGGGGGGAGCGGGAGAAAATCAAAGGCTTAACACAGAGAGCACAGAGGTCGGAGCACAGAGTGCACGGAGAAACCTGCGCGATACATGAACCGGCGTAGCGGGTCGGCACTGAGAACCAGAGCGTTTAAGTCTTGCCGAGATGGGGCGCAGCAGTGCTGCGCCCCTACAAGTTTTGCCGCTCGCTTAGCGGGTTGGACGGGGTTTGGCGTCGGATGTGGACGCCGCGGCAGCGGCGGCTCTTACGGGCGGCTTCTCGGGTTGGGCCGGAGTTGCGTGGCCGTTGGGCCCGTGGGTTGGGGCGCCCGTGGTTCCGGCACCTGCGCTGGCGCTGTTGTCGGCTGAGGGGATGCCCAGCTTTTTGCGAAGGGCAGCTTCGAGTTTCTCGCGGATGTCTTTGTTTTCTTTGAGGAAGACGCGGGCGTTCTCGCGGCCTTGGCCCATGCGTTCGCCGCCAAAGCTGATCCACGTGCCGGACTTCTCGAGAACGCCCTTGTCTACGCCGAGGTCGATGAGATCGCCTTCGCGAGAGATGCCCTCGCCGTAAAGAATGTCGAATTCAGCTTCGCGGAATGGCGCGGCGACCTTGTTCTTTACGACTTTGCCGCGGGTACGCGAGCCGACCACGCGATCGCCTTCCTTGATGGCCTGGATGCGGCGAATGTCGAGGCGGATCGACGCGTAGAACTTCAGCGCGCGGCCGCCGGTGGTGGTTTCCGGGTTGCCGAACATCACGCCGATTTTTTCGCGGATCTGGTTGATGAAGATCAGGCAGGTGCGCGACTTCGCGACGATACCGGTGAGCTTGCGCAGCGCTTGCGACATCAGGCGGGCTTGCAGACCCATCGACGGGTCGCCCATGTCGCCTTCGAGCTCGGCCTTCGGGACGAGAGCAGCGACGGAATCGACGACCACGACGTCCACGCTGTTGGAGCGGATCAGCGTCTGTGCGATTTCCAGGGCTTGCTCGCCGTTGTCGGGCTGCGAGACCAGCAGATTGTCCACGTCCACGCCGAGCTTGCGGGCGTAGATGGGATCGAGCGCGTGCTCGGCGTCGATGAACGCCGCGATGCCGCCCAGCCGCTGGGCTTCGGCGATGACGTGCAGAGTCATGGTGGTCTTACCGCCGGATTCCGGGCCGTAGACTTCGACGACGCGGCCGCGCGGGAATCCGCCAACGCCCAGGGCCAGGTCGAGCGAGAGGCAGCCGGTAGGGATCACGCTGACTGGCACCAGGACGTCGCGGTTACCCAGGCGCATGATGGAGCCCTTGCCGTAGTCTTTTTCGATCTGGGATATCGCTGCTTCGATTAGCTTTGCTTTTTCGTCTGCCATTTCACACCTCAGTAGAGGAAAGTTTTACTGCCGGGTCCGACCTGCGCCGGGAAAGCGCATTTTTGTTTCTCGGTGCGTTCACTGTTGCGTTACTCGCCGTGTAGATTACCATTCGGTTTACTTTGGTGCTATCTTTATTTGTGCTGCTTCTGCTGTTTTCGTCCTGCTCGCTCTTAGCGCTGGGATCCTTTGCATATCCTTGCCGATATGCTCAGGATGACAGGTTTTGCTGGGCGGGCAAGTAGTCACGGTCAGCTCCTGTTGAAAACGCCGAAGACGAAGGTAACAGAAAAGGCGAACAAAAAGCAAACACTTATTTTCGCTTTGTGTTCGCTGCCGGAACGGCGCTAAAGGCTCATCAGGTCCAGCACACAGGTCATCAATCCGTAGGCCACAACCCCCATCGCTACATATCTCCGGGTCCGCCAAATTACGACTCCCACTGCGAGTGGCAGGGGACCGCTCAGAATCATGGCGTAACGCGGATATGGGAACAAAGGGCCATTCGTCTCGTTAGCGGTACCCGTGAAGAAGATATAGAGACCGGTGCTGATCAGATATAGAAAAATGAAACCCTTATTCGCGACCCTGAAGCCGACCAGAACATGAAAAACCTTTCTAGCCGCCATAGGTGTAGAAGCCGCGGTGGGATTTGCGGCCTAAGTAGCCGGCCGCTACATATTTTTTTAGGAGCGGGCAGGCGCGATATTTCGGGTCGCCCAGGCCTTCGTGGAGGACGTGCATGATGTCTACGCAGACATCGAGGCCGATGAAGTCGGCTAGCTCGAGCGGGCCCATGGGGTGGTTCATGCCGAGCTTCATGACGGTATCGACGGCTTCGGGGGTGGCGACTCCTTCCATGACGCAGTAGGCGGCTTCGTTGATCAGCGGCATCAAGACGCGATTGGAGACGAAGCCGGGGGCGTCGTTGACGGCGACGGGAGTTTTCCCGAGTTTTTTCGCCAGGTCCATCGTGGCGGTGAAGGTGGCGTCGCTGGTTTGCAGAGCGCGGATGACTTCGACCAGAGCCATTACCGGGACGGGGTTCATGAAATGCATGCCGACGAAGCGCTCGGGACGCTTGGTGAGCGCGGCCAGCGTGGTCATCGCGATCGAGGAGGTATTGCTGGCAATGATCACATCGTCGCGGAGCAGGTGGTCGGCCTCGCTGAGCACGTGGCGCTTGATTTCGAGTTTCTCGGGAACGGCCTCGACCAGAAAATCGGCGTTGGCGACCGCGGACATGTCGGTAACCGGAATCAGCCGACTGAGCACAGTTCCCTTCTCTGCTTCCGCCAGCTTGCCCTTTTTGATTTCGCGATCGAGATTCTTGGCGATAGTGTCCATGCCGCGATCGAGGTAGCGCTGCTCGACGTCGCGCAAGATCACCTTGTAGCCCGCGCGCGCGAATACATGCGCGATGGCGTTGCCCATGGTGCCCGCGCCCAGCACGGCAACCGTGTGGATATGATCGATGGACAAAGCCGAGCCTCCGAACATTCGCAAAACAATAAGTGGGAAATTGCAAGAAACAAAGGATGCACGGCTAATGCGGAGAGGTCAAGCGAGCACGCCATCCCACTTCTTACTCAAGGAATGCGCGGCATCTCTTTTCGCAACGGCGTCCGAACCAACGAATACCAAACAAACATGAATGGGACTAAGGAAAGCAGCACATATCTACCCATTCGCTCCTCATACCGCACGGCCTGATACAGCATCCAGAAGGCTCCGGTAGTCTGCAAAAAAATAATGGCGAACAAGAACGACGCAAAAAAGAAATTGTGTAGAATCGTCGGCCTGACAAGAGCAAGGAAATAAAACGCGCAGAAGAAAACCATTGGCGCAAACCAAGCGACAAAAACTCTCGGGGATGCCTTGTCTGGCCGGTCATCCGCCGAGGTCCCGGCATCGCCTGGGTGCTGCGGCGGAAGCACTTCCAGTAGATCGACGTCGCAGTCGGCGCAGTGGGTGAAGCCCTGGCGATATTCCGCTTTGCACTTGGGGCAGAACATGGCGCTGGTGAGTCTACTCCGTGCGAATTTGAATTAGGGCTCGGCCCCCGGGGTCGCGAATCGCGTTGGGTAGTGACCGCAAAAGCGCCCGCCAACATTGCGGCTCAGGGCAAGTGGTCGGCGGCTGCCACAACAGTTATTTCGGCGGAGCGCCTTCGGTTACTTCGCGCACGATTTCGCGGGCCCGGGCTTCGTTGGCGGCGGAGACGTAGATGTGCGTTTGGCCTTCGGGATTTTCGAGGTGCATGGGGATTTCATTTTCTTGCAGGGCGGCGGTCAGGAACTCGGCGATCTTGTCGTCTGGTCCCGTCCACACTTCAACCGTGGGATGAGTCTCGGTTGAATCCGTCAGCGGCAACTCTTTCACCTCGGCGAGCGGTTGCTCGGGAATTTCCAGATCTTCCGGCTCCTCGGCGAGCAGTTTTTCAAGAATTTGTTGCGCAGCGGTCAGATCTGTCGCCAGCACGGCGACCTCGAAGCCGAAGCGAGGCTTCCAGTCGATGGGCAGAGGGTCGGCATCGGGCGCGATTTCGTCGCCGCCGATCGCCATGTTTTTGCAGGGGATGCCGGCGGCGTTGAGCCGCTCCATCAGCACGGCATACACCGCCGGGTCTTCGCCGGCCCAGAGCAGGATAAGAGAAGATTGGCGGCTAGGGCTTGACGACATGTTGTTCCTCCGAGTGGGACGATATCGAGTGCTGAGAGTCTACTACGTTCGATGTGGCTTGGCATACGTTGGGATGCGGGCCGCAGAAAGCTCAGAACCTGGCGGTCTCCTCGTCGCGTAAGTCTATGGCAGACAGGAAGTTGCAAGGCACCAAGCCAACTGCGTCTTTTCCCCTCGGCCGCGCGTATACCTACTAGAATGAGCGCTACCTTTATATGGGCGAACTCTGGATGGGTGGGAGCTACCCGAAAGCTGGCCCCCTGCGAGCCGGGAGCCACATGTCTTTTTTCCACGTTGATGGCTGACGACAAGAAGAGTTTGGTGCAAGGGTTGCGGCAACGGGATCCGGAACTGCTCGATCGGTTGATCGAGGAGTATCAATACCGCTTGTTTCGGTATTTGTTGTACATCACGGGGAACACCGAGCGGGCGGAGGATTTTTTTCAGGAGAC
>Ga0187855_10004035_pt1 | contig 10680 bp, 7 predicted proteins | sample June2016WEW_8_10_2_FD_132969 | JGI IMG/M metagenome (GOLD analysis project Ga0187855, IMG submission 132969) | Peatland microbial communities from SPRUCE experiment site at the Marcell Experimental Forest, Minnesota, USA - June2016WEW_8_10 | ecosystem: Environmental > Terrestrial > Soil >... | reverse complement strand
GCGTGGCGGGATAGCGCGCCTCGGCACCGCGACCACCAAAGTTGGAGTGCTTTGGGTTTTCGCCGAGGGCGAACTTGATGCCGGGCAACGCGCCTTCGAACGGCAGCTTGGACGCGGGCTGGCTCCAGCGCAGCTTGATGACCACGGTCTGGCCACCAATGGGATTGGCGCTGCCGTGCAAGATGTTGGCGACGGTGACTCCGCCCGCCAGGTCGCGGTAAATATTGATGTCGTCGGGATTGAGGACGTCGGCGGTGTTGGCGATCGAGGAAACGGCGATGCTGCCTTCGTTGACGTTGCCATCGATGGCGATGTGCGAGTGGCAGTCGATGATGCCGGGGATGACGAATTGGCCGCCAGCGTCAATCACCTGCGCGTCTTTGGGGGCTTTGATCGAAGCGCCGACTTCGGCGATCTTGCCATCCTTGATGAGGATGGAGCCGTGCTCGATGTTGCCGTGCGAGACGGTGAGAATCGTGGCGTTTTGAATCAAGATGACCGGAGCGGGCTCGGTCGCCACGGCTGGCACGTTTGCGGCGTCAATCTGCGCTGGTGCCAGGATCATGGCACTGAACGCGGCGATGAAAACGAAGAGCACGCGTGACTTCTTCATCGGCCTATTCATCGTGCGACTCCTTCTCGATTTGCGGATCCTACCGCAGCCATGGAGCGCGTTGGCGCCTTCGTGCCCGTGAAGTCGATGTCGATTCCCACGACGTTGATGTTGCCCTTGATCGACGTTCCATCGAAGGTGCCGGTGAAAACTGCATCGGCGGGTCCGTCCTCCAGCACAATATTGATGGTAAAGGTGAATTTATCCGCGCTGAGGGAGCCACTGAGAAGGTTCTGCGTACCGCGCTTGCTGGTGAAGGAACCGGAGAGAGCGCCGTCGGACGCCATCGTCAGGTCGGCGGTAGATACTTCAGCCCCTTCGGGCGTGTTGTAAGCGAGCTTCCATTTGCCGGTGAGGTCGCCCTTGGGCGGATCCTTCGGTTTTTCCGGTTCGTGAATTGTGTAGCGGCGGCCATCGACGAAGACAAATTTTATTTTCGTCTTTTCGTCGAACAGATCGCCGTCGGTGATGACCAGATTGGCGATCTTGCCATTCTCGATCGAGCCAAGGCGATCGGAAACACCAAAAATCTCCGCGGGTGACAATGTCAGCGCCCGCAAGGCAGCATCAGGCGAGAGACCTGCGTCAATCGATTTCTTCGCCGCTTTGAAAATATCTTTCGGCGCGGTGATGCCGCCGGAATAAAACGCGAACGGTACTCCCGCTTTGGCGAGGGCTGCCGGCGAAGAGGGCGCGCGTTCGCGGAAACGCAGCGTGCGCAGCGAAGGAACTTCGTCGGGATCGGCATCCTTGTCCGCTTCCGGCCATTTCAGATCGACGAGAACGGGCAGCTTCTTCGCGGCGATTTCACCGGCAACCTCGTAGCTCATTTGTCCGCCATAAATCGCGGCGGTGACGTACCAAAGGTCGACCAGCTCAACAGCGCGGCGAATTTGCACGGAATTGTTCGCGGGAATCAGGACCAGCGCGTGATCATCGAGCGCGCCGGCCAGTGCGGAATCGGTGCGGTCGTAGCGAGGACGCGCGAGGCCGCGAGGGTGTTGGTCGTATATGGCTTCGGCTTTGGTGCTCCAGTCTGTGTCCAGCCAGACCTGGTGAACAAAGCCGAGCGTGCCCATCAGGGAACCTGGAAAGCTGGCGAAATTGCCGACCGGCTGCAGCGAAACCGGGATCGCCACGGGGGACTTCACCACCAGATCACCGTTGCGTTCGCCTCCGAGGTCCAGGACCGCTCCCTGTCCGGGAAAAATGCCACCCTTGCGCGCCGAAACGACGGTCGTGAAACCTGCGCTTCGCCACGTCTCGATGCGCTTGTCGCCGAGGCTGGCTTCGCCGGCGGCGTCATGCCACGGAGTCGAGCCGGGGCGGTCTTCGGGCCCGCGCGAAATCGCTTGCGCAGGGCGGGCGCTGCCTTCGGCGCCGGCTGGAGGCGCGGCGCTGACCAGGCCAATATCGGTAAAGGAATCGAACAGTCCGGGATAAACGGTCAAGCCTTTGCCATCGATCACCCAGGTCTCTTGCGGGAAAGTGACATCTTTTCCGACCGCGGTAATTACGCCGTGCGCGACGATCATCGTCGCGTTCTCCATGCGTGGACCAGAGACGGGCACGACGGTCGCGCCACGAATGGCGAACGATTGCGGCTCCCCGCCTTGCGCCGCGAGCCGGGGGACACCGGCGACCAGAAGAACAGCGGCGGTCAGAGCAATTGCAAACGACCATCTTCTGCGGAAGACAGAATGCATTCCGGACTCCTTCGTTGGGCGGCGCGGAAGGACGCGAACCCCGAACATTGCTTTGGTAGACGGATGAGGCTAGTGGGAAGTTTCGAGCGTGTCAAGAAGCGAACGGAACGGATGCGTTCGACCGTAAGGCGTCCATTTAGAGGCGCTTGACCTTGATGCTCGCCGGTCAGGCCATTACCGTCAGATCGGATGGAACTTTCGCAGACGCTTTATCGTATTGCTTTCCAATAGGAGCAATGGCATCCTCACTATGGGTATCCCATAGGAGGAATCGCTAATGAGCTCGAAAGCAGACGTGTGGCAGGGAACGTTGGCGCTCATGGTGCTGAAGACGTTGCAGACGCTTGGTCCGCTGCACGGCTATGGCATTGCCCGGCGCATCGAGCAGACCAGCGGTGATCTCCTGTCGGTTAACTATGGGACGTTGTACCCGGCGCTTTTGAAACTCGAGCAGGAAGGCTACATCAATTCGGAGTGGGGCCAGTCCGACAACAATCGCAAAGCGAAATATTACCGGCTGACGCGCGCGGGACGAAAGCAATTAGCAAAAGAAGCCCAGGAGTGGGGACAAGCAACTGCGATTCTGGCGCGATTTCTTGCACCAGGTGTGGAGCAATCATGAGGCAACTTCGCGCGTGGTTTTTGCGTCTGGGCGGCTTCTTTAGCAAGAAGCGGTCCGATCGGGAATTCGCTCAGGAGATGGAGAGTCATCTCCAGATGCACATCGACGACAACTTGCGCTCGGGCATGACGCCTGGGGAGGCGCGGCGAAATGCTCTGATCAAGCTCGGCGGCGTTGCGCAGGCGGAAGAAAAGTATCGCGAACGCCGCGGCATTCCGGCCCTGGAAACATTCGCGCAGGATCTGCGTTTTGCGGTGCGGATGCTGCTGAAGAACCCCGGCTTCACTTTCGTAGCGATATTGATCCTTGCGATGGGCATCGGTGCAAACACAGCGATGTTCAGTGTGGTCCACGCGGTGCTGCTGAAGCCGCTGGCGTATTCCGAGCCGGATCGGATCGTCACGTTGGCGACTTTTTGGAGAGCAGACGCCCACCAAAGCCAGGTGTCCGGGCCCGATTATCACGACTGGCACGATCAGAGCGACGCGTTCGAGTCCATGGCCTCTTACAACCATCAGGACACGGCCGTTACTGTGGGGACTGGTTCCGGAGCCACCGCGGAATACGCGCACGCTGCCGCCGTGACGGCGGAATTTTTCAACGTCTTCGCAATATCGCCCGCCGCCGGGCGCGAGTTCAGCGCGGACGAACTCAAACCAGGAAGTGCGGGCGCCGCGATTCTGAGCTACACATTCGCCGCCCGGCACTTCGGCGAAGCCGGCGATGCACTCGGCAAGCCATTGCACATCGCCGGGAAAAACCTGGCGATCGTAGGTGTGATGCCCTTGGGCTTTCGTTTTCCTGAAAAGACCGACGTCTGGATTCCTGTAGATGCCCAGGAGATGGGATCCTCTTTGCGCTCCGCGCACAACTATAAGGTGGTTGGCCGGCTACGCACCGGGGTTACCCTCGAGCAGGCGCAAGCCCAGATGAATGCCATCGGAGCGCGGATCGAGCGCAAGTATCCCGACTCGAACAGCGGCCTGAGCGTCGCGGTCACGCGCCTGCGCGACCAAATGGTCGGCGACTATCGTCTCACTCTTTACATGATGTTGGCCGCCGTCGGAGTGGTGCTGTTGATTGCCTGCGCCAACCTGGCCAATATGCTCCTGGCAAAAGCGGTTGGACGCGCTCGCGAAATTGCTATTCGCGCGGCGGTGGGAGCGAGCCGTATCCGCATCGTGCGGCAATTGATCACCGAGAGTGTGGTCCTCGCGCTCCTAGCGGGAGGGCTGGGTGTGGCGTTGGCGTTCTGGGGATCTCGCGCGCTGGTGGCATTGGCTCCGGCAGACGTTCCGCGGCTGGCGGAGGCCGGTATTGACGGCCGCGTGTTGTTTTTCGCACTGGGCGTGTCGCTCGCGGCGAGCTTGCTGTTCGGCTTGGCGCCGGCAATGCAAGTTATGCGCGTGGACCTAAATATGGCGTTGAAACAGAGCGCTCAGCGAACCGGAGGCGGAAGTCTTGCGGATCACATGCGGCAAGCCCTGGTCGTCGCGGAAATCGCGCTGTCGGTCATTTTGGTGGCTGGAGCCGGGCTGTTGATCAAAAGCTTTGTCGCACTGCAAAACGTTTCGCTCGGATTTCAGATCGAACACGTGCTGGTGGTCGAAACGAGCGTGCCTTCGTCCGATCTGGAAAGCGCGCGCCGTGCGTCCCGCTTCTACAGAGACCTGCTGCCGCGACTGCGCGCGATTCCAGGAGTTTTAAGTGCGGGCGCGACCGGAGCACCACCGGGTGACACGCGTTCGGACGGCGGCTACTACATTGACCACTTGCCCGCAACGTTCAACGTCAGCGCGCCAAACGCGGTATATTCCGTGGTCGCTCCGGACACTTTCGCAACTGTAGGAATTCCATTGCGCGCCGGCCGAGACTTCAACGAAGGCGACACCTACGAAGCTCCATTCGTGGCGGTGATCAACGAAGCCCTGGCGCGTCAAGCCTTTCCGAACCAAGATCCCATCGGCCACTCCATCTATTGTGGGCTGGATTCGATGAACCCGATGAAGATCGTGGGGATCGTGGGCAACATACGACAGTATGGACCCGCGCGAGATCCTTCGCCCGAAATCTACATGCCCAACGAGCAACACCCGCAACCTGCCACAGATCTTACCCTACTGATGCGAACTTCGATGCAGCCGGGCACCCTCTCGCCCGCAGTGCGAGAAAAAATTCGCGAACTGTCGCCGGAAGTACCTGTGAAGTTCACGACAATGGAGGTGCTTACGTCGGAGAATATCGCGGTGCCGCGCTTTCGAACACTGCTGCTGGGCATCTTCGCGGCGTTGGCAGTATGTCTCGCTCTCGCCGGCGTGTATGGCGTGATGTCGTACGTAGTGGGCCAAAGAGTGAATGAGATCGGGCTGCGCATGGCGTTGGGAGCAAGTCAAGGCGATGTGTTGCGGCTGGTTTTGCGGCAAACAGTCCTTATGACGGGGTTAGGTATCACGGTCGGGCTCGCGGGAGCCGCCGCCGTAACGCAATTGCTCACGAGCCTGCTCTTCGGGGTGAAAGCCACCGATCCAGGAACTTACGCCGCCGTGGTCGCGTTGCTCGTTCTCGCGGCTCTGGCTGCAAGTTACATCCCCGCGCGGCGAGCGATGCGTGTCGATCCGATGGTCGCGCTACGTTATGAATAACCAGCGAGGCTGCGATCCTGACGCCAGGCTGATTACTAAGGTTTCTTGAATAATCCGCCAAGCTGCTGCAACTGGCCGGCAGGATTTTGCTTTGATCCGCCGACTCCCGGCACCAACCCGCCCACGCATCCCAGCTGCGATTTCAGCATGCCAGCCGCGAGGCCGCCGACGTCCGGGACAAACTTCGGATCGGCGGTCGTGCCCTGAATTTGAAACGGAACTGTGGTTTGGCTCTTGCAATTCTTGCTGCCGCCACCTGCCAGCTTGCCCAGCATCGCGCCGGTACTCCCCACCGGGCTCCCAACCGCTCCAAGAGCATCGGTGAGTGTCGCAGCCATTTTGAAATCCAGCGCGTTCTTGGAGTTGATCGTGCCACCGCCAACGAGGGTGCCGACCGACGTTACGACCGCATTGAAGTTGTCGGCCTGCAGCCCTTCCGGAGCCATGCGCAGATTGCTAGTCATCTTTTCGATCTCCAGATCCTTTCCGGTTTTCACTCCGGTCAGCGACGAGATCGCGGAGAGTTTGGAGCCAAGGTCGAAGCCGGCAAGTTTCGCGCCGAAGAGCCCGACGTTGCCGGTCGTGACCAGCTTGTTCGTCGGTCCCGCGAGGCTCAGGCTCGTGCTCAGCGTCCCGGCTTGAAGGGAAGCGCCCGTCGGCAAGTTAATCCCGAGCGCGGGAAGGAAAGATTGCAGATCCTTGGCCGGCATATTCTGCCCCTCGACCTTAATGTGCAGAACTGCCTCGTCACCTGGGATCTCATAGGTGCCGGAAAGATTTGTTACTGCTCCGCCGATTTTCAGCGTGGAAGGCTCCAGAACGCCGGTGTTCTTGGTGAGATCGTACTTGGTCTGAAAATCAACTGTCACCGGTTCGGAAGCGGGAGATCCGCCGGCAATCAGCAGGGCCTTGGAAAGTTTGGCGCTGCCCTTGGTGTCGGCGACTCCATTTTGCGAATCGAGCGTTGCGTTGAGGTCGAGAATGCCGCCGAGGCCCGCGGAAGGGTCAAGAAATCCTGTCGAAGCCAGATTCAGCGAAGCGACCGTGAGCTTCGCGCTGAGTGGGGTCAGCACGGTGTTGGTCTGATCCACAGGACCAGCGGTTCCGTCTACCTTGAAGTTGCCTCCACCGGGTAGATCCGCGGTGACGGTGACCGGAAACTTCGAAGTCAGCGACACATCCGAAGCGACCACACTCACATTGTCATACGTGCTGCGCTTCTGCGAAGAAGTGGAGCCGACCGTGATGCGGCCGTTCTTCAATTCCAGCTTTTGTACCGAGAATGCGCCGCCGGATGCCGCGGAAGGTGCGGATGGCGTGGCGGCCGGTGCAGGCGTCTGCGCTTGAGGCTTGGCCGAGGATGCGCCAAGCGTGGAGTAGTTCCATATCCCGCCAGGATTGCGGATCAGCGAGACTTGCGGGCTGTCAATCGTAACGTCCGTTACGTTCAGCGTCTTCGAGAAAATGAGCGGCATCAGTTCGACGCCGACTTTGACCGACTTCGCGGTTAGAAAAGGCGCACTGCCGAATTTCGGATCGTCGCCAATCGAGAGATTGTCGGCGCTCAGCGCGCCGCTGAAAAGCGATAGACTGAGGTTGCCGACTTCCACTTTTCGACCCAGTGCAGCGGAAGCCTTTTGCTCGATCGTCGGTCGGAACTGGTTCACGGGAATAAGGAACGGCACGACCAGCACCAATACGATCAAAACTCCAACAACGATGGCAATAATTCGAACGGAGCGGCTCATGGGGACCTCCATCAAGGCAGGATAGGGAACCGAGTCGGATGCGGCGAGCCGATAGTAACACACCGATCGGCAAGCGGGTCTACCGTAGAACCCCGATTCGCCGGGCGGAGGACAGCGTAAGACCCGGGGCGGGAGCTTGAAGGAGCCGCCAGCCGGAGGGCTCGGAATCTAGGCATACATAGTGGATGTTGACGCCATAATCGGAACTTCCTGCATCTAAGGAACGGTGATGCGAAGGGCGGGCGCCGAATGGCAGCCAGCCGAAGCGCATTTTGTCGAAATGGATACACATCGAGGAGGATCCTTTGGCGGCGATCGACCGGCGAAAGCTCTTGTCACGCAGACGGATTTTACTCGCAGCCCTGTCCGTGGTCATGGCTACGGGCTGCGGCGTGACGATGGCCGATGAGGACGCCAGGACCGCCAATCTCCCCGATGCCCCCACACCTAAGCCACAGCAAAGCTCAGCTCAGCAACAGAACCCAGGCCAGCAGCAATCTGATTTGAAAACAGCAATCGCAATCCTCGGCAGACGCTCCACATTCTTTCCGGAGCTGGCGCATGACAAAGGACCTCTGGACTCGCTCCAGAAGCTTGAACTAGCGGTCGACGAAACCATCGCCCCCTCGCGATTTCTAGCCTCCATGTTCACTGCCGGAATCAGCCAAGCTCGCAATTCCCTTCCCGGCTACGGGCAAGAATGGGGTGGTTACGGAAAAAGATACGGCTCCTCGGTAGGAAGCACGGCGTCGAGTAACATGTTCGGAACGTTTCTCCTGCCGTCGATGCTTCATGAAGATCCCCGATACTTCGTCAAAGCCTTTGGAAGTCCCCGCAGCCGCATTCTCTATGCCCTGGAACGCGTGGTGGTTACACGCACGGACGACGGCAGAAGCACCTTTAATTGGTCCGGCCTGATGGGCGGCCTGATGGCCGAGAGCCTGGCGACCAGCTATCTGCCCGATGAAGAGCGCACGGCTGCAAAAACGTTCACTCGATTTGGAGCTCGCATTGGTTTCAGTGCGTTGGACAACGTCGTGAAGGAATACTGGCCCACCATTTTCAAAAGCCTGGGGATCACGAAGTTGGTGCCCAGCCAACATTCGGACCCCGGGACGGTGACGCCGCAGGTCGGTCCGCCGGCGCCAACCCCACCGCAGCAACCGCAGCACTAAAATCGGAGGCCACGCTTGCAATTTGTACGCTGTGCGATTCGTTCCTTTTTTTCGAGCAACAGCTATTCCGCGGCGCGGCGCGTATTTTACCTGCTTGTCAGCCTGGCGATTCCAGCCATGATTGCGGCGCAAGAAACCGCAGCTCCGGAAAAGCCGGATGCCGCGGTCCGCGCCCAGATGCGCAACGTGAAGTATCGTTTCTCCGACAAAGTAGCGGTGCAAATCAATTTCCTGAACGGAGCGTTGGTTCCGGCCGGGAACAGCGAGTTTCCAATACTCGACGACAAGAATTCCTTTAAAATTCACATCGATACTGCGGAGATCGCCATCAGTCCTGGTGACCTCGCCAACCTTCTGAACTCTTACGTTTTCGCTCAGCCAAAATCACCCCTCTCGGGCCTCTCCGTCTCAACCGCGAACGGGCAACTGAAAATGAAAGGGCGCCTCCACGATAAGGGCGACATACCCTTCGAGAGCCAAGGCGTACTGAGCCCAACGCCCGACGGAAAGCTGCGGCTGCACAGCGAGAAAATTAAGGCTTTGCACGTGCCGGTAAAAGGACTTATGGACGCCTTCGGCATCGACGTTGCCGACCTGATCAAATCGGGCAAAGTCCCAGGCGTGCAATCGGACGGAAACGACCTGATCCTCGATCTGGAGCAGATGTTGCCGCCTCCTCACATCGACGGCAAAGTGACCGCGGTTCGCGTCGAGACGAACTCGATCATACAAACCTTCGGCGGCACGGATTCCAAGCCCAAACCGAAGTTGCAGCGTGGGAACTACATGTCGTACCAAGGCAATCGCGTTCGCGCCGGAACAGTAACGATGGATGATGCCGACGTCATTCTCTACGACATGGATCCCAGCGATCCCATGGACTTCTTTCTCGATCACTACAAGGAACAACTCGCCGCTGGGTACACGAAAATCAGTACCAGCTTTCAATTGCGTGTGTTCATCAAGGACTTCGATAAGCTGGGCTCAGCGAAAGCGCCCGCAAAAAACAAAGAGAACTGACTCCTCAGCCCCTGAGGCCTGCGCGGGCCCTCGGGGAAAGCCTCGGCAAAACGGTGAAAGCTTTCATTGACAGCAGGACCCGGAGGCTCTATTTTCCTTCAGCCGGGTAAACGATTACTTGCACCTCTGACCTTACCAAACTTCGCCCGGCTAACGAGGAGACCGCCGCCATGTTTCGCACCTCCAGACGATGTTTTCTGCAGCAAGCCTCCGCAGCAGGAATGGCATGCTCCGCCGATCTCCTGTTCGGACGTTCCTTGATGGCGCAGGCCAAGCCGGCCGCCAGTTCTACGGCTGCCGCGCGTGTATATGTGGACTCCAGGCGCACCATCGCTCCGATCGACCGTAACCTCTTCGGCTCTTTTCTCGAGCACCTCGGCCGCGCGATCTACGAGGGCATCTACGACCCCGGCTCCAAGCTCTCCGACTCCGACGGCTTCCGCAAAGATGTGATGGACGAAGTGAAGCACCTCGGCGTGCCGATCATTCGCTACCCGGGCGGCAATTTCGTCTCTGGCTACAACTGGCTGGACGGCGTTGGTCCGAAGAAAGACCGGCCCATGGTCCTGGACAAGGCTTGGAATTCGCTAAACTCCAACCAGTTCGGCACCAACGAATTCCTCGCATGGTGCAAAGAAGTTGGCACCGAGCCTCTGATGGGCCTAAATCTCGGCACCGGCACTCCCGAACAAGCCGCCGACCTCGTCGAGTATTGCAACGTGGAAAAAGGCACGCGCTGGAGCGATCTCCGCCGCAAACACGGCATCGCGGAACCTTACAAAATTGAGCGCTGGTGCCTCGGCAATGAAATGGACGGTCCCTGGCAAATCGGACACATGTCTGCCTCGGAGTACGGCTTGAAAGCCGCCGACGCCGCGCGGCAAATGCGTTATGTCGATCCGTCGCTCAAGCTCATCGCCTGCGGCTCCAGCGGCCCGTTCATGCCCACCTATCTGGAGTGGGACCGCGAAGTCCTCGAGCAATGTTACGACTACGTAGACGGCCTCTCCTTGCACCGCTATTTCGATAATACCGAGACTACTGGTGGCGATAGTGCAAAATTCCTGGCCATGAATCTGACCATGGACCGCCAGATCGCGGAAACCGTCGCGGTATGCGATCTCGTCCGTGGCCACAAGCGCTCGCCGAAACAG